>Ga0213833_1001287_pt1 | contig 18399 bp, 16 predicted proteins | sample SWATP21_FD_160575 | JGI IMG/M metagenome (GOLD analysis project Ga0213833, IMG submission 160575) | Coastal seawater microbial communities from Marineland, Florida, United States - SWA TP2 #1 | ecosystem: Environmental > Aquatic > Marine > Coastal | place: USA: Florida | collected 2016-08-14
TCTCCCATCGTCAGCATGGCAGCAGTTGGCTCCTCGTCATCCGCCCCGTCACCGTCGCCTGCACCTGTCCCTGAGGCAGCGGTGTCCGCGGGGGCGGCAGCCGGTGGTGGGGCAGCCACAGGAAGTGGCGTCTCGCATATTTGGCACCGTGGCATTCCCACCATGTTCTCGAACGTGCACGCAACGCACGCAACGGTCGCGGGCGCAGCTGGTGGCGGGGCCGGAGCAGGGGCTGGGGCGGGCGCAGGGGACGCGTCCGAGGTGGCACCATCCGCGTCAGTCGCGTGTGCACCCTCCCCCATCGTCGCACGGGCTGAGGCGTCGTCCGCCAGATCGTGCACAAAGGCAAAGAAGCGATCCAGAATCTCCCCGGACACTGTCAGCCACTCCGGGCTCACCCGAACCGTGGGCGTCGATGACAGCTTGGCGAACGGGCATGAGAGCACGCGTTTCGGGTTCGAGTCGAACACGACGTACGCGGTGTTGCTGAGGCGATCACACGCCACCACAACCCCAAGTTCGGCCACACCCACACTGTCACCGCCGGATCCAAGAGACGTCATACGCTTGACACGAGCCCCGCGTCGCACAGTGTCTGTGTGCCCGCCAAGAACGCACAGTGCGCCCAGTACTTGCACCACGCTGGTGGAGTACTCCGAAGTGCTGTCGGTGCAAGATCCCAACGCAGTGCGTACAGACGACGCTGACCTCGGTAACAAAGCCAGTCGCCGCGTCAGAACAGAACCGAACAGCTGTCGCCATGAATCGCTTGCGCCCATCAAATGCCGCACCGCCATGACCAGCTCCGACGCAAGAGCCAAGCTGCTGTGTCCCGTCGGTGCCGCCGCAACCACAGAAGAAGTGGCAGCCGCCGCGGCTTGCGTGTCGGAGCCTGCGCCGGTGCCAGCGCCAGCGCCAGCGCCAGCAACAGCACCAGCACCGCCGCTGGCGCTGGTGGACCCAGTGCCTACCAACGCCGGGGTGCGTTGAAGCCCCAACGCCCCGACCCAGTCAACAAGAGTTTCAGCAAACAACGCCGTCCCCGTGCCACTGAAACCAATAACACCGCCTTCCGTGGTTGGGGTGTGACCTGGCTGCTGTCGCCACTGGGCAAGAGCCGCATCCACGGATCTCGGAGACAAACGGGGGAGGGCATCACGCAAGCAACGCAAGGAGATCTGCTGCAACCTCGGGGAGCCGAACTGGACGAAAGAGAACAACAACCCCAACACGTGGGGACTGCACAGGTGTGTGTGGACGTCAGCCACAGCGGCCAGGACGCGCAAACGCGCTGCTGCAACCGCTTCTCGTTGGGCAGAGTGAGTTTGCCCACTCTCACCCTGCAGCAAAGCCCGTGCCGCCAACTCTAGCTCGTCCACAAGCAACTTTACGCAGGCGTGGCGCAACGGCGTCAGAGGAGTTTGCAGCAAAAGAGCTGCGCTGGAAGCGTACGGGGTCTCACCCGCAACGGCGGCTGACGGCCCGTTGTCGCTGCCACGGGTGTTCGCAAACGCACGCCGCACAGCCGTGAAATCGACATTGAACAGGAGAACGAGGTACTGGTACACGAGTGAGGGCACGGACGCCACCTCCATCGACTCCGGTGGAACGCCGGCAAGAACCCACTGTGCTTCATCGCCGCAACCTCGACGCGAGTGGATCGCGGCAGCAGCATCACGGAGGCGAGGCAACAGCCCCAAGCGCTCCACAAACGCGTGGTCCGCGATCGATGAGAGCTGCACCGTCCAGACACGAGACGCAGCACATCGCAACGCCCGCGACGCGTTGAACGCGGTCAAGATTCGGGCACACAGTGCGAGAATGGCGTGCACAGTTTCGCGGATCTTCCGTTCCAATGTCAAGCCGCACCCCTCCAGGCCTGTTAGGTACCCGCCCTGCTGCTTGCCTAGCTTCACTGAGCACATTCCATCCGCAATGCCTTGCAACACCTCCGCTGCGAGGACTGTTTCCCCAACACCCAATGTCGGCACGCCTTCTCCAGAGAGAGGCACATGTGTGGACGATGAAATGCCAGTCACGTCACGAAGCTTCTGCAACGCGAGCTGCAATGCCCGCAAACGATGCGATGCGCGCTCCTTGCTGGCTTCGAGGCACGCCAGCAGGGCTTTGGCGATGGGTGTCGCGATGAGACTATCTGCCTTGTCTGTTTCAGTGGTCCTTTCGCCACTAACGCTTGAGCCTGCGCTAGCGCCTGCGCCTGTGCCTGCGCCTGCGCCTGCGCCTGCACCTGCACCTGCACCTGCACCTGCGCCAGCGCCAGCGCCTGCATCAGCAGCAGTGGTAGGCGGTGCATCTGAGGTGACGGCTTCAGCAGCAGAGTGAGCGTCGCCATCGTTTTCAGGGGAGACATCGCCCGTAGAGCGAGGCAGCGCAGTATCCTTGTTGGCAGCCTTCTTTCGCTCAATACGAGCAACTTCGACACAGTGGATACTCGCCACGGATACCGGATGTGAACAACAGAGAAAGCCAATCGTCATGCTGATGTCCTCTTCCAATTGTAGCTTGCGTTTCACTTCTGCTGAAGCCGTGCCGGTGCTAGCACCGACCTCGCCAGTGTTAATGCGCTGCATTGCCTTCCAAATGTCAGCCACTCCACCAGAATGGGCTGGGTGAGAAGCACCATCGGCGTGCAAAGAACCCGCTACACTGTCCACACCAGCCTGACCAATACCGTCCGGTTCGCTGTGCTGGCGCCCAAGCTGCACAAGTCGTGCTTTGGCTTCCATTGGTGTCGCCGCTGCAAGTTGGTGGTGAGAAGCGGCGCCACGCGTCGCGCCTCGGGCAGGCGCGCTCTTGGAACGAGCCAGTGGCACGGGGGCCAGCATACTTGGGATCTGGCGGACGGATGGCCTCACACGCAGTCCAAGCAAAAACTTAGCGCGGTCGATGAGAGTCAATGCAAGGGCGGCTGTAGCTCGGTTCTTGAACACCTTGCTAGGCATTTTCAAGCCACGCAACGGATCTGACTCCTTCTGCCCGGCTCCCACAGCCAACTCCTTGGGCCCACTCGCGGTCGTCGAGTTGTCGGATGCCTTCGACTCCGGTTGGCCGGGCTCCGCACTTGTGGTTTCAGCATCGGCCTGCGTTTTGCTGTCTGAACGAGCTTTCCTCAGTCCCTCAAAACTCCTCACGAGTTGCACGCGGTTGGACACGACCCAGGTTGTGGCTGTCTTGGCAACCTCATGAAACAGGGTAAGCAACATGCTGTGAGCAGGATTGGTGATTGGATCGAACGCGTCAGCTCCGTGGACGGAGCATGCCCTACTGGCGACCACCGCGACATCAACCAACCCACAGTGCTTCAGGGCCGCCGCCACACAAAGACGGACAGCCCGTGAGAGCTTTTTGTTGCGGGTAGACACGCCAGTGCGGGCTTCCAACGTGGATAACAAGGCAGCCACTCCGGCCCGCATTTCCCTGGCCTGTGGATGCAGATCAGCTTCACCGTTGCTCGGCTCAACATCCTCGAGAAACGCCTGCATGAACACGCGGCGTGTGCGTGCTGCCGGGTGAACGAGCGTGGTATCCGACGCTTGACTGTGGCTTTCTTCCACACCAGCAGCGAGAAGGGGTGATGACAGCCACTTGGAGTGTTTGGACACCGTGCTGTCATGTGCCTTCGCTGAAAGATGCACTGCAAGTGAGGCCGACTCGCATGTCACCATCAAATGGTGCAAGTCCGCAAGCCAATGTGACGATTGCAAGAACAGAGGTGTTGCTGTGATGCGATAGCCCCAACCAGGACCGGTCGACATGGCAGTGAAGTGGATTGCCGCCGTGTCTCCATCGACAACAAGGACACCCCGGGGCCAAGCTTGACGAGGATGGCCTCGGTGCCCACCCAGCTCCGCCACTGGGGTACCATCACCAGCCAGAATGAGCAAGCGGTCCATCGGCGCAGTCTCGCACCGGTAGTCGAATCGCAGCGCCACATGAGATGCACCCGGAACATGCACACGATGCAAAGCCTTGGCATTCGCGACATATGGATGTGGAGACTCGACGATGACAGGACGGGCTCGACTCCCAACAGCCCCTCCCTGCGGGCAAGGCGGATACGTGGCGAATGAAAGCTGCTGCAACGTGGCTTCGAGACTCGCAACAACTTCCAGGAGGTCTTCCTCCCCAGCACATGAGCTCGTCACCACCGCAGCGACTGCCATTTCACTTTGGAGGAAGTGAGCAAGGCCAACACTCAGGGTCGGTAGCAAAAGGCCGACAAAGCTGCGACGAAGCGCCGCAATGGCACTGCCTCGGTATTCCGCATCGGCAGCGGAGACCGCGCGGATGACAATCTGGGCAGCACGAAACACCATCACGACATACGCAACAAAGTGGCGTGCAATTCGAGTGGCAGCTTCGCGCTCTTTGTGAAGAGCGGCGGTGGTTGCATCAGTCACAGCATTCTCCAGCGCCGCAGCTGCGGCATCATGGCGCTGTGATGCTACTTGCAGACGCCACATGAGGTCGCGTTGGCACAGCCCCAATAGCCGAAGCAACGGAGACTTGTCCAGCTGCTCAGCCATCAGGTCATGGCTCGGCTTGTCGCCCTCTTGGGGAGTTGTGGTATCAGCCACGGTTGCGGCAAGGGGGTCTTCTTTCGAATCGCACTCTGTACCAGCCTCTTGCTTGCTGTCGCTGTGCATGCTCACTGGTGCAGGGGTTTGCTCGCCAGCCAGGGCCTCCATCGCTCGACTGCGAACGGCTTCCACAAGCACCTGAAACAGGCGGAGTGATGCACCCTCGATCCCCACATCCACCTCGTCTTCAGGAGCAACATGGTCGGGCGTGTCTGGGTCGGGAATCATGTGGCGAGTGGCTTCGCGCGAAGCAATCATCGCATCTTCGCGCTGTTGCTCCTCTGAGGCGGGCACTTTAAATGCAGCCGCCAATAACCGGCTCTCCATGTCCGAAAAGCAGCCGCGGTCACGAGCAAACGCGAATGCCTCTCCAGCAGCGCGAGCGGTTTCTCGGCGCGTTCCACCACTTTGGCGCATCACCTCGGCCAAGCGGTTCGTAAGCCGATCGCACTCATTCGTCGCAGCATCTCCGTCTCTGTCTAAGCGCTCGGACAAAGCCTGCAGCCGCTCCATGAGCATGGACACCCCTTGATCATGTCTCAACTGCCGCTGCTGCCATTCAGCTGCTGCCGCCCGAGCCGGTTGTTGGTGCCGCTGCTGCCATTCAGCTGCTACCACCCGTGCCGGTTGTTGGTGCCCCAACGGCCGATCCGGTGTCTGCCGCGCCGATGTTGACTGCCGTGCCGATGTTGGCTGCCGGCCCGCTGGCGCGTCTTGTCTCAACCGCTGCTGCCATTCAGCTGCTATCGCCCGTGCGGGTTGTCGGTGCCGTCCCGTTGGCTGCCGCCCACCTGTGGCACGCACTTCGTCAATCAGAGGCTGCAGAGATTGGGTGTGCCGGGCTTCAGCCAGCACACTAGTCAGTCCCGGGTCCGGGGTTCCGGGCGCAGTTCCGTTTGCAGCGGCAAGTGCGGCGTTAAGCGCGAGTTCTGTAACTGATGGAAGTGCATCGAGTGCGGCGAGCTCTTCGGCGGTGCGCGCGACACCTTCACCAGTCCATGGAAGAAGGCGCGCGGCATCTGCCTCACTTCCCAAGCCTCCTTCCCCTGTGAAAAGCGCAGCAACACCGTCTGCTTGCTCTTGTGAGATGATATGGTCTGCGCGCGAACCGACGACAGGTGGGACGACGTTGCTTCCTTCTTCAGTGGCGTTGGCACCGTCTTCGGTGGCGTCTGCGATGCCAACCTCCGCCAGTGCTGCAGGCAAAACATCCGTGGCACCCACACCATCCGAGTCATCCGCGCCGTCCGCAACAGCCGCAGCAGCCGCAGCAGCCGCAACATCAGCTCCGTCAGCTCCGTCAGCTCTGTCAGCTCTGTCAGCTCCGTCTGCTCCGTCTGCTCCGTCTGCTCCGTCTGCTCCGTCTGCTCCGTCTGCTCCGTCTGCTCCGTCTGCTCCGTCTGCTCCGTCTGCTCCTTCCGCGCCGTCTGCTCCGTCAGCTCCTTCCGCGCCGTCCGCGCCGTCCGCGCCCTCTGCGCCGTCCGCGCCCTCTGCGCCGTCCGTGTTGTCGGCGCCGTCCGCGCCGTCCGCATTCGAGGCTCCCGACGTGTCAGAAGCGCCTGAACCGGAAGTGGCAGCCAAGACAGCTGCGAGTCGAGCTTGTCGCACACGCATAATACTCTCGACAAGAGCGCGGTGTTCTTCGTCCTCTTGGCTCCCCACTGTTACAACTTTCTTGTTGCCATCAGCATCCACAATATCCCGGACTTCAATCGGATCCGGCTTTCGCGGGTCAAGGACACATGGAAGAGGGAAATCGGTCAGGTGCTTCTCGAGCAGCAGTGCAAGGAATTCTGCATGTTCTTCGGTGTCGAACAACCTTCGCAAAAACTCTCGCCGAGGTTCCATGATGAGCTGCAGCACAACCCACCAGTGTTGAGTCAGCAACATGTTCTCAACGCCACCAACGACACACACTTCTCGCGCTGCATACCTTCGCAGAGGCACGTGCGTTCTCCAGTGCGACACCAGCACGATCGAAACACGCCACCCGTGCTTTGACGTGCACAGATGGCAGACCATCGCAACGGGCCTCGCGTGCTTGCTCTTTCAACCTCTTCGACAAGTACTGTGCATACTTCAGCACGAAATGCGGCGACGATGAAGAAACAGCCACAGCGTCAAATGACCGCAAACCCTTGACGTTGATGGCCCGAGTCTTGTCCACAGCTGAAGCCAACTCTGAGGCAGCGGCGTACACTGATGCAATCGTAGCCGAACCACCGCGCTGCTCCTGGTTGAAAAACGTGGAAGGAAGACCTGCGCGCTCCATTGTTTCCATGTCGCTGCGGCTCACAGATCCATCCGAAAGCACGGTCGTGAACGTGCGGGCCCACAGATTCGTGGCGGCAACAGCCCGCACAAGAGCGGAGTCAATAGCAGGACCAACAGACTCCTGTGGTTCCTCGGCGCGAGCGCGTGGGGCGCCATACATTCGTCGGAATGTGCTCATACTCAGCGAGGTGGTGGGGTGAACCTGCACCAACACAGCAGGTATGCCACACACGACCTGCCGTCACGGCAGTGTGAGACACCCAACAAGTCCAAAGTGCTGATATGCACTTGTGGGCACGCTGCCGGGGCTTGACCAAGCTGGACGCGGCTGTCAGCCCGTGTCAGCGTGTCAGCGTCGCCCTGTTCCCGGCGGACTTCCCGCACGAAGAACAACCCACCCAAGATGTGGTAATTTTGTTATTGTGCTTCTCTCATCTACGATCCACCTCCATGTATGCCAAGCCAGCGCCCCCTGAGAGAGACGCCATGGTCCCTTGGCGCCGTCGTGCAGCAGGCGTTGGTCCCACCTCGTCAGCATCTGTCATGAGACGGCGAACGGCCTGGCAAAAACAAAAGGTTCACCGTGTCATACCGCACACGAGTTGACCCACAGTTGCTCACGATCACACTGACCTGCTGCTCCTCGTCTTCGTCCGCGTCTGCGTTGGCACTCATCACTTCACCCAATAAATCAAGTTGTTCTTCCTCTGTTCGCATATGGCGAGCACTGCGAATCACGGTGTCGTCTTTGAACAAATTGTTGACAACCTTGTACGCGTAACCCTGGTCAACAAGGTACTGCCTTCGTTTGTTGGAGTAGTACATCTCCTGGTGATGCACAGAACAACGTCACTCTGGCGCAGATCCAACCCAGCATGCGTTCCCTACCGTTGTGTGTGTGGATACAAGGGTATAAAACCACGCATTGTATGAACTGTTGTCCATGCCTGGTTTCTTGCGGAGGATACGGCCCAAGCGCTGGGCCTCTTGGCGTCGCGCCCCGAAGTGCGACGACACTTGAATAATGACGTTGCAATCGGGCACATCAATGGCCAAATCTCCCACCTGGCGTCACAAAGTCGCAACTTTCAGCACCACACATCAACGATAGACAATGGAACACGAGACGCACTTGTGACAGAAACAAAACGTTCGTATCGACACTGTCGCTGCGGAACTCTGCCAAAGCGTACTCGCGGTCCACTTGACCGGTCTGCACATGCCAAGTTAGATACGCGCCGGGGCGGCAAACGTTGACAAACCTCACCTTGCCACTAATGCATAGACACTTGAACAACTGTGCGTATTTCCACAGGGAGAAAATGTTGTCACTAAATACAATCACCTTGTCTTTGCGATGAGTTTGGAGAAGGTAATCTAGTGCGTGCAGCTTGTGCGGATTCATCACGTAAAGCTGGGCCCCAAAACACCACCATTAGCAGAAGGCAGATGCAACGACACATCTTCCATCGTACCATTTGTGCTCGCCGCCCCGATGATCGGAGATACTCTCGGTAAAAGTGACGGGTCATCGGACACCACACCTCCACGCACTGAGCGTTGGCCAAATAGCCGTTCTAGACACGCAGCGCCGAGGTCAAACACACGTGCAACCTCGAGTCCACAAACACGCCACACACACCCGTGTGAGGTCCATCCAGTTTGCTTCATACATCTTGGGACCAATCAAGTACATGAGATTGTCAATAAGACCGTCCTCCCGCACCAACTGAGAGCGTTGTCAGCAAAGTTATGGCAAGCAAGGACGGAACTACACACACGAGGAACGAACCGTGGCAGTCAACCCAAGTCGGCAGTGAGCTTTTGTCGTTGTGATGACACGACGGAACGACTGGTGCACAAAAACACAGCATAAGTATGAGCATGCGGCGCACCAACGCATGATAGACTGGCTGCCACATACTGCGGCAGGCATCACATGCACTTCGTCCATCACCAGCACACCCCATTCTCTCTCGTGGATCTGCCGCATAATTGCAGCTGCTTCCGCGCTTCGGCGCCTGCATCACAAAGGTCATGAACAACAGGGGCATTTGACGGCCGGGTGCGCCAGACGCGACGCACCCAGTGTAGCCCATCATCGTGTATGTGCTGATCAGGACGCAGGCTTGTGTTGGTGGTGGGAGTCGATCTTTGCTCTTGCTTGTGAGGACGCGAATGTCAGCTTGGTCAATGGTTGTGAACTTTCCAAGCTGGAGCACCAGTGGACACATCACCAGAGAATTAAAGCGGTAAGCACAGATCAACCCATCACTTGTTCCAAACCTCACCTGTGCCATCCACTGATTCACTGACAGAACGTTGGGAGCAAGCACGAGGGCGCTTTTGCGAATGGTGCAAATGGCCGTAATCCCAACCAGGGTCTTTCCCGCACCACATGGCAATACAATGATACCCGAACGCGCCCGCCTGTTTCCAAACACCTTGCTCAAACTCTTTGATTGATACGACCGAGGAACAACGTCGGGCCGCAGGGAGATTCGCAACGGCGGGTTGTCCAGGTCGTTGTTGAAGTCGTACCTGAGGAATGTCGGGGCGTCATACCACGCCACGTGTCCAGCACACCCGTTGCGCTCACTGGTGTCTTACTCTGAGAGCAGTGGTACTGGAGGGTCCGCCATCAGGCACTGCTTCTTGACTTCTTCCACCTGAGGTGGTGCGCGCAGCTAGGTTGTGAGGTCGCGAAGCCCACCGCGCCGGCTGGCAACGCACCATCGACTGTTTGATTTCAAAGGACTGCACAGTGACAACAGCTCCAGTGGACTTGGCTGTTACAACCTCTGAAAGCGCTTGCTTTCGTTCAGCAGCTGTGGTCTCGAGCTCTTCCTCCTCGCTGTCCACTTCGCCAGACACAAACCACAACGGTTTTTTGGAGGCGGCAGCCAATCGCGACTTGGCACCCGTTGGTTGCCCACTGCCGGCGACCGTGCCTGGACCATCAATGCGTCAGTCTTGCGTAGTTGAGGCAATCAAGTTCACGGTGAGACACGCTACGTTTCCCACCCGTACCATTGACTGGAACCTGGTGAAGTCCCGCCAACCCTGTGCTGGTCTCATCTTCCGCAAAGGCGACGGATGTTTCGGTGCCCTGAACCACACCACATGAGCACAGGCACACCAAAGAGGCTTCTCACTGCAACTGCGCACCGTGTGCACACGCGCGGCACGGATTGCTTCGATTGAGTTGAGTTCCCGCAAGAACGATGGAAAAGCACTTTCGATTAGATACCGATGGTTCTTCAGCACCAGCTTGACTTTGCCTGACAGGGCGTGTGGTACACCGCTGAGCCTGCTGTTTCACTACAAGCCCAACCGCCACCACTCACCAAAAGTAGATGTGACTCGTCGAATGCAATCCTCCAACTTGGGGTCGACAGGCACCTGAGGTTTGCCAGCGCATTGGTTGGTCTTTGGGGCAAACACAGAGGACAACCCCACTCACTCACCTTCGACAGGCGGTTCAGGGTGGAAATGATTGTGTCAGGGGTTAACCCCATGGACACCGCCGCAAACAACGCATCTTTGTGGATGCGGTACTCGTGCAGAAAGTCGGGACGAGAAATGGGTTCGGCAATCGCGATGAGGAAGTCCCGTGCCTGCGCGAAGCGCCTTGCCGTGAGAAGGAATGTGCGCGGGAATGGCTATACTCGCAGCCATACCAACCTGCTCATAGAAAGGAGAGAACGCTTCGAGTACGACGACGCCATTTGGGAGGACCCAGAAGGGCCTGCCATGCCCAAACAGTGAATGCTACAGAGCGAGGCGCAAGCAACAACCCTGCATTAAAAAATTGCCCAGCCGGCCGCACCGTTGCGCGTGGTCGGGTTTCAGCTTCACACGAGAGTAGTCAAGTACATTGTACTCGTTGACAAACGCTGAAAGGAAAGAGCCAGGGATGGTGTGAATAATGTGCCATTGCTGCTGCAAGGACAGCATGCCCTACCTTCTGACGTCTCTGCCAACAACCGCGCCGTCGCGCGGCTACTTTCTGCAAGTCTCGAAGCTGCGGCATACTCACTGCACCGAGCAACAGTATCAGATATCACAATGATGCTGCATGACGCTCACACAAGCACGTACTCGATCACTTCGGGTTGTGGCCTCGAGCGCTTCTTCATGGCGACCTGGCGACCGTGCCACCGCACCACATGAAGGCTGGGCCAGCAAAAGTTCTGTGTTCTGAAACATCGGTGGCGCTTGTGCTGCGTGTTGCTTCAAGTCCATCACACACACACGGCAATCATGGCCCGGTTGGCGTCGGTGGGTGTGCTGGTCCCACTAGTGTGGGTGGCTGTATGCGTTGTGACTGCGCTGGCACTGCCTCACCCAGGTCACACCACGAGCAAGTATGCGGCTGCAGGAGTTCAAGGCGGAGGGCGACACTTTGCAGGCGACGATGCGCGAGTTCCTGCGGATGCCCACATGCCTGCCCCACCCCTTCCCCCAGGCCCTGCGCGTGTGGATCATGTCCCCAGGCAGAAACAAGGATACCGTCCTGTTGACATTGGACTTGGCCATCGGGTGAAACGAGGCAAGGACTGGGAATGGGTGCGTTACCTGGCGTTTGCCTTGTCAGCGACAAGGCTGTCGGTCACCTTGTCTGTCCCCCCACCAGGGTGACCAAGATGGCGGGCGTGGCGGTGTGGGAACAGTGATTGAGATTTCACCTTGGCGTGGAGAGGATGATCCATACAAGTTTGGTGTCCGTGTCAAGTGGGACAGAACCGGCCATATCAACCTGTCCGTCGCGCTGCATGTGCTTGCTTTGTCCGGGTGCCACTCACAACAGAGGGATGGAACCCTTCCCCCGCTCAGATACCGATGGGGTGCCTCTGACAAGTTTGACTTGGAGGTGATTGGCTACAGTGATAAAGAGGTGGGTTCCGCGTGTTGTTGTTCTTCTTGTGGTTTGCGTTTCACATCCACCACCTGCCAGAAAGCACGGGCCATGCGGCCGAAGCCCGCCATCGACCCGCCCACATTTGCGTTAGACAAGTCAGCGCTTCTGGAGATCTTCGAGTCTTCAGATGGAAGACGGTGGGCTTACAAAAAGGCTGGGAAAACCCAGACACTGACCCCTGTCGGGACCGGTGGAGTGGTGTCACCTGCGACAAGTCTACTGGTCGAGTGGTGGCGCTGTACGTGTGGTTCGGTACACCACCACGTGCATGTTGCTTGACACATTCATGTTTTGTTCGTTGCTGGAGCTGCAGGGATCTGGCAAACAATAAGCTGCAGTCCAGGTTTCCACGCGGCATTTCCAAGCTTTCGAAACTGAAAACAATGTAGGCACGGCGCCCACACGGCAGTGCGCTCTTCCATTCACCATTGTTGCCACAGAACACTGGCGTTCAACAAGATTGAAGGCACCATCCCGCCCTCAATTGGAAAGCTTGCCGATCTTCAATGGTTGTACGTGCTTGGTTGGTCACAGGAATGTGGTATTCGACTTGACCACTATGCTGTTTTCCCAGTGACGTCCACGACAACAGGCTGTCCGGTTCTCTTCCAGCGACGCTTGGAAATCTGAAAAAACTAACTTGGTTGTGCGTGTAACGTTGTGGTAGTGCGAGCGATTATGGCTTTTTTTCATGAATGGTTCTCGCAGGAGCGTATTCAACAACAAAATGTCCGGCACGTTGCCAGCTGAGCTCGGGGAGTGCCATGGACTCACGCACTTGTACGCATGATGGAGCTGTGCCGTGCATCGACCTGATGTGACCTGCTGTGCGTATCCGTGGACAGATTTCTGTCGGCAAACCTGTTCACTGGCTCGGCTCCTGAGAGTTGGGCTTCACTGCGAGCTCTGGTGCAACTGTGTGTTGCGCACCTTGACCTGTCGGGGGCCTGTGTCAGATGCTAACCGTTGTTGGTGTTCTTGCCAGGGACCTTGACAACACTCGCATGGCAGGACTGCTTCCGCAAGCAATCATAGACCTGCCTCACCTCACCAAATTGTGAGTGGGTTGCAAATGGAGCGTAGCATGGGGCATTCGCTGATGCAACGGTGCTTGTATGCAGAAAGTATCCCCGAGCCCTTGTGCCGGAGCCCCTCCACAACAAGTTGTTCGGGGCAAAAGCAAGTCATGGAAGTTCACAAAGTGAAAGCGAGTTGTAGATTGATGAAGAACTATTACGTTTCGCATCTACGCATTATTGTACGTTGCGAACGACACACCACAATCTTGACATCACCATCAGCACTTTGCGGGCTGTTGTCGGGTGTTGGTGAAGTTGAAAGCCTGGGCTTTCCCCACAGCTTGCTGCCCAAAAACAGTACCAACAACACCACAAGCAATGCCCCCACCACTATCAGCAGCAAATTACGCTGTTTTGTGGTGGCTTTCGGTCTTGCTTCAGCCCCTGCTCGCGAGCCACCACCTTCCTCTGATCCAGTTCCGGGGTGCTTCGGCTCATTCCCAGATTTCACGCCATCGACGCCTCCACCTCCACCAACAAAGGAGCCGTTGCCATTGCCCGTCCTAGTACTGTTGGGATTCAAGTCGACGCCTTGAACTTCTCGAGTTCCGTTTGAGTTCAGTTCCACGAGAACCTTACCAGTGCGAATGCCTGAAGGGCTTGCCGCAGTCCGTGCGATCGGTGGAACACCGTCCATTTGAAGCCACACTTCCAGCTGAAGGACGTATTTTGTAGCGTAGTCCAGCCTGTGCATTCCAAATGCAGGGTCTTGTAGCGGGTAATGAAACAGAAGGCCGTGGTGCTTCTTTGCAGCCATGTTTCTGTTCTCGAACCCCCACGATGCGCAGTACCCAGTGCACACCCCAGCTTGTACCAAAACGTATCTGTGTTGGTGTCCAGTTGCGAGAACGGAATCGACCGAGTCTTGTCTGTCCGCTCGCGGAAACAGGCGAATCGAAGCAGCCTCGATGTATGACGGTAGCGCAACTCCGCTGGCATCGTCGATTAGCTCCGCCGTTGCAGACAGTCCCACGGAATCTGTGGTGATGGGATCCACTTGCAGCACTGTGGACGCGTTCATCTCGTGTACCCATTCCACGGGCTTGCATGGGAGCCGCAGCTCAGTCACAGAAACGGTAGTATCAACGTAGTCCGTATCGCATGCGAAACTCTCTGCGTCGGCTGGTGTGCACTTGCTGACTGCCTCCACCGAAAGTGTCACATTCTTGCATGTTCCGTCAACACTCGTGGCAATTGAACACACTGGAGGGTCTTGTAGACACCGTGGCTGACTCCACGCCGTCATTGTGCCGTCCGCGTACGACGAAAGTTGGGGGAGTGGATGCGTGTACCACACAGACACCGTGAACACGTCCTCAAACATCGTGCCATGCGTAACGTGGGCAAACGCGCGGGGTACAACTTGTGTCATTCCTGCAGGTGATGAATGGACAACCTGAGCAAACTTGATGCTGTATCGTGGGGTTGTGGTGGGAGAACGGGGCACAGGGACTGGCCCATATGGTGTCACGAGGTCCACGTGCCCTCCTTTCACGTACACGCGGGCTTCAAGCACAACGCTCACGCGTGTCGCCTCGCCCGATGAAAGCTGCTCCGCTTGTGAGCACGGCGTGGGCCGTTCCACAAACTCGTCCAGGGCGCACAGTTGTGCTTGGGACGCAAGTTCAATGACTGTTGTCCGGTTGCAACTGTCAATGAGACGCAGCTGCCACACCGTGTCTGGAAAGTGGGCGCCAGCAACACATGTGAAACGTGCCCCTGCAATGGAGCTATTAGAGAAGCGACAGACTGGCATCACTTTTTCTGCTTGGTTAGGATCGGCTCGCGATAGCGTGGGACACGAGGCAGAGGCACGCCTAGGAGCAGATGCAAGCACTGGAAGGGCAGCTACACACTGCGATGCAGTGGTGTCACACGCAACTCGTGCAAACTGCAACAACAAGCCACGTACCAGATACAAGAGGCCAAGCATGCTAACCAAGAATGCTGTCGGCGATTGCATGACTGTGCATACCATTCGAATAGTGCTGAAGTGAAAATGCGACGTTGCCACAGTCACATTTCCACAGTCACATTTTCTTCGGAAATGTGACGAGTGAGACGCGAGCAAAGCCCCACGAATCGTGGGCCACGATTGATATCCACAGCCCGTGGCAATGCGTGTTTCTCTTGAAACAAATTGCTGTGGGATGCATCATAGCCTATGATCCATAGCTGCAGGTTGCGATTTGTGATGGCATTGAAGTACACGATCCCACTGAGAGGTGAGTGGTGTAGCCGAGGTGTATCACCTGCACGCGTGTTTCATAATCACTTTTGAAAATATCATCATGAACCACTTGCCGCGGTGGCTTGCTGCAGCAACAACGCGCGCGAGTCACCCACGGCCTTACAGGCCGATGCTGCGACGACTGCGCCGTGGAAGTGCACATGTTGCTCGCAGCACGCTCATCCAAGTGGGGAATGATGAACCGTGTGTCGTTGGTGCACCTGTCCAGCACGAACGTCGTCGCCCGGCGTTTCGTGCAGCCCATTTGCTGGTTGTGGCGTTGATAGCGGTGTGGGGGCTACGGAGTGTGCTCCGACCCGAGCCGTGGTTTGGATTTGATGCTGACGCCCGATTTTCACCACTTTCACCCCCTTGGTCGATCGACGCTGATGTACCCAGCGAGGATTATGTCATCGTCACGTTCGCAAGCGAGGCATACATGGACCGCCTGTTCAACTTTGTCGCGAGTGTGCAGAGGTGGCTGCCACACAATCGCATCGTTGTGTACAGTATTGGCCTCTCAGAGTCATCGTTGGCGCATCTCCGAACTTTGAGAGGTGTACTCATGGTCATTGTGATGGATCTGCAAACGTACCCACCGCATGTCCACCGACTGGGAAACTATGCATGGAAGCTGTTGTGCATTCACGACGCAGTGACAAGGTTTAAGCGAGTGGTAACGAATGACAGCGGCAATGAAATACGGGGACCACTTGGTGCTGTCTTCTCTCGGACAGAAGCGAGTGGCTGGTTTTTCGTGGAAGCATCCAACGAAGCAGACGTGCTCTGGTATCGCGCACCACCCAGTATGGCAGCGAGCCTCTCGATTCCAGAGGAAACCGCGCGCTCCAAACGCTTGATGTGCATGTCAGGATTCATGGGATTCAATGCTGTTGGGCATGGAGAGGTGTTGCGGCTGCTTGAGCGAGCCTCCGCATGTGCACTCGATGTGTCTTGCATTGACCCGTCCCCCGTTCCTTTCGAACAGTCACGCTACGACCAAAGTGTACTGTCGCTCCTCATTCGGTCACAAGGGTTGTTTTGTCACAGTGACGGTGCCTTACGAGCTACAAATCTACTGTTGACGCCACATTCTTTCAATCGAGCGCAGCGACCCCTCGTGGTGTTTCGACGCGGCAACCTTCCAAAGTTGTACAGCAGCGGCCTCCTCCGCTCTTCCAAAAAGGCAGCAATGGATCACCTCTACGGCGAGCATGTGCAAAACTCAACACACACGCCACCTGCACCGGCTCAATCGTTTGTTTGGGCTAGAGGAGGGCCTTGTCGTGGGAGCATATCCCTGTGCTTGGAAGAGCAGCGTCGTGGATCTCAGCAAGTGCCAGTGACGCATACGTACTGGTTCAGACTTGTGTGGGGCACATGTGCCTCATGGGTAGGCTATGCAATACAAGGACTGCTCTACATCCCACAAGCAGCCGCTGTCGGTGGCATGTCCTTGCTGTTGAGTGGCATGGGGTGGTCAAAGGGCACATCAAGAGTGCTGAGGGCACTGACAGCCAGTGGTATCGTCATTGTCCTCTTCAGACTACAGCAGTCCTGGACGATGCCGTGGAACCAGGTTTGCTCGTTTGACTCCGAAGGGGAGTGGACAATTGGAATGAGCGCAGCGCATGGGTTCAGCATGACTTCGCCAAAAGTTCTGAAACAATTGGGAGCCGCAGCCCGACGTGTTCATGGTGAGAACGCCACACTTGTCCCAGGGCTCAAAGCGAAAGCTGCACTGTCATGCAAGACGGTGGGGTCCACAACTCCATCGACTTTTGTGGCAGATCCATTCCTCTTGTCTGCTTCTCCACACTATCCTCAGCCATGGGACCCACACTCTGTGGTGCCCTCGAGCAACGACCTGCGCCCCCGGTTCGACGCACGGACCAAGCTTTGGGGTTCCCACAACTCCACGCCTGTTCTGTGGTTCATGTTTTTCGAGCTCAAGGACGCTCGCACGAGAGGTCTCTTTCAGAACGGCAAGGGTGTCATTGCCTACGCGACGTCCGTGCACGATGATGCACACTCTTTTGTGTTTGGTGGTATTGCTTTGAGAGAGAACTGGCACTTGTCGTACCCGTACGTGTTCTGGCACAACGGTAAGCCATACATGGTTCCCGAGGCCAGTCGATATCCAGCAGCTGCGCGGATTGACGACGTGTCACCATCTGTTCGTGGCACCGTGCTTCTTTACACGTGTCGTCGCAACACGTTTCCTTTGGGGTGGCACCCTGTCCGCGAGCTGGCGTCCGGCCCATTTGCAGATGCTTCAATGTTTCAACACACAGACTCACGCTGGTACCTGTTCACGTCTCACGTCGACACACACCAGGTTCGTTCGGCGCCATGAGCTGTGCTTCATGTAGCGCCGCCACGGCTTTACACGCGTTCTTGCTCCAGCTGCACATCTTTCATGCAGACACTCTTCTAGGAAAGTGGACGGAACATGCGGCGAGTCCCACCTCATCCCAGTTCTTTCGTTCAGCTGGGCGTATCACGGTCGACAAACATGGGCGGGTTGTTCGTGTGGTGCAGAATTCGAATAGTCGCACCTACGGGAAAGCTGTAATCGCAGTGGAGGTCACTGAGCTGTCCTCTTCGCGGTGCGTTGTGTGGTGTTACTTGTGCCAACAGCAGGTGCCTCATGTGAGTCATACACAGGTACGAAGAAAGGGCACTCATGGCAGGCGCCCCGTTCTTGGTCGGCGGTCAGACAAACTGGAGTTCCGGTCGGCAACGCATGCATCACATTGACATTCAACGCTTCCCTCAAGGCCAGTTTCTCGCTGCTGTTGACGGCGACTGATGGTTTGGTGGTGGTTGTGGTGGTGTTGCTGCAGACACTGTAGTACCAGCACCACTGCATTGAACCACACTCGTCTAGATTAGCAGCATGATTTTAGCGAGCGTTCACAAAGGCGCCCCCGCACATTCTTTGGTGCCCGGCAAAGTGTCGATAGTCTGTTCAGTGTTCGGGCAGCACTTTCGAGTGGAGCTCGTTCCAAGCGCCGTTGCCAACAAACCACATGGCATGTTGCCATACCAAGCGTCTTTGGGTGCCACACCCCATCGGCAAGCACTCGTTGCATGTGGGCCTGAGCGGTGGTGTTCTTTCCCAGCAACGTGCACGGACGCGTTGTGGCAAATGCAGAAGCTGGCTCTGCAAGCCATCAATCCAACCAATCAATCAAAGTAGCTGACACTGAGTCCAGCGTGCTGCCGCGTGGGCAGCGCCAGACACTCGAGGTGGCTGCTCATTGTGGCTGGCGTGCTATCCACTCACCCACC
>Ga0213833_1001290_pt1 | contig 18376 bp, 12 predicted proteins | sample SWATP21_FD_160575 | JGI IMG/M metagenome (GOLD analysis project Ga0213833, IMG submission 160575) | Coastal seawater microbial communities from Marineland, Florida, United States - SWA TP2 #1 | ecosystem: Environmental > Aquatic > Marine > Coastal | place: USA: Florida | collected 2016-08-14
ACGTTCACGGTCAGCGCTCGCAGACAACCGTTGATAGATCAAGCGGTACGCCGCTGTCAGGTGGGTCAGCCACTTCGGCTGGCCTCCTCCCTTCCAAAATGGTCCGTCAAATCGGGGCAAGGTCACCTCCCCCTGAGAGGGGGAGGACTTCGGACCCCAGAGTCCTCCCCCTCTCAGGGGGAGGTGCCTGCGCAGCAGGCGGAGGGGGCCCCGGTCCCCGGTCGGCTCGCCCAAGACCTCGTCCAGCAGGTGGAGAGGGCCCCCTCCGGCCCTTCGGGCCACCTCCCCCTGAGAGGGGGAGGACTCGGGTCGGCTCGCCCAAGACCTCGTCCAGCAGGTGGAGAGGGCCCCCTCCGGCCCTTCGGGCCACCTCCCCCTGAGAGGGGGAGGACTCGGGTCGGCCGCCCAAGACCTCGTCCAGCAGGTGGAAAAGGCCCCCTCCGGCCCTTCGGGCCACCTCCCCCTGAGAGGGGGAGGACTTCGGACTCCAGAGTCCTCCCCCTCTCAGGGGGAGGTGCCTGCGCAGCAGGCGGAGGGGGCCCCTCGCGGGCCTACGACCCAACCCCCACATTTACCCGCAGGCCGGCCACCCACGGGATGTAGAACGGGTCGAGAATCTCCGTCCCCAGCGGCTTGCGCACGCCCACGTCGGCCTCGAGTCCCACCCGCTCCCCGACCCGCACCCCACCGCGCAGGGTGGCATCCAGCCAGGTGGCCGTCCCCTTGTACCAGCCGTCCTCCACAGTGGGCACATCGGCGGCGTAGTTGTCGTCGAAGACCATGTGGTTGAGCAGGTTCTGCCGCAGCCCCACCCGCGCGCCCACGAACGCCCGGCCAGGCCTCCAGGTGGGGTACACCGACAGCGCCGTCGTGATGGCGTTGCCCGTGGACACGCCGTTGTCGAACTGCTGCCAGTCTGCCTCCAGCCCCACGTCGGCCGACCACGGTCCCTGGAACGGGTTGGCGCGGAAGCCGACGGTGGCGCCGTGGTGGTCGCTCGCGCCGATGAGGAACATCGGGGTGTGCCAGGCCACCGTGGCCGAGAAGTCGACGGGGCGGTCGGTGCCCAGCGTGTCCTGGAAGGCGTAGCCCAGGCCCAGTCGCGGGGAGGCTTCCATGGACACACCGGTGAGAACGGAGTGCCGATGGGCCTTCGGGTCGACCTCGGTGTCGACCGTGACCCCGGCGAAAGCGGCGCTCGGCAGCAGGAACGCCAGCGGAACGAGTCGGATGGCGCTCATGGGTTCGCCTCCATGAAGTCCACCACCAGGTCGGCCAGGGCCTCCGGCTGGAAGAAGGTGATGAGGTGCCCGGCACCGTCGATGGTCTCGAACTGCACGTCCTGGAACAGGTGGAGGTGCTCGGCCTCCTGCAGCTCCTTCCCGAGCACGGTGCTCTCGGTGCCCGCGACCAGCAGCGTGGGGCCCGCGTAGGCGCCCAGGCCGTCGGAGACGTCGAAGGTAGGGTCGTCGAAATTGCCTTGCCAGCCGTTGATCTCGAGGTTGGCCAGGAAGCCGGAGCGCCAGATGGGCACGTGCACGCCGGCTTCCGAGGGGGCCCGGTGGCCGGGGTCTTCGAGGCTGGCGTTGAGCGACATGAACCAGAGGTCTTGCTGCGCATAGTCGGCGGAGTCGAGGTACCGCGTGCCTTCGAGGAAGCGGTTCACGCCGGCGTCGGTGATGCCGACAGAGGCGTCGTAGGCGGCGTTTGCGGCCGCGGGCGTGAGGGCGCCGGGCTCCACGAGGATGAGGCGCTTGACCAGCTCGGGGTGCTCGGCGGTGAACATGCCGGCGTAGGCACCCCCGAAGGACTGGCCCAGGATGGTGACGGGCTCGCCACCACCGAAGTGCAGGGCCAGCTCGTGGAGGTCTTCGATGTAGGCGGGGCCGTCGATCTGGTCAGCGGGCACGCGCTCGGAGAGGCCGGTGCCGCGCTGGTCGAAGAACACGAGGCGGTAGCGGTCGTCCAGCACGCGCATGCCCAGCTGGGACCGGTAGTCGTCGCCCGGTCCGCCGTGCAGGAAGATGATGACCTCACCGTCTTCAGGACCGAAGGTCTCGAGGTGCAGGATGGGCCCGGAGTCGAGGGTGTACCGGGGCAGGGAGGGGTCTTCGGTGACCGTGGCGGCGACGAGGTCGTCGGGGTCGTGCAGGTCGCACGCGGCCAGCCCCAAGACGGCGACCAGCAGGGGTGGGGATGGAAGGTGCGGGAGACGGCGTCGGGACATCTCTGAGGGCTCCGGGTTGGGTGGTGTGGAGGACGACGCTGAACACCCGGCCGCCCGCGCCGTGTCACCGGGCCCCTGCGAGCGGGGGTGCTTTTGTGCGCCAGCTCCTCCCCGAAGCCCTCGCACGGTCCCTACGGCGCCACGCGTGCGGCGGTTCCCGGTTAGGCCCTGCGTCCCCTTCCAGGAGGGCCGCCCACCATGGCCAAGCCAATCGTCCTGAAGTTCGGAGGCGCCGAGTCCTCCTTCGACTTCGCCAAGCTCGACCGCAAGAAGCTCTACACCACGCGCCGGCGTCAGGCGCTGGATGCCGATGGCAAGCCCTGCCGCCGGGCTTCACTCACCCGCGATGGCCGGTACCTGCTGCAGGCCGGCATGACCGCCCAGGGGTACTTCGACGCCGCGGGGGCCTGGGTGCCCAACAAGGCGCTCAAGGCCGTGGATGCCGAGGGCAACAGCGTGCACAAGCACCCGTCCACCCTCGGCGTTGCGCAGGAAGCGGCCCTCGCCACGGCCCGCGACCTCCTCGACCTCAAGGTGGTCGCCACCTACATGCTCGACCCCCTCGAAGTGGACGCAGGCCTGCAAGAGGTGCTCGACAACGGCGGCATCGTGCGGCTTCCGATGGTCTACCGGGCCGGCTACGACCCCGCGACGGCCTTCCTGCTCGACACCGACAACGGCCTCTTTCTGCTCACGGGCAACGCCACGCCGCCCGAGTGGGTCGAGCCCGCCGCCACCCTCGCCGTCATCGACGAAGAAGAAGACGACGACGACGATGACCTCGACTTCGACATGTTCTAGCTGACCCCCCGGCCTGCAGGGCTGGGCGGGAGGAGTCTCCATGCGAGAGCTGCACCTGGCGAACAAGGAAGGGCGCGACAGCACCGTGCTGTACGTGTCCATGACCTACAAGCCACCCCATCGCACCGTCGGACCCGACGGCGCTGATGTCACCTTTCGGCGCTACCTGGCCAACCCCGACGGCTTCGACCACACCGCGCTGGTCGCGGCTCACGGCGAAGACTACGGCCAGGCCCTCGTCGACGGCGACCCCGAAGTCGACGTCGAACAGATCGGCCGCGCCATCGGCTCCACCGACGACGTCTTCCTCACCTCGGAAGGCAAGGTGCTGCACGCCCCGCCGCGCATCGTCGAGATTCTCATCGGCCCCGACGGCGTGGAGAAGGAACGGCGGAACCCGGTCAATGAAGAAGGCAACGTGCTCGTGGAGAACGCCCTCCGGCACACCAAGATGCGCCTGAAGCGCGACAAGGTGGTGCGGCGGTTCGTCTTCGGCCGCACCATCCAGCTGCGCCACAGCGACGGCCTCACCTACGACTTCCTGTACGCCATGGCCAAAGACCTCGACGCCGCCGACGAGTGCGTGCTCATCGGCGGCGGCAAGAAGGGCCGAGACGCCCTTCGCTTCCAGAACAACGGCAAGCCCTACCGCGCCTTCCTCGAAGGGCGCGTCGATGGGCAGCGGTACCAGCTCCTCCTGCACCTGTCGGAGATGGAGCTCAAGCGACCGGAGGGCGTGGCATGAGCATCCTCATCAACAGCGGCAGCCCGGCGGCCGGCGGCTTCCTGCACCCCAAGGCCAGCCTCGCCGACACCGACCTCCTCGACCTCCTCGCCTGGTACAAGCGCGTCGTCGCCAGCAGCTACCGCATCGCCCGCGAAGACGACCTCACCGCCATCCCGAGCGGCGAGCTCCACGTCTCTCCGAAGGTCGACGGCCAGCTCTGGTACCTGGTCAAGACCGGCGGCGAGGTCCTGCTCGTCGCCCACAACGGTCGGGTGCTGAGCGGCAAGGTCCCCCTGCTGGCCGAGGCCCGCAAGACCTTCGGCGCCCGCGCGGCAGAAGGCTGTGTGCTGGCCGGTGAGCTCTTCGCGCTGGCCAAGGGTCGTCGTCCGCGGGTGGGCGACGTCGCCCAGCAGCTCGCCAACAGCCCCGACGGCAAGACTCTGGGCTGGATGGCCTTCGACCTCGTCCGTCCCAACACCGAAGAGCGGGCCCCGCAGGACTACGCCGAGCGCCTCGCGCAGGTCCAGGCCCTCCTCGATGGGGGCAAGCGCTGCAAAGCCGTCAAGACCGAGGTCGTCGCCGACCGCCAAGGCGTGGCCACGATGTACGAGGCGCTCGTGGCCTCGGGCAAGGCCGAAGGTCTGGTCGTGCGGGTGGGCGACGGCCGCATCTTCAAGGTCAAGCCGGCCATCGACCTCGACTGCCTCGTGCTCGGCTTCACCGAAGATGTCGGCGACGAAGGCATTCCCCACGCCCGCTCGCTGCTGCTCGGCCTCGTGCGCCCCGATGGCACCACCCAGGTCGTGGGTTCTGTGGCCGCGCACATGACCTTCGACGAAAAGGTCGCCCTGCTGGAGCGTCTCACCCCACTGCGGGTCGACTCCAGCTTCCGGCGCGCCAGCTCGAGCGGCGCCTTGTACCAGTTCATCAAGCCCGCATTGGCCGTCGAGGTCCGCTGCTCCGACCTCCAGAGCGACGACAGCCGCGGGCAGGAAGTGCGTCAGTGGGCCCTGCGCTTCACCGGCGACGCCTGGGAGCCCGTGGTGCCCGTGTCGGGTGCGGCCATCCTGCACCCCATCCTCACGCGGCTGCGCGACGACAAGAACATCGACGACGTCGACCTTCGGGTGGCCCAGATCAACGAGCGCGTGTTCGTCACGGGCCTCAATGAGGCCGCCAAGGCGGTCGAGCTGCCGAAGAGCGAAGTGGTCCGCCGCGAGGTCTGGACCAAAGCCAGCAAGGGCAAGCAGACCGTCCGCAAGCTGCTCGTCTGGAAGACCAACAAGCAAGACATCGACGCCGACTTCCCGGCCTGGGTGGTGCACTTCACCGACTACAGCCCGGTCCGCAAAGACCCCCTCAAGCGCACCGTGCGGCTGGCCCCGGACGAAGCGTCGGCCACCGCCATTGCCGATGAGCTGGTCGCAGCCAACATCAAGCGCGGATGGAAGCCGGCCTGACCGCCGAGGTGGGCCCCTGGATACACCTTGATACGTCTTCGCCGAGTCTGGAGACGGCTGCCCGGGAGGGTGGCGAGTACAACGTACACACCGGCACCCTGATGGGGTCGGGCACACCCCCGAAGGAGGTGTTTGGTGCACGTACAGACTCGAGCGAAGCCGCTCCGCGGGATGTGGGTCGTCCTGCTCCTGGTGGGCTGCAACAACGACCCCGGCAAAGCGCCGGGCACAGGTGTTGCCCCGAACACCCTGTCGCCGACGCAGCACCTCAGCCGCGCCAGCATCGCGCTGCGAGGGGTGCGGCCGTCGCTCGACGACCTGGAAGCGGTCCGCGACAACCCGGGTGCATTGGATGGGCTCATCGAGTCCTACGCAGCGTCGGACGACATCGGCCCCACGATTCGACACATGCACGGCGAGTGGCTGCTCACCGACGTCTTCCTGAGCTTCTACCCGGCCGCCTACCCCACGCGTGGCGCGCTGTCGGACATGGACGCCCATGCCCTCAACCGAGCGGTCACCGAAGGCACGGCGCGTCTCGCCGAACACATTGTGTTGGAGGACCGGCCCTACTCGGAGCTGGTGACCGCCGACTATGTGATGGCCAACGACGTGACGGCGGAGGTGTGGGGACTGTCGGTGTCGGGAGACGGCGACTGGCAGGAGGCCCGCTTCGATGATGGGCGCCTGCACTCGGGCCTGCTGTCCGACCCCAACTACTTTGTGCGGCACGCCAGCACCGACACCAACCGGCAGCGGGCGCGGTCGGCCCACCTGATGCGGGCGCTGCTGTGCCACGACTACATGCGGCGCGAGGTGCGGGTGCCCGAAGGCATCGACCTCACCGATGGCGGCGACAATGCCATCAAGGAAAACGTGGTGTGCGTGGGGTGCCACAACACGCTCGACCCCATGGCGGGCGCGTTCGCCGAGAACGTGGGTGTGGTGTTTCCGCAGTACACGTGGAGCTACCCCATCACCACGTGGGACCCGGGCCTCGCCGCCGACTACGACCCCATCCTGTTCTACGGCGTGGCGGCCCACGATGTGCTCGACGTGGGGCAGATCATCGCCGAAGACAACCGCTTCGCCCGGTGTGCGGTGCGCCGACACTACGGTCAGATGATGGCGATGGACGCCGACGCCGTGCCCGACTCGGTGGTGGACGACCTGCTGCCGGTCTGGACGGCGGGCGACGAGCGGGTGCGGCCGCTGCTGGCGGAGATTGCGCGGTCGGATGCGTTTGCGTCGACCGGACCCGTGGTGGTCGAGGATGGCGTGGCGGCCGAGGGACTGCGCCGGGCGACACCGTGGCACCTGCAGCGCGTGCTCGAAGACCTCACCGGCTTCCGCTGGGAGACCGACGTCACCTACGACATCGGCTTTGGCCGGGTGGGCGAGGTGGAGCTGATGGACAACATCTCCTACGGCTTCCGGGTGCACGCAGGTGGGGCGGACGGCTTCGACATCTGGAACCCCATGCGCACCGCCAACCCCACCACCCTGCTCGTGATGCGGGAGGCCGCCGGGATGGCCGCGAAGCACGTGGTGGAGGCCGACCTCGTCGACGGAGAGGGCCACCTGCTCACGAGGGTGTCGTCCGACACCTCTGACGAGACGTCGATTCGAACCCAGCTGGTCGACCTCCACCTGCGCCTGTTCGGGGAGGCGGTCTCCGCAGACGGCTCCGAGGTGACGGCATCGTGGACGGTGTTCGCCAATGAGCTCGAGCGCTCGGACTCGGTGACCTCCGCTTGGGAGGCCACGTTGTTCGCGATGCTGCAGGACCCCAACCTTCTCTTCTACTGAATCCATCGACGCGGAGCGGTCCCATGACCACACGACGAAACTTCATGCTCGGCTCTCTGGGCCTCGGTGGGCTCGCTGCACTGGGCGGGCTGGCCCCCGTGGCGCGCGCGTCCGGGTCGAAGCGGCTCATCATCTACTTTGCGTACGGAGGCTGGGATCCCACGTACCTCTTCGACCCCAAGCCGGGCAGCAGCACGGTGGACACGCCGACCGGGGACTGGGTCACCCACGGCGACCTCACGTTGTGGGACACCGGCTCGATGTCGGCCACCCACGACTTCCTTGGCCGCTACGCCGACCGGATTGCGGTGGTCAACGGGGTGAGCGTGAGCTCCCTGGTGCACGAGGAGTGTGCGCGGCGCTTGCTCACTGGCACGAGCGCAGAGCTGCTCGGTGATGTGGCCTCACGGGTGGCGTCGCGGCTCGGGGAGACTCGGCCGGTGCCCTACTTCACGCTCGGGGCCAATGCACGGGCGCACGGGCACGAAGCGCAGGCCGCTACGTTGGGTTGGTTCAACCAGCTCCAGTCGCTGGTGGCGCCCGACCTTGCGTGGCCGACCGATGGCCGGCGGCTCGCACCGTCCTCTGCCCTGGACGACGATGTGCAGGCCTATCTCAGCCGTCGAATGGAACAGCTCGGCGATGTCCGGGGCCTCGATGGAACCAATGCCGCCCGGCTGGCGGACTACGCTGAGTCGTTGTCCCGTGCGGAACAGATTCGAGCGTTCGTGCCGGGCAGCTTCCTCGAAGACTGGTCGCTGTTCAACTCGTACGATGTTGTGGGCCATGCTGCGGCAGCCTTGGCGGAAGGCTTCAGCCAGACCGCCTTCATCAGCGATGGTGGCTACTGGGACACCCACTCCGGGAACAACCAGCAGGCCGGCATGTTCGACGATCTGGCGGACGGGCTCTCCGACCTGCTGGCCGCCCTCGAGCGCGCGGGCATCGCCGACGACACGGTGGTGATGGTGGTGTCGGAGATGGGGCGGTCTCCTCTCATCAATGCGTTGGGTGGCAAAGACCACTGGCCCTACACAAGCGCCATGCTCATCGGTGCCGGCGTGAACCCCGTGGTGGTGGACGGAACCGACGACACCCTCCGCCAGCAGCGGATCGACCTGAACACGGGCGGGGCGTCGAGCAGTGGGCACGCCCTCCAGACCCACGATGTGTTGGCCACTGTGACCGAGCTTGTGGGGCTGGACCCCGCCGAGCTGTACCCGGAAGGAGAGGTGATCCATGCGGTCGTTGGTTGAGGTGGTCCTGCTTTCATCGGTGCTGCTCGGGGTGTCGGCCTGCAACAAATCGAGTGGTGACGACTCCGGGACCGTCGACCCCGAGTGCACCGACCTCACCTGGGAAACCTATGGCGAAGGCTACCTGCGCAGCTGGTGCAACGGCTGCCACAGCGCCGAGGTGGAGGGCGATGGTCGGGCCGGTGCGCCGGTGGGCGTGGACTTCGACACCCATGCCGGCCTTCGCGAACACCTGGACCGGGTGGTGGCGCGGGGCACCGGCGACGACCCCACCATGCCGCCGGTGGGCGGGGCCGACGACGCGGAGCGAGCGCGGTTTGCCGAGTGGCTCGACTGTGGGGCGCCGTGACCGACCTTGGAGGAGCCGAGGGGTATGCTGAGGCCATGCCCACCGACCCCGCCCGGATTCTGTTGGTCGAGGACGACCGTCGCCTGGCCCGCCTGCTCGCCGAGGTGTTGGAGCAGGCCGGCTTTGTGGTGGACTTGGAACACCGTGGCGACACGGCGGTGGGCCGCATCCGTGACGAGCGCCCGGATCTGGTGGTGCTCGACCTGGGCTTGCCGGGGCTCGATGGGCTCGATGTGTGTCGAGACGTGCGCCGGGATTATCCCGGTCGCATCCTGGTCATGACCGCCCGCAGCGACGAGATCGACGAGGTGGTGGGGCTCGAGATGGGGGCGGATGCGTACCTGGGCAAGCCCGTGGCCCCCCGACGGCTGGTGGCGCACGTGCGCGCGCTGTTGCGGCGGCCTGCGTCGCCGTCCACCGATGTGGTCCGAACGGGGCCTCTGGCCATCGACCCCCGCAAGCGCGATGTGCGAGTGGGCGATGCTCCGGTGAAGCTGGCCACGGCGGAGTTCGACCTGCTGTGGGCGCTTGCCCGTCGGCTGGGCACGGTGGTGGAGCGCGACGACCTCTACCAGGAGCTCCGCGGCTTCCCGTACGATGGGGTCGACCGCTCGGTGGACCTCCGGGTGTCGCGTGTGCGCCGCAAGCTGGCCAAGGCCGACCCCGAGGCGGGAGCGCTGGTTCGGACGGTCCACGGCCAGGGCTACCAGCTCGTGGACCTCGGGTGAACCGCCTGTTCGTGCGCCTCTGGGTGGTGGCGCTGGCCCTGTTCGTGGTGGGGCTGCTGGGCGAGATGGCCATCACGCTGTTCGTGTGGAGCGACGACGAGGTGGGCTACTGGGAGGGCATCTACGCGCCCGGGCTGCTGGTGGCGGCCGACTCGGTGGTGGATGCGGCCGACCCCGAGCCGGCATTGGAGCGGGTGGCGGCCCACGCTGGGACCGATGCGCGGCTGGTGGGGCGGTCGGAGGTGCCGGCCGAGGTGGATGCCCAGCTGCTGCGGGGGCGCCGCCTGGGGTGGCTGCTGGCCGATAGGGGAGAGTTCTACTTTGCGCCGGCCCACGATGGCGAGACGGTGCTGGTGGTGGGCCCCATGCCGGCGTACCCGATGCCCGACCCGGTGCCGAGGCTTTTGCTGATTGCCCTGCTGGCGGTTGTTCTGGGGGGTGGGTTCTGGCTTGTGTTGCGGCCCCTTCACCGCAGCCAGCGGGCGATTGCAGCGGCGACGGGTCGGATTGCGGACGGGGCGCTGGACACCCGGTTGGGACCGGAAGACACCCCGGCGGCGCCGCACCTGGCGCGTGCATTCAACGAGATGGGCGAGCGCATCGAAGACCTCGTGGGACAGCAGCAGCGGATGCTCCGGGTGGCCAGCCACGAGCTGCGCACGCCCCTCGCTCGGATGCGGCTGGGGCTGCACCTGCTGGACCAGGAGGTGGGGGGCGGACCGCGGACGGTGGGCCTGGCGCGCGACCTGGACGAGCTGGAGGCCTTGGTGGAGGACATCCTCCTGCATGCGCGGCTGGAGCGGACCGGGGCCGGGCGTGTGTCGGATGTGGTGGTGGCCGACGTGGTGGCGGAGCTGGTGGACACGGCCCAGGAGCTGGCGGGCCACACGGGCGATGGGGTGCGGGTGCGGCTGGTGGACGAAGTGGATGCGGTGGTGCCGGCCTCGGAGCGGTTGTTGCGGCGGGCGGTGTCCAACTTGCTGTCGAATGCGGTGCGGTATGCAGAGACGGTGGTGTCGGTGTCGACTCTGCGGGTGGATGGGGTGGTGGTGGTGCGGGTGGACGACGATGGGCCGGGGATTGCTGTTGACCAGCGGGCAGCGGCGGTGCAGCCATTCTCTACGCTCGACGAGCGGAGCCGCCATGGGCTGGGGCTGTCGATTGTCGACGGCGTGATGGGGGCGCATGGCGGGCAGCTGGTGTTGTTGGAGGCGCCGGGTGGGGGGCTGCGGGCGGAGTTGTGGTGGGGGCCCCCTCCGCCTGCTTCGCAGGCACCTCCCCCTGAAGGGGGAGGACTCTGAAGGCCGATGTTCTCCCCCTTCAGAGTCCTCCCCCTTCAGGGGGAGGTGGTCCGAAGGACCGGAGGGGGCCCCTGTGGCCCGAAGGTGCTTGTTGCACTCCCTTTCGGAAAGCCGTCGTAGAGGTCGTCGGTCCACCAGGTCCACCAGCCGGCGGGCACCGGGTCGAGGTCGTCGCGGTGTTGTGCGCAGTGGAGCGAATAGTAGTGCTGCTGGTCGGCGAGGGTGCCCAAGCGAACGTCCGGAGGCAGCGGCCGGTCGACGACCCGTACCCACCGTTCGCCCATCACACTGCTCCCCGGGTACCACTGGAGGACCAGGAGGCGGTGGGTGCCCGGGGGCCAGGCCGGCAGGATGTCTGCGAACATCATCGGGCCAATGGTGTCCTGGTGCGGGGCATCGGGCGCCACGAAGACACGGTGGACCAGCGAGGCTCCGGCGTCCCCCTCTCCGACTGCCACAACCAGGACGACTTCGGCTGCGCGACACATGGTCCGTTCCGACAACGCCGGGCCCTCGGGACAGGCGGCCGCCTCGAGCGTCAGCATGGCGAGCAGCGGCCAGCCCATGGAAGTCTCCGGGATGCGGGCTTCACCGTAGCATGTCGGGCAGAGGGGCTCAAGATGACTCCGAGGTTCTGAGGGGGAGGTGGCTCGGAGTGCCGGGTGGGGCCCCCTCCGCCTGCTGCGCAGGCACCTCCCCCTGAAGGGGGAGGACTGAAGGGCTGGAGGGCCTTTTGAAGGAGTCTCCAACCCGCACAAGTGTCAGGAGGGCCCCGGGGAGCAAGGTGCCGTGGAGGACTCTGAAGGCCGAAGTCCTCCCCCTTCAGGGGGAGCTGACCCGGAGGGCCGGAGGGGGCCCCGAGCCAACCCACACCACCCGTCCCCCCGCGTCGCCGGCGCCCGGTCCCAGCTCCACCACACGGTCGGCCGCTTGGATGAGCGACCGCCGGTGCACCGTGGCCACCACCAGGTCGCCGCGGGCCGTGAGGTCGTGGATGCGGTCGACCAGGGTGGCGATGTCGGCTTCGTGGAGGCCGCGGGCCGGCTCGTCGAGGAGGTGGAGGGTGGGGCCGCTGCGGGAGTGCAGGTGGGCGGCGAGTCCCAGGCGCTGGAGCTCGCCGCCAGACAGCGTGCGGGTGCGGCGACCGAGGGCGATGTGGCCCAGGCCCACGTCTTCGAGCGCGCGCGTGCCCTGGCGAAGCTTGCCCTGCGGCAGTCGGGGCGTGAGGTCGGCGACCGGGAGGGCCAGCAGGCGGTCGATGGAGAGGCCGTTCCACTCCACGGCTCGGACCTCGGCGCGGTAGCGGGCGCCCTGACAGCCGGGGCAAGGGAGCACCAGATCTGCGAGGGCGTCCATGGAGACCGTCTCGGTGCCGGTTCCCTTGCAGGCGGGGCACCGCCCGGCGGGGCTACGGAATGAGAACGCCTTCTTGGGAAGGGCGTGCCCGGGCGCCTTGTGGAAGCGGGCCTGGAGGGCGGGGAGCAGTCCGAGGGCGTCGAGGGCGGTCTGGGCGGTGGTGCGGGCGGAGTCGGCGAGGGTGTAGGCGTCGAGGCCTGCGATGTGGACACACCCGACCGGCTGTCGGGCGCGGGCGGAGGCTCCGAGAACCCCGAAGACCAGGCTGGACTTGCCGCTCCCCGAGGGCCCGGTCACCGCCACGAAGCCGCTCTGGGGGAGGGAGAGGTCGAGGCTGGCCAGGTTGTGGAGGGACGCGCCATGGAGCTGGATGCCGGGGGCTGCGAGGGGGCGGCTCGAGGGCCGGGGTGGAGCGCGCAGAGCCCGGGCGGTGGGGCTGTCGCCAGCGAACACGACCGCGGGTGGGCCTTCCGCCACGATGTGCCCACCGGCTGTGCCTGCGCCGGGACCGAGCTCGATGATGTGGTCGGCCGCACGGAGGAGGTGGGGGCGATGATCGACGACCACCACGGTGTTTCCGGCGTCGCGTAGGGCGTGGAGGCGGTCGATGAGGGGGGCCACGTCGGCGGCGTGCAGGCCGGCGGAAGGCTCGTCGAGGACCACTGTGATGCCGGTGAGGCCCGAGCGAGAGACCGCCGCGAGTCGGACCCGCTGCAGCTCGCCGTCGGAGAGGGTGGCGGTGCGTCGGGCGAGGGTGAGGTGGCCGAGTCCGAGGGCGGACAGTTCAGTGATGCGGGCGTGGACGTGGGGCCAGATGGCATCGAACACAGCCTGCTGGGTCGACGTGAGCCCGCGGGTGTCGAGGGTGACGGCGTCGAGGGGAAGGCCGAGGAGCTCGGGCAGCGTGCGACCGCCGAGGGAGACGCTGCGGGCGCGTGCATTGAGTCGGGCACCACCACACTCTCCGCAGGAGGTGTCTTCGAGGAGGGCCTGCCACTCGGGGGCGTCTTTCCGCCGTGCGCGGAGGCGGGCTTCGTGCTCCACGCGTCCGCACAGGCCGTCCCAGGTGCCTTCGAACGTGTGTTCGCCGGCCCGCTTGCCGCGTTGGTAGCGCCAGGTCACCGACACCACCCGGTCACCCGAGCCATGGAGAGCGCGGTCGCGGATGTGGGGGGGCAGCGCGGACCACGGCTGGTCGAGGGCGTCTTCGCCGACCACCGCTGCGATGGTGGCGAGGTACTGGCCGGAGGGTTCGCCCAGGAACCGGCCGGGTCGGGTGCCGTCGAGTGCGCCCTCCCGCAAGGAGCGTTCGGGATGGGTGACGAGCCGGGCGGGGCTGCAGCGCGACACTGTGCCGCGGCCTTCGCAGGCGGGACAGGCGCCGAGGACCTGGTCGGGGGAGAGGTGGTCTGCGCGCAGCTGGCAGGGCTGGCCATCGAGGGTGCCGGCACGGGCGAACAGCAGGCGAAGCAAGGGCCCCACGCCGCTCTGGGTGGCCACGGTGGAGCGGGGGCCGGCACGTCCGGTGCGTTGGGCGAGTGCCAGGGTGGGGGTGAGGCCTCGTGCGCGGTCGATGGGGGGACGCGGCTGGCGGCGGATGTGGCGGCGGACGGCGAACGGAAGGCTCTCGGAGAACCTGCCCCATGCCTCTGCAGCGAGGGTGTGGAAGGCGAGGGCGCTCTTGCCGCTGCCGGAGCGGCCGGCCACCACGGTGAGCGCGCGGTGGGGGATGCGGACGTCGATGTGCTGCAGGTTGTGGGTGCGGACGCCGCGGAGCTCGATGGTGTGGGGTGCCGGGGCGGGGGGGCGAGGAGCGCGCAGGCCGGCCGGGGTGGTGGAGAGCGGTGGGGCGGGCCGGGTGTGGCCGTCGCGGACTTCGGTGCGGTGGTCGGCTGCGGCCCAGAGGTGCGGGTGGTGGGAGATGGCGACCACGGTGTGGCCCGCCTCGACGAGTGTGTCGATGGACTGCAGCAGGCGCTGGACGTCGGTGGGATGCAGGCCGCGGTCGGGTTCGTCCATGAGGAGGAGGGACGGACCGGATGAGGTGCGGCCCATCAGCGTGGCGAGCTTCACGCGCTGGGCTTCGCCGCGGCTGAGGGTGGTGGAGGACTGGCCCAGCTGCAGGTAGCCGAGGCCCAGGTCGACCATGGGGGCCAGCATGGCGGCGAGCGGGGCGTCGTGGGCGAAGAAGGCGAGGGCTTCGGCCGCACCCATGGCGAGGACGTCGGCGATGCTCTTGCCGTGGAGCTCGATGGCGCGCACGGCATCGGTGTAGCGGGACCCTCCGCAGGCCGGGCAGGCCACTTCCACGTCGGCGAGCAGGTGCAGGCCGATGCGCTGGACGCCCAGGCCCTCGCAGGTGGGGCAGCGGCCCGCGCGCGTGTTGAACGAGAAGCGGCTGGCGGTGAACTTCTGCGCCTTGGCGGCCGGGGTGGCTGCGAAGCGCTTGCGGATGAGGTCGAACACACCGGACCACGTGGCGGGCGTGCTGCGCGGCGTGCGGCCGATGGGCCGGGCGTTGACCGCCTGCACGACGAGTCCCTCGGGAACGCCGTCGAGGCGGGTGAAGGGGCCGCCGCGCTTGCCTTCGAGCGCCGGCAGCAGTGTGCCGAACACGAGAGAGCTCTTTCCTGCGCCCGACGGTCCGCAGACCACGTTGAATGTGCCCATCCGTACGTCGATCCGGGCGTTCTGCAGGTTGTGGAGGCGGGCGCCCGTGAGGGTGATGCGACCGGAGCCTGCGCGGACCGGGCTCTTGGGGGTGGGCGGCGGACCGAGGGGGTGGGCGCCTCCTGCGGCGATGGGACCGGCCTGCAGCACCCGTCCGCCCTCTGTGCCTGCACCTGGCCCGAGCGCGACGAGGTGGTCGGCGTAGCGCACCATGTTGGGGTCGTGTTCGACCACCAGCAGGGTGTTTCCGTGGGCCCGTAGGGCGTCGAGGACCGCGGCCATGCCTGCCTGTCCTTCGGGATGCAGGCCCAGGGTGGGTTCGTCGAGGGCGATGACCATCCCACCGAGCTGTGTGGAGACACGGGCGGCGAGCTGGAGGCGTTGGGCCTCTCCGCCGGACAGCGATGTGCTGGGGCGGTCGAGGGAGAGGTGGCCGAGCCCCAGCTGGTTCATGTGGGCGAGGCGCTCGAAGATGCCCGGTGCGAGGGTGTTCCAGACGGGGGACCGGGGCAGGGTGGCCAGGGTGTCGGGCAGGGCGGCGGCCGGTTGCGCCAGCAGCGCGGGGAGGGTGTGCCCGCAGATGTGCGCCTGGCGTCCTGGCCGGGCGAGGCGGGCGCCGTCGCAGGTGGTGCACGGCACGGACCGCACGAACCGGAGGATGTTGGGGTTGCGGTTGCGCTTGAGGGTCTCTTCGATGACCGGGACGATGCCGCGGTAGTAGCCCTCCTCGCGGGGGCGGGCTGTGATGCCTTCCCACTTCATCCGCGACTCGATGCTGTGCTTGCCGAACGGCACCTTCAGGGCGGTGGTGCCGTACAGCACGACCTTGTGTTGGGTGTCGGAGAGTTGGTTCCAGGGCGTGTCGACATCGAAGCCATGGGCCTGGCAGATGCGGTTCATCACGTCGACGGTGACCTGGCTGTAGACCGTGTAGCCATTCTTCAGGGTGGGCTTCAGCGCGCCGCCTCGGATGGTGCGGGTGGGGTCGGCGACGAGGAGGTCGGGGTCGACCCTGTCTTCGACACCGAGGCCGCGGCAGGCGGGGCAGGCGCCGTCGGTGTGGTTGAAGCTGAAGTGTGCGCGGGTGAGCGCTTCGCCGCTGGGGGCGGTGGCGGTGCGGGCGAAGAGGAGGCGCAGGAGGTCGAGGATGCCGGTGCGGGTGCCCACGGTGGACCGGGCGTGGCCGGTGGAGTCGGTCTGGCCGATGGCGATGGCGGGGGGGAGGCCCGAGACTTCGGTGGCGTCGGCCCGACCGAGCTTGCCCAGGTAGAGGCGGGCCTTTGGCGACAGAGCGCCCAGGTAGCGGCGCTGGGCCTCGCGGACGATGGTGTCGAAGACGAGGGAGGTCTTGCCGGAGCCCGATGGGCCCACCACGGCGATGTGGTGCCCTGTGGGTAGGTCGAGATCGACGTCGTGGAGGTTGTGTTCGCGGGCTCCGCGGAGCTGGATGGACGACATCGGGGGGCGCCTCGGGGAGGGTGGGGGCGGCGCCTGGTATCGCGTGTGGGGCCCCATCCGACGGCTCCGCCGCCACCTTCCCCTGAAGGGGAAGGACGGGTTGTGTCGGCGGGCAGGCCCCCCGGCACCCCCCGGTGTCGGAGAGACGCTCCGGCCCACCCATCGATTCGTCGTCCCCCGAGCCCATCGATGCCCGGGCTCGACAGCCGGTCCGGGATCAGGCAACAGGCTTCGAACCCTGCGAACTCTTCAGGGGGACTTGTCTGCGCAGCCAGCGGGGGAGGGCCCACACCTGTCGCCCGACTCGAACGGTCCAGCCGCTTCCTCAGCCGGGGGGCAGGCCCCCCGACACCCCCCGGTGTCCGAGAGACGCTCCGCTCTCTCGGCCGGGTGGGGACCACATCGCTGCGCTCGTGAGCGTCCCCCCCTGGACCCCCCTGGCCGACCCTGTGGGCCGGTTGGGCTGCCGAGTCGAGTGACAGCGAAGAGAAGGGGGTCGAACCTGCTCGCGACATGGCTGTCGGGCGGGGTCGCCGGCAGGTCGCCCAGACGACTGCTCGGGAGGTCGCGTTGGTTCCGTTCTTTGCTCGCTGCGCTCGCGAACGGAACGCGATGGTGTGTGTCTACCCCTGAGTGTTACTCCTTGCGGTGGGGGCTCTGGGGTGGTGATGTGTGGTGGGGGCCCCATCCGCCAACGGGGGAGGGCCCACACCTGTCGCCCGACTCGAACGGTCCAGCCGCGTCCTCAGCCGGGGGGCAGGCCCCCCGACACCCCCCGGTGTCCGAGAGACGCTCCGCTCTCTCGGGCTCTCTCGGCCGGGCGGGGACCACATCGCTGCGCTCGTGAGCGTCCCCCCCTGGACCCCCCCGGCCGACCCTGCGGGCCGGTTGGGCTGCCGAGTCGAGAGACATCGAAGAGAAGGGGGGCGAACCTGCTCGCGACATGGCTGTCGGGTGGGGTCGCCGGCAGGTCGCCCAGACGACTGCTCGGGAGGTCGCGTTGGTCCCGTTCTTTGCTCGCTGCGCTCGCGAACGGAACGCGATGGTGTGTGTATGCCCCTGAGTGTTACTCCTTACGGTGGGGGCTCTGGGGAGGTGACGTGTGGTGGGGGCCCCCTCCGCCGGCTTTGCCGGCACCTCCCCCTGGAGGGGGAGGACTTTGAGAACGATGATGTCCTGGCCATTCAGGGGGCTTTCGGGCCCCCTCCGCCTGGAAGGGGGATGACTTTGAGAACGATGATGTCCTCTACATACTGGGGTCTCCAGTCCGCACAAGTACCCAATGAACGGAAGACTGTTGAGCCCACGAGCTCGGTCAGTCTCGACCGAGTCGTTCGGAGCGTGAGCGTCAGCGAACGAAGCGACGAACCTGGTGCCGACCCATCGATTCGTCGTCTCCCGAGCCCATCGATGCCCAGACCCGACAGCCGGCCCGGGATCAGGCACCAGCCGTTGAACCCTGCGAATCAATGTCCGTCGGCACCGGGCCCGCACAGGGGAGGGCCACACCTGTCGCCCGACTCGAACGGTCCCGCCGCTTCCTCAGCCGGGGGGCAGGCCCCCCGACACCCCCCGATGTCCGAGAGACGCTCCGCTCTCTCGGGCTCTCTCGGCCGGGCGGGGACCACATCGCTGCGCTCGTGAGCGTCCCCCCCTGGACCCCCCCGGCCGACCCTGCGGGCCGGATGGGCTGCCGAGTTGAGTGACAGCGAAGAGAAGGGGTCGAACCTGCTCGCGACATGGCTGTCGGGCGGGGTCGCCGGCAGGTCGCCCAGACGACTGCTCGGGAGGTCGCGTTGGTCCCGTTCTTTGCTCGCTGCGCTCGCGAACGGAACGCGATGGTGTGTGTCTGCCCCTGAGTGTTGCTCCTTGCGGTGGGGGCTCTGGGGCTGGTGCGAGTGAACGGTTGGTGGAGCAGTGTCAAAAGGGCCTGATAGTGGACGTTCTTCTCCGAAGGTGAGACTGTTGAGCCCACGGGCTCGATCAGCCTCGACCGAGTCGTTCGGAGCGTGAGCGTCAGCGAACAAAGCGACGAATCTGGTGCCGACCCATCGATTCGTCGTCCCCCGCGCCCATCGATGCCCAGGCCCGACAGCCGGCCCGGAATCAGGCACCGGCCGTTGAACCTTGCAAGCCATCGACTGTCGGCACCGGGCCCGCCAGGGGGTCCAGGGGGACGTACGGAGCGCAGCGAGTAGTCCCCCGGCCGGAGGGGCCCGGGGAGGACGGAGTTC
>Ga0213833_1001293_pt1 | contig 18292 bp, 13 predicted proteins | sample SWATP21_FD_160575 | JGI IMG/M metagenome (GOLD analysis project Ga0213833, IMG submission 160575) | Coastal seawater microbial communities from Marineland, Florida, United States - SWA TP2 #1 | ecosystem: Environmental > Aquatic > Marine > Coastal | place: USA: Florida | collected 2016-08-14
ACGCTCCTCCATGAGCTTCTTTGTTTCGTCAAGCTGCTGCTGCAGGGACTGCACAGTCATCAACAGCGCATCGGCGCGCTCACTTGGCAAGTACACCGTGCGGAGGACGCGGCTGGGCCCGGAGGGAGCACTTCCGCCGTCGGGCACTTGTGGGGACGACTGGGACGCGGCTGTGGTGGTGGGCCCGCCAAATCCTGTGGCGGAGGGGCGACCACCGGCACGTGGATCAGAGGGGTCCACCGCATGCTTTGATCGCACGGGCTTGCCTCGCACTGCCCTGCGCCGTTGCTGTTGCTGCTGCTGTTGTTGCTGCTGCTGTTGGCTTGCAGCAGCGGCTTGGGCGGCACGCCGCGCGGCCTCACCCAGAGCGTCGTCTGCGGCGTTGCGCACAGCGAAGCCACCACGACCAACGGGCGCCTTCTTGCCGCCACGCCCGGCCATGACGGGGGCGGCACCCACGGTGCCGGTGGAGGCAGAGTACCGACTCAGCTTCTCTGGTCGGCAATCACGGAAGAAGGTGACCTGCTCAACTCAACAGCAACCCAACAAAAACACAGCCGTGAGCGGGGGAAAACGCAACGCTGGCGTGGACAGGGCGAGCTGCCACGCCATGACCAGGACACACACCTCTTGGGTAACTGGTTGTGTGAGTGCCAGCAAGTGTTGGATACGCCGGCGATCTTCAAGCTCCTGGATCTTCAGTTGGTCGTTCTCGGCTTGCAGTTTAAGGACCTGATCAGCATCGACGACGCCGAGAGGCACCACAATACAGAAACAAAACTATCAGTATCCTACAGCCGCTGCTCCATCTCCCTCCACACAATACAAGTGCGGTACCTGCTCTCTCTCGTCATAGAGATACACATTGGCATCGCTCAGCGCTTTCTGCAGCTCGTGGATCTGAACACGGGCGGGGCAAGTCAGCCAGACACAACGACGAGGCACGGGCAACTCGCCTGCGCACCTCCTCCTCTCTAACTTTTAACTCCCACTTCACACGATGGAGCTCTTCGTGGGACACCTGAATGTCCTGGAAGCGGGACAGGAACAACTCACGCTCCGCCTCAAACTCCTCGATCCGCTGCTTGTAGTACCGCAGCAGCTCCACGCTGGGGGCTGCTGTCGGTAGGTCAACTGGAGACGCATCCACGGCTCCTGCCGCTACGGCAGCAGACGTTGGTGCTATCTGACCGGGTTTAGCCGGTGTGAAGGCCATGGTCGACATGGATCGGGCAGCCGCGCTGCAGAGGCGACAAAGTGGAGGGTGTCACACAGCGCAGGCAAGGTTGGGGTTTGAAACCAAATGGTCACGTCAAATTAGCACAACCGATTCGTCTCCGTATCTCGGCGCCGCGGGTTTGGTTCGTACTGCCATCCCATCATGTCAGGCGTCGTGCATGTGACCGTAGTCGGTGCACATGGTGTAAGATTTGGGTCACAGAAGGACCGCCCAGCTCCCTTTGTGCGCTGGAGCGCAAAGTGTGGACCTCGGAAGCATGGTGGAGTGTGGGTGTTGGCATGTGGCGCTACACTGATGGCTCATGGCACCTGCCCGCATTGGAATGAACCGCTCGCTGACATTGCTGTTCCCTCTTTTTTCCTCTCTGATGCTGTAAGTGCTGCTTCCGGACATCCGGTGGCAGGGATGGAGCAGCCCTTATTGTTGTTGGCGTTGGACGTGTGCAATCACACTCCGCGTGCGGAAAAGCCTCTCGGATCCGTCACGGTAAGGTCCAACATACTGGTGCCGTGGCGTTTCCGCTTTGCATTCATTTTTATTGTCCTCATGTCTTGTATGCGCGCGTGTGTGTGTGTGCTTTTCTTGTTTCGTGCATGCACTGTTTTGTGTTGTGCTGTTTTGCATCACGCTCGTCGGCAGATTGACCTGCTGCGGGTCGCTGGTCGACTCCCCCCCAACACTGTGAAGCAGTTCGCCTACCCCTTGGACACTGGCGGCGCTCTCCAGCTTCGTGTCATGTTTCAGGATTTTCCCACAGAGTTGCATGCGAAAGTGGGTGCACCGGCGGTGCGTGGACATGTTTGGCAACCGCGCCGGGATCAGCTGGGCAGGCGCTACTTCCACTGTGGCGCGACAAATGAAACCAAGTGGGTGGTCCCCCCAAGTGCCAAGCTCGGGAGGGATCCTGAGGAAGACCTGCCTGGAGATTGGCAGGAACGCACAGACAAGCGTGGGCGCGTGTACTACTTCAGTCCATCCACAAGCGTGTCCACATGGACCCGCCCCACTGTCGAAAGCACGCTCGACGCCACACCAGGCACACGGAAGTCGACCATCGCTGAAGCAGCCCGCGCTTCGCATCGGCGTCGCAGTGCACAATAGCATAAGCAGGACTTGCTTGCCGGCGTTGAAGCGTGTGTAATCCAACAATACTCCATTGTTTTTGTGACTCGCAACAAACGAGGAGCCGCTACGCACACAAAACTGTAAAAGAGTCGTGACCCCCCCCCCCAATTTGATCGAACACACCACACCACCAGGCCCGATTGCCTCAAGAGTCAACTGCAGGCTCACGTCGAGTCAGATGCGACAGCAAGAGGCGGTGGCGGCGGCGCGACACCCGATGACGCACCAGCAGGCGGAGGGTTGGGAGGCGCCACGTCCGTAGTCGCAGGCGACGCTTCCCCCTTGTTTGCGTCAGCGTCAGCGTCAGCGTCAGCGGCAGCGGCAGCGTCAGCGGCAGCGTCAGCGGCGGCGGGGGCGGCGGCATCGTCAGTGGTGGCACCAGCCGGGGCCTCCGGAGAAGCATCGGTATCGGTGGCGGCAGCGGGTGGGGTTCGAGCCGCGTGCGGGTTCGCGCTGGTGGCGGCATCTTCGTCCACCTCCGGGTGGGGCTCCAGCTTGGTCTCTTCCTCCCCCGCTCCCGCAACGTTGGGCTTGGTCCGGGAGGGAGCCGGGGGATGCTGGTCTTGGCACAGCTCTTCGTACGGCAGAAGCACCTGCAGCACCTTGTGTTGGCACTCGATCTCGAGTTTGTTGTTGTAGCTGGTGTTGGGCGCCGCAACACGAAACAACACAGCACAACCACAGCACAGCCGCGCCATTCGTGCGTGAGGTGCCAGCATAAGGGATCACCGCAATCGCGCACCACCCGTGGGCAACCCATCTAGCGTACGGGAAGTTCTCGCCGTCAATGTTCACGACACCTGGCTGCTTGGGCTCAATAATCTGCAGACAAAAGCTGTGAGTGAGAACACACAAGCCCGAGCCACAACACGCGCGACGCCAAGCATCCGGAAACAACGTACGCAGTGCTTGGCCTGCATTTCTACAGACCCCTCAATGTTGTTGGAATGAGCACCGGATGGCAAAAGCGCGAAAACTTTCAACAGAATCCCACGCCGAGACTGCCAGATGAAGTTGAAATCGAACCAACCATCGTCCAGCACTGCTGCAGGCGACACACGCATCTCCTTGCCGAAGTGCTGTGTGTTGGTCACGAGGGCCGTCGTCATGTTGCCTTCAAACGTCTGGTTTGTGTCCTTGATGGTCACCTTGCACGGTCGAACAGGGTTGACAAACACGCCCCACAATCCGCACACATCGTAGCTGCAACAAACAGCAACAGTCACACGAGTGAGTGAGTGCCACGTGCCACACACCAACGCACCCACCCCACCCGTCACGGACCGAGCTGTCCCCAGGCACCTCACGAGTTCAGCATCCATGCCCACGTCACCGGTCAAACCCCAGGTGAGCTCGTTGACGCTGAAGTAGCGACGATGGTCATCCACCGTGACTAGATTTGTGTCAATGTACGCGCATTGGCCACTGAGCACGAAGTCCATGGCACGTGTTTCATCGGCCTCGTTGTGCCCTCGCAAACCAGTGTCTGTCAAAAACGAGTTGCCCGTGCCGCCAGGTATGACTCCAATGGGCACACGGTGTGCTACATCTCTCTGCAGCATGCCGTTCACGGCTTGAAACAACGTCCCATCACCACCAATCACAACCTGCGCACAGTTTTGAGTTTTGAATTCTGAGGGTGAGGAGGGCGTGGGGGCAAGGGTAGCACACCAGCCACGCAAGCAGCACCATCGACACGAAATACTCCCCCCCCCCCCCCCCCCCCCCCCCCCCCGCCAGGCTCCCCCAGGGACACGACGGCACGTACCACAGCGTCAAAGCCTTCATTGTGATCAAAATCTCGGACAAGACAACAAGCGTGGGACGGACCACGGGGTTGGGTTTCACGCTTCACGCACTCAACACCTCGGGTGCGAGCCCGGTTCATAAACCGGTCGTACAGGTTGAGGCTGTCGTTGCTGGTCCCCTTGACGCCCGAGCCAGGGTTCACGACAACCATGACTTTGCGAAGGGCAACACGGTGCCCACGGCGCTGGCCGGAGCGAGCATACTTCAGCGGTTTGTGCGCCGGGGGGGGGGTCGGACCACAAAGAGCGCCGCCGCACACCGCAGGAGAAATGGACACACAGACGACGATGAGGCCCACTAGGAAACCGCTCAATGCGATCATCTCCAATGCGAAAGCATCGTCGCTGTCGTCCGTCCCACCGGCGACGATGAGGGCCACGATGGGGAGGACGAGACCAACCGCAGCACATGATATGGCCATGCAATTGAACTCGCCGGCACCAATGCATGCGTTGCTCTTCCACTTCAGCTCCACCGGCTCCCCGTCCAAGTACTTGTATTGCTTCTCAACTGCCACACTCACGGAGTCATCGTTGCGCTTCGACATGGTTGCCTGGTGCCGCGTGCGCACCACGCAGCCAATAGGATCCGCCTTCGAAATACGACAGAGCCGAACTGTTGTTTGGATGGGCTAACATGACATGACGACCTAATCCTGAATTCTCTACCGACGCAGCTATTTCTTGTCTCGGATTTCGCCGCCATGGATTGTGTACTTCTCGAACACAACGTTGGGGTCATACTGTAGGCATGCAAATGGGTGAGCGAAGCCATGGCACCGGTGCACAAAGCACTCCAAAAACAACGCACCACCTCCCATCGGCTGGCGGGGAAAATATGCTTGTTGCGCTCATACCAACGACGCTCAACAATCTTGCCGGGATGGGACTCGTCCTTCTCTACCCGGGCATCATGTACAATACGCACGTCATCGTGAACATCGAAGTGAAACAAAGGACCTGACTTTCCGCGCGCCTTGCGAAGAATCAGATCGTAAAACGAATAGTGCTATGACAGCCAAGCACCCCACAAACGAAGGTAAGACGTTCATGCGTGCAGGTCTTGATTCTCCACCCACCCACCCACCTGGGGAATGATGAGATCCTCCTTGATGTACAGTAGCGAGTCAGAAGACACACTGCGAAGCTCCGGAAACTCTGTGACGAGATCTTGTCGAACCCATTCGAGGAACTTGCCAATGGTGGTTCCTTTCGGGACCTGACTCCGCGTTCGACACTCTGGTCACGCTCACGTGCAAACCAACTCATAGCACCAACAATGGAACTCTACCTTGATTGTTCGTCTATGCCCAGATCCATCCCAGTAACTGTATGTAATCTCCAGCATTTGCTCTGTCGAAGCGGCACCGTTCAGCGGCTGAGCGTGACCACACAAGCGCCCCCACAACACTTACTCTTGACCACCTCTTGCTCCGCAATCCATTGCTGTTTGAGCTCCTCTTTCAACTTTGCCTCTGCTTCTTCGCGATCGCGATCAGGAAGGAAGCTCGTCTCCACTGTGGGGTCTTTGCGAACCTTCTTCTTCTTGGGTGCCAATGCCGCTGTGGCATCGCCCGCCCCGACAAGGTCCTCTGTCGCGAACGACAGCGCCGCTCGCTTCTTCTTCTTCTTGCGTTTCTTCTTCTTCTTTGATATTCTGTCCAGCCACACCATTGCACACAGCACACGGGGAAAAAAAAACACAAGCCAACGACGGCGCGTCAGGAAGGCACACAAGCTTGCACGGCCATTTTTTGGAGAGACGTACCCCGCGGCTGCGGCAGCAGCTTTCTTCTCCTTGGCTTCACGGGCAGCCTTGAACTCGTCGGCGGTCACCAGGCCGTAGGTTTTTTGCTGGAATGAACACAACGTCAGCACACACACACACATACACACACACACACACACATACACACAACGCACACGGCCCCACGTTTGCATACATGCAATACCACGAGTTCTGACAGCAACGCAACACACGCTACAATCCCCGAACAAGCACAACCTTAAATTCTGCTTCCAAGTCAGCCACTTGGTGGGAAGAGAACTTTGAGTCCATGTTGTTCAGCCGGCGCGCACTGGCTGCTTCCAGCTCTGCCTTTTGCTTCTCGAACTCTGCCTTCTGTGCTTCGCGCTTTGCCGCCAGCCTGGCAGCTCGGCTACCCGCGAGGTTGCCCTCAGCGGTGTAAATACCACTCTCGCCATGAGACACCTTCTTACTCATCGTGGACGGGTGGACAAACCCAGACGGAGTGGCCGGTGGTGTTGACGGGCTCAAGCCGCTCGATCGCCGCGCGCCCAATACCATGTTTAATCGTAGTTGCAACATGGTGAAGCTAAGAGTCAGCTGCTCATTCACATCCCCGCGGTATGGTGCCTGCTGTCGCTGGGCTGATGCTGTCTCTTGTATGAGCCATGCAGTGGTCGTGGAAACGATGATGTGACGAGGGTAGCGGGGTTTGACTGCTCAGGTAGCTCCTTTGCGGCCCGCCGCCATGCCTTCACCTCACAGGACACCACGTGTTCCGGCAGCTGCCAGTGTGTCTGCGGCGCTGAAGAACCAGCCGCCAGCGTCAGCGTCGATGCTTCGTGTCGACGGTGGCATGGATGCACATGCGCAGCCTGGCGCGTTGTCGTTTCAGGCGTTTGGGGTGGAGATTCGCCGTGTGCTCGCCAACTTGAAGCGCGTACTGGCGGCGTATCCGTCTCAGCACGTGCCGATGCCTCCCCGAGTGGCCCGAGACACCGTTCACGACCTCCTCTCCATGCCGTTCCTTTCCAACTTGGCCCATGGTGCCCTGCAGTCCCTCCCAGCGGCCACTCAGCGCGCGGCGCGCGTGTCGCACGCCGCGATCGTGCGTCTCGGCCTGCGCCTGGTGCCGAGCACGGTGAACCAAACCCCACTGTCCGACCGTCCCGCCACTGTGCGTGCCTTTCTTGATGGGGGGCTGGTGGTGTGGCTGCTTGAGGTGGTGCATGACGAGCAGCGCATGGGCGGCCCGGTGTGTGTTCCCGGTACGCGCGAGTCCAACGCCACCTCGGCCGTCGCCATCCTGCTGCAGCTGTGGAAGTCCTCGCCGCTCTGTTTTGCGGCACACGCCCACGGACTCCAGTTGGTGTTGCGGTGCCTGGCACGGACGTTCTCAGACGCATGCACCCCACCACAGGCGCATGCCTTTGGCTCCGCTTCTCGTCGTCGTCGGACGGGCCTCAAGCGCCCACCGCCGCGGTTGCGGCCGCCCTCCGCGTTTGGGGTGTGGGCTCGACTCGTGTCCGCGTTGCACACCGGCACCTTTCCGTCGCCGGGGTCCGCACCCGCACCCACACGCGCACCCGCACCCACACCCACGCCTACGCTCGTGTCCGTGACCGTGCCCGTGCCCGTGACCGCTCGGCGGGGGGAGGAGGAGGCAGCAGCATACCAGGGCCGCCTGCTGCGGTGCTTTGGCGAGCTTGCCAGCTGCCCCGGCCTGCGCCAACCCGCGGTGCTTGCGGCGGCCGCCGTTCTCGCGCGCCACCAACCCTCTGGTGGTGGTTGTCCGTGTCCCATCACGGTCACCACCGCGCGTGAACTGCTCGTCAACGCCTGCGTGCTGCTGCCTGCCTACACGGACCGCGTGGTGCGCAACTTCCGCGACCGCGGCATGGGCGCGGGGCTGAGCATCAGTCGCATGGTGGCGGCGCAAAACGCAGACCAGACGGCGGTGCGGCTGCGACGGGTGCTGGAGCTGATGTTTGCGCTGCTCAAGACGCACAGTTTCCTGGTCGCCACGGTCGTGGAGGAAAACATTGGCACGGCGCTCATGTCCGCGGTGGTGGGGCCTTGGTTGGCCACCCAGGTCCTGGAGGGGCGCGCGTCGGCCTTGCACTCCGAGTGCAGCCTGTTTGCGGAGGAGTTGGCCACTCGACTCACGTTTGGCCCGTCTCACACCTTGCGCACAGCACCCTCTGCATCTGCATCTGCATCTGTATCTACATCTGCATCGACGTCTGCACCTGCATCTACATCTACATCTGCCTCTGCCGCTGCCTCTGCCGCTGCGTCCGCGGCTGCGTCAGACTCAGGGGTGACCTCCGCGGCTGTGTCACACGACGCACTCCCCACTTGTCCCCATTGTTGCGGAGACGTGAACGGTGCCCTGCACAGCGCAGCCCGCAACGGTACACCCGCGTCTTCTTCCACTCAGCCTGCCTCTTCCCATCCTCCACAACACGTGCCTCACCGCCATGTCATACCGTGTGTTGTGTGTGGTGGCACCAAACACCACCCGTCTCCCGATGCGTGGTTCTCGTGCGCCGACGACTACCGTTCCTTGCACCGGGTGTTTCATCCCATGTCCAAGCTCGCCGCGGCAGCATACGCCCTCGTGGAGCTGCTGTCTCGCGTCTCTGACGACACATGGCGTGCGTCGTTGTCTGTTCGCAAGCGCTTTCGTCACGAGCGTGGCGCCCGGCTGCCGTCGGAGCGCGCTGCAGGTGCGGCGGGCGCCGCTCCGGCTCACATGCCACACACGAATGGGCGTGGTGGTGCGTCGGCCGTGGCGGGTGCAGTCGATGACGACCTTGAGGATGCAAACATGTCCGTCAATGCAGAAGCGAGCGCGGTCGGTGGCGCAGGAAGTGGCTGGCACAGCCCTGACGAAAGTGACGGCCCTGCTGGTGAATGTACGAGCGAGGCCGCCGATGCGTGTGCTCCTGCTGCTGCTACGACCGCTGTCGCCCCTGTTCCTGATGTTGTTGATATCCATGATGACGCGGTGGCGTTTCGAGCCAAGTGCCTCGCATTCGCCGCGGACTTGGACATGGTGTGTATGTTTGTCGTTGCCAAGCGCATGTACGGCGTTTCCATGCGCCACAAGTCCCACGCCACAACGGAACAGCTGATCGCGCCCGTCACGCGCGTGGCGAGTCTCTCGGCGTCGCTGCGCCGGGTTGCGGTGTCCATGGTCGCGCCGTCAAGCAGCTGCTCGTGCACATCTACGGGGTGTGCCGACCGCGACACAGTCGTGCATCTGCGCGACAGGGGCGACGACAGCTCCAGCAGTGGTGAGGGCGGCGCGCGGGAGGGACGCTGTGGCAACGGATGTGACGCCAGCGGTGGCGCCAGCGGTGGCGGTGCAGAGGATGTGACGATGCACCAGCACAGCCCCGATGCTGTCAGCGCCTCCGGGCTGCCCCCGGTGTGCGTGACGTGCGTTGACACGGGGTCTTTGGCGTGGGCGTGTGGCATGTTCATGGGGATGGTGCTGCATGATGTGGCGCCCTTGCTTGGTCCACCACCACCCCCATCGCGACATACTGGTGCTGGTGTTGGTACTGGTGTTGGTACTGGTACTGGGACTGGTACTGGTACTGGTCCTGCATCGATGGGCGTGGACCACGCCTCGACGGTCCTGCGCAGTCGACAAGACATCATTCACGACGTTGCAGCACTGGCGCCTGCTCATAGATTGCGCCAAGGCTTCCGTAAGCACCACCCTCGCGCGGTTGATGCCAGTCCGAAATCGCGGACGTCTCTATGCACGCGGCTCGCCACGTGCGTCCAGCTGTTCAACGCGGCGGCGCCGAACTGCCGCGTGGTGCTGGCGCGGGTGTGGAAACGATGGGGCGTGACACGTGCGCTGCAGGTGGTGCAAGCCAGCCTGTATGAACACCGCCACCGTCGTCGTCACCGCCCCCGGACCTCCCCCCTCCGCTTCGGCGGCGCGCGCCATGTCCGTCGCAGCCGCCCAAGCGGTGCGGCACCGGCCGCCGTCGGCGCTGCATCGGGTGTGGCAGGGCGAGGTGGTCCAGCCCTCTCCGCCCTTCGCAGCAGCGGAGGAGGCAGCAAGGCCGCAGGAGGGGCGACCGTGTCTCGTAGCACCGCACAGGCTCGGGCTGCTGCGCAGCCACGCGTGACGATCGCGGGCCTTGGTGAGGCGTTGTCGCACCTCCAGGCCGGGGCTGCGGCGGTTGCGTTTCCCGAGGTGGTGCGCCACCTGCGGGCCACCTTCTCTGGCTCGCCTGCCCATCGCGGCAGCGCGGCATCCGACACGTGTGGCAAGGGGTGTTTCGGCAAGGGGTGTTTCGGCAAGGGGTGTTTCGGCAAGGGGTGTTTCGGCAAGGGGTGTTGCGGCTGTTGTGGCGGCGTCGCCATGGCCGGGTTGGCCAGGAAGCGATCCAGGCCTGATGACCGCGGTGGTGGTGTGGGGGCGGGCATCGTGCACGGTACAGGAAGCCATGACGACGGCGGCGGCGGCGACGATGGCGGCGGCGACGACGGGCTGGGTGCGGCGAACAAGGGTCGTGCACTGCTGGCCGTGGCCCTGTCGTCCGAGTGGGGCCTCACGCCGTTTGAGTGGCGCCATGTCGTCAACGGTCCCGGGTTCCTTGCCAGCCTGCCGGCGTTGACGCCATGGATGGAAGCCCTCACAGCACAGCTGTGTGCGTCGGATGTGCGTGTCACGCGCCTGCTGTCCCTCCTCCACAGCAGCATCTTCCTGCTGGCAACGGCGCTCCCTGTGAAACTGAATGGATCCCCGCTCCTCCGTGATGGCTCCACCTCCTCGTCCTCTTCTGCGTCTGCGTCTGCTTCTGCCACCTCTTCCTCGTCCAACTCGCCTCCCGTCACGTTGTTCACGCGCGTGAATGGCCCCGCCCATTTGCTTGCCGCGATGCGGCCGCGCATACTGCATGTGGTCGTCCACTCTCCCCGCCATGACGCGCCCTCCGCACACGCCACCTCCCACAGCGCTCCGTTGGTGGAGACCATCAAGGTCCACCCCTTGGCTTGCCTGCGCGACGTGGAGCACCGCATCTTGACGCAGCCGCGTGTCCACGCGCGTGTCATGCAGCTCCCGTCGGTGCTGCGCCGGTGCCAGGCCCTCGTGGGACACACCGTGGCTGTCGAGCGAGACGACCTGCACTGGCAGCGTGCCATGGTGCACCAGTGGTCCCCAGTCACCGGCTTGTGCCGTGTGGTGTTTGACGGCGGCGTTGCGGGAGAGTTCTCGCCCTGGGATGATCGCCACCGCGTGCTGCGACCAGAGGAGTCCCTGCCCATGAATGCCGCGGGGGTGCATCGCCACATCCGGGCGCTCACACTGCGTCGCGAGCGTTCCGCCACCCTTCGTCACAACCGCCGGGGCCTTCGCTTCCTCGCGACGGAGCATGGCACAGCGACGGTGGGTGGTGCTGGTGCTGGTGCTGGTGCCGCGGGCCTGCATACAAGGCGTGGTGGCACCGCCAGCCACGCAGGGAACAGCAGCGATTTTACATCACAGCTCATCAGCTGGTTCAGTGGTGGCGATCTCCCCGCCGCTGGACTTGCCATGGGCACACCTCGCGGCCGCCGCAGCAGCAGCAGCCACGTCAGTGAGAGCAGCAGCAGCAGCGTGTCACAGCCGGCTGCCCCTGAGCGGCGGCTGCACCAAAGCTGGCGCCGCCGAGCCCTTTCGCGCCAACACCTGGTGCGACAACGGCACCAGCAACGGCAACAGCAACGGCAACAGCAGCGGCAACAGCAACGGCAACAGCGGCAACAGCAACAGCAACGGCAACAGCAGCGGCAACAGCAGCGGCGGCGCCAACGGCAACGCCAATGGCAACTTCAACGGCAGGGTGAAGGGGGACCTGTGGGTGTTGGTGCTCCGGCAAGCCTCACACGTGACGAAGCCCGCCGAGTGAAGCGGCCGCGACGATCATCACACGCCCGGCGGTCCCCGACCAGTGCGGCTCCCTCACTCTCGCTTGTCACGGGCAACAGCGGTGGTATCAGCAGCAACAACGCCAGCAACACCGCCAGCAACCGCAACAATAGCAACCGCCAGAGCAACAACAATAGCAACAGCGACGCCGCAGCGGCCACCCGCGCCGCGCCTGCTGCACGCAGTTGGAACTGCAGGGACTGTACGTACCTGAACGATGCCTCGGTGGGCATATGCCAGATGTGTGGCGCGGGGCGGGGCGAGGCGCAGTCGCCGTCGGCTTCCGAGACGAACACGACGCCCCACTGGGCGTGTCCCACGTGTACCTTCCACAACACGTCGCTCGAGGCCCTGCGGTGTTCCATGTGCGGGTCCAGCCGACCGCTGGGCGTGCCGATTGTGGGACTGAAGCCCCGTCGATCATCGCGTCCGTCGCTTCCGTCGCGTCGGGAATCCACCACACCACGAGCTAGTGGCGGGGGCACAAGTGTCTCCGATTGGGTGCCGACAATGGGAGTTGGATCAGGTGCAGGCGCAGGTGTTGGTGCGGGTGTTGGTGCGGGTGCGGGTGCGAGTCGTCGTGTTGATGCAAACCGATCGACAGGTGATGGAATTGGTGCTGGTGCCGGTGGCGTTGTTGGTACCGCATCTAGTGTCGGTGGGGGTGCAGGTGGTGTCGACCTTTCGCAGTCGATGCCTCGATTCGAAGTCGTCACCAGTGCCCCAGCATCGGTTGTCGCCGCTGCTCTCGCATCACCCACCGGCTCTGCTGGTTCACACACCCCACGTTTTCCGTCTCTCATGATGAACTCTCCGACGGCTGTGGCTGCCGCGGCTCCCGTTGGGTCTCCGCGTGCTCCACCTACCACACGAAGTGATTCAAGATCTGGCATGGTGTCAACCACTTCTTGTTGTGCTCCTGCCTCTGCCTCTACCTCTGCGTCTGCCTCTACCTCTGCCTCAGCCTCTGCCTCTGCCCCTGCCTCTGCTGCGTCTACCTCTGCGTCTGCCTCTGCGTCTGCGTCTGCGTCTGCCTCCGCATCTGTGTCCATTTCTCCGTCTCTGTCATCTGCATCTACCGCTCCGTCTTCCAACTCCGTGGCGTTGTCTGCACCACCAGCAACCACCCGGATCGCTGGCGCGCGAGCACAAAGGCGCATAAGATGTCGAGAGGAACCCTACTGTACCAAACCTGCCGCCCCCGCCGCTTCTTCTGGCTCTTCCACCGCCCGAGCTGCCCGAGCCACTGCTTCAGGTGCGAGCCAATGTACACTCAGGACCACCAGCAAGAAGCCCAAAAGGAAGCGGGGTTGTTGCACCGGCATTGGAGGGTGTGGTGAGCCTGAATTAGCCACGACGTTGGCCAGTGTGGTTCACCGTGTGGTGCCACCCAACATGATCCAGAACACCAACAGTTTGGCTGCGCTGCCTTCACCTTCCTCACTGGCGCAGTGGCGAGCCTCACTTAGCAAAGGCATGCATGTGGATGCTCGTGATGCCTATGGACGATGGTGCGTGCTCAGCACATGTTTGATGTGCTTTTGGGTGGTGCTTGTTGCTCGTGTCGGCGTATTGTGTGTTCCATGTTTCCTTTCCTCCTTTTCACTGATGTGGGTTGTGTCTGTGTCTGTGTCTGTGTCTGTGTCTGTGTCTGCGCGTGTGTTTCTGTGCCTGTGCCTGTGCCTGTGTACGTGCTGTGTGTGGCTTGCAGGTGCGAGGCCACACTTGCGCTGCAGTGCAACACACCCAACGGCATCAACTGCTTTGCGGTGGCGTTCCACGCGCGGCCACTACAGCAGTTCATGCGATGGGACTCCGCTGACCTGGCCCCGCTCCACACACACACCGAGGACTGGCGGTCTGCCTTGCGTGCCGGTAGCCCGGTCGCAGTCAAGTTGGTCGGCGCCTGGCGCCGTGGAACCGTACATCGACTGGAAGGTGACGCGCCGAAGCGTCGCGTGTTTGTGCGAGTGCCCTGTGGCGGCATTGTAGACGTGGAGGAGTGGAGCGATCAGCTTTGCAACCCCGTTTCCCGCCGTTTGCACCCACCTGTGTGCGCTGGCGCGCCACGTGGCGGCGTTCCATCTCGAGTTGGACGATCGGGGTGTGCGAGCGCCGAGCAACTTGCCGATGGTGATGGTGATGGTGATGGTGATGGTGATGGTGATGGTGATGGTGATGGTGATGGTGGTGGTGATGGTGATGGTGATGGTGATGGTGATGGTGATGGTGAGGGTGAGGGTGAGGGTGATGGTGAAGGTGTGGGTGACACCGGCAGCACTGGGGTCGCCAACAGCGCCAGAGCAGATGTTGGTGTGCGGCCTGTCGCCAACGACAACGCCAGCGAGGACGGGTTTGGCACAGAAAGCGACGTGGAAGTGGTGACGGGGGACAAAGCGAAGCAGGGACAGCAGCAGCAAGGACAGCAGCAGCAAGTCGAAGAAGTTGATGCGGTGTCTACGCTGGCTGATCGCCAGCAACAAGGACACATTGACGACCTTCTCCTCCAAGCCAACATCACCCCAGCATCTGCGTCCTCGTCCTCGTCATCGTCGTCGTCCTCCTCATCCATGTCCGTGGCCACAGCCATTGCGTTCGCGCGGACACCCCACGACGGAGACGCCGACATGGCAGATGACACACCGCTTGCACTGGGCGCCTCTTCCTCTTCATCGACACCCGTGACAAACAGCCCCTCCGCGTATGTTCTGACTGGTGCAGGCGCCGGTGCAGGCGCAGGCGCCGGTGCTGGCAGCGCTGTTTCGCAGCGTGTTCGGGCAGGAGGCAGGGTTGCACCACCCCCTGTCGTCACACCGTCTGTGGCAGGAGTGAAGCGTCGTCGACAACAAGCCGGGGCACGTCGCAGTGGCGTGGCCTCGACGACAGGTCAGCCTGGCAACCGTACCACGGCCCTCACTGGTGTTCGCCCAAAGCGACAGCGGTCAGCGGGGAGTGCCGTTGCGAGTGGCAGTGCAGCACCTGCAGCACCCGCGGCCTCTGCGTCTGTCGGACCGTCGTTGCCTTCTCCTTGCGGCTGTGCCAATCCCGCGGCATGCAAGAAGCCGGCGCGTTCCCCATCTGCCGCCTCGGCAGGCAGTGGAGATGCACCTGTAGACGGCCCTTCAACCTCGGCACTAGCAACTCCAACTGCAACGTCTGCCACCCCGACCTCTTCGTCGGCACCTGCAGCTGCTGCGGCGGCGGCGGTGGCAACACCAACCGTTTCGCCGCCCGCAGTGCCATCGTCGCAAGCACACCAGTCTAGGTCGCGGACCACTTCCCGTGTGCAGGCCAGTGGTCGTGCGCCTGCAACGGGTTCCGTGGGTAGCGCCAGCACCTTCGCGCGACGGTCTCGATCGTCCGCCACTGCCCAGCACGTGTCAGACGCCGACATCTTCGACGTCATCTTTGGAGACCACGATGTCGCTGCCCCCGGCGAGTCGGACGGCACAGCCTGGTCTGTGGTGCCTCCCATTTTCGATCCCGCGCTAGATGAAGGCGCCCAAGGTGCCCCAACCCGCCCAGCCTCTGCTGCTGCTGCTGCCACTTCCACTGCTACTCGTGCCACCAGTCGGACCAGCCTGGGCGTCATGGCTGGTGCTGGTGTGGGTGTCGACGCTGGTGTGGGTGTCGATGCTGGCGTGGGTGTCGATGCTACCTTTGCGACGCCTATGCCGACCCTCACACCTCGCGCGCCCCCCGGTGTAAACTGGGGTGACTCCAGCGATGTGCTCCCCGCAGGCCCCGCCTCTGCCGCCCTCATGTCCGGCTTCCCCATGTTGTTACCAGGGGCGCCCTTCACGTCAAGAGCGCCCTTCCGATCCCGTTCCTCCCTGCAGCCCGCTGTGGACGCCCCATTCAGCGTCCCACTTGACGCGACGGCGCGGTCAGCAGCCGCTGCGCCAAGTGTGGCGGGAACGGTGTTACAGGCAGGACCAGGGGGTGTGAGTGCCAGTGCCGGTACCAGTGCCAGTGCCAATGCCGTTGCGTGGATGGGCATTGGGCTGGGCATGGGAGCGGGGCTGGAGCTTGCATCGCGTCGTGATGGTATGACGCTGGGCGAGCTCGGGGTTGGTGTTGTTGGCGACGTGGACATGGCGTTGACAGCCGCAGGTCTTGTGGAAGGCTCCCACCGACACAACGGGTTCGGGCACAGCAACCATGGCACTAGTGACGGCGGTGATGCCGCCTGGCGTGCGTCTCTTGCCATTGGAATGTCTGTGGACGCTCAGGACCACGAAGGGGCCTGGTATGAAGCCACCATCGTGGGCGAACCTCAACCGAGCGTGTTCGAGGTCAAGTTCCAAGGCTGGGACAGCCGCTGGAATGAAACACTGGCGCGCATGTCCCCGTCGTTGGCCCCACTGCACTCCCACACACCCAACTGGCGATCGCAGCTGCGTCCTCGCGCCTTTGTGGAAGTGCGCCACCAGCAGCGCTGGTTTTGCGGCATTGTGGTGGCGGTGTCAGGCGGTGTGCCGCCGCTCAGCTCACCACTACGCCCGGCAGCCTCGTCCACGGCAGCCTCGTCCACCGCCACTGCCACCGCCACCACCGAGTGGTGTGACGTGTGGTCAACAGGGGTGGACTCCGTGCACCGCCTCCCACTGGGGTCCGAGCGCCTGTGCCGAAAAGGCACCCACATCGCCACGAGCTCGAGAAAATGGAGCTTGTGCCGCCGACAGCTGCGCGCGTTGACCCGCAGGGCACGTGGCAACAACACCGCGCACCACGGAGCTGACGGCGCTGACGGCGCTGCAGTTGAAGCCGGAACTGGATCTGGAGTTGAAGCCGGAACTGGAGCTGGAACTGGAGCTGGAACTGGAGCTGGAGCTGGAGCTGGAGCTGGTGCCGCATCTGCGCCTCCAGTCACATCGACCGTGGGTTTCGGCGTGAGCAGTGACGCAGTGGTGTCTGGAAGTGCTCGCATCCGGCTGAGCGCCAACCCGCCTCCTCCAGTGACGCAGCCACAGGTTGTGTACCTGGACGGCGTACAGCCTCCCGACTTGCCACTCTCCACGTCACGAATGTTCGACTACCCGTTGCCGCTTCCCCTTCGACCGGAGGACCATGTCCTCGGCTCCACGCTTCCCCTTCGACCGGAGGACCATGTCCTTGGCTCCACGACGCCAAGGTTGCAGCGCACTCTGCCCTCCCACCGCCGTCGCCGTCGCCAGCAGCGTCGTGCCCGCTTGGCACTGGCCACCTCACCGTCCTCATCGTTGCCACCCTCGGCCTCCCAGGCTCCTGGTGCGAGCACAGGGGGCTTGGGCATGGGCATGGGCATGGGCATGGGTGTGGATGTGGGCATGGGCTTGGGCATGGGTGTGGGTGTGGGTGCGGGCTCCCGTTCCGCCCGGCATGGCCGCACCACCACTTCCGCGCCCTCCTCCACCACTGCCACCACGTCCCACGCCGCGCGCCTCGTGAACTGGCGCCGGTTCGCCCTGGTCGAGGGGTTTGAAGTCCCCCTCACCGGCACGGTGGATGAGTTTGTCGCCGACTTCACCGCGGTGCAGGTGCCGGACGAGCCCTGGCTGCGCTTGCAGTGGAGCACGCCAGGCACGCACGCCGTCGTTAGTGCCGGTGCTGGTGCCGGTGCCCGACACAACCCTAACCCGGGCGTGCTCCTGCAGTTCGCCGCGCCCGGTCGCTCGGGTGCGTCCCCGCACCAGTTGGGGCACTGCGCACCGTCACCCGCTGCGTCCATCGCGGCCTGCCTTCTTGCACACTCCGCAGCCAAGCCATTCCTGCTGCGTGGTGACCTCCGGCTGTCGCCAGGTGGGGTCGGCGGCGTGGGGAGGGATGAGGATGCGCACATGGACGACGAGGACATGGGTATGGGTATGGGAATGGGCGTGGGCGTGGGCATGGCCACGAGTGGGATGTTGGGCACCGGTGTGGACGCCGGTGCTGGCGCTGGTGCTAGTGCTGGTGCTGGTGCGGGTACATCGCAAGCATCGCGAGCTGCGGTTCGGTTTGTTCCGGATGGAGGGGTTTCCCCGCCAGCCACCCCGACCCGCTTGACACCGCTGTTTGCGACGCACACGGGCACCGATTTCCACCATCCCGCCGCGTTTGCTGCCTGCTGCTCATTGGTTCCCGTTGATCCACACTCTCCATCGCACTCTCCATCGCACTCTCCATCGCCATCACGGTCTCCATCGCAGTCTCCATCACCGTGCTGCGGCCAAGACACCACCCCCTCGTCATGTGCCCGACAGACACCACCGGCCCCACAAACGTCACACATGTCACAATCGCCACGGCCCGACGCCGCAGCGCGTGTTGTGGCAGATCACCCGCTGCCGCTGGAGGTGCTCACAAATGCTGCCTCCGCGCATGAACGCCTTGGGGTGGTTGCCGCCCAGAGCCAATTGGGAAGGCACGGTTTGGTGTCCCTTGCTGCCCTGTCTGCTGTTGTGGGCAAGCTG
>Ga0213833_1001294_pt1 | contig 18289 bp, 25 predicted proteins | sample SWATP21_FD_160575 | JGI IMG/M metagenome (GOLD analysis project Ga0213833, IMG submission 160575) | Coastal seawater microbial communities from Marineland, Florida, United States - SWA TP2 #1 | ecosystem: Environmental > Aquatic > Marine > Coastal | place: USA: Florida | collected 2016-08-14
CTCAAGCCGGCGCTGGTGTTGGTGCGGGTGTTGGTGCGGGTGCTGGCGCTGGTGCTGGCGCTGGTACTGGTGCTGACGCTGGTGCTGACGCTGGTGCTGGTGCTGGTGCTGGTGCTGGTGCTGGTGCTGGTGCTGGTGCTGGTGCTGGTGCTGGTGGAGGGGTGATTGGTGTCGTCCCAGGTGGTGATGGCAGCGAAAGTGACAGCGACGGGGGCGATCGTGGCAGTGTGGGAACCGGTGATGGGAGATGTGAAGGGAGGGCGCGGTTTGCGTCAAGCACATCGTCTGTTTGGGAGGGAGGTGGTATTGATCAGGAGCTGATGGACTTGGCTGTATGGAGAGCAAACTGTGGAGAAGTACTCAAGCAAGTCCACGATGCTCTCCATGTTGCCCATGCGTCGGTTCAAGCTGGCATTCGTGGAGGCACCCAAGGGGTATGTGCACACTGTTGCGTTGCAACGTGTGCTTGGTGTTTGATGATCCAGACAGATCAAGTTGTTCTTATTTGCGCCTTATTTCCGCAGGTGCTTGCGGTGCGAGCAAGTGGTCTTCACGCTGAAGCTGGTGTTTCCATCCCTGTGCCCATTGCCATACCGACGGATGTGTACGCTCCTGGTGTGCTCACAATGAGGACCAAGGTAGGTGGTTGCTTTTTGCCAAGGTCAGTACGAGTACTCACGCTCGTGTGTGATGTATCACAATGTCGTCGTGTGTCGTGCAGGTGTCCCCGCGGGGCACGTTCGACCTTGACATGCTCTTTCCAACTCTGGGAAACCGCACCCAACGTGCGCAATCCCCAACCCACGACAGTGTCGTCACTGTGTCTGTAGGCAGTGCTTGCATCGGTGTGAAACTTGTCGAACCGCTCCAGCTCAATGAAAATGTCATGACGATTCAGTTCAAGCCAGCGGTGGCGGCGGACGGAGGTGTGACGTTGACAGTTGGGGCTTCACCCAAGACGAGGGTTGTTGTAGATGCTGAAGCTGCATCGGTGGGTGAATTGCTGAGGGTGTTGCAAGCCCTAGTCCATGATGCGGCTCACAAGTATCGGTCCCCTGGTCGCGTGGCTGCTTGGTTGTCAGGTCTCGGCACACATCTCCATGCTAACCACTCAGCTGGAGCGATTAGCGGAGAACCTCTTGCCTGTCGATGTCATGGAAGCCGCTCGCCGCGTAGACTTCTTCCGTGTTGTGACGTCCATGACGCGCAAGTATGTCGATTCTGAAGACTTGAGCCTTGCAGCGTCCCTGTTGGTTCGCGCAGAGGTGTTTCACCGGCTTTCTGGCGGCAACGACATTCTAGGTCCCGACGGCCCTTCGGCTCAAAACGTCCCAGACCGCCCTCCTGCTTCGTCACCTGCTTCGTCGCCTGTCCCCACACCCCCAAGGGGGTCCCCATCTGCCGTCTACGGCGGCGTTCCCACTCCGCCACGAGTGTCGCCGCGTTCACCACCACCAGCCGTGGCGCCTCTGCCGCGTCCTGTGATGCCTGACAGTGACACAGCGTTGTTTGTGTCTGTGGAAAGTGCGGTCGGCGGGAACCCCGAAGGGGGCAAACATGTTCAACGCTGGCTCGCGACGCCCGCCAGCGAGCTGGTGGCGCAAGGCGGAATGCTGGCACGAAGCACCCTAAGTGATGAAGAGGATGATGGGGGGGTTGGTGGTGTTGCAGGCGAGAGTGACGTGTTGGGGGATGACTCGGACGATGACACTCCGCAAGCAGAAGAGGAGGATGACGAGGCGATGGATGACATGTGCGGGCCCACGGCTGTGCCTGTGAGTTTTAGTGCCACCTTTTCTGTATTCGACGTTGCCCAAGACATAGCCACGCTAGCTCAGCTGTCTCAGGCGCCGGCTGCATCATCTTGAAACCTGGCATACCGTATGCATGTCTACAAAAACTTCAAGCACCTCTCCTCCTGATGCACTGTTTTGCACGTCGTGCAGCAGTATCTTTGTCCGCATCTCTTGCAACCATACTTGGCCGCAAAGCCGCAGATCGAGCAAAGTTTTCTCGCTGGAAGCGTCGACGGGGGCGCGGCAGCGGAAAAATAATTCGTTCCATCGCGCTCTGCCTCACCCTACAAGATACGCACGCGGTCAGCACCAATGACCAGCCATGCCCAGGCCCCCGTCCTTCACACGGCAACGTACTGTCACCAGTAAAAGTTGTGCTAATGTGCGCTTCGCGTGCCGTCGTGCAAGGACTCTGTGTGGCACATATCCATATTGTTACCAGTGGACAGTGAGTCAAGGGGCACACATTCCGTACTCGAGGGTTGGTGCGGCCTTCTTCTTGGAAGAAGCACGCTGAGTCGTTTTCTTTCGGGAGCCCCGAGGTTTATTGCTCTTGTCAGTCTTTGTCTGCACGATGGGTACAACGCCTCGCATTCTTGAGTGCAAGGCAACACACCCACAGAACATAACCAGCTGCGGACCTCACTTTCAGACAGCCACTCGTCACTGTCGTCCTCTTGATCCAGCGCATTTTCCACGTAGTTGTCCGCTTCTAGCGCATTCAGTCGTGCAACTCGGAGCTGGCAACGTGATCAGGTCACCACGTCGTGCGAAGTGACGTGTACAACATGCACAAAACCTGTCGTACCTCCGTCCGTGTGTCCTTGTCCACACGCTTCACGAAGCGACTGAGCGACTTCACGCGGCCTGGACAGAGACACCAAAGCAACATCAGGTGATGCACGTACTCCACGTACGCACACGGTATGGGTTGAGTTGTACGGCCATCACACGCACCGGAGCTCCGCTTGCGCTTCTTGTTCTGCACACCTCCAGGCAATATGGCCGCCACCCCCTCTCGGGCCATCATGGCGTTCCATGCTTTGCGACCGCGGCCCTTCACCCCAGCCATCGTTCCGCGGCTGTTGGTTGTTTCGTGTACAGTCTGCTGCCGCACTCTTAGCCTGGCATGATCAGCCACAAGGCCAAGTCCGCACACACCAACAGCCAGCGCGTCCCATGGCATGAGTGCAAGGTCCGACTTCCGCAGAATTATAAAATCAATGACCATGTGTTTTAGTCAGAATGCGGCACGGGCGCAACGTGGGTGTTCAAAAGAAAGCCTGCGAGAAAAGCAGCGTTTTCCCACTCATCAATAGGGTGATCACTGACTTGCGCGTACCTCTCAGAGGACGCACAATTTATTGATACACCGCATGATGCAAACTCCGTGGATGAAATCTTGTGATTATCCCCACACGGAAAGGTGAAGTGTGACCGACAACCACACACGGATCCATAGCTGACTTCGATGAGAACACACACACACACACCCTACCACCACCACCACACTTTTGCACATGACGTGCAATCACACCTCTCCACTCGCGTGTTTCACGTCAACGCCGCCGATGTGACGACACCCCTTTCGCACCCTTCTTCTTTGATGCACGACCGACTGGAGATTCTACTTCCTCCCCCGCCTTCGCAAGCTCCGCGTGGTAGTGTGCGTACAAGTTGTACACGCGCCGATTGAAAGGCGCAATTGAGTCGACCTCGCTGCGCATAGTTGTGGTGGGTGTGAGAGCACGGATGCGTGAAAGCGGACGAGCGAGCTCTGCGTACCTCAGGAAAGAAACCACATCTTCCATAGGCATGTCAAGTTGCTCCCACAACGTCCCGATGCTGTTTCGAAGTTTCTCAAACTGGGCCATTTCGTCTGCAGTTGCTTCCACAGTCGAGCCATCACTGGTGTCATCGGCGTCCGCGGTGGCAGCGGCGAGTTGCCTCGCCCGCTGGTGGGCCTGCTCCAACGCTTTTTCTTTCTCTTCGAGTTGCTTTTGGAGGCGCGTGACACGGTTCACTTCTTGCAAATGTCGCTCCTCGGCTTCGGCCAGCAACGGTGCAAACCCGGACTCGTAGCGCTCCGCAAGCGTGCTGCGCACCTGACCCATCTTGGCCTCAATTTCCTCTGCTTGGGCGCGCAATCGGTCGGCACCTGCCTTGTGCTCCGCTTCAAGTTTGCTATCCCACTCTCTGAATCCCCATCCACCCCAAAACAAAAGCAAATACATGCACCCAGTGTTCACTCATCAGTATAGCAACGACAACAAACACCCTAAGCATAGCACAAACCGTTTCGCTGTTGCAGCTGCCTCTTCCTTTGCAGCTTCGATCGTCGCTTGGAATGCCTGTGCTTGGGTGGCAAGCTGCTGTCGTTTCGCCAGCAAGCCCGACACCTGAACGTTTTTCGCCATGCGATCCAACAGCATCGCAACTCGCAGTTGGTCGAACTCTTTGCGAAACCTGGTCAATGTCAACGTGCGTACAACTGTTAAGAGACCCTGGTGGCGCACCCACCCACCCACTCCATGCTCGTACGTCTCCATGGATGCCGCCGCATGTCCAATGGATGCCTCGACAGCAGCAAGCTCTTCTTGCAGCGCCGCGTGCTGCTCAGATTCTTCTTTCATAGTCCCTTCGAGCGCCTCAACCGCCGCGCGTCGCTCGAGCTCGAGCAGCACCACCTGCGACTCGTGACGAGCTTTCAGCTCCTGCATGAGGTCGTGCTTTCGCGCACGGGCTTCGCGCAGGAGCTCTTCACGCTTTGCCAACGCCCTCTTCCACAACAGGTACACGCGAGCGCGTTCCTCGTCACGAGGAAGGACCCCCGTGGAAGGGTGTGCAAGCTTCGAACGGAGCTCGGCGAGGGTAGCTTCTTGTTGCCGCAATGTCTGTCGAGGGCGATGCGGCCAAAGTCCATGTCACTCCCATACCCACTGGCCGCAAGCAACAACCATCACACAGGCGGTTTACCTCAAGCAGAGACCGCTCTTCCACTTCCAGCTCGTGCTGACGAGCCAGAAAGGCAGACATCATGCGCCTGTGGGGACCTTGCTCAACCTCTGCCAGGACGGCTTCCTCCTGCGGTGGCCATCGTGAGACGCGCAAGTCAGTGAACTGAGACGCGAGAACACACCTCTGCCTGAAGTTTCTGCAACGCTTCTTCCATTGCAGCGCGGGCCTTCTCTGCCTCTTCAGTCTCGCGGCGTTGCCTTTCTTCTTCGTGCTCCACCTGCCACAAACCAGCTCGCTGAGGGTCGAGAGGGGACACTCCAGCGACGCTGCCTTTCACGTACCTGAAGGACGGTCTCTGAAATCTCCCTTTGTTGCGCTTCCAGCTCATGGGAGAGCGTTTCCGCTCGTGCAACTTGCTGCTTGGCAGCAAACTCGACAGCAACGGCGGTTGCGGGGTGGGCATCCTGCCCACCTTCCACACCACGCGTTCCGGGTGCGGCCATGACAACAGCACCAAGGAACAACCAAGCCCAAGAACTTGACAGACAGGAGGTGTTTTGCAGCGCACTCCCTCGTTCACATGTCTTATGGCGAAGGCAAGTCACGGAAGCCAACTCGGAATGAACGAGCTGCAACGACATGGCGGTCAATAAATCATTAGTACTATTGAAACTATTTTCATCGAGGGACCCAGATTTTTCGCTGCAGGTTGTCGTCCGTACGTCACGGCTTCTTGCGCGCCATCACGTGGGCACCTGCCATGTAGGATGGCAAGCGATAGTCACAACGTCCAGGAAGCTGCATGGGCATTCGAGCAGCAGGTAGCATGGCTCCTTGGGGACATTGGCCTGCTAATGGCAGATGTGGGAGCGGATGTAGCTCGCGTGGCATGGGGTTCGCGCGCTGCGCTCGCGTCGTTTTGGGCGCTGCTGGAGGAGGTTTGGGCGTCAAGATCTGAAGTGGAGTGGCTCCACAGTATCTCACTTTATTGGATGCTTGCCGCAGTGCCGGTGTTTTTCGTTCTTTTAGCCCTCCCACCTCTGTACGTGCTCTGTTGTGCAGCGGAATGGCGTGCCTGGTGAACATGCCATAACAACTCGACGTGCTTGCAGATCTGGACGCCATACTGTTGGCCGAAGTCGACTGTGGATGTTTGTTCCCAGTCGCTATGTATGGCCCATCGTCGAGGCTCCGTGTTTTGGTGTCCTCCTGGTGTGTATCGCCCATAGCCAAGATGGGCTTGCTTTTCACGGGCCCAACTTCCTGTTCCTGCTTCTATTTGCACTCCAGCATGGATACCGGTAGGTCACATGTGGCTCCATGCCACTGAGTGCATGCTGTTGCGGTATCGCAAATCCAACGTCCCTGAACTGACGTATGCTCCAGGGGAGTTGTGTATCCGCTGTGGTTTCTCAAGTCAACCACTCGCAGCAGCGTTCTAGTTGCCCCATTTTATGCTGCGATCACGGCAGTACAATCCTTCCTAATTGGCTGTTCACTCTCTCGTCACCAACTTTTTGCCGTGGATTGGTTGTCAGACGCGCGGCCTTTGTTCGGGCTCGTGATACTTGCTCTTGGTGCAGCTGTCAATGTCAGTAGCGACCACGCCCTGTTCCAGCAAGCTCAAGATGCACCTCCGAACAGGTTTGTGTCCTTTGTGCCTTGCCCGCTGTTCTGTTCTTGATAGTTTATCTTCTCTGTCCGGTCCTTTGAACTCTTATTTGTGGCTTTTGCGTGCATGCAAGGCAGGAAGTACAAGGTGCCTCGTGGTGGCATGTTCGAGTTCGTATCATGTGCCAGCCACTTCGGCGAGTGTCTGCAATGGGGCGGCTTCGCGCTGGCCTGTTGGTCACAGGAGGCTGTCTGCGTTGCAGTTTTCATGTGTGCGCTGATTGTGCCACGAGCATGGCACAACCACCGATGGTGTATCAAGCACCTTCCGTCGTATCCGTCAAACCGCAATGCTGTAATACCAAGTGTGTTGTAGTGGCACATACAAGTCTACCACGCTGTTGCCAGCTCCCGTGATTGCTCCTCTTCTTCGTACTCGATCTCCACGCGCGGTCCGCCTGTATATGTGAAGTTGGCCTAGCGTAAGATGCAAACAACGAATCCCTCACCACACCACCATGCATTGGGGACCACAACACACCTTGCTTCCCCTTCTTCCCCTTCTTCCCCTTCTTTGACTTCCCCTTCCCCTTGCCCTTCGCGGACTGGGGTCGCGCAGCGGGCGCGGATCCAGAACCAGAGCCTGCCCCGGCAGCTGACGCACCGGCTCCAGCACCTCCTGCATCTTCCGAGCCACTGGCATCGTCGCTCAAGTCTTCCCAGGCATCGAAGTCGTCACCGATATCTTCGAGGTCGCTCTCGCCGGCTTCGAAGTCCTGCAACGCTCACGCGCGGGTGGATGCGGCTTGGTCAGCGACACTCAGCGCCACCAATCTGTTCTAATGGGTCAATCACAGAGGGGCAAAACACCTCGTACCGCGACAAACTCAGACGTGCCGACATCTTCTTCGTCTTCAAACTCCTCCTCCAGCTCCTGGTCGGGGTCTTCCTTTTCCGACGACACTGCGCCAAGGGCAGAGTTGAACTGCGCTTGTGGGAAGTTGTAGATATCTCCGTATGTGCCCTGCACACGCCACCATTGCCGCACCACGGTGAGCTACACGATCCTGCAAACGTTGTGACTCGCCAACAGGCTGAACGAACCGCCTTCAACCGTTCCAACAGCTCCTGCTCGATTTGCTTCTCGATATGGGCTGCTTTCTGCAAAAAAGCAAGGCCGACAGTGGTGAGAGGCGCTCAATGCGACAAGCACACTGTCGCAAACGTACGAGGGCCTTCCACTCGCGCTTTGCTTCACGCTTTTCGACCTTCTTGTGCACGCGAACAAGCTTGGGCCTGTGCTCCAAGACATCCGCATGATCAGCACTGCGCGCCAGCACTAGCCCGTTGCGTGTCGCGACGTACTTTATTTTCATTCGCAGCTTACGCATACGAATCAGGTACTGATGGATCTTTGTGAGCCGCTGCTTGTTCTTGTGGACGATGAACTTTCCCCAATACGCGAGCTGCTCGTCGACTTGTGCCAGCGCCTTGGTGTAGTTGCGTGACAACTGTGGGCACACAACACGGCATGAGACGGCAAACACCAAACTGCAATGAATCGCATCTCAAGACGCACTCGGATCTTCTCCCACAAATTGCGTGGGGTGTGTGCTCGCTCCACTGTCTTGATGTACAGATAGCACTTGCCTGCACCGGCGCATCGTTCGTGAACAGGGCACCAACCACGCACCCCAGTGGCTTGCGCCTACCCACCTTCTTCCTCCCGGATCGTGGCATAGCGACTGTTAGCCAGAGGACACGATGAACGGTTGCACAAGCCTGTTACGCTGTACTTGTTTCGGCAGAAAGCCTTCTCCTTGCCCACCCTGCAATGTGGCGAGCCATGAGCATGAGCTGGCAGCCATCCAAACGACGCACAGCAACCACGTACTTCGAACGGAAAGAACAGTGGGTGTGAGCAATCACCTGCCAAATGAGTTCGTCATGCTGCATGGTGTCCGATACAAGCCACAGCAGCGGTGTGATCCAGCGACAGTCGCTCACACAACAACGATTGTGGCACAACAAACCATGTGTGCTAATTTCGCGTGACGTCTACAGCATCGGCGTGTGGCACTACGATCAACGACTCCACACCCAGTGAGCAGCCGACAAAGGTCGGAGGTGAGCAACAAGCAGAGGAAAAAACTGAAGGAAGGAAGGGGTACAGCTTGAGCTTCGCACTAGCCTCCTGTCTCATGGACTGCTTGATGGAGGAAAGAACTCCGAAACGCTCAAATGCCAAGGCCACGAATTCACCACTGACAATGGCAGACAAGTCGTGTTCGATTGGGATCTTGTCGATCGGCCTTGAAGCAAGGGCCGTGGAAAACTCTTGCAACGATAGCACGCCGTCGCTGAACAACGATGTCATGATGGTAGTGCGCAGGTCATGGCACGACATGAATACAACGCTACACCACATGAACGCACGAGTTACAATCCAGGGATTGCAGAAATCGCCGTGCTTCGGCTTTGGATACGTAGGATCCATGAACATCCCGAAGAACCGCCCGAACTTCTCCCACCTCAACCCTAGAGGATATCACCAGCAAGGCCAGACGGCAAAGCCTCCACGGTAAGATTCTGCAAGCAGGCACATCCACGACACATGCTCTGCGTACATGCCGTCTCCGTTCAAATCGAAACGCCGAAACGCCCGCTCCACCTCGTGTCGAACCTGCACAACAGCGAGGAAAGAGACGCTACCCTGGTGAACGACACATACATAACACTATGTGCACGTAAAACAAGTGCAGTGCACTGACCTGCTCGGGCACCTGTGTCGCAACATCGTACACACGCGGCAAGAGCTGCTTCGCTAACTCGAGCGCAAGGGGCTGCAGGTCACCCCCCAGTGACGCCTTGCCGTCCCCTTCCTGCCCCTTTTCTTCATTTTGACCACCACCAGGTTCCTCTGGTGTGGACGGCGCTGGTATGACGGTAACGTCCTTCCACACACACCCTTCCAGAGCGGTCTGCAGCAGCTGTGCGACTACCACTCTGACCTTGCGCGATGTGTGCTCCGCATCGAAGTGTAGTCTTCGCACGGCAGCCTGGGGAGATAAGCAGTGTGAATGATTCCACCCGATGATGCATGGCACAAGTCACCCTGGGATGAGCATTCAACATTCTGGCGTACCCGCGCGCCAACGCTGTGAAGGTGGAGCAGCCGATCACGCAGCGGATACACTTCCAATCCATGCACTGACGCCTCCAGGCAACACAACGTGCCATCCTTCGTTGCAGACACCATCGAGACACGATGCCATGCTGAAAACAAACAAATATTGTACTGAGACGTTGCACACGAAAGAGCCACACGGCTGTACACGGCTGCACGCACCTGGAACAGCGCGCGGCTCTGGACTGAACAACCCTCCTGTTTGGGTCGCCACGGCACTGCGAAGAACGGCAGGCTGCGCATGTGACAACTCAGAAACGGTGGGCATGGCTGTAAGAATTAAATCCCCGGGCACAAGTGAAGACCACAGAACACGGGGGAGCGCCGCGATGCGACGCTTGTGGCGAGCAGTTGCGCTCTGCAAGCACGAACATCGACACACGGAGTAGTGTGCTGTGGCTTCTGGCGCACCGACAATGATGTCAGGAGGGGGTAGTTTACGCGAACTGTGCTTGGTTCCCATGGTCTCACTGCATAGGGAACGTCGCTACATGCGAAACCACTGGCAACCCCAACACCAACTCTGCCAGTGCAGCGCAGATCACAGCTGCAACAGCAGCAGTTCGTAAACTTCCCCGCGGACAAATGTTTGAAAGTGAACACGTAGCGCGAAACTTCTTCAACCCGCACTTGCTGCCACTTGGCACCCGGCGCCGAAGAAACGCGCGTCGCGAGCACGAGCACCGCTATTTGGTAGCATACCGAGCCTTCCTTGCATTCTGATTGATTGTGCAACCATGGAACACATCCCCAAACGTGCCGATGTGCCCGGAAAGATACGCTTGCGCGTTGGCACGTTCAACATCTATCTGTGGAACAAGGGGTCGGCGAAGCAGCTAGCGCAGGAGATCATCAACGCTGGTGCTGACATAGTTGGGCTGCAAGAGGTAGGCAGCCAACATGCTGGTTGTGGCCACGTGGAGCCGGCCGAGCTAGAGGTGTCCTGACAGTGTGGATGCGCACTCGCAGGTGACGCACCCACATTGCCCCAACCGGCGGCGAGACGACCCCACAACTTCACTCGACACGCTTGTGAAGTGTCTGGGGCCCCGATGGGGCTACAAGTACATTGGTCACACAAAAATGTTCATGTTTGGGAACGCTGTTGTGTCCTCGTTTCCCATCCGCGCTGCTCAAGGGACGCGACTGCAGGTGGCAGGTTTGTCATGTGTGTGTTGCTGCTCCGGGGGTTCTTCAGGCTCTCGCCCACTCATGGCGGTGCTGAATGGCAGGGGAAGAAACCAGATTCATGATGAGCACACGTGTGGGGCTGACCTCTCACACTGACATGTGCTTCCACACACTGCACTTGGACCACATCGACGAGGACACTCGCCTGTCACAGATCCACGCTGCCATGCGAAGGTTGGGGGTGCCAACATCACACCTTGCCTCTGGGAAGACGACAGCCACACTGACTCCAGCAACTGGTGATACTTGTACGTCGTGTGCAGTGCTCACGCGCTTTGGTCCACCGTTAACATGCGTGTTGCTTGTTGTTGCAGTGGGGTTAGGGCTTGCCGGATCACCGCACGTGCTGGTGGGAGATTTCAACTCACTCTTTCGACAAGACTACACCGCGGAACGCTGGGAACGTATCGCTAATAAGCGTGCCGCTACAGGGTGGGAACCCCCGCGGACAGATGTAATGGGTTGGTTGTGCAACACGCGCCATAGTGGCTACGAAGATGCTCGGAGCGCGTCACTTGTTGGTGCCGATGCCAAGCTTGCACCCCCGTCCCGGGGCTGGGCGGATGGTGCTGCCAGTGGAGAGTTCAAAGCGTGTGAAGAGAGCAAAAGTGTTGCGCGACACAGCCCACCAGAAGCCAGTGTCCTACCTGGTGATGCGCAAGGCACGTGTCGGTTCGACACACGCATCGATTTCGTGTTGGTCCAGCGTGCAAAAGCACTCGCCTCCGCGGTCGTACCTGCACCCAATCCCCGAGATCCTGTTGATGTACAAGTCGTGCCAGGGTCGTATCGAGTCCATCCTTCGGAGTATTCTGATCATTCTTTGGTCACTGTGGATGTCGTTGTCACGCCAAACCCCCGCCATGCGGGCGCCAGCGCCCCAGCGGAGGTACACGTGCCCAAGGCTTGTGTTCCACCTCATCATGCTCGGGAAGATGTGTGAGCACCATGAGGTGTGGATCCGCCGCGTGTATCATAGTTAACATTTGATTCAGGTCTTTCGCTTGATCACTGTCACGCATGCTCCTGGGAATCTCTGTTGTGACTGTGCTTTGGGGAGAGGGGCGAGATCGCTTGCCCAATGACTGCAAGGCCCTTGGCAATGCCTTGGGGCTCTGGTGGAGCGACGAAGTTCCATTCGTGATCCAATCAATCAAACTTCAACTAACGCACACACAAGCACGAACCAAAAGCCTGCGCACAGCACACATTACCCTGCTGTCGCTGTGAGCCAGGCGCACCTCACAGTGGCACGACCTCTACGGGGCAACTTGCATTTGGTGTAGCACGTGCCCGCAAATCGGCATGACAGCCTAGGAGCGCGCGAGCCCCCCGCCACTCTTCACACCATGAGCTCCGCTTTCATGCCCTCCAAACTGGCCACGATCCCGACCGATGGGTCCGCCAGCCCGACTGGCTGGCGCGATTCCTCGCAGCCCCCCACGCCCATGGGAACCGGGCGCAGTCGCACAATCAACCCCACAAGCCGGCCCGGGACGCCCATCAAGCTCTCGGGGCGACCCGAGTCGCCTGCCCGGCTGCTCGGAGGTGCTGGTGCGGAGTCACCTCCCATCGCATCTGCGCGGTCGAACATGTCGTTGGAGGCTTTGCTGGCGCGCCAACGCCAGCAAGCAAGCGAGGTGGAACGCGCCACCTCTCCTGCGCGAGCAACGCCGCCGCCCCGGGTCGTGCCAAAGATCGACCCGGATGATGTGCCTGTCGCCGTCGACATGTTCTTGGTGGAAGCGACAGGGAATCTGCAGAAAGAAGGTGGGTGGGGCGGGTTGAGGGGCTCTTGTTGGTCCACACCCAGTTGCGTGTGCTTCTCACAATTGGTGTGTGCGTGGTGTGTGTGTGTGTGTGTGTGTGTTTTGTGTGTGTGTGTGTGGCCGCAGTCCAAGAGCTTCGCGAACTCGTTGAGAAGCACCGCACTCGGTTGAGACTGTTGGACGAGGAAGGTGTCTCTCGTCAAATGCTAACGGCTGCCACGCAGTACCGCATGAAAGGAACCCGGAACCTGATGCAACGTGCGATTGACGAGATGACCGGGCAGTTCAACCAGCTGTTGGCCTTGAAAACAGATGTGTCCACAACCGCCAAGCTGGAGCGCTCCAAAGTGGATTGGGAGAAGCTCCGAGAAACCATTCTCCAACTCACGCGTCGCTTCATCCATGAGTATGTGGAGGCAGAAACCGACAGGCTCAAGCAAGATGTGAAGGCAGACATTGAACGCGTGTTCAACGTAGACCCCAGTCTTCGGGCAGACATGGAGTCGGTACGTTTTGTCTGGTGTCTTGCTCGATCACAATGTGGGCACACAAGCATCTCAAGCACGTTGTGGTTCTGCGTTCTGCCCATTGGTCAGGTATCGCGTCTGTCTGAGGAGTGCAAAGCCGCCATTGCTGAGTCCCAGCGCGTCACGACCATCCTTGACGAAGGCGTGGCAGGCATGATTGCAAAGGCGCAGGCAGCAATGAATGACTACGCGGACGGTTTGTTGGGGGAGTTCCGGAAAGAAGCGGAAGCCATTCAGCAAACCACCCTTTCGGCTTTGGCGAATTGCGAGGAGCGCTTGGAAGCAAAAATCAACGTACGCTATGCTGACGGGCGTTGCCCCCTCTTTCTTGTGTGTGCTCCTGTGGAGTGCTCCGATTTTCACCGTGGTGCACATGCCTTGGGTGTCGTGGTTGGCTCAACACAGGAGGGCCTCGATGAACTTCGGAAGGATGCCGCTCGTGTCCAAGAGAACTTGGAGGCCACGGTGGAGAAGCGTGTAGCCGAGCTGGAGGAACGCGTCGTGGCTCGGTTCGAGGAGGTAATTGCCGACTTGAAGGCGTCCATGGACAAGTGCATGGTGCGTACCATGCCCAACTCGAGCCGGGGGTGTGGCACAGTCGCAGGCGGTACAACGGTGAGCCCTCACTTCACACTTGCTTGTGGAACACAGGAAATGTGCAACAGGTGTGTGCGTGAAGTGGACACCCTGAAAGCAGAGGTGAAGGCCATGACGACGCGTGTGCGAGCCCTTGAACGTGGGGTACGTAGGCCCGTTGAGTAGGGCGTAGTGTGGGTGCTGATGGAGGTGTCGTTGGTTGGGTGTGCTCCGGCTAATGCACGCGTGTGCGACAGCAAGAACGCAATACGTTGAAGATTGACAACTTAGCCACCGAGTTGAAGAAGCTCTCTGATTCTGTGCGGGCAGTGAAGCAAGACATTCAACAGTTGTTTACACACGTGGTACGTACGATCAATCGATGTGTGCCTGTGGCGCAAGTGGCAGGCAGGCGCGCAAGTGGCAGCAGGCAAACCTGACCACTTGGTATGTGGGCCAACAGCAAAAGAACAAGAGCAACATCGAAGCAAACGCCACGAACCACAAGAAGCTATTGGTGCGACTCGCTAAGGGATCAAGCGGATTCGGGTGGTGTCGTGTCTCATGGTTGACGTGCGCGCATGTGGGCCACAGGCTCGATTTGAGCGATTGGTGGAGCGCGTGACGGAAATCGAGCGCCAACAGAAGCAAGGCATGGGTGACATCATCGAGAAGTTCAACGAGGAGATCAAGAAAGTGAAGGTGCGCGCGCTCGGTTTTGCCTGTCCGTTCAGCAACAGACAACACGCTCACCGCACGACCTGTTGTTCGCGTCGCCATGTGGTGGGGGTTGTGGTGCGGTGCAGACACAATTTGCTCAACGCGAGAAGCTCATGGTGGCGGGGTTGAAGGGCAACAAGAACGATGTGCGCGCTGTGGAAAGGCGAATGGAACGAGAAATGTTCGGCACCATCACACAGGTAACGAGTGGCCAAGCAGGGTGTGTGGCTTGGTTGGTCACTGCGCAACTGACTGCTGTGTCGTGCTGACGTTGCACAGCTTCAACGTGACCTGAATGGCATCAAGGAAAAAATGCTGCGCAACCACCAAATCGTGTCGGTACGTGTTCCAAGCTGTGTTGGGGTGGCAACCGAATGCTCGCTTGTGCCGCACATACCTGTGCAGTGCACGCGCACCTGGCCGCCACACCACCCACTAACGTGCCGTGCACAACCTGACGTGTGTAACGATCGTGTACCATACCACCCTGCAGGACAAGCTCCAGGTCCAAGCCAAAACGCTGAAGGAGGTGGGCGCCGATAGTGGTGGTCTTGAAACCCACACGAACCAGCAGTTCTGGTTCATGCAGCAAGCCATGGCCAAGCTGGAACAGAAGATGGTGGTGATGTCGAAGCGTGGGCGAGGGCCTCCAGCCCCCACCGTTCCGCGCACACGCACGAAAGTGCGCATGGTGAACGCAATCAAGAAGATCAGCCACCCGAAAGAAGGCCAGCGCCAGTTGGAGAACGTGCAGCGGCTGGTGCGGCGTGAAGGAAAAGGGCGTGGGTCGGATCAGGGACAAGAACTCCTTGCACAAATGCGGGACGCCGCGCAAAAGTTCAAGGAGGAGGTGGCCTCGACCAAGCGGGAGATTCAAGGACGGTACGTGCTGTGGTGGTACTGCGTGCGCATAACAATGCCGTGTGTGCATGGTGGACTGCACAACACCGTCACCAAGCCGATGCTGTGTTGTTCTGTGTTGTTCTGTGTTGTTCTGTGTTGTTCTGTGTGCATGTACACGTGCATGTGCATCAATCTACCCCGCTGCGGTGCTTTGCAACCCACCCCACCCCCGCAGCCCGCCTTCGTCTCAATCCCGCGGCCGGCGCACCGCTCGCAGCCGTGGAAGTTCCGGTGGCGATCGCAGCCGCAGTCGCAGCCGGCGGCGCAGTTCCGGTGCCCGCAGTCGCAAAAGCGGTCGGTCCCGCCGCAGCGGCCGGCGTCGCTCGTCAAGTGGCAGTCGCAGCGGCGGCGACGGTGGTGGTGGTGGGGGTGGTGGTGGCTTGGGCGGGGAGCTGCGCGTGAACACGTCTGGTGGTGACTCGGGGCTGCCCCCGATGGCCACCCCGCGCGAGCGATCGCGTGGCGGCGGTGACGACACCAGCCGTGGTGCGCCCAACGACAGTCCGGTGAGCACCTCGAGCCACCGACGCCGCCTGCCGCCGACGCCGCAGGAGAGGCGCATGCACACGTTGGACGACGCGTTTGACGATTTCCTGCCTCCTGTGGGGAGGGCGGAGGACGAGGACGACGTGTTGTCGCCCGCGTCCATGGGCATGGCGGGCCACGACGGTGCACAGCAACCCCGGTCGCGGAGCGGCAGGAGTCGGCACAGCCGCGGCAGCAGTCGTCGCTCCCGCCGATGTGATGGAGGTGGAGGTGGAGGTGGAGGTGGGGCAGACGTGACCCCACGCACGGTGGGTGACGGCGACATGCCGCACTCGGCCCGCAGTCGGGAGGGTGACGAGGACAGCGAGTACAACGAGCGGCGCAGTGGTGGTGGTGGTGGTTCCAGGTCGCGCCGTCAACAGCGGCACTCACGGCTGCAGGCAACTGTGGAGGGGCACCAAGACCAAGTCACCAACAGGCGGCGGTCGGTGTTGAGCAAGATGGGGAGCAGCAGCCGCAGTGTGGGTCAGTCCGGTGCGCGCGGCGATGGCCAGAGTGCCATCGCAGAGGAAGGACACGGGGTTGACGGGGAGGAGGCTGCTCTTGACGACATGGTGCACCAGGACCTGTCTCGTGACGGCTTGGCGGCTGCCATGAAGAACGCAGACGGCGATGCGGTGGATGTCATGGACCCCGAGTCAGCCAAGGCCAATGTGCAGGTGCTGAGCGAGGCAGCGGATGCCATCGACGCCGTCGTCCACACCGTTGCAGAGCTGGCGACGCAGCGGCCTGGCACCAGGGAGAGGAAGCGGGTGAACCAGGCGTTGAGCAACGTGGAGGATAAAGTGAGCGATGCGGTAGACGAAAGCATGGCGTCCCTGTCCTCTGCCTTGATCCAGGCGGACATGTACTCGCAAAAGGCCGGTGTCGCGTGTGACAATGCCCGTGCGGTGCGTCCAGTGTTGGTCGTGTTGAAAAGCACCAGCTCTGCTGGCGACCTGCCGTGTTTTCCCTTGTTCCCTCCCTCGTTCGTGTGCCCACATGTCTTTTCCTGTGTCGTGTTTGGTGTCTCCCTGCCCTTTCTGACAGGTCGCCGCAAGTGCAGCAGATGCAGCCAGCCGAGCGGAGGCTGGGGCGCGGACGATCGAAGACCTGGTGTCTCGTGCGGCTCAGTACTTCAAACGGCTGCTGGACACCGGATCCGCCATGCACGTTCCACCCACAGCTGACGTCGCAAAGGCAGTCGCCTCCGCTGCGTCTTCATCTTCACACACACCCAGCGGCGGTGGTGCCACAAACTCGATGGGGATGGGTGGTTTCCCATCCGCGCGACCACGTACAGCTGGGCCAAGCTTTGGGCATGGCGGTGGTGCGTGCACCGGTTCGGGTTTGTGCTTTGGCTTGTTGTGTACTGGTGCCCAGCGAAGCAACGCTGCTCTTGTCATTGTTGCGTCATGCTGACTCCAACTCCCTCCTTGCGTGTCTGCGTGTCTGCGTGCGTGCGTGTGTGTGCGTGCGTGCGTGTGTGCGTGCGTACGTGTGTGCGCGCGCGTGTGTGTGTGGTTGATTCGGGTGACGTGGCTGCGTGACCAGCCATCTACACGAGCAACCCTGAAACAGACCGTGAAGTGGCGTCGCTGAAGGAGCAAGTCCGCCTGTTGCGCCGCCAACTGTCCAAGTTCGAGTCCACCGTCGCGCCGCTGCTCCCAGCACGGGAAGCCAACCTGGTGGCCACCAACGAGGCGCTCGAGGCCGAAATCGAGCGCATGCAAGCGGCGCACCGCACCCAAATGGTGGAGCTGGCGGGCGCGCTTCACCGCAACGACCCTGCGGCGCTGCAATGGGTGCGGGACCACGCCCCCGAGGACACGCGGCTCAAGTCCCCCGACCTGACGGACAGCTGGTCCACCCCGCACCTGGCATCATCCAAGTCACGCCCCCGCTCGCGAGGCGGCACGTCGATGCGCGGTGACTCCAGGTTCGCCATCACCCCCGTGCGTGGTGGCACAGCCCCCACGGCGGCGGTGGACGACGCTGAGGGCGCCGCACCACCCGCCGCGGGTGAACAGGACGCAGCGGACAACGGCAACCGCATTGGCCCCAACACGTACGTGTGGACGCGCACGCCTGTAGCGGAGGGTGGCGCCGGCCGGCGCACGTCGTCTTCGTCCATCCTCGGCTCGTCCGCGTCATCGCGGCGGCTGTCGCGGTCCAAGAAGCGGCGGGAGCGCGCGCAACAGAAGCAGCAACAGCAGCAACAGCAACAGCAACAGCAACAGCAACAACAACGGCAACGGCAACGGCAGCAGCAGCAACGTCGTGGCGGCGCTGGTCGTCACCACAGCCCTGATGTGCGTCCCCACGCGCCCTCACCCATTCTTGAGGAGTGGGCCGGCACCTCGCCAGGACCCCCGAGTCCCTTCGGCGAGCCCACGCATGCCACACGTGGGGTGTCACCGGAGCGGTTTGCGTCGTCGCCCAAGCGCGTGGCGCCCACCACCCCGTCTGGGTTGCAGCAAACGGTGCGGTTCGAGGGTGTGGACCCTGTGGGTGGCAGTGGTGGTG
>Ga0213833_1001296_pt1 | contig 18281 bp, 23 predicted proteins | sample SWATP21_FD_160575 | JGI IMG/M metagenome (GOLD analysis project Ga0213833, IMG submission 160575) | Coastal seawater microbial communities from Marineland, Florida, United States - SWA TP2 #1 | ecosystem: Environmental > Aquatic > Marine > Coastal | place: USA: Florida | collected 2016-08-14
TTGCGAACGTCCCCGTGCAAGCCACAACCCATAATACACATGTTGTTGGCCGCTCCATGATTGCTCGGGCCATGACGATGAAAAGGTGGATGACGAAGACAGCGAGACCGAACCAACAAAATCGTGGGTGAGTGTTTGCAGCACCTTCAAGCATCTGAAGAAGAGCCCGATCTTATTCAACAAAAGCAGGTCGATGGTGAGATACTCAACCTGCTCAAAGTGAACAAGCCTCGACCAGCTTCTGCAAATCGCCCCACATGAGCGGTCTTCCAGAAAACCTGTGACCATGGTGCGGGAGCTCACGTCCATCGCGAATCATCTTGTCCACGCGAATTGTGTCCGTGGCCAAGTCGCCGAAGCTGCTCTCAATGTCCATGCGCTTGCAGTTGCGACGGGCTGGCACCTTGCGTGAACGGAAAAACAGTTCGCGTTCCACTTCCATAGACGTGGTCCACTTCGTGTGGTGCTGCTGAGGAGCTACGCGAGAACCAGAACCGTTTGGAGCTGTGCGTGATCCATAAAAGAAACCCACTATCGGGCGATATCGCCACTGCCACTGCCACTTCGGAGTTGAGTGTTCATCCCGAACATACATCACATCGTTCGTACTCAACATTCGTAACCCTCCTTTCTCGACAGAGTCCAGGTGTGAACCAAACCGATGCAGGAGCTGAGAGCTGGAGTCTCTAGGACCTGGCAAGGTGCTTGGGTCTGTTCATCAGCATATGCCGCGGGCAGTTCGTTTCTCCGAACGCTGCCTTCGCAACAATGTGCATTCTGTGGCATGGGATTTGGTTTGTTTGTCTGTGGTGTGCGTAGTACGCGTTCATGTTGGGTGCCGAGACCGATTTCTTACCGCGACACGTTGGTATGCCAGTGTGTTGATGGTGGCAGCGGTTTGTGTCATTCACAGCGGGAGCGATGGCTTTCCTCAGCTACCAGCGAAAGCAAGATGATGCACTTGGGTTGCCCGCGTCATTTTCTCGAATGCGTGCAGACACAATGCACATGTTGACAGTGGAGTGCCTGGTGCTGGTGGCGAGATACATAAATGTTCACGTGTGTTGAGGAGAGCGCAATGACCTGCCAACAAGCCCAACCTGGCCGCCGCCCCCGCAGCAGAAGCAGCAACATCATCGACGACGTAGAAAGAACAGCACGTCGAACATCCCTCAGGCAGGGAGGGCGTAGGGAGAAAATGACAGAGTTTTCCGGAAGAAGGGGTGGCGCAGTGCATCAGCAGCGGTTGGTCTGTAACACGACGACATGAGCACAGGTGGGTGCGCGCACTTGTGGCTAGACAACGCACCGTTCATCGGGATCAATCGTCAGCAGCCAGTCTACAAGATCGATGAACTCTTCATCCGTGCAGCCAGCGTTCCGCAGTTTTGTATGGACAGATGTGGTGACCGGCTTGAACAGACTGTGAAACCAAGAGTGAGCACACGCCACGACACGAAGGAAGAGGGACAATGGCCACAGCAGCATACGCACAACACGGAGTTTGTGTCTTCGTGGAACTCGTATACCATTCCCTGAGGTGTGAAGTACTTGAGACTGTCCCGACCACTCGCCAGCATGTGCGACGGGAAGGCCCCCTTGAGCCCCATCATGCGACACAACATTGTTTGGACGGAGTCGTTGCGAAACAGCACCTCGCCCGTGAAAAGTTCGTACAGGATGCACCCCATTGACCAGATGTCCATCACAGTTCCGTACTTGTAGTCAAGTATCACCTGTGCAACCCGTCCGCCATCGAATGTTACGGCACCACGCAGCACGAGAGGCATGTCTGCCAGTGCACGTACCTCGGGGGCACGGTAGGATCGTGACTGGATGTAGCTCGTGACAGGGTCGGTGGTAAAGCAACTCGACCCGAAGTCAATAATCTTTGAGTCACACCTGAGCCCGAAACCACGTGGAGAAAGGTCAGTGTGTTGCACAACACCCAACCACCAAACTCGAGGCCGCACCGGCTGTAGCTCTGAATGAGAATATTTTCCGGTTTCAGATCACAGTGAATGACGTTCATTTCATGTACATACACCAACGCTCTGAAGCATTGCTGGGCAACTCGCTGCAAGCGAGCCACAGTGAAGTACGGATCCAGACCAGACTTGTCCAAGTACCGTTGGAACTCATAAAGGTTGTCCTTGAGCAGCTGCAAGGCCAAGGGTGTACGTGAAAATAAAGGCCAGCATCAAGGGACACACAACGCAGCACCACACCCACCTCCGTGACGATGATGAGGTGCTCCTTGTAATAGAAGAAGTCAAACATTTGCAAGACGTGAGCTGCGTCACAGTCACCTGCATTGTTCAGATACAACAACAGCTTGATCTCGTCGAGGGACTGGTCCACAAAGTGCTTCTCATTCTTCACCACCTGTCCACGGCACTTGTCACTCTTGGAGACGTACGTTGACATGTGACATGACGCGGCCACAGAACACGTACCTTGAGGCACACCTCCGTTTCGGTCTCGTGGTCGAAGCACGAGTAGGCGGATGAAAACGCAGCGGTCCCCAAAAAGTCACGCACTTCGTACCGGCCTGCGATGATACTGCCCAGCGGTGCTTTGAACGTTTTCTCAGGCTGGAATCCTGTTTTTTGCGCTTCGTATCTGCGAACGTCACCCCGTGAATACCGACGTAGGGGTGCACCACCCACACCCAGTACTCACACAACACGAAGCTCAAAGAACTCATGCTTTGTTTCTTCATCCGCAGCACCCCCATCCTCTTCGGTCGCGGCCGCGCCACCGCCTGATGGTGCGACCACATCACCGCCGGCTTCGGTTCCGGAAGCCGTTTGCTGTTGCTCCAGCACAGCTGCAAAATCCTCGTCCACACCCACACAACCCTCCTCGCTAGAAACGCTCCCGCTGTCACCCTTGCCGTCAGCACCGGCTGGCTGGACTCCGCCTTTGTTCACTGCCGACTGCGGCTTGCTTTCCGTCCCTGCATGGGGGCGAGGAAGGAGCTCGGGGCGAAGCGCGGAGGGTGTTGATGCACGTGGGGTCGCAAGGAAATGCTCCACAACGAAACCTGCCGGAGTGCCATTGTGGACAGTGATGTGCTCAAACAGCTCCGTATCAATCATGACGCCATCAAACCCATCCTCATCAGCCTCATCAACATGCTCCGGCTCGTCTCGATCACGCGGGGAAGTCACGTCGAGCATGGAGCCATCATCGACATCACCACGAAGGTCTTGGTCACGCGACCGCGGAGTAGAAACGCCGACTTCCTCATGTCCATCGCTCGCAGGGGTGGCGGGCGCAGTACCAACAGTGTCACCAGGTGTCCTCTCATCATCTCCGATGTGGTCATCATCAAGCTCTCCGTCTAGCACACTCGGCTCATCCAGGAACACGCTGCCTTCCTCCCCGACAAGAACTGGAGGAACGCCATCCACGGGCGTGGGAAGGCGAGCCACTTCTTCGTCCAGGTCATCCCCAACAACACCATCTTCACAGGCACTTGCAGCAATTGCAGTAATAGCGGCCGCCGCATCGTCCTCAGCATTAAAGGTCTGGTGATGCCGTTGGAAGTCCGCAAAGCCAGCCAAAGCCACATGGAGGTCTTGGACACACTCCTCACGTGCTGTTTCAAGAGCCCGTTTGGTCTGCACCATCGCAGCCTTGAGCTGCTTCACTTGCGTCGCACAGGCGCGCAATGCTGCCAAGCGGCAAGCATCTGCGCGCACGGCAAGAGTTTTTGCAGTCTCAAGCTCCGCCGCAGCTTGCGCGGCCTGGGCCCTGGCGTCTTCCAATTGTCCCTGAAGCACGCGCACCTTTTCTTCAAACTCCAATCGCACACTGTCACGGGCACGATCGGCAGCAAGTTGCCGTGAATCAGCAATGCGCTGCTGCTGCTGGCCAAACTTGGTGGCACAGGCCTTGACGGCCGAGGGGCCAGCCCACTCGGAAAGCTGCACCAACACGTCCGCTGGGATAGCGCCCAGGGACACAGCACCCGACGCAAGAAGATCGCCAAGTACCTGTGACACGTGGCTACGCAGCAGAGTGTCTACACCCTGCGAAGGTCCCTGTGCTGCGTCCACCTTGGACTTTGATTCGGCCTCAAGGCCATCGCGGCTGTGGTCTTGGTCATGGCGTGAGTACTCCACGACAGTCGTGGGGGACCGTGACACAGGCACACCACTCAGAGCGCGCTTGGTAGGGGTTGGGAGAGCACCTGCTGGTGATGTGGTGTGTTGTGCGCCACGAACAGCTGATGCAGGCGATCGCATGGACACCGCAGCACCACTTGCCGACCCCCCGTCCCCTTCCCGCCCACTCGACGACATGTCTTGCAACAGACGCGAAGTAATTGGAGTGAACAAAGCACGACCAACATGTGGCGAGTCACCACTAGCTGGCATCTTGGTAGAGCTGGTAGGGGTGGCGTGTCGAAGAGGTGTTCCAGCAGAGGAAGTGAGGGCGTCGATTCTGGCGACGGTGTCGCGGGCAACATCCAGGCTGGTGTTCAACACCTCAAGAGACCCCAAGATCTTCCGGGACAGCTGCTCTGAAAATGGGAGTGTATCACCTTTCTGTGCATGCTTGGAAGCTGGGGTCACATCGAGGCGACGCAGCATGTCGCGTTCAACGCGCCGCAAGAGATGAGATGAGCGTGGTGTGGAAAGGGACGCGGGCTGCGCTGGGTCTGCGAACGTGCCTGCACAGGCAAGAGTGATGAGACGGGGCAACAACGACGTGAATTACGCGACTTGATTCATACACAACGCACCACCGTGACCCGGACGTGTGGCATGGGGCGATTGTGCTTCAACACCGTGAGTTGCGGTGACCGGTGTGTGGGGTGAGGCTTCGGGCTTTGTTTGTCGCTGCTGACTGCGTCTGGAGGTGGCTGGCCCACGTGCTTGGCTCCGTTTCGTCTTCGATGTACCTGCGGACGCGGGGCCGGACGTGGGGCCAGATGGATCGCCTCGCCGAGGGTTGCGACGTGATGTGTACATGGGAACGAATCAGCAGATGTGGCTGCGCCGGCGGTGCCAGCCCAGCACGGAGAAAATTGGCGTGGGAGTGGTTAGACACCAGCAGGTATCGCACCGTGGCTCACCCCAGTTCAACGAGAACAGACATGCGCATGGGAAACCCGTCCACACACTGTGGTCGGAGTCACAGCAGTTGAATGCACTGGCAGCAGCCCGGGCATGGAGAAGACGCACACACACCACGCGCCATGCGCTGCGCATCAGAACAGAAGCATAAAATTTTATGTTATCACATTGGAGGCATTTTTCGTCCTTCGCGAGATTGCTTTGAGATTGCCCATCCGATGGTCGAAAACGCAATTCTAGTAGAAGTCGAGTGTGAGGTTGTGTGTGCGCAGCTGCACTTGATCCACGCATACGTCCGAGCGCAACACGGCCAACATGGGTGGCTGCTTGTCTCAACCAAACGTTGAGGCGGCACCCAGGCGGCACCAATCGTCGGCATCGTCATGTGATTTGCGTTCATCTTCCAGCTTTGTATGCGATTTGGTTGATGTGGAGGTGGCTGTCAACACCGCTGTCGTGTCAGGAACTGTGGTGGTTCCCGCAAACAACAAGCACATCGATCGCCGCCATACATTTGCACGTCTCCCTCGTGCCATGTCTTCATGCTCTTTCATCGACCCTGGCCTTGACACTGGGTCGTTCGGGGAGGCTGTTCACCTTGATCCCTCACCTGCGACACAGCTGTGACGGGTGCTTTTCGTGTGTCTTTCACGTCCTCTTTCGTCTGTTCATCTATTGACGCAGCCGTATATGCAACCTTGCGTCGTGATTCATGTTCTTTATTGTGTTCACGTTTTTCGTTTCTTTGTGCGATGCGTATATGTTTCTGGGTGTTATCAAGAAGACCCACATTGCTTCGCAAATATGCCAACGGCTTGTGCACGCAACCTCCCCACCATTTTTCGCAGCTGTCGTATTCTCTGAAGTGAAGCTGCCGACCAGCCTTTATCGCGACACAGTGAGTTCATGTCCTCGAGAATCCGACCCCTAGCCCTTGCAATCGTCGTGACAGCCTGCGTACAGACAGACGGTGCCAGGAGACAGCAACGAGTGAGTACAGAGAGCGACGCGAGAAGAGCTGTGTGGCGAAATTCAACGCACCCGGCTCTCATGCGCTTTGCGAATCGGCCTGTCAACACCGCAGTGCCGTGGTGGCACGGCGCTTCCACCACCGCCACGACTGGCTCCAACTGGGTCACTGTCACCGAGCGCAACGCTTGGCACCTTCGGGACAGTGACGTGGCTCGGGGAAACCACTTCCGTGTGCTGGGCGGCACGAGCGGTGGCAGTCGCTGCAGCTGGCCTCGCTTGCTTGGCAAGAGAAAATGCTTGTGGAGTCATCAAAGTCGCTCCTTGCGTATCTGCGAGAGTGCGGCGTTGAGAGCGGGAAGGTCGAACTGCGGTGGAACCCGGCTCACCAATCGCTCGCGATGGTGGCTTCGCGGACGGGCTTGCAAGTCGGGGACGTTTGGTTGGAGTTGGGGCGGGTATCCCTGCGGTGCGTTGCCGCTTTGGAGGCACGGCTAGCATCGGGCGTTCCAAGATACCCTTCACCACTTTCGGGCTGGCCTTGTGCGGTCTGACTTGGCCCTCGGTTTGAGAAAGCTGCGGCTCAGGCTGAGAGTCGCTGCTCACCGTCAGACGATACACGGTGCGCCCAGAGCCAGTTTCTGGAGTCGTAATCGCCGCCACTACATGCCGGACCATGCGTCCAACACAGGCGACATCCCAACCCTGGCAAACAGTGGCAGAAACTGCGTCATGTTCGGTGCGTGCACTGCAAAGCGAGCGAAAGCGGACGGACGTTTTGTGAGCAGCACGTGCGAACCACCTCGGCGCATGTCAAGCGGCCGCTGGATTCCTTCATGGTCTTCTCGACTGCAGCACGCACACGTAGCCATGTTGGGTTTGGCGTTGCTGTTTGGAACCGTCGCTTGGCGGGGCGCTTGTACTTCAGCGCCGGCGGGGCAGCCGGAGTCGTCACACGAAACGCGTTGGGGCGCACATGTAGCTTGTCGTACACAACCCCACGCTGACACGAAGACAATCCACCCCCCCCTTTCTTGTGAGCAGTCACAATGCACAACGTCATGCTCGAGGCGCCGTACCTCCACCAGGTTGCTGTGATCATCCACCTCACACAGGTCAAACACAGGCCCAGAGTGCGCGGACAGTCTTGCTTTGAACGAGTCGCCGCCCATCGTCAGCTTCTGTGAATTCCGACGCGTCAGCACTGTAAGAACCGACCAGCACTACCACACGAAGGTACCATGACTGGCGAGGAGGTGGTCAACGTCATCTTCGGCACAGAGCTTGGGTTGCCTGCCAGGAGGGCACACAGGTCGCTGGGCAGCCGGCAAGCAATGGCGTAGCTCTTCTCAGGCAGCGGCCTCGACAGGAGCGAGTACTGAGCACACGCCACGTCAGCAACATCAAAACACAACGCAACATGACCACACCACACATGCCCTGAACACGGACATGAAAACCCTCCTCCATCGTTGTGGAACTGTTACGCACTGGGGTTGTGCTGCACTGCACTGCGAGTGAGTCACTTGAAGTGACTGCCCCGAAACAGTTTCAAAAGTACTAACAAAATCTTGACCGTGCTGCATCCGTGCCATCCTCACTCACCCGTCTGCCTGCCCTTTGCAGCCAGCAGAGCGTTGCCACACGTTGGTTGTTGGCTCGGCACCTCATCACGGGGTGGAAGGCGGAACTGCTTCCTGGGGTGAGTGGGGGAAGGTAGTGGCGGCTGCTTCACCGCTGTCCGTTCTTTTCCACGCGGGGAGCCATGCATCGGCGAGACAGTTCTTCCGCCTGCTCGCAGGGAAGTGAGATGACCGCCCCACAGCTGCTGCAAACCGCAGAGTCCAGCCACATGACGCTAGGTACCACCGTTTCCGTCAATTCTGGCTCGGGCTCCGCGGTGCCGAAGCTCAAGTGGCGCGAGCCGTCCAGTGCCGGGCGGCGCGGACTGCACAGCGAGGTGAGCCCCGCAGAGCTCAAGGGCGTGGCAAGCGGCGTCCACACCTCCATGGCCACCACCAGCGTGTACGAATCCACCAACTCTGCATTTCAAAGCTCCAACTACGGCAGCACGTACGAGACGGCTCCCACCGTGGTGGAGGCGGCGTTCTCGATGAACCCCCCTTCCCGGTGTGGCACCTTGTCTCGCGCGGCGTTTCATACTCTTGCCGCCGTCGGTGCCTGTGTCGTTGTGGTCTGTGCGTGCCATCGCTACATGAGCACCTCTGTTTTGAGAAGCGATGCCGGAGCACGTGCTGACAACGCCCACTTCATGCAGCTTCGGTTTTGGGTGCTGTTTGTGGCCACGGTGTTGTGGGCCATCTCGGCCGTATGTGACGTGCTCCAAGCCACACGGTTGGGCGAAGCGAGTTCTGCTTTGCACCACCATTGCAACCTCACTCTCATTATCGTTCGAGACCACCTCTTCTACGTCGTGTTCACTGCAGCCTGCGTACAAGTGGCGGTTGCTCTGATCGCGTACGTTGTGGACGTCTTGCATTGCTGTCCACTGACGCTTGCAAAATATTAACCCGCGTACGCATGTGTGTGCCACGCCAACCCAACTTCTTTCTCTGATGACTCACTCAGAGAACCTTCAACCACCAACTACGTTGTCATCAGCGAGTCTGGGGTGTCATGGGTGTACATAGTTACGCAATGCGTCCTTCTTGCTGACACATTCACCACGCACCATCGATCGCGTGGCGGCCCGCATGTGCTGTTGCCAGCGTCTCTTTTGCTTGCATTGTGCTCCTTGGTTGTGTACTATGCGGCCATTATTACGTATGGTGCCACAACACACGTACGTGTTTGTGCGCGGGTGCGCCGGCCTTCCCCCGTGTTGCGTGGTTGTCAACACGTCGTTGGTTGGTGCTGCCTCAGACATGGGTGTATCCGAACCAGCCCTGGGTTTGGTGGGGCTACATCGTGCTTCTTGCACTTGGGCTTGGCGGCTTTTGTCTTGGCAGAGGGTTCACAATGATGAGCATTCGCCTCCAAACAGGCTATCGAGTGCAGCGCGCCCTCTCTGACGGACAGGTGTGTTGGTTTGTTCTGCGCATGCAACGTTGCGTGCACCACCACCCGTCCCTTGGGCCTGCTGCCATCTCGTGTAGTGGCAACTTGGACATGGGCAAATATGTGACATGTGGTGCCGCTGCATCGTGCCGTTGGGCCCAGGTTTGCGTAAAGAGGAACATCAACTACAACGGGCGCCTGCTGCACCCCAAGTGGAAGCTGAACGTGTGGTTTCCAGGCGTTTCCCCTTCCAGCCATCTCCGCTCCCACCACTCCTCACGACCGGTGGTTGTCTTCGTTCATGGTGGGATGTACCGGTTCGGAGATCGCGGCGCTGTGGACAACATTGGCTGCGCGTGGGCTCAGAACGGTTGCGTCGTTGTGACGCCCAGCTACCGTTTGTTTCGACCCTGTACGTGTTTGTAGCGGCGTCGCGGCTTTTGCACGCACCATTGTGAAACCCCTCCTCATGAGTGTGGATGTTGTTCGTTTGTGCGGTGGTCGTGCCTCGTGCTGGTACGGTGCTGGTGTGGTGGGGTGGCCTTCCAGGTGGAAGCAGCTTCCCCGACCCGATAGTGGATGTGGCGAACGCCCTACGTTGGACCTTCAAGCACATTCAAGAGTACGGTGGGGACCCGGACAAGGTGTTTTTGGTTGGACACAGCGCCGGTGGACATGCAGTTGCGTCACTTGCGTGCAGTCCCCAGTTCCTTGCCGACGTTGGGGTGGACAAGGCACGTCTTGCTGGTGTGGCCCCGGTCAGCGCGGCGAGAATCGACAGGATGTTCGGCAACGAGGGTAGCTTACTGTCGAGGGTGCTGTGCTGCTGTTGCCCTGCCTTCCGCTCTGGAACCTCTGACGCCGTGAAGCTTGACGTAAGGCCGGCTGTGGACTTGTCGAAGGCTTCTTCCGAGGATGCTGAGCGTGTCCCTCCGTTGCTGTTGATTCACGGGACGCATGAGTACTCGTCAGTCCTCAGATCACACCGATCCTTTGCGACGTTGGCGCGCAAGGCTGGCGTGCGCAGCGTTCAGTTAGTGTCCCTGCCAGGCGAGGCCCACCTTAGTGAGACTTTGAGAGTCGGCCTGACCGATGACACGTTGTCGTCTGTTGTGCTACGGTGGGTGGAGGAGCGCGGCGCTGCCATTGACGCACGACGATACACACAGGAGGCGGCGCTGTAGTGGAGCAGTAGGTCGTTGTGGTAGATTCCGTCGCTTGCAGTTGCGCTGTGTCACACTGCAATGCAATGGGCTGGCTGGCTGGCTGGCTGGCTGGCGGAAGGGCGTGTTGGTGGCGTGCGGTCAGTTATCAAGCAAGAATTTGAGTTGCTCTGAGCTACTCGTCTGCCTCTTCTCCAACTGAGCCATCTACACCATCTTGGAGCGTGCTGCCATACTCTTCTACGTAGCGTTCCTGTTGTTGCTTGATCCTGAGAGCCACATACACATGGCAAACCCACCCATGCATCCGCACAAACGCGCACACAAGTGAGCCAAACAAAAAAAAAAAAAAAAAAAAAGGCGTGGCCAACCCACACCGCCGTGCACAAACCTGCTCGAGAATGGGGATGTGCTGACGTGAGCGCGGAACCTTTGGAACATCATCATTTGAGCTTCATCGCTGGAAGTTACAAGATACCATTTGGGCGCGGTGAATGCACTGGCAAAGGCACACAGCTCTACCGACAGCAAACTAACACACGCGCACCTCGGCAACACGGGGGCGGTCACAGTGGCGGTAGCGGCTGGTGCCGCACTGGACGCCGTCACAGCAGGGCTCGGAGGGGATGGGGGTGCGGGCGCTGACACAGCCGGCGTAGGGGTGGGTGCCGGGGTTGTCGGTGCCGGTGTGGGCTCGGGTGTGGGGGCTGCGGCTGGAGAGGTTGGAGCCGCCACCTCGGGTGCCGAAAAGTCCGCGAACGCGGCAATGTCCTCGGCGTCTTCCACCATCACAGCCAGCAGCTGGCCCACAGGAACCTCCCCCGCGCCTTCTTCCACAAGGATCTTGGCAATGAAACCTGGCTCCGTCGAGTCGAACGACACGGTGCTCTTGTCCTGTGTGGTGTGCAACACACGCATCCGTCGCACACATGCACGCATGGTGTGCAGAATACACGTGGTGAACAACCCGCAGGCAGTATCCAACACAAGCTATCGTGCCCCGCGTGGCAGACACACCGTAACGATCCCAGCCAGGGCCGTGCCCTCCTCAATCTCGTCTCCCTCTTTCACATACCACTCCGCGATGCTGCCGACTTCCATTGTCGGGGACAGCGATGGCATGTTCAGGGCCACGTACTCCGGCAGATCCGTGCCCATGGCCCTTGTGAACAAGCGCATTTTGTGAGCCATCACCGGTGCTCGCCGTGCCACACATCGAGAGACAACAAACCGAAGCATGGTTGTCCAAGGGTGTGCAGTGCAAAATGTGAGGGGCTCGTGGGCTACGTGCGTGCTCGGCGAGCACTTTGACAAATACACACATTGTAATGTTCTTCACAACGCGTCGCGCAGAACAGTAGGCGAAGTCGCTGTCACACATCTGTTGTGCTGCTGACGCGGGGAGTTAGTGTGTGGCACAGTGGGGGCATCGCTGCCTCGTGTGTGCCCACTTCGCGTGTTTGGGCCACTGCGTTCGCCCTCCGGGCAGCTACGAGTGTACTGCGGTTCCTGTTCGGCAGGAAGGGGCAGGCGTTGAGTACTGAGAATTGTTCAGCTGTGACGGAGCTGGAGCCATGGCTGAATCAAAGTCGCAGTCCGTGCGTGTGTTCGTCCACAAGAACGAAGCTCACGCTGAAGGTGTTGTGCTGCGGACCAACCCCAAGTGGAACTGGAAGGCGTTCCGTAAAGCAGCCGCGAAGAAACTGAAGACAAAGGCTGTGAAGCGTGTCTTCTTGCAATCTGGCGTGGAGATAACTGGCGTGGATGACATGCAAGATGGGGACATGCTTTTCTGCTCAGATGGTGCCGTATTTTTCAAGAACAACCGTACGCTTGGTTGCTCTGGCAGTCCGATGCTCCTCGCTCACAGATGTGGCTGCTATTCCCTTGCTGCAGGTGTGGCATCGGCGGTGGAGTCGCTGAATGTGGCTGTTCTGGGAGCGGGTCATGTTGGTAAGTCTGCGTTGACGCTTCGATTCGTCCGAGACTTTTTCGTCAAGGATTGGGACCCTACGATTGAAGATGCGTACGTTTGCAAGCACCCTACTCGCGTGTGTGTCTGTGTGCGTGTTTGTGTCAGACTAATTGGTGCCTGCTTTTGGGTACAGCTACAATAAGAATCTTGTAGTGGACGGACGCACCGTGCAATTAGAGATCCTTGACACTGCAGGGCAAGAGGTACGCAGAGAGTGGCTCATTCTTTAGTCCTTGCTGTGACGTTGGGGATTGCTGTGACGTTGGGGCCCCCATGTGCGCAGGACTTCGAGTCACTCCGACCACAGTGGATGATGGACAAGGATGCATACGTGTTTGTCTTTGCACTTGACGCGAAGGGGAGCTTAGCTGAGTTGGATGCGTTTTTCCAGCTCTACCAAGAAATTAATGAGGCACAAGATGTGCCAATTGTGCTCTGTGGCACCAAGTGTGATATCGTGGTATGTCTGCGCTGCGCCCGTGTTAGCTGCGCACACGATGTTGGGGCACCGTGAGTGATCCGTGTGTCTGCAGAAAGGGGACCCAGCGGCACGGCAAGTTAGTCCAGCAGAGGCACAGGCCGTCGCAGAGCGGTATGGCGCCAAGTACGTGGAGACAAGTGCCTTCAGTGGGGAACACGTGGAGGCAGCCTTCACGACCGTCGTGCGTGAGGTCTGGGGCAACAAGCCCGTGCCGCCGCCAGCACGAAGAAGTTGGTTTCGATGTGCGATATTGTAGTGGAGTTGCACGCACGTTGCCGCACAGCCATCTGTTGTTGATTCGCGATTCGATTCGGTTCGATTCGGAAATGAAAAGTAGATGTTACACGTTATTCGGGTGTGAGTGCACACGCATGCCACACCCGATGGCTCTCGGGGCTACAACACCCAAGCTACGTGGACGACTCGATCAAACAAACAAACAAACGATAACGCAACTCGCGCAGCGCGACAGGATGGCAAGAAAAAAAAGACTGCTCCTCACCCAACTTCCAAAGGTATGGGTGTGGCAGACGGTTGCCTCACGTGCCGCGCGCCGCACGTCCATGCAATGCATGCCACTACCACAGGCGGCTTTGGACTCGGCGGTACGCCGCTGCTGGCTTGGGGCGGCGACCACGACCCGTCGGTTGGCGCGGGTGGTACTTGGCGGCCTTGACCTGTCGGGATGGCCGATTCTCCTTGTTGTGGCCGTAGTGGTCACGCGCGGTGACAATGCCGGCGCGCGACGAAGGAACACGGGCGCTGGCCTTCACCTTCCCTCCGCGATGCGGGGGGAACTGGCCCAGGCTGGGTACGTTGGGCAGGCGCAGCTTGCCAGAAGGCACGGCGGGTGGCTGGTGTTGCTTGGCGGCGGAATCCAGCTTCGCTTTGATGTCCCGTGCGATGCCGGGAGAGGAGCCCACACGCGCTGGCGATGAGCGCGCTGTTTGGCTTCCAGTCCGTCGCTTTCCGGGGGAGGTGTACAGACGGCGAACAGGGTAGCACGGAGACTGCATGGGCGGCAAGCGGGGGGGGACACGGGTGGGCATCGGCGTGAGATGGCGACGCGCTCCCTGCTTTGCTGCATGCACGCCGTGCTGAACAAACTTGCACACAACACTCACGCACCGGAAGATCCAATCGCACCCCACGACGGCGGCCCAGGTGACGCGGAACCTTGATCGTGTTCAGGATCTTGGAGGTTTTGGTCTCGTTTTGCCAGCGCCCGCCCTTGTCCGTCTTGGGCACCAGATGCTCACGCTTCTTGAAGCACTTCATTGACATGATCTCCATGATGGTGGGGCGCTTTGAAACACTTTTGCCTGTTGATACAGGGCGTCGTTAGGGCAATAGTCAGCGGTGACGCGCAACAAGTGGCGACGGCACAGCCCAACGCGACCGTGAATAGGCCAGGCCTTCCAAGTACTTACTCAACATGCGCGCAACGAGCGCTGCGAGGTCGTCAGAGTAGCGCTTCGAAATACGAGGAGTGCGCGCGGTCTTCACCTTGTTGGCCAAGCCGTTCATGTCATTGGCGAGGAAAGGAGGAGACAGGGTGCACAACTCGTGGATGATGCAACCCAACGCCCAGACGTCACACTTGGCATCGTACGGGCGCTTGGACCAAATCTCGGGGGCCATGTAGTACGGCGTACCAACTTGCGTTCGGGTCAGTCGCGTTTTCATAAGTTTGGCACACCCCAGGTCACCGATTCGCACGTGCTTCTCGGCTGTGAGAAAGATGTTGCGTGGCTTGAGGTCCTGCAAAGCCAAACTGGAACGTCACAAAACCAGACTGACAGCAAGAGCAGAGACAGGCACCTGTCCACGCACCCGGTGCAAAATGTTCTTGCCGTGCAAGTGCTGCAACCCCATGCAAATTTGCATCAAGTAGCACCAAATTGTGTCTTCAGGGACGTATGCATTCTTCCGCTTTGCTTTCTTGATAGTGCCATTGATGTCACCCCGTTCAGCGAACTCCATGACGATGAAGAGAGCATCACCCTCAACGAACGCTTCGCAGTAGCGGACGATGTTCTTATGCTTAATGGATGCCAAGATGCGAATCTCGTTGACGGCGTCTTCTCTGTAACAGCAACGCACACTGCTGTCAGGTGTTGCTTGTGCCCGCACGCCGCGATGATACACACCGTTCACGGCTGGACAGGTTGCGAATGTTCACCTCCTTGATCGCATACCTACAAATCACAGCTCGATGAGACAACAGCGAATGCAGGCACCATTGTTCAAGCGTACATATGGCCGTCTGTCTTGCGGCGGGCCTTGTACACGCAGCCAAAGCTGCCCTTGCCAAGGGTTGCGAGCTTGTCAAAGTGCTTCATACTCATCTTGACGAGGTTGCGCGGAAAATGTCGGAATGTGCGTCCTTTGTATCAAACAATGAACACAGTAGTGTGGCAATAGGAACCAGAATGGGCTGGATTCGTGGTGGTGCGTTCTCCAGGAACGCCGTGTGACAGATGTACGGACACTTGCCAGCACCACATCACCAACGGCTGCATTCGCGGGGATCCTGCTAACAAAATCAACATCATCAATGCGTGGCGAAGTTCTACAAAGAAAAACAAAGAAGTTTGCGCTGGTTTGAAAAAAGATCGGCGAGAGGCTTGTTGTTGCGTACTGAGCAGGTTGAACGGATCAGTCTCAACACAACGCATTCGCTGCCACTTTGAACACGGCACAGCCCTTTGTCTGTGGGCTGCTGGGAGTTCGTTGTGCCTGTGATTCATACGATTAGGGGAGAGCGTGAAGTTGCACAGGTTTGTGCTTGTGTGTAGGAGACAAAGGCAACTATGGCTGCCGCGGTGCCCGAAGGGTTGCGCAAGGTTTTGCAGAAGCCCCTTGTCAAGGTTGGTTGATGAAGCGTCCTCGCAGTGAACTGTAGGCGTGTGTACGGTTTTGTGTGACACATTCGGCCTGGATGCTATGGTGTTGCTCCACAGACAGTGGACATGACGGCAGAACAGAGTGCCGAGACAGTTGAGATTGTCACGATGGCTGTGGACAAGTACGCATCGACACAGAATTACGAGGTTTGTTGCTTCTCCATGGCCTTGTGGGTTGTACTGTACACAATGATTGTAACATTGGGCGTTACGCCCGTGCATGGTGCAGAAAGCTGCGCAGCTCATCAAAGACACGATGGACAAGAAGTTCGGTGCCACTTGGCACGTTTGCATTGGCGAAGGATTTGGGTTTGAGGTCACGTATCAGGCGCGGAACTTGATGTATCTGTACTACAGTGCAAAGCTGGGCGTGCTAGTATTCAAATGTTAACGTTGTTGTCGTTGATTTCCGACATAGCATGATGTTTCCCACAACACCACACGTTTTCTTGCACGGCACCACATACATTGTGGTGCCAGTGTCTGTTGTGCTACCCGATCACGTCCAGCCAGTGCTGAAAGAGACAGATAGCACGACACGCTATTGTCAAATCACTGTGCAGTCCGAGCCGCAAGTAAATTGACGGGAAGAAGCGTGTCGTGCGAGCGGTGTGAACGGGATGTGTTTGAATGCGTCTCAAACAGCGATGGATGCTTTCGGTGAACTCTCGGGTGGAAACCAAGGGTGTAGGCATGGTGCTACATGGTGCGGCAAGCGTACAAACTCCAGGTTGCACCATGGTGTGCTGAAGCGGCAAGCAGCAAACATGGTGGCATGGAGTTCCCGCACATCGTTTGGTTCCAACCCCACATCACCGTGTTTCGAGCCCCGTGCCTTCTCCCCTTCTCTTTCGTGTACTGCTGCAGGCATACACATGAAGTACCCGCCGTGTGAAGGCACGGCGGCACGGCTGGTGTTCGGCAGCCATGGTTCGCAAATGCCGCGGTTCGTATGGTGACACCAGAACTGATCACCGGTAGATACATACACACGCAGCAGCCCAGACGACACAATACGACCACGCGACGCTCTGCTGATACAGCGTCCGCACGTGATGCAACATGAGAACTGAAAGGCATTGCCATGTGCAGTCTTACAACAGCGACCATCACACGGCGTCAAACCAACCCGAGCAATCAGTTAGTGACATTTGGCACCGCCCTGTCTACTTGGCCTGAGGGTGTGTGGCGATGAACTGGATGGCGTCCTCCGTGGACAGGATCTTCTCGGCCTCCTCGTCTGGGATGGCAATGCAGAACTCCTCCTCGAGTGCCATGCAGATTTCCACGGCGTCAAGGCTATCCAGACCGAAGTCGTCGACGAAGTGGGCAGTCGGGGTGACCTTTGCTGGGTCAACGCGCTCAAAGTTCTTCAACACACCAATCACACGCTCCGTAACCTCGCCCCGGTCCAGGAAAGTCTGGACGTCCGAGCTGAAGGCGGCCACACAGACGCGAGTGCTGACCACGGGCTGCAGGCGCGCTGCCACGCGGGGAGTGAACACGGCACGGGACCGCACAGACCCGGAGGCCACACGAGTTGCCACACGCGCAAGACGGAACATTGTGAATCGAAATGTGCAAAGAGCAGTACGATTGAACAGCAAGACAGGTGAGCAGCAACCAACGCAGATCGCACACCACGCAAGCGACTTTTTTCTGAATCGAGGTGTGGTGTTTAGTTCACAAATACACGCACCTGAAATTGCTATAACAAAACTGCACACAATCTTGGCACACGGAAAGAGCGCGCGGGCAGCAGGTTCGTTTTGGCGCGAAGCGTCGCGAAGCACCATCCCTCACCGTCACACACAACCATGGCTTCTGACGAAATGAAAGTCACTGTTGACGCAGAGCATGAAGAAGTGGCGCCTACTCACTGCGCAGTGGCAATCCGGACTGTGTCGGTGAGATTTGCAATTGGAAACGCTGTGTCTGCTTGTCTCACGACTGCATGCACGTGCCCAGGGACAACGCCATGTTGGAGTTGGATTTGTGACACCCCGCGCCCGAACCGGCGAGGCAGACAAGAAGTGCTTTCGCCTCGGCTTTTACCAGTTTTTGGACAACGACCAGGTGGGTTGTTCTGTCACCGAGGCTCCGAGGGTGTGCTTTAACCGCTGTCCGTGCCACAGTTTTCACACCTCGAAAGCGTGCTTGTGCAACTTCAATGCGCGTCTTGCCTCTTGACACGACCAAAAACACTGACTGGTACGCTTCTGCCCGCGTTTGGAACACAAACAGTGGTCTTACTTGGCAAATTTTGTGTTGCAGCGGACTTGAAGAAGATCAGCAACATGCTCGACTGCCTGCATGTGGACGTGGTTGAATGTGCGAAAAGTGCCTTCAGCACCACTGATATCGAGCAAGACCTCGCCCGCCTTCTCGGTGACGACGAACGTCTTTTGACGGAACATGTGCGTGTAGAAGTTTGCTTGAAAGCCAGCTTTGGAGTGTCGTCATCTCACCAGTATTGGCTGTTGTGCAGATGTCGTGCCAAATCGCTATGGGCTGCATCGCAGCGTTGGTATCGCGTCGCCACCTGCTCGCGGACGTTGATACTCTTGGCGGTTACACCCTTGAGCATTGTTCTTTGGATGCGTTTGCACAGCTTGACAATGCAGCCGTCCGTGCTCTGAATCTGCTCCCTGACCCAAGGTTCGCCACACCCCCCCCCCCGCC
>Ga0213833_1001298_pt1 | contig 18255 bp, 23 predicted proteins | sample SWATP21_FD_160575 | JGI IMG/M metagenome (GOLD analysis project Ga0213833, IMG submission 160575) | Coastal seawater microbial communities from Marineland, Florida, United States - SWA TP2 #1 | ecosystem: Environmental > Aquatic > Marine > Coastal | place: USA: Florida | collected 2016-08-14
TCGTCCCCTCCCCCCCCCCCCCCCCCCCTCCCATGTGCCCCGGATAAGTGATGTGTCCCTGTTTTGTTCACCAGGTACACGTCCCAGTCCCTCTTGTGGACGTGTTTGACATGCCTTTGGCTGCCCGTAGTTTGGTTTGTGGTGTGTCTCAACTCAGCAACCTTGAACGAGGTGTTGTCTCGCGACGACAACCTCGGCGTGCGTGGCCTTGTGTCCACAGCCGCCGTGCTGGGCACGATGGCCTGCATGGTTGCCATCATCGCCAGCGATGTCTACGTGTCCAACGACCACATGTCCATCCCCGCCAACCATGACAACGTGGGCGCAAACGCCACGTACTACGTCGCAGTGCAACGCCGCCGCACTCGGTGGAGAAAACTGGCCTCCGCCATGCGCACCATGAACACGCTCAATCGAGCCAAGCTGCTTGCGGCCGCAGGTGGTGGGGCACAACCCACCGGGTTGGCGGGGCTCCTTGCGGCTGCCAAGGCCAAACCCAAGCCCAAGGACAAGACAACAGCAACGCCCCTCGGCGCACCCTCCCCGACTGCGCCATCGCTTGCTGCCCGAAAGGGCGGCGCTTCCCCACAGGCAGCCCCCATGGAGGTCGTGGAGGAGTCCGGGTGCATACCGCGGTGTCGATCGCGGGTGGCCAAGTGCCGACGCGGTGCGCGCGCGCCGCAGTGGATGAAGAAGCTGTGGCGTTGGTGCAACCCCGCAGCCTTGCCGGGATTGTACATGCCCATCGTCACGGTGTTCCGGGTGATGGAACTGTCATGCCGTGTGGCACTCGTCGCGGTCGTCTCCTCCGTGCTGTCCCTGCGGGCGCTGTCGTTTGGGTTCGGCGTTTCATGCGCCCTTCACGCGCTGCTGGTGTGGCACATGAACCTGTCCCTGGAGCGCCTGTGTGGATCTCGTCTGCGCGCCTGCCGGTGGCGCTGCCGCTGTGTGACGGGCCTGCTGTGTCTTCGGTGCTGTTGTGGCCGCCCGCAACGTCCCCAGGAGGGGGATGTTCCTGCGCTGTGTTGCCCCGCCCTGCGCGAGCCCGATCCAGTGCTGCGCAAGCAGGCGCGTCGTGCATGGGCCTGGTCGCTGGTGGCGTACCCGACCCGGTTGTTCGTGTTGACGCTCGTCACCACGATGGTGTACCCGGGCGTGCACGTCACCTGGCCCGCCCTGGTGCGCGCCTGCTACTCCTCTGAGTCCCTGTCCACCACCTTGTTTGTGCTGGTGCGGTTTGTGGAGCTGGGCTTCGTGCTGTTCGTCGTGGCGAGTGAGCGAGGGGTGGACCATGGCAGTGTCATGGGGCTGGGGATGCTGGCTGCGCTGTCGGCGTTGGGGCTGGTGGCATACCAACAGGTGGCAAGTGAGCTGCAGTCGGAGCGGGTGCCTGTCGTCGTCCACAAAGCGGTCACATCGCGCTCTGCAAGGCGCGCGCAACAGCCAACGGTGGGGCGCACGAGTTGAGCGGGAATGTGTTCGTGGATTGGAGGCGGTACATCTGGGGAGTGAGCACAATTTGAAAGGTGCAGGATGGTAGCTGTGGTCGTCAAGTGGAGGGTGGGTTGTCGTGAACACGGACTGACCCCAGGATAACAGGGTGAACTGACGCACACGGTGAAGATAGCCACATCCCATGCATCGTGCACAGCGTCCTGGGTCGTGTATCAGTATCCATACTCTAATCATCACGCATGGAGTATGATATGTAACCTTTGCATGAGTGGTAGAACCATAACGACACTGCTGTTTCATTTGGCACAGACATGCTGGCACAAGGGACCCTTCCACATGATGCAGGCGTCGGGACTCACAGGTACTTGATTCGATTGTGCTGCCACACCCATAGCCATCGACATTGTGGCTACCGCCTGCGCCGAGACCGACGCGTTGATGACTTGCGCGAACCTTCGTGGAAAAGAGCACGGAGAACGGTTGCATCGTCCTGAAACTCGCTGCCGTCCGATTCAAACCCTGAGGGGAACACACAATTCAAAATTTCGCACGTTCCGCACGGGAACACATCAATCAGCCCCGCGAACTGCACACACCGCCATCACACAAACACACACCTCCAGTTGCCCCGCTTCTCGTGGAGCGATTCCCGGCAACGACAGTACGCTGTGTGTGGCGTCGCGTCGCCCGACCACCGCGTGTGGTTGCCGTCGCTGCCACCACCGAGCCGCCATCGCTGAAGACGGACTCCACCGCGCTGTCTGACACCTCGATAACATCTCCGTGGCCACCACTGTCCCGCTCACTTTCAGGGGACACGTGTCGCGACCGCGTGCTGCGTGCGGTTCGGGCGCGTTTCGTGCGCGCCGCGTGCGCTTGGGTGCCATGCGGGCTTCCACCACGGCGCGAGCGCTTTCGGTTCGAAGACCGTGTGGTGCGCACCGAGCCCGGCCCGCGATGTTGCGTGCTGCGTGCGCTGCGCGATGACGGAGCACGGCGAGTGGCACGCGTCAAAGGTGGCGCGTCGTCCGACCCGACGCTTTCCCAGTCACCCCCGTCGCCGTCCTCGACGTACGGCGCCCCGAAGCCAGCGTCGTCGTCGTGCCACGCCTGGTCTCGCTCGTCCTCGACAACGTCATCCTCCCCCTCCTCGTCCTCCTCGTCCTCCATATCATCCTCTTCGTGCAGGTGCTTTCCGCGGCGGCGCTTCCGAGACCGTGCGGGCGGGGATCGTGGGCCGGGGGACGGAACCCGCGCAGACCGTCTTCGAGACGCTTGTCGCTTGGTTGCCGCTGAGCCTGTGGCCGAGGAAGCAGCACGCTTGGCCCTGGGGGAGGCGACCTGGGCTTTTCCTCTGGTCTTCCGCGTTGTCCTGGACGCTCTGGTAGTTGTTCGACGCTTGCCTGAGCCCTTGGCCTTCCCCTTTCCCTTCCCCTTTCCTGGTCCTGCTGCTTTGGCGTCACCGTCATCGCTACCGACCATCTCCCAGTCATCCGCCTCGTCACCTTCACCCTCTTCCCCACCACCGGCACCGTCTTGTTGTTGTACCACCTCCTGACCAGATTCCTCGAGCTGTCGGGCCATGACGCGATGTCGGCGGGCGGACCGGACCTTGTTCTGCACAGCGCACGAACCACATGAACAGCGACGCAGCCACCAATGAGACGCGAGAAGGAAGCCATCGGCGTCCGGAAAAGAAGCAAATGTACCATCTCGGCGAGTTGATTGACAACGGCGTCTCGATTGGGATACTTGCTTCCGTCCTTCTTCAAAGCGGCTTGCTGCTTCGCGAGCTGCTTCCGTACGAAGTCTGAACACATGTCACACACTGTTGAGCCACACGCCGACCCAACATCTCCTCAGCGAATCCCACCTTCGATGGCCTTTGTCTGCTTTTTGTTCACATAGTTCTGCACGGTTCATGGAGACAAGGGTTAACGTGAGCACGTTCGGCACGCCTCGCCAAGTACGCACAGACACAGCTTCTGTCATCTCGTCCTCCAGAAACAGCTGCAACACTTCCTCGCGTCCTGATTTCAGCTGGGCCAACACAATTTCGTGCACAGCCGAGGATCCTGCCTTGCTATGGGCAGACCGGAGAGCGGCCTCTAGCAAGTCTTCACCTTCCTCAAGGTCTGATCAACAGTGAACTCGAAATGAGGGTGAAGCCCTGTGCACTGGGCAGGCGGTACACACAAGCAAAGACTGACCAGCACCAGCACGGACAGTCCTCTTTTTCGTGGCTCGTCGTGAGAACAGAAGGATTTCAGACGGGTTCGCCACTCTGTCCACAAACGCACGCCCAAACCGCTGGTTGCTGATGGTCGGAAACCCACACAGATCCACCTGCAATTCAAGTGTCAATGGGGGGGGTAGAGTCCGAGTGGGACACACATGAGCGAACCTTGACGCGCACAAGCGGCAATCGAAGCGATTCTGGGCGGTGGGGAACACGGGCTGCTTCTTCAGCAGCTTGTTGAAGCAGAAGTTCAACCTGGGGACACGCAAGCGAGCAACCATGTCTCACGTTTCTCATCGAATAGCATCTCATGATGTAACTTCACGCACCCGTTCAGCCAAGTACTCCGACACCATGCTTGCTGCATCATGATGGTCCTTATCAAGGTCCTCAACCGCTCCGAGGGAAACGTCTTCCTCAATGAAGAAAGGACGCACGTTGGTCAATGGGACTGGTGTGAGCTTGTAGCGAGGATCGTTGTCATCAATACGAATCTGCAACACTGCAACATGCTTATCCTTCGCCTGTCCATGGCGCACGTTGTGACACGTAGCTTGAATTAGAATGAAGAGAGCGTAGCAGAAGCATGGGCGCAATAGCTATGGCAGCTGACACCATCCTTACCTCACCAACCACCAGTGACGTCGCAACTGTTGATCCTGGTTGGGTGATGTGGAAGTGCTCAGCTTGGACAGGGTCGACCAGTGACTCGTGCTCATGACCCCAAACGACCAAATCCTGGCCACATTCGTGTCAAGGGATGTTCAACAGCCCAGCAGCGCAACCAACTGTACACGCACCATGAACTCCGGAATGAACGTGTGGGGAATGTAGTTTTTCTCTCCGCGACCGCGAACACGGTTTTGGTGAATCACGAAAATGTTGAACCACATCTGCAACATTGCGCGTGAGAACAACGCCCAGACAGCACACAATAGCCCCATGTACCCCGGTGTCTGCACTTGGCCTGATGAACGTGACCTTCCCTTCTTTGAACATGCGGTGGAGACGCTCGTCGCGAATAGCACCGAGGCCGTACAGTGCCAACTGAGAGACAGCCAGTCAGGTACGTGCTTACATCGCACCACACCAATAAAGAACTCACGCGCACAGTGCCCTTCTTGATCAGGACGGGACGCACAACAATCTTGCCAACCTGCAAGTCAGACACTGCGTGAGTGAGCGAGCAGGGCGCAACGCGAAGAACCTTCCGCGCAACGAACGGTGTCGGCTTTGCCGAAGTAGTTCACCAAGTTGGCGCAGCTCAGGATGTCCATAGCAGCAATACTCTGAAACAAACACAAGGGCAACACGTTCAACCTTCAGCTTGATCCAATAGCAACACACAGGCACCTGACAACGCACCTCTCGCCCACCCCCCTGTGCGGAAGGGTCATCATGGTTGCCATGGATGCTGAACACGGGCATGCGGACGTTGTAATTGGGGTCGAGGTAGTTCACACGTTCGTAACCAGAACGGCCCACAATCGCGTCACTGTTCACAACTTGGAACTGGATCCTGCCAGGGCCCATGCATGAACTCCGGAGGATGTCGACGGTGCTGGCAGTGGGTACCACGGTTCAGGAATGAACACAATCGCAGGGCAGGCAAGCAGGCTTCCCTACCGGGCAAGAGTTCGTTGTGATGGCGTATTCTCATGAAACAAATCACCTCCCAACAAAACAAAATCGACCTGGGCGCCGCATGACGTCAAGGAGAGAGGAGAGGCAGCGGTGGAAGTCACCACACGCACCTGTTGCTGCACAGCAATGCCCATCGCCTCTTCCAGGGCAAGAAAAGAGTCTTCACCGCGAACAGGATCTCGTTCTTCGAAGCCAACGTGATTGTCCGTGGTAATCAGGATGCGCAAGGTGTTGATATCACTGCAAACAGCACAGTACCGTCGCGTCATCCACAGCCACACCGCACGAGCGTTGCGGGCACCCACTTTGGATCTCCAATGAGATCTGCGTCGCCAACCTCATCCCTGTCACTATCAACGATATCATCATGACTTGACGCGTCATCTATGGTGGGATCTCCTTCAACTCCTTTGTTCTCCACATCTTCAGCGGGCTCCTGGTGGATGCCAGCACCAGCGGCACCACCACTATCCCCGTCCTGTGCATCAGCAGCGTTATCTGCGGACGCCCGTGCTCCACGACGAGGCTGGGGAGGTTTGCTAGCAACTAAACGCTTCTGTGGAGTGCCACGGCGATGAATGCGAGGCATGTTGCCGCCAGGGCACCGGCTCCACGGTGTCCGTGAATCGTCGGTGTCAGTCGGAGGAGTCTCGCGCGCGCAGCTTCTGTTGTACGTAAGATGATCATCAATCTTGCCGCATCCCTGGTATTTCTGCAACGCACATGGCATCGCTTGATTTCAGCATCGCACACGAACCCAACTGTGGTGCAGCTCCGTTCACCATGCTGTCGTCGCCGGTCCGGCTTCACGATGAGTCGATTCTAGGGTCTCCAATGAGCAGGAGTGGCAGCCTGTTCTGCGTGAGTCCACTGTCTTCCACTCACGGCTCACCCAGGAACGCTGCAAGTGTCACATCGCCACCACATTCTCCCATTCGATCCCCCCGCGCGTCTTCACGGCTACTGAAGACAGAGATTGTGGAATCACCTCAACGTAGAGAACCATCTATTTCACTTCGTGGCTTGCCACACAAGGTAACGTGCCATGTGGGTGCCCATGGCGGCCACGTTCACACCGTTGCTGCTGCACGCAGATTCAAGTGCTGACCCGAACCCAGCACACGCTGCAAGCTTTGTTGCAAAACGCCCATCGCGACATTGCAACGTTGCTGAAGGCACAAGACGAATTCGTTCGGCAACAACAAAACGATCAGGCCACAATTCGAAACCTTCAGCGACGGCTGCGGATGAAGTCAGCAGAACGCCCCAAGCCTGCCAGCGCCGAGGGGATCACGACACAGGCCTCAACAGGCCCACTTTTGGCTGCGCAACAGCAAGTGGTACGTTATCAATGGAGGTGCTGTGCTGGGTGATGTTTGCTTTATGTGTTGGTGTGTGGGCAGGCCAGGTACAAGAAGGAAGCCGAGGCATGGAAATCGAGATTCTTGCAGCTTGAAGCACAAAGGCGTGCGATGCACAACACGCTCCAGGAGCTTCAAGGTAGGCTGTATATGCAGGAGTACAGCAGTACATGTGTGCAGAGAGCAACCACTAACTTCAGTTCAACCGAAAACAGGCAACATCCGGGTATTTTGCCGTGTCCGCCCTGTGCGAACAGGAGCGCGCACCGTGGTGAAAGCCATCACGTCTGGCGACAAACTGGAGCAAAAAATTGTTGTTCACCACCCTAAAACCAGAAGGGATCGATCGTTTGAGCTGGACAGAGTCTTTCAGCATTCTGACAGCCAAGGTAGTGTGGAGTTGGGCAGCCCTTGCCAACTTGGGGTTGAGTGCAGCTGCCTTCCTCACAAGCGTGTTCCAGACACCGTGTTTGCCCAAGCCCGACCCGTGGTGCAGAGCGTGTTAGACGGATACAATGCATGTATTTTTGCATACGGACAGGTGAATTGTGGGGTGGGACAGTGAGTCAAGCCTTGCCCCTCACCTTGATTACAACGCAGACGGGATCTGGCAAGACACACACCATGTTCGGAACAGAGGAGAGTCCGGGTGTTGCCCCGAGGACGGTAGCATTCATGTTGGAGACTCTGCAGAGTATTGAGTCCTCCTCCTCAAGGTAAATTCACCACACAGGCGACATGTTGGCATATCGTCGACCTCACTGTCCGTCTGCGGTAGCGTTGCGATCACTTGCTTGGAGGTGTACAAGGACGAGGTGTTCGATTTGCTGGCGCCTGCCCCTCGGGCTCGGTCCGTGTCTGTCTAGCTGCAAACCCATCACAGACAGCTTGGCAGCCCCCGATAACACTCTGAGCGCATGTTGTTGTGACGCAGACTCGAAGTTACGCGGTGTGGGGCGCACGGGGAGCCCTGGGCCGAGGGGGCGGCCAGTGTGCACGTGCAGGACGCGGATGCTGCACTCGAGCTGATGCAAGCCGCAGCGCGAGCCAGGCGAGTGGGTTCACACGAGCTGAACCATCGAAGTTCACGGTCCCACTGGTAAGCTGGTGTGGGAACGTGCACAAAGTGTCTCCTGAACCGTGCCAATGACGGCAGTTGTGGTGCTGCTCGTGTTGTGCAGCATTGTTTCGCTTGCTGTGCGCCGGGAGAACGAGTCTGGTGAACTGCAGGTTGTATCAAGGTTGAACATGGTGGACTTGGCTGGATCTGAGCGGCTGGATCGAACGAAGGCGGTGAGACGCAGTGGTCTGGGTGTCGCTTCAGCCTTCACACTTACGCGCACCGGTGTGTTTATACCAGGCGGGAGAACAAATGAAGGAGGGTGTGACAATCAACTCGTCTTTGTCATGCCTTGGCCGTGTAATGTCCGCGTTGCGAAGCAGACAAAAGGGGTCAACGAAAACAAAGCAACACATTCCCTTCCGAGACAGCAAGCTCACGCGGCTTCTGCAGGGCTCCCTGAGTACGTAGCCGAGGCCTTGATGTGCGGGGACAGCAGCTGACCGCGCTGGTAACTGCAGGCCATGGTTCCAAAGCTCTTCTTTTGGTTTGCATCAACCCAAGCATTCCTAGCGCGGCAGAGACAGTGTGTTCATTGCAGTTTGCGTCTAACGCAACAGCTGTCCAGCTCGGGCGGGCAAGGAAGAGGTCATGAATCGGGGCTCGCCCCGAGTAATTTTCAAATTTGAAGTTGAATTCAAAACATCAAAATCATGTCAAGATTTCTCTGCCACACAATCGTCTTCTGGTCTGTGCCCTGTTCTTGGTTCCCACCAACTGCACACAAACGCACTCCTCTCTTATTGCAAGAGCCCCTCCAGGTGCGTCGCTGGTTCATGTGGTGTCGTGGTGTTGTTCATACGTTTACATGGTTTTTCGGTTGTTGTTTGTGTTGACGTGCCTCAGGTCGTTGTCATGTCTTCCCTGACTCTGTACGCCTTCGCCGGCGACTTCCGTCGCTTCAAGGCCGAGATCGCCGCCTCCTACAACGGCATCACTCTCACCACCCCTGAGTTCGTGCACGGCACTCATGACAACACCCCCGAGTTCCAGGCCAAGAACCCCATGGGTAAGGTGCCTCTCCTGGAGACGCCCGAGGGCGTGATCTTCGAGAGCAACGCCATCGCCCGCTACGTGGCTGGCTTGCGCCGTGACTCGGACCTGCTGGGCGCCTCCTACTACGAGGCCGGCCTTGTGGACTCCTGGTTGGACTTCTGCTCCAACGAGATCGAGCTCCCGGCCTGCCTGTGGACCTACCCCGTCCTGGGTCTGTCCGAGACCGACCCTGCTCTCTTCGCCGAGGCCAAGACTTCCCTGTTCGCTGGCCTGAAGACCCTGCAGCAGCACTTGAACCTGAACACGTACTTGGTCGGCGACTCCATCACCCTGGCTGACATCGTCATGGCCTCTGCCCTCCTGTACCCCTTCAAGTTCGTCCTCGACGCCAACTGCCGCCGCCGCTTCCCCGCTGTGGTGCGCTGGTTCGTCACCTGCGTGAACCAGGCCGAGTTCAAGGCCTCCATGGGCGAGGTTACCTTGTGCGTGAAGCAGCTGCAGCCTCCCAAGGGCGCCAAGGGCGGCAAGAAGGGCGGCAAGAAGAAGGGCCAGCAGCCCAAGAAGCAGCAGAAGAAGAAGCAGCCCAAGAAGAAGCAGCAGAAGAAGCCCGCTGAGGCGAAGAAGGAGGAGAAGCCGGACCCCGTGAAGGCCTTGAAGAAGATGAAGCGCTCTTCCTTCAGCATGATGGCTTGGTTCCGTGAGTACATGACCTACCAGCCCAACAAGTTCATGAACGCCATGCCGTACTTCTGGCAGAACTTCGACAAGGAGGGTTTCTCAATCTGGGCCATGAAGTACAACTACAACGAGGACAACCGCTTCGACTTCATTGCTTCCAACACCATGCGTGGTCTCATGCAGCGCTGCGACGAGCTGGTGAAGCCCAACCTGGTCTTCATCAACTGCATCACCTTCAAGCCCGAGGGTTCCAGCACCTACCACATCGAGGGTGCTTGCATCATCCGCGGTTCCGCGATCGAGCCCCTGCTGGAGACCAACCCGTCTTCTGGCTCTTACTCCTTCACCAAGCTGAACCCTGATGACGAGGCCGAGCGCACCAAGTTCGAGCAGTTGCTGTGCTTCCGCGAGGGCGACGTGTACAGCGGTGTGGAGATCTACGACACCCAGGACACCATCACTTGCCACTAAGCGTTGTGTGTGTTTGTGGAGCAACAACAAACCGAAAAATTGTACAAACAACCGTTTCATTGTAGTGATGCGCTGCTGCATTCTATCTTCACTCACAAACGCGATTTGATACTGCGACCGGCAAGCTTCGCCTTCTCTGCGCGGCGGGCGCTGTGCAGTACAGGCTCGGTGTAACCGTTGGGCAACTTGCACCCGTCAAAAACCAAGCGCAGGGCAGCTTGGTACGCAACGCTCGAAGCCAAATCTGCGCACATGGGGCGGTACTTGGCGTCGCCTTGGTTCTGCTTGTCGACGACGGCCGCCCACTTCTCGAACTCGTTCACAACGCGCTGCTTGGTCACCACGCCGTGGAGCAGCCAGTTGGACAAGAACTGGGACGAGATGCGCAGTGTTGCTCGGTCCTCCATCAGCCCGACATTGTGAACGTCTGGCACTTTTGAGCACCCCACACCATGCTCGATCCACCTGACAACATACCTGTCCACAATCGCCACACACCACGCTGCGTCACAAAGAGACACAAGACAAATGTACACATACAGACAACACACAGTATTGCGTGGCCTACCCAAGAATGCCTTGCGCACAGTTTGCAAGCTCCTCGTTGATAGTGGTGACGGGCACGCGTTGGCCACCACGCACAAGAGGGGGGTCCAAGATGGTGCGCAGCGCAGCTGCGACGTTTCGCCTGCGTGACCGACTGAACTCTGCCTGAATGGCCGCAACGTCCGCCTCATGGTAGTGGATGGCGTGGAGTGTGGCAGCCGTTGGTGAAGGTACCCAAGCACAGGAGGCGCCGGCTTTGGGGTGGCTGATCTTGGTTTCCAGCATGCGCGCGAGGTTGTCGGGCTCGGCCCACATGCCCTTGCCAATTTGCCCAAAGCCCTCCAGACCCGTCTCCAGCCCCACATCCACATTCCACGCCTCGTACGCAACCCGCCACGGAGCGCGTGCAAGGTCTGATTTGGCCAGCACAGCGCCGGCGGCCATGCTGGTGTGGATTTCGTCCCCGGTGCGATCCAAGAAACCCGTGTTGATGAAGACAACGCGGTCAGAGGCCGCAGCGATGCATCGCTTCAAGTTCACAGTGGTGCGGCGCTCTTCGTCCATGATCCCCAGCTTCAAACTGCCCTGAGGAAGGCCAACAGCTAGCTCGGCAGCCTTCAACGTGCGCACAGTGAAACCCACTTCTTCGGGGCCGTGCATTTTCGGCTTGACAATGTACCTGAGGCGCCGCATGGTACCACCACAAACCCAACACAGCAAAGAACGAAAGAGGAACGCAACGCAACACGGCGTCAGAGGTTGGGGGCGGGTAAAAGCCAGTGGACAACCAGGCGCAACATACGCGCTGCCAGTGCGACTGTTACTCAGTCGAGCAGGAGCTCCTGCTCCGGTCCCTGCTCCAGCTCCAGCTCCAGCACTGGACGGCAGCAGGTCATGACGTGCAGCTAGCGCAGACACGAACAAGTCCAGCAAACCTTCGGGGACCTCCTCACCGGCGGCAGTAACCACCGCGTCGGTGTACATGTGGAGTCCAACGTTTCGCACCAGCACCACGGCACGGCCTGGAAGCACCAGGGTTCCGTCACCAGTGGGGCGTGACCACTGCAAATCTCCCCGAAGGCGACGGTCCCGACGTCCTTTGCCCATTGCCGCAGTCAAGGTGCCGCGCATGAGCCCAGCAAAGTTGCGATAGACCTTGGCTTTGTCATCAGCGTCGACCGCAGCGACGCTGTCCTCCATGTCTGCGATGACAGTTACGGCGGCCTCAAGGACGACAGCGAACAAACCGGCTGGATGGGTGCGCCCAATGGCATGGCTTCGGTCAAAAGCCAGTTCCACGTGCAGGTTGTTGTGCTTCAGCAGAACGGACGACACGCGACCCTCAGTGCGCCGAAAACCAACGAACTGCTCCGGCGTCTGGAGCCCCACCCAGCGCTTCCGAGACAGGCAGAAGCGCACCTGACCGTGCTTGTGCACCGTGACGTTCGTAATGTCGGCAAAGGAACCATGGGCAAGGGGAATCATCCCATCCAAGATGGAGTGGGCACGAGCAAACACCTTGGCGCCGCGCACTGGGTTGTATGCCTCACCGCCTGCCCCACGCCGCGTGGCACCACCACTTTCGGGGATGATGTTGGAGCCGTACAGTGCGTCCAGCAAATTGCCCCATCTCGCGTTCACTGCGTTCAGGGCATACCTGTGTGGGGGCCAACGCGACATTGAGTGAGCTGTACACGTAGCCCACACCACTCCAACAAGGCGCATGCAACACATACTGCTGTGGCCGGACACCACGTACCGTGCGTTGTCGCATGGCACGACAAGTTGTGGGGCCGCCACCTGTGAGAGCTCACCATCGACGTTTGGGGTGGTGACTCGCACAGCCGCTGGTTCCGGCAGAATGTAGCCGACATCCTTCAGGAACGCCAGGTACGCGTCGCGTGAAAACTCAGCGCCGTCGTGCGCCCGATGCCACGCGTCGATGTCGGCCTGGAGTTGGTCACGGTGCTTCAGAAGCCGAGCGTTCTCGGGAGCAAACTCGCGCACTGCACCGGCAAAGGCCGACCAAAACGCATCGACGCTGACGCCGGTGCCGGAGGCGATGTCGGAGACTGCAGCCAACATGGCTGGGTGCACGCGCAGCGCGCCACCGGCGACTGAATGCCGAGAAGCCATGCTTGCTGTTCCGGCTGAACGAATGCCTTGGGATTAGGTGGCGGAAACGCACAACACTTGCGAGGAACGAGCGCCGTGCGGTGGCTTGCGGAAGGAGCGTAAATGCGCGAAGAGAGTGTCGGGGAGAAGTGCAACAAGGGTGCATGATTGGATAGTTTTGGTGTTGACCGAAACTATTTCTTGTGACTCACTCCTCGCGCCCAGCCTCCACAGGGCTTCCCCGTGTTATTTTGCGTGGCCGCGTTTTGGGTGGTGTCGTTGTGTGTCGCCCAGCTCTTTTGCTGGGGGCCACACCTGCCACAATGCTTGAAAAGGTGGTGGCCAATGTGTTGAAGAAGTTTGTGGGCCCGTTTGTCAAGGTTTGTGTCTGTGGTGGGTGCGACAAGAGTCGTCCCGATCTTCGTCTGACGTGTCTCGTCCTCAGAACCTTGATCCCAACCAGCTTGACATTGGCATTCTATCGGGTGCCATTAAGCTTGAGAGACTAGAGCTTAACCCAGAGGGCCTGGCCTTCCTGAAGCTTCCCGTGCAAGTCATCGATGGTACACGGGGCGGCTGTGCACAGAATGCTGCGCTGGTGCGGCCCCACTCACATGTGGTCTCCCCACAGGCTACATCGGGCTCATTTCCATGTCCATTCCTTGGAGAAGCCTGGGATCTAAGCCTGTTGTCATTGAGATCCAGGATGTGAGTCGTGGTCGTGATGCACAACTTACTGGCTGAGGTTGCGGAGTGGTAGTCACTGTTGTCGCACTGTGGCCGGGTGGGGCAGGTGTTTGCCCTCGCTGGCCCGCAGCTGCATCGAACTGCCGCTGAGTCTGCGGCGCACGAGCGCAAGGCAAAGCAACAGGCATTACGACAGCTCGAAGCGTCATACATTGCTGACGATGCGGGGGTGTCAGAGAGGTACCCGCCGGGCCGTGCCCAGCGCTTGTACCCTGCTCTCGCTGACACATGCCTCGTGCTTTCGCAGCTCGGGCCGAGTCGCTACGCTCATCAACAAGATTGTGAACAATGTTCAGGTGGGCAGTGGGGCCCACAGCGAGCACGACGATGCACTGCTGTCTGTCAGTGCTGACAGGTTTCTGCTTTGCCAATGTCCTGTCGCTCACGTCAGATCACAATCAAGCGCCTCCATGTGCGGTACGAAGACGCTGTCACCACATCGACCCCAGTGGCTCTCGGCTTTGGCGTGAAGGAAATCAGTGTGCGGACCACAAACGAACGCTGGGAACACGCCTTTGTTGAGAAACCAGCGCAAGTGTTCAAGGTAGGCACACCCTCGTCTCACCTATCGTTTTCTTCTCTCTTTCTTCTTTCTTTTCTTCTTTCTTTTCTTTTTGGGCCGATGCTCATGTAGCAACCTGCGCTGCGCAGCTTGGGCGTCTCAGTGACTTGTTCATCTACGAATACCATGACGGCGTGTCGTTTAGTGGGCACCCTGATGACATGGCGGGCATCTTTGCGGGTTCCGATAGCAGCGTGGATGTGTCGAGCGTTGGTACGTGTGGTGCCGTAGCAGCGGGAAACTTTTCATTTGTGCATGGCATCACAGTATGTGTGACATGTACTGCGTCTCAGGTGGATTCATTCTGAAGCCCGTGAATGCTACCGCAAAGCTGGTCATGTCAACCAAGGTTGGTTGGATGCTGGGGGCGTGTATGGCGGCTGCTCGCCCGTGTGCTGACATGCCTCGGTTGTCGACGGCTTGCAGGATGAGCCCCAGCCCAAGATCGCGCTGGAGTTGGCCGTGGGTGATGTTGCTCTTGCTGTGACGGACACCCAGTTCGTGCAGGGTGGATGCAAACAACGTTTAGTGGCTCCATTGCCGTGTCTTACCTCTGTTCGCTGTTGCCACAGGTACAGTGGGTTGCTGGAGGTTGTGGCGTCACTTTCTAGCGCCATGGAGGGATCGCAGTTTGTCCAATACCGCCCATCCGTACGTGGTGTTGTCTTTCCTGGCCTAATGTCAAAGAAAAGAGCTGCGTTGTGTAAGGACCTGGCCTGCGCATGTTTCAGGTGCCTGTCGCTGGACATGCGCGAGAATGGTGGAAGTATGCGTACAATTGTGTGCTTCATGAGTTCCATGCCGCTCGTGATGAAAAAGCACGGTGCGTTCAAGTGGCGGGGTTGTCCGAACGGGGTAGCAAGCAGCAATGAACTCACATCTGGCTGTTTGGTCTGCGATGCCTGATACCGTTGACACAGAAAACAATGGGTTGGGCAACAAGTGGAGCGGTACGCGGAGCTGTACAAGAAGCGTCTGTGGTGCACCGAAGCGTACCTGCCTGATCTCACGGACGCAGAGCGTACCGAATTGGAGGTGTGACGATGCTATGGTTTCCTTCCCGAGACATGCGTGGTGTGCTCACATGTCTTACGCCTTGGTCCAATTCGTTTGTCGGCTCGTGGTGCGAATGTCAGGCCTTGGAAGCGGATCCTCGGGTGCAAATGCAGGATATCTTGAACATGCGAAGTGTCGCCGAACAAGAAGCGCGTCTTGAGGCTGGAGATCGCTTGTTGAATGTTGTGCGGCGCCGAGAACACGAGGCGTATCTTTCCGACGACGAAGGCAGTGCAGCAGTCAAGCGCAGCAAGAGCAAACGAACCCGCGCCAAGGCAAAGGAGAAAGCAAACAAAAAGAAGAAGAAGAAGAAAGGATGGTTTGGCGGTTTCTTTGGGGGTGGCGGAGACGAGGAAAAGGAAGACAGCAAGGGGGAGGAGGAAGCGTCGGTGTGTTGCGTGTGGCGGAGTGTGCTGTCTTGCTTTGCTTCCGCTGACTGCACCTACACTCGCAGACCGTCGCGGATCCTGCCGTTCGCCTGACAGATGAAGACCGCCGTCAGTTGTATGCCTCGTTGGGGTGCGTTAGGATCGTTGCCTCGCAACCTCGCGGCATAGGAGCGATGAACGCAGAGCTACCACTTGCGCAGCACTGCAAAACGCGTTTCACCACGTGCCACATTGCTGTTGCAGGTACGATGCCGACAAGGGCCATTCCTTCCGAGCCGCCAGCGCTGTGAAAAAGCCTGCCGACTACCACTTCATGCGTGCCGTGGTCAGTGTGTCTGCCGGGTCCTTGGAGCTGCTGCAGGCCCCGCGGCACACTCCACTCCCCGCTTTGTCCACGGCCGGCGAGTCGGGGCTTGCGGCGACGCGTGAGTCGGTTCGTTTGGCCGCCCCATGCACGTCGTTGCTGTATTCGGCTTTCCAAGGCCTGCATGTTGGAGTGGACATGTATGAGGGAAGTCAAAAGGGAAGCGACATTCGACTGTCGTTGGACGTTGCCACCATGTACGTGCGAGAGCGCCGCAGGTTGACTGTTGGAGGTTTTTTTGTTTGTGTGCTGGAGTCCGCTGACGGTTGCACTTTGGTTTCTTTGTTTCCAGGTTTGCTGAAGATCGCGTAACCGCTGGGACTTGTAGCAAGTACTTTGTATCTCCTTCAAGGACAGCAGCCGCGCCCACAGTGTGGCTGGAAGGCGACACTGATGCAGAGTCAGAGACGCAGGCCCAAAGTGCAGGCTCTTCATCTGGTACCGGTGCCTCGTCCGGGCTTGCACGGCGCACGTCATCGTCAGAGCAGCTTCATGGCAACGCGTTGGGTCTGCTCACCAACATGGACAGCGTCTTGTCGCTGTTTGTCCACCTGAACCCGGTGCCCGAGGCTGGGGACGAAGAGGAAGCGGTGGATTTGTTGGTGCACATGAACACGTTGCCGCTCAAGATTGTGTATGCACCGGAGCTGATCAAGGCCGTTTTGGCCTTTGTTGTTCCGCCAGACACAGCCGACCTGTCCGCGTTGCAGGTAGGTTGCAGCTCCGTTGTCAATGTGCCCCGGCACGCTTCCAAATCCAAGCGTGCGCCATAACGCGAGCTGTACTTCCATGTGTGGGCGTGTGGGGTGCACGCGCCTGTAGAATATGGCGACGGCGGCAGCTTCCAAGTACGCCTACACGACGTCACAGCGAGTCGAGCAAGCCATGATGCACCGCAAACGCTTGGAGCTCAAGCTGCTGTTGTCTGCTCCTGTGGTACGTAGCGACGCCACCATGCCAGGTGCATGCCGCTGTTGTATGGTTGTCTTGACAATTCGATGGTTCGATGCCACTGCAGTTTATTGTGCCCGCAGACCCTTGCCGCAGCGATTCAGTCATGCTTGCGCTGGAACTCGGTCAGCTGTATGTGAGTTGCACACCCCAGCGAGGAGGAAAGTTGGTACGACACCTGTCCCCTCTTGTGCGCGTCCCAGCTTGAGTTTCTGGGACACAGCGGTCGTTCCTGACATGGTGGACCTAATTCCGGGCGCTGTGTATGTGTGCTGCGTCCCTCCCTCAGCTCAAGTCCAGGGCAGAGCACCAAGAAGCGCGTGCGGGGCGCGGAGACCGGTTGATTTCCAACGACCGTGAGGCTGAAACGTGCCGCACCCTGAAAGCGGTGTTGACGCGATTCCTTCACTTTTACGACGTGTACTCTATCCAAGGCTCTGGTGCCCGTGTGTTGATGGTGACTCGCGTGCCCACCTCTGGATCCAGTATGGAATGCCTTTGGGACACCACCACTGCTAGGTTCGTTCACAATGTGGTCACGCGCGGCGCGCAATCTTTCCATTCACACACTCGATACCCATGGTGAATGCGCTGACATGTTGTGCTGTGTGCACGGCTCACTCTCTGTCGTGCGGTGCGTGTGGGTGTTTGTGCGCGCAGGAGCATCATTCCAGACATTTCCTTTCGCGTGGAGGCGCTACTGCGTGCGTCTGCCGAGGCTTTCGTTGACCCTTCCCAAAGTGCAGCGACTTCGGCAGCGTCCTCGTCGAAAGACGCTTCCACACCGGCATCATCGACGCCAGATGACTCGCCCCTCTCCAGTGACGCTGTGCCGCTGCCACAGGTGATTCTGCGTGCGTCCATGGACCAGGTGGACCTCGAGATTGACGCGCAAGACGTCCGCGATGGCATCTCGGTGGCACGCACAGCGTTGACGGCGTTCGAGGACCTTCTCACGCCGGATGCGGATGCTTCTTCGTCATCACCAGCCGTGGCGCCTGCGCCGACATCGTCTGTGGACATGTCGAACGCAGCGAATGCGTTCAAGACAACCATCAAAGCTCGGGTGGCGGCTCGCAAGCTGGCATGCAAGGAGAGTTTGGTACGTCGCCGCAGAGCCCCAAAGCCGTGTGGCTGCCTTTCTGTGTCCGCACCTCGGCGCACAGTCAACTAACCCCAATCTGTGGCATTGGTCGGCTGGGCCTTGTCGTTGGTTGTGCTTGTCGTTGTTCGCGTCGTTGTGTGTACCTTGTGCACAGGCGGTGCACGTTGACATCGAGGGGGTCCGGGCGACGTTGTGCGGCGAACGCGGCGGCCCGAGCACCTCTGCGTTCTTGCAGGGCTTTCGTCTTCGTGCCGTGTCACGGCCGTTTGACAGCATGGCGCGTGTGGCCATTCGCTCGGTGGGCGTGCAGTGCCTGTCGGGTGCCACTACCACCTCTCTCCTCGAGTCGCACTCTGCCACCACGGAGTCGAGCACCTTTGCAGAGGCCATCGTTAACATGGCGCAGGTTGGGTCACCCAGGTATGCCTGTTTCCTTGTGAAACCGTGTCGTTTGTG
>Ga0213833_1001299_pt1 | contig 18250 bp, 27 predicted proteins | sample SWATP21_FD_160575 | JGI IMG/M metagenome (GOLD analysis project Ga0213833, IMG submission 160575) | Coastal seawater microbial communities from Marineland, Florida, United States - SWA TP2 #1 | ecosystem: Environmental > Aquatic > Marine > Coastal | place: USA: Florida | collected 2016-08-14
CGTGCAACACCATCGCACACCACCGCGGTGTTGCCGCACCGGCTTCAAGACTTGTCAGGCTGTCGTTCGAAGGCCAGATGAAAACACCTGCACACAACACAATGGGAACAACAAACAACGCAACAAACGCAACAGTGAGTGTGGACCAGGCAGGACAACGAGATCACAGCAACGTACCAGGAGGCGGCTGCGAACTCATCATCTGTAGCTCTTTGTGGAGCCTACCACGCTGCACACGCGAAGCCATGCTTGCTTTTCGCGACACAATGATGCAAGCTACAGCATCACGCGCTTCTCGGTCGCACGAAGAGTGGAGACGGGCACAACAACCACCTCAACACGATCAATCGCATGGTCCAACTTGACGCGCGTTCTCGCGCGTGCACCAGTCATGAAAATAAGAAATGTGTAAGGTGGCGTGACCCGACGCCACTGTTTGGTGTTGTTGGGCACACAGCACGGCGGCTTCTTGTCAAGAGGTGCCTGCGCAGCTTGTAGAGGTGGTCTGGTTGGTGGCCACTCCACATTTCGACCCGTTGTCAGTGCGTTGGTCGTGGTGAGTGCGGGTTGCTTGGGCCGTATCGTGGCTTGGGTGTGGGGGCAGTGGCAATCCACTGTCGATCCGCTGTTGTTTGTGCCACTCTTGTGGTTGACGTTCGCCGTTGCCTCTCCATGCTCCGCAGCAGCACACTGTCACCACCATGAGCACAGCACCGCGAAAGCGCAAGCGCCGGGATGTGCCGGCACTGGCTGATGCCAACGAGGAGCCAGAGTCCTTCCCTCGTGGCGGTTCCTTGAAAGCCGCTCCCGACGCTGCTACTGCGCCAGCGCCCAAGCCGGTACGCAACGCGTTGCATGTGCTGAGAGCACCCTGCGGTCTTCCCCGCTGTGGCATCGTCACCATATAGCCTGCACGTGCGAAGTGGCTCAGTCAAGTCTCACCGCACCACCGGCTTGTTGTTGGTGTGTGCGTTGTGTGTTGGGGCTTCGGTGTGGCGTGTGTGGGCGTCTACGCACTCCAGGACCGCCTGTTCAACAATGTTGATCGTGACGCGAAGCGGCAGCGCGTGAGCAAGGCTGGAAAGAAGTCCGCAAAGAAGAAGGGCAAGAAGGGCAAGCGCGTGAAGAAGGACGCGATCGCCACTGCCATGGACCGACACTTTGATCTGACCAAGGCTCCTGCCCACGCGGAAATCTTGTCGTTCAAGGTGCGTTGCCACCAAGCAAGCCCCGGGGCTTTTTCGTCGCATTGTTTGCAGCGGAGGGTGTCCATACATGCTGTTGATGATGTGCTCACGTTTTACCGTGGATGCGCCCATGTGTCGTGTGTTGTGCATGCGTCCGGCTGTGCCTCCCGTGGTTTGTGTTCCTGCATCGTGTTACGTGGTTGGCTACTCAGAAACTCCGAGTTGGCATGCAACTGCTGGGCCAAGTGCGCTCTGTGCGCCCCAACATCCTGACTGTCAGCCTGCCCCACAACTTGACGGGCTTTGCGCCTGCGAGCGCCGTGTCCGCAGAGCTTGGCGCCGCCGTCGCCGATGCTCAAGAAGCCGGTGGCTCCGCAGCAGCTGGTGCCGACGGTGATGACGCACCCCACACGTCCCTCAGCGACGTGTTCCAGCCCGGCCAAGTGGTGCAGTGCGTGGTGGTGAAGCTCGCCCCCGAGTCCTCCAAGCGGCGCATCCAGCTGTCCTTGCTTCCGGAGCGCGTGAACGCGGGCCGGTCGTTGGACACGCTGCAGGGAGGTCAAACCCTGGTGGCGTCAGTGAAGTCGGTGGAGGACCACGGCTACGTCATGCACACCGGTATCGCCACCGCCAACGCCTTCATGCCGTTTTCACGTGATGACAGCGCGGCGGGGGACAGTGATGCCGGCGACGATGCGGACAGCGCAGCAGCGTCCCGCCACCGTGTGGGTGACTTGCTCACCTGCGTGGTCTCGGACGTCACCCACTCGTCACACACAGTCAAGCTGAGCGCCGACCCTGCGTCCGTGCGCAAGGCCCAGCTCAAAGCACTGCCACGCAAGGCCGTTGTGCCGTTCCCTCAGGTCAAGCCTGGCATGTTGGTGAACTCGCGTGTGCTGCGCGTCATCTCCAATGGTGTTTACGTCCAACTGCTGGGCGTGTTCACGGGCACGGTCGACTTCTTCCACCTCTTGCAGCCTGCCACTGCCGGCTGGAAGCAGGGGTACTCGGAGGGCCAGCGTCTGCGTTGCCGTGTGCTTTTTGTTGACTTGACGTCGAAGACCATCGGCTTGTCAGCTGCCCCACACGTGGTGAAGCTGCAAGCGGTGCAGTTCGACGGTGTACGTGCATGCTCGGATCTGTGTGTGTCTGTGTCTGTGTGTTGTGTCTCTGTGTCTGTGTGTGTGTTGTGCGTGTATGTTGTGTACTCGCGTGGCCCCAAGCGGACAGCGTGGCATGGACATGCCTCATGTACCTCACCTCTTGACTGTCTGACCATCGCGGGTGCGTTGCACGGGGCGTTTGTCATCATCATCAGGAATTTGGCTCGGTGTGGAAGGAGTCCGTGGTGCTGCGCATCGACGCGGGCCTTGGCATGCTGGTGGGACAGAAGCTTCCCGAGGAAGACGATGCGGGTGGCAGCGACTCTGAGGAAGAGGAGAAGGAGGCGACCCAGACAAAAAAGAAGGCAAGCTCGGCGTCCAAGTGGGGTCGAACGGGCTACGTGCACATTTCTCGTGCGGTCGACGGCCACATTGACCACTTGTCCCGCAAGTTCAAAGTGGGCCAGACGGTCGCCAGTCGTATTGTTGGTTCGTGCCAGTCAATGTCCTGCTGCGTGTTGACTGCGCTGGAGACATGGCCCTTTCTCACACAACGTGCATACGTGCATGCGTCGCTGTGCTGTTGCGCGCTGTTCCACCCCAGGCTTTGCGTCTGTCGATGGCATTGCCAACTTGTCCCTGCGTCCATCCGTCGTCAACGCGCCGGTGCTTCGCTACCAAGACCTCACGCCAGGCATGCTGGTCACCGGCAAGGTTGGTTGTGTCACGACGCCACCGCTGTTGGTTTGTGTGGCAGCGCGCTGGGTTGTTGCGTGCTTCGTTTGTGTTGCTTTGTGTTGGCATGGGTGTGTGGTCCATGGATGGAGGGAGCAGCAATCGCCGTTGCCTCACGTGTGGTGTGGTGTGGTCTGGTGTGGTCTGGTGTGGTCTGGTGTGGTGGGATGGCGTGGCAACCCTCCTTTCTCTGCAGGTCAAGCGCGTGGGCACATACGGCGTCGTGGTCGCGCTGAGCGACCTGGTGCAGGGCCTCATCACGCCCATGCACCTGGCTGACACCCGCGTGCGCAAGATGTCGCGCGTGTTCAAGGTGGGCAAGAAGCTCAAGTGCCGCGTGCTGACGTCTGAACCGGAAAAGCACCGTGCACACCTCACCCTCATGCCCACCCTGGTCACCTCCGAGCTGCCCCCCCTGGTGACCTACCCCGACCCGTCGCAATCCGGCGCATCCGCTGGCCCCTTCATCGGCTCCGTCGTGCACGGCTTCGTCACCGCGGTCAAGCCCGCCGGCGTCATCGTCACGTTCTACAACAACGTCCACGGGCTGGTGCCGTCCAAGGCCCTGGCCAAGGCGGGTGTGGAGGACGTGGCGGCCGCGTTCCCGATGGGGAAGCCCACCAAGTGCCGCATCATGAAGTCCGACCCGCAGCGCCGGCGCCTGTTGCTGTCGTTGGCCACCGCGGGTGGGTCCCACGTCGCCGACGTCGCGTCGAGCGGCGACGTCACCAAGTTCCAGCCGGGTGTGGTGGTGAGCGGCAAGGTGCTGCAGCGCCTTCGATCCCCGGACGGCGAGCAGCCGGACGTGTTCACCGTGCAGGTGACGCTGGCGGACGGCGCCACGACCACCACCGCTCAGCTGCCCGTGCCGCACCTCGGTGACCACCTGCGCTTGACGAACGTGCTGGCTGTGGGCCTGCGCCAGGGAACGGAGCTGCCCAAGTTGATCGTCGTGGAGGTGTCGTCGTTTGAGCAGCGCCGTGGCCGCCCGTCGGTCATCGTTTCTGCCAAGCCGCTGCTTGTCAACGCACCCCGCGCGCAGCTCGCGTTGAGTATGGACGATGTTGTGGAAGGCGCGATGCTGCGTGGTGTGGTCTCACACACGACGGACTTTGGCGTCTTTGTGCGCTTCATGGGTGGTGTCAGTGGTACGTGGGCTTGTGGGTGTGCGCGCGTGCATGGAACGAAGTGTTTGGGGTGTCTGCGTTGTTGTTTGTTGGGACGGGGTGCCTCGTGGTGGTGGATCGATCATGGCGGCTCACGTGGGGTCCGCGTGTGGCTTTCTTGTGTAATGCCGCCTCCACCCACCAGGTCTGGCTACAAAGGCGAACATCTCGACAGAGTTCGTGCGCAACCCGTCGGAGTTTTTCCAACCCGGCCACTCTGTTCGCGCCCGAGTGGTGCGTCGGTTGTTTTGTTGCTGTTTTCGAGGGGTGCTTGCGTGCGAAGGAGGATGTGTATCGCGGCGCGCCAAAGCGTACGTGCAAGCCGTGAAAATGTTCACCCTCTTCCTTGCCTGTGGTTGTTGCGTTGCCATGTTGCTGCTTGGCCAGATGAGCGTGGATCGCGACCAAGGCAAGTTCCAGCTGACGTTGAAGGACAGCGATGTGAACGGTGCCCCGGGCTCCGACGCGTTTGTTCAGGGCGCCGCCCTGTCTGCCGAGCACCTGGCCTCACTGTTGCAGGATGAGGCGCGCATCCCGGCGTCTGCGCGTGGAGAGGACGAACAGGAGGTGGAGGGTGTGATGGAGGTGGAGGAAGAGGATGACAGCGACGGCGAAGACGAAGACGCCGCCAGCGGTAGTGATGCTGCCAGTGGAGACGAGGGCGAAGAGGAGGAAAAGGGAACAGAGGGTGATGACGCCGACGCTGACATGGGAGAAGACGACGAGGACGATGGCGATGACGACGACGACGACGACGACGAGTCGGAAGAGGATGAGGATGAGGAGCTTGACGGTGATGAGCTGGTGGCGGCGTTCCCAGTTGGTGCCGTGGTGCCCGCCAAGGTGTTTGCGGTGCGCGACTACGGCGTGCTCATGCAGTTGCAGCAAGCCACCGGCATCGTGGCGCCGCATCACTTTGGGTCGCAGAGCGTGGAGGAGGGCGAGGAAGTCCAAGTCCGGGTGCTTCACGTCAACTCTGCGCGTGCCGTCGTCAACCTGTCGCTGCGTGACGAGCTTGTCCAAGCGGGTGTCAAGATGGAGAAGGAGGTGGCCAAGTTGAATGCCAAGAAGAGCAGCAGCAAGAAGAAGAAGAGCAAGTCTGGTGTGAAGCTGCCCAAAGCCATTCGCCACCTTGCCGTGGGGTCGGTGTTGAAGGGCGCTTGTGTGGAAGTGGTGCAACCAGGACGGTTCGTGATGGGTGGACAATTGGGGGAAGGGGGGGGGGGGGGGGGCTTTTGTGTGGGTGTGGTGAACGTCGTTCACCTGTGGTCTGTGTATGTGCCTGTGCCTGTGTCTGTGTGTGTGGTCCCACTTCAGGTATGCTGTTGTGTCTTTGCCCAATCACGGCAACACACTGGCTCTGGCGTCGTTGTACGAGCTGCAACGCCCCATGCGCGCTGCGGTGGACGACGACGACGAGGAACAACTCCTGGGCTCCCGTGTTGACTGCGCTGTGACCCGCGTCGGTGGGGCCAACGAAGTGATGGTACAGGTGATGCCCGTTACACGCGCGGCGGGTGACAGCAAGAAGGCGCCCAAGAAACCCAAGCCAGAGCCTGTCCTCATCGATGTGACCACGCTCCAATCGGGGCAAACCGTCGAGTGTGCCGTGGGTAGCAGTGCGCGCCTTGGTTCGGCGCTGTCGGTGTTGCTCAAGGGCATCAAGGGTCACTACCATGCCCGCCTGCCTCTCAGTGAGACCATTCCTGTGCCCAAGAAGGCTGCGGACTTTGACGCAGAGGCTGTGCAGTACGTTGTCCTCTCCGCCACACGTTTCCCCTGCCCCTGCGCTGGTTTGTGCCGTGTGCGCCGTGAGTTGTGAGGTTGATGCCATCGTGCTCTTACACTCTGGTCCCCCCGTTGCAGGCCGTTCTTGAACCTGAAGGCCGGTCACTCCTTCCGTGCAAAGGTCGTTCGTGCCGTTGTGTCGTCCAAGCCCAAGTCGTCTGGCGAAGGCGAAGGCGAAGACGATGCCGGCAGCTCCACGGTGGTGGACATCGTGTTGACGGTGCGTCAGGGCGCTGTGGGATCCGTTGGTGGCTGTGTGGTGCCTGTTGTTCCCCGTCCCGTCACCCCAAGTCACACACATGCAAAAGCTTTGCTACGCTTGCACGGTCTCGGTCTCGGCCTCGGGTCTCGGGTCTCGGGTCTCGGTCTCGTCTCACCACGATTGTGTGATCATGCCTCGCGTTCCTGTTCCTGTTCCTGTTCCTGTTCCCCTCGTTGTTTCGTTTGCAGACCCGGCCGAAGGACATGGAGGCGGGGGAAGGCGTCCTCGCGTCCCCACGTCCAACTGTGGGCCCCAGTGCCCCTGTTTCGGGCAAGACCGCCGCCAAGGACGCGTCCGTGGTCAACCCCCTCGCTGTCGGCATCGTCCCCGGTGCCATCGGCGTCGGCATCGTGGAGTCCGTGCACGCCAAGTTCATCGGCGTCGGCCTGGGTGCCGGCTACACCGGCAACGTGGCGCTGCTGGACTCTGGCTCTCTGGCCGACGTCGCCTCCATGAGCTTGCCCCAACGTTTCCGTTGCGGCCAGGCGGTGCAGTTCGTGGTTGCCCAGGCGTCCGCCGTGGGTGCCAAGAAGCAGCAACAGAAGAAGAAGAAGGGTCAGGGCAAGACGGGCAAGCAACAACAGGCAACGGCGGCCGCCGAGGCGGCTGACGTGAAGATCCGCTTGTCGCTGGTGGCTGCCGCACCCGCTGCCAAGGCCGTGGTGCGTGAGGCGAGTCGCAAGACCAAGGCCAAGGCCAAGCGTGCCGGCGCGCTGGCGGCGGCGGTGGTGAAGCGCGCGTTGGCTGCCTCGGCCAAAGCGGTGGAGGCGGTGCGTGGCGCAGCCCAAGAACTCGCCGCGCAGGCTGTGGATGTGGGGAGTGTGGTGGTGGGGCGCGTCACGGCGGTGACGATGGGCGGTGACCCGGACCGCGCCAAGAAGAAGCTGTCCAAGTGGCAGCAGGCCAAGTTGAAGAAGGCCAAGGGCACGCAGCCGCTGTCCACGCTGACGCTGGATCTGGGCGGGCACCGCACCGCTCGGGTGTGCGTGTCACACGTCAACGACCTGTCCCAGCTCACGGACAACCCCCTGCGCCCGTTCCACGTGGGGCAGTTTGTGCAAGGTGTCGTGATCCACGCCGCAGGGCCCGTGTCCCAGGACAGTGTTGGCTCCAGCAGTGCTGCAGTGGGTGACCATGCGGCTGCGGATGAAGGCGCTGGTGCCGGTGCTGGTGCTGGTGCCGGTGCCGGTGCCAGTGCGGGGAAGAAGAAGAAGGGCAAGAAGGGCGCGAAGACCAAAAAGTGCCCAGCCGAGGTGTCTCTCCGCCCGAGCCTGCTGAACGTTGCTCGTGAGGCCTCCTCCGCCAGTGTTGCGGCAAAGGCCATCGCACAGGCGCTGCGTGGCGCCGTGACCACCTCTCGCACCGTCGGTGAGCTCGTCACCGGCGTCGTGGTGAACACGTCGAAGAAGGGGTGCTTCGTGCGCCTGGCCCCGGGCTTGACTGCGCGTGTCAAGCTGGCCCACCTGTCCGACTCGTTTGTGAAGGACATCAACGCGTCGTTCCCGATCGGCAAGATCGTGGCGGGGCGGGTGGTGTCGTTCGAGCCTGCCACGGGTCGAGTGGAGCTCACCCTGCGGGCGTCCCGGGTGGTGGGCGCTGCGCGTGACGAGCTCTTTGACACCCTGGAGCGTGGTCAGGTGTTCTCGGCGGTGGTGAACCGCATCGAGACGTACGGCGTGTTCGCCGAGTTGTTGTTGAAGGACGAGGACAGCGTTCGTGGCAAGCCGTCTGGCTTGACGGGCCTGTGCCACGTGAAGGAGTGCTCGGACGACTTCATCAAGGACTTGACCAAGGCATTCACCATTGGCGACATGGTGCAGGTCATGGTGCTGTCTGTGGACACAGAGAACCGACGGGTGTCGTTGGGCATGAAGGCGTCGTACTTCGAGGACGACAGTGACGACGAGGACGATGGTGAAGCAGGCGACGGTGTGCCGGTGGTCGAAGCCATGGCGCCGAGCTCTGACGAGGAAGAGGAAGACGAGGAAGAGGCGGGAAGCGGTGGTGGTGACAGCGACAGCGAGGCCGACTCCGATGCCGACTCCGATGTCGACATGGACGATGACGAGGCCATGGGCGCGTCGGACTCTGAGGAGGACGACGATCAAGACAGCAGCGACGACGAGGATGACAAGGTTGGCGCGTCTGGTGCCTTGAACGTTGGCTTCAGCTGGGACACGTCCGAGGTAGGTGCTGTTCTTTCCATGTGCTTGCTCTTGTGTGTGTGGTGGGCGGCAGGATACACGTAACGCGGGCGTGGCATGGCATGGCCTCTGCAGGCAAAGGACGTAGACATGTCTGGAAGTGGCAGCGACAGTGAAGACAGCGACAGTGACAGCGACTCGGATTCGTCCGATGACGATGCCGAAGAAGCCCGACCCAAGTCGCGTCGTGCGCGCCAAGCGGCTGCCAAACGCGAGGAAGAGTTGGTACACGCCAAGGAAATGGAGTTGATGAGCGGGGATGTGTTGCCAGAGGCAGAGGCAGACTTCGAGCGCTTGGTACGAACCTAGGGCTCGTGGGGTGTGGGTGTGCAGGATTGGATGGGTGTTGTTGATGTTGTGGCTGTCCCCCGTGTGTGTGCCTCACCCTGGTGAACGGGTGGCGTGTGCAACGACGACAGATTGTCGCGGACCCCAACAACTCGTTCCTGTGGATCAAGTTCATGGCGTTCCAGCTGTCGCGCACGGAAGTCGACAAGGCCCGCGTGATTGCCAAGCGCGCTCTGAAGACCATCAGTTTCCGGGACGAGCAAGAAAAGTTGAACATTTGGTACGTCCCCTGCGTGTCGCGTTGCAAGGTGGTCAAGCCGCTGTTGTGTGTGTGAGATGCATGGCGCTGACACACACTCGACGCCTTCCGTTCCAGGGTCGCATTGTTAAATTTGGAGCACCAATACGGAGACTCCGAAACGTTGGCGAAAACGTTTGCAGACGCGCAGCAGCACAACGATCCTAAGAGTGTGTTCTTCCAAATGGTACGAGCCAACTAGGGGTGTGGGGGGGTCTTTCTGGTGGGGGGTTGTGCGATCAAGTGAAAAGCCATGCCCTTGACCCCCTGACCATTGCGCGTGTGGCTTTTTGTCTCCCCCAGATCAACATTTACGAGCGTGCCCACGAAAACGACGAGGCAGATGCGCTCCATGCGATCGCCGCTCGCAAGTTCGGCAGCAGCAAAACGGTGCGACGCGGCAGCGGAAGGTGGTATGTTTGCTCGCGTGGCTGACCCCTGGCTGCGTTCGCTGTTGTGTTGTCGTGCCGTTTTTGTTTTGTTTTGCTTGTTGGTGGTTGCATTGCTCAGATCTGGGTGAACTGGGCCCGTCACCGATTCCTCACGGGCAACGAAGCAGGTGCCCGCGAGCTCCTCACGCGTGCGATGAAGGTGCTGGAGCAGCGCAAGCACTTGGAGACAGTTGCCAAGTTCGCCATCCTGGAGTGCGTGGTGCCTCGACTGCGACACGTCACGCGCGTGCACAGCCGCTGACAGTCGTCTCACATGCGCTGGTGCTTGCTTGTTTGTTTGGTTGTTGCTGCAGATACAAGCACGGCCTTGTCGAGCGTGGACGAACTATGTTTGAGGGCATTGTGTCGAGCTACCCGAAGCGCGTGGACATGTGGAACATGTATCTTGACCAAGAAATCTCTCGTGGTACGTACGCGCCAACTTGCTGTTGCGTTCGCAAGTGCATCATGCGATGCTTGCATACACGGCAAGGGAGCGGGATGGTCTCGAGAAGGTGCTCATGTGTGTCATGTGACTCTTCGTTCGCGCGTGTCCTCAGGCGATGTGCCAACCGCTCGTCGCTTGTTCGAACGAGCAGTGAGCCTCAAGCTGTCCTCCAAGAAGACACGGTTCTTCTTCAAGAAGTTCATGTCGTTTGAACAGCAACAAGGCACGAAAGAAACCGTGGACGCGGTTGTTGAACGCGTCAAGGCCTACGTCAAGTCTGCGGGCGGAGACTAAGGCCAGCGCCGTTGGACGTATGGGGTGTGATGATGGCATTGAGGCGGTTGCAAACATTGAAAGAAGCAAACTTTTATGTTGGAAAACAAACACTGAATATGTCGTTGCTGTTGTTGCGTGTCGTCGTTGTTGTTTCATGAACTTGGTGGGGAAGGAGGCTTGGTGGCGCTGCCTTGAGGCCAACACAGGCGCACAATCACGACGGAGATGTCATCCACCACATTCTCCTCCTTCAGCCAGCGCCGGCGGGCGAGCGAGAACAACTGTCGCGCGATGCGAGCCACAGGCATGCCGCGCATCAAACGCTCCTGTACAAAGTCCACAGCCTCCTGTGCGGGTACAAACTCCCAAAGCTGTGTACAGAGCGCGCGCGCGCACACACACACACACGCACACGCACGCACAAGGGCACAAGGTCACAAAGGCATGGGCACATGCATGAGGGTGGTGCGAAAGCTGGGCACTCCGAAGAAGTTGGGCAGTGGGTGGTACGTACGCCGTCGGAGCCAGACACAATAAATCGATCATCTGCCGTCAGGTCAACGTGCTCTATGTCAGGCGTCGCGATGACACCCACATCGCTTGCCACGGAGTCACCAAACGACCTCGACATGGCCAAACCGGGATACGGATTGTTGCCGGACCTGGCAACCCATACAAAACACGTGAGCATACGCGGTAGTGTACTGGGTGTGCACCCTCGAATCCACCCGAAACGCACCACACTCTCTGAGGGCCGCAGGTTTCACCATGAACAGTCAAACGCCCCACTCGTGCACCACGAGCCACAAGCCGTCTCTTCTCCATAGGTCTGCTCAACTCAAAAGGAGGGTGAGAACCGGGGGCGGAGCCACCAGACAGTCTGATGTAATCGCACGTGGACACAACGCGCAACGCACGAGTCAGGCTTGTGGTCATGAGACAGCGGAACGGCCACCAGGCCAGTTTTCATTGGGGATCCATCCGTGGCGCTTGTGGCTGCTGCCTCGGGGGCGTCTTCCTCAGCGGCAGATGTCGCGCGCGCAAGCACTGCTCGGGAGTCACCCACGTTGGCACACCACAAGCTTGACCCAAGTAGAAGGTATGCCACACACGTCGAGCCACTCAACCTGCGTAGCGTGCACGTGTCAGTCTGATGCGTAGCAACCACCACACGACAGCAGCACCCACGCACCGAATGTTGATGTCTGAAGCGTGCAGCTCCCTCTCCGTTTGTGCGAAAGCCGCATGCAAGCTTCCTATCGGGTCCACCCCCAGGGTTTCTTGTGCTTGCAGGTTGCTTGTCAGGTTGTGTCTGGGGCGGTGCATCACTCATCAGATACGCACACGCAAAGCCGCACACCACGACACACGACAAAGCAACAACAGACAGCGCAGCACACCGCGACGCGACACACACCGAAGAAATCGAGACACCTCTGCACCACTCCGTCCGTGTCCATCAAACACCCCCACGAAGTGCTGGAATGGCCCGCCAAGGTTCATGATGACGTAGTTGTCTTGGTTGGATTTGGAAGCCCCATACGGCTCCCACCTGGGCACAACCAACACGCAGCCGCATGTGGCCAGAGTAACCACAATCACAACAAACGTGGTGAGCAATACACACGCACAAACACATGGCAAGCAGCACTACTGTTTCAGCAGCAACAGCGCGTCACGCCACCACACGCACCCTGTCACAGCCAAGGCTGCAAATTGCATTGTGGGGTGTGTTGTTCCCGTGACCAAGGCACGCGGTGCCGGTGTTGGAAGGGGGTCAGACACACACTTTTTCAGGTGTGTCTCGAACAAGTCGTCTCGGCCCGTCCAAGGGTCTGCTGGGTCGCCTGGCATGTCGAAGGAGGTGTCCCCGCCAAGGTCTCGAGCAGCGGGGGCAGCGTCCTTGCCTCTCCGATCCGCGTCGCCGTTCCCACTGTCACTGCCACCCCCACTTGCACTCGAGCCTGCGCCACAACCTTCGTCTGAACCGCCACCAGCACCAGCACCAGCACCAGCACCAGCACCAGCACCAGCACCAGCACCAGCACCAGCACCAGCACCGGTGCCGGCGGCGCCTGACTTCACGGCCTCGCCTGCGCCACTGGCGTCCTTGGCGACACTTGAACCATCAGTGTGTGTGGCCACTGCATCCCCGCCTCCTGAACCCACACCACCCGAAGCACCACCTTCACTTGCGACAACATCGCTGTCTCCACTTGCGCTGCCGTCCACATCAGAACCAGCCCTTGCTGACGCAGCAGCAGCCACATCTGTGGCGCCCGTGCTGCCCCCATCCTTCTGCCGACGTTTTGCTTCGACCTTGGCGCGATTTCTGGCAAACACTGTGCGTTCACCCGCACGCTTGGTCGGTTTGTCGCTGTTCTGTTCCTCGTCGCGCATCTTCTTGAAAAGAGACACCGCCCCCATGGTCTTACGGCCAGACACCAGCGACTGACGCCGGCGACCCCGACCACCACGACGGCCACGCCGCCCACGGCCACGGCCTCCGCTCGTTCCACTGGTGGCAGCCGCTGTGCGTGTGGCTGTGGGTGTCGGAGCCTTGCTTGAGGTACCACTTCCCTCGCCGGGCGCATCTGCATCTTGCTGGCTGCCCTCTGCTTCGCGAACGAACGCGCCAGGTGGGGCTGTGCCTACCATGGACAAGCGCCGCCGTGCTGCGAGTCGTTTCATGGCTGTGGTTGGCGTTGCACCCGAGCCAGGAAGAGGGGTGGGCACATCGGGAGGTGGTGCCATCGCCGGCTGCGGAGGCTGCGGAGGCTGCGGCGGCAGTGGGGGCGGTGGAGAGCCGACGGGACTCGATGAGGGTGGCAGTGGTGGCGCTGGTGGCGCTGGAGAGACGGGTGGAGCGGCTGGCGGGGGCGGGCTATCACTGTCGGCCATGGCAACGGCGTGTGGAATGTGGCGTTGCAGAAATTGTATCGACGAGGTGCCTGCCGCCCTGGTTCGGAGAAACGTCCCGGTGCAAGAACTTGGCGCACCAAACAAGACACCTTTCTCAATGCTGGCAGCCCAAACGGACAGCTGACGGCCACCCCAGCACAGCCAGTTGGGGCGCTGGTGAACGGGGGGAGTAGATTTTGGGCGAGGTCAGCCGGCAGATGCGACAGCTTGCGTAGGCTGGCTGTTCTTTTACTGGGCGGCGCGCACAAAATAGTGACATTCTTTTTGTCGCAAGTTGCACAGCAGCAGAGCTTTGGCCGAAGAACTGGTGAATGAGCAGCCGCCCCCACTCCCAGCTGCTGGTGTCCTGCACGTTCGCGCTCCCCCGCCCCTCTTGCCCCTATCTTTGTGCCTCATCCACACCAGGGAACGTCCTCTCCCACCGCACCGTCGTGACAGGATGCAAGCCGCTGCAGTCGCCCTCCGAGCGGCCACGCGGGCAACCGTTGGTCGCCGTGCCGCGCCTTGTGCACAATTTACGCGCAGCGTGTTCACAGACACGACAGCGCAGTGGGGGCGCAACCACGAGGCAGGAGATGTTCGTGTGCTTGTTACGGGTGCATCAGGTCAGGTGGGCCAGGAGCTGGTGCCGTACCTTCGGGAGCGGCTTGGTGTGCGCAATGTTGTGGCTTCTGACGTCGCCACGCCCGGTCGCGAATTTGTCGAGTCTGGCCCCTTTGCGTACTGCGACGTGCTGAACCACGACATGTTGGCGCGTGTGTGTCTGGAGAATGGCATTGACTACGTGGTGCACCTGGCGTCCATTTTGTCGGCGCTTGGAGAGCAGAATCCCAAGCTTGCCCTGCGGTTGAACACGCGTGGCGCTGAAAATGTGCTATCCATCGCCTCCAAGAACAACGTTCGTCATGCATTGGGTGCAAACAGGCCCCATGCCTCCCGCTTCCTCCACACCCGCATGTTTGCGTCTGGAAGCGACACATCACACGCGTCCTCACGACGCTGCGTGGTGCTCTTGGTTGGCTGCAGATGTCTGTGTTCATGCCCAGCACAATCGCAGCGTTTGGCCCAGATTCCCCCAAGGACAACACACCCGACTCCACCATCATGCGCCCTACAACTGTCTATGGAATTTCTAAGGTGAGTCTGATGATTTGTGTGATGATTTTAACTCTCCCTCCCCCTGCATGGCAGCGTCACTTGAGCCTGCCTCTTACTGACCGGCATGTGTGTTGGTTTGGCTGTTGTAGATCTACATGGAGCTGCTTGGTGAGTACTACCACGCCCGTTACGGCGTCAACTTCCGCTCTGTGCGCTATCCTGGTATCATTTCTTCGCACACGCTTCCGGGCGGTGGCACCACGGACTACGCCGTCGACATCTACTACTCTGCCCTCCGCACGGCCAACTTCGAGTGCTTCTTGAAGTACGAGCCAGTCGTTCATCAGTGGTGGTGGTGATGGTGGTGGTGGTGGTGGTGCACAAGTTCACTGCTGTATTGTATCCGGTGTTTGTTGTGTTCTCCAGGCCTGACGCCGAGCTCCCAATGATGATGATGGACGATTGCTTGAAGGGGACGTACGACATGATGTTCGCTGACGATGCACGACTCACTCAACGAGTGTACGTGTGCGGACGCACCACGCTTTCGAACCACCCTTGAACCCGCTTTGCTGATTGCGGTTGCAATTGCGATGGTTGGTCCATGATGTGCAGGTACAACCTGGCTGCCATCTCCTTCACGCCAGAGGAGCAGTTCAAGTCAGTCAAGAAGTTCATCCCGGAGTTTACCATGTCGTACAAGGTTGACTCTCGACAGGCGATTGCGGACACGTGGCCACGGTGGGTGGTTGCTGTGGCTCAGCACGCGTGTGTGTGTGAGTGTGTGCCCACTGTAGAAACTTATGATCGGGTTGCTGTGTGCGTCATGATGAAATCAGGAGCCTTGACGACCACAAAGCGCGGGACGACTGGGGCTGGAGCCACGACTTCGACCTGGACAAAATGACAGAGGCGATGCTGCAACGGCTTCGTGACAAGGGCGTCGGCGATCCTGAGCGCGATGTGGCGATGCGCGACCCAGCGCAGCAATAAACAATGCTGTGGAACTCGTATTTTGTAGGAGCATTTTGTTGTTTGTGCAGTCAGTGTAGTTGTGTGTCGCGTTCAGATGCCGCCAAGGGGAACAACTTTGTTGGTGCAGCCACGTTTGTTTCAAAAGGTGTGTGGGCAAGATTTGCCTGAATGTGAAATGAAAACACGTCTGAAGATGCAGTCATGGAAGGTACGGAAAGATGCACCACAACCAACCTTGACGACTGCGCGGCGCGTTGCCCGCAAGGAAACCTCTCGGTGCAGGCGCCCAGTTCGCAGAACCACTCCGAAGGCCTTTGCCGCGCCATTATGCCGTGACCAACAACTCGTTATCGCGCAGGCATGTTGGGGTGGTTTGTGTCAAGAAAGTTATTTTCAGATGACGCAACACTCGCACCACAACTGCCTGTCTCACACACACACACACAGCAACAAGCACAGCTCATCCCGCAACAACGTAACGGGTTGGCACACGGAAGCGATGCCATGGGGGGTGGTACAAGCGCCTCAACAGAGACAAGAAGAGCCAACCCACCATGTGTTGGCAGCCACTAGGAAGGTGTTGCAGTGGCGCTGGCTGGCGCAGGAGCTGGAGCAGCTGTCGCACCTGATGTGGGAGCCGCCGCGGCTTGTGCAGAGGCTGCCGCGGGCGCAACTGCACCCCCACTGCCAACATCAGCAGCAGCTTCCATCTTGCTGTCGCCCTCGGCGTCGGAGTCTGAGTCGTCAGACGCGTCACTGTCAGAGTCCGACTCGTCGGACTCCTCGTCGTCCGAGCCATCGTCTTCGACGCCGCCGCTGGCCACAATGGACGCGGCGACCACTTTTTGAACTCGTCGGTTGTACTCTCTCCTGTTCTCCTCATACAACTTGGCGGCTTCAGAGTTGGCTGGCGACGCTGGATTCGGATCGCACAACAGCGACTGCGCACCAGCCAACACAAAAGCACCGTTCAATGTGGACCACCCAGCAGCGTGTTACCACAGCTGTGACCGCACCTGGATTGATGTGAGGATGGCAGAGATATCATAGATGGGGCTCCATTGGTTCTGCAAAATGTCCAAACAAATCTGACCATCTGCATAGACTGGGAAAACGCAAGCGAGACAAGCCGCAAACAAGTGTCAATACTGTGGCCAGAGGTGCACAGCGAGACAACATGGGACTGCTTGCGTGACGCACTGTTTGGGTGGAACACTTGAGTGACAAATCGAACTTTCGGCGCCTTGTTTGGGTAGTCCTCACTGAACTTGATAATGAGGTTGAAGATGCCTGCAAGCAAAAGCAACATGGGGGAACAAGGTCATGCCAGGAACCAGGCACCACACCAATTGAACTGCGAGCCGTACATACCTCCCTCCCACACAGTGTCATCAGGACTGTTCACCATTCACAAGCGTCGTGAGCACCCAGGCCCCCGCCCCACGACCTGGAGTGCCCCTACGTACCCACAGATGATGGCCTGCCATACCATGATGTTGTTATCAAGCGGAAGCCCGCTCACTCCGGCAGGTGGGTCATTCTTCAACTTTTTGAAGTCGCGCAACAAGCGGCGGCGCGCAGCTGTGGACATGGCGACGTGCACTAGCAAGCAACCGGGGGGAAGAGAGGGGGGGTGGCAGCCAAAGCTCCCGATGAAGAGTCGAACAGTGTGGCAAAGACCAGCTTGATGGAAGCAAGGACCGACTCGGCTTGGGAAAGCAGTCGTGCTTGCAGGGTGTTGCGTGTGCTTCTTCACCGAGCAAGACACAGCTGCAGGCGGGAAACCTCATTCGTGCCAAGATGTGTGGTATTTGTGTTATGTTGCGACTGTGCAGTGATGACTTGAACTTGTGCCTGCAGATTCGCTGTGCGTGCCCGCACCTCGCCCGCAGTGAGTAGGAAGTGGTGTTGTGCGTCGAAGGTGGAACAAGCGCATCGGCATGCGTTGATCCATGCCGGGGTACCAAGCGCTGTATCTGAGACCCACGTATTGCAGCCAGCGCGTGAATTGCGTAGCTCCACCGCTTCCTTTCTCAGAGCAGTTGTGTTGTGGGAATGGCAAGCAGTGCTTCCCAACTCCGTGACCTCGGTGGAGTGTCTGGAGTCATAGTTTTGTTGGACAGTGCAACCGCCAGTGTGGATGTGAAAGAGTCGGCTGCCTTGGCGCTCGCCAACACGACACAACGTGATGATGATGTGTGCTTGTCCGTGGGGCACCTTCCAGCCCCGGCACTCTCTTCTCTTTTGAAGCACATTGGATGCAAGTCACCCCTCTGTGTTGTTGTTTTGTTATGTGGGATACTGTTGTGGTAGTTTATTGACCGGAAGCTCATGAGGAGTGCCTTTGTCTTGCTTCCTCGCTTGTTGCTTGCTTGCTCGGTTCAGCGGAGAACAACATCGTGCGACGCAGTGTGGCACGAGCCGTCGCCAACTGCTGCAGTCTTGGAGACGAAGAACTGACGCAAGCACTATTGAGTGCCAATGTTGTGCACACACTGGTGGGAAACGTGTCCCCATCCGGTGACTCTGGTGCGCCTGCTCGGACTGCTGTCGTGCATCACGTCCCCATGTGTGACCGGTGTCGCTGCTTGTTGCGCGGTGCGCAGATGATGCCACGCTTCGCTGCGTGATTTCTGCACTTGAGAGCCTCACCTTGGACAGCAACTCGGCAGTGGAAAGTGTGGTCAAACTGGACGGCGGGGATCTGTTCGTGCCGTTTGTGGCGCACAAGGATCCTGAAATCGTCGAGTCCGCGTGCCTGGTACTCGGGTATCTGACGCACAACAACCCCGTTGTGTGTCAACTTGTTGCCACCAATGGCGGCATGCGACGGTTGTACAATGCGATTGGTCCACTTGCCACGCGGTTGCAGCAAGCACGCGTTGGTGCCGACGCCGTGGCTGCCTGTGGTTCGCCTTCGAAGCGTCACGCCCTGAGCAAAGCCACTGGCCTGGAGCCAAATGGTGTCGAAGAGGCCGCTGCTACCTGCATTAGCAACTGCCTGTATGTACACAATGTCACTTCATGTGCCTACGTTGGATGGGGGCCGCGGGGGGGGGGGGGGCCCTC
>Ga0213833_1001300_pt1 | contig 18243 bp, 15 predicted proteins | sample SWATP21_FD_160575 | JGI IMG/M metagenome (GOLD analysis project Ga0213833, IMG submission 160575) | Coastal seawater microbial communities from Marineland, Florida, United States - SWA TP2 #1 | ecosystem: Environmental > Aquatic > Marine > Coastal | place: USA: Florida | collected 2016-08-14
GGCTGGGGCGGCGGCGGCGGCGGCGGTGGCGGCTGGGGCGGCGGCAGCGGCGGCGGCGGCGGCCGCTGGTAAGCCAGCGAGACCTTCGGGAGCGCGTCGCTCAGGCGGCGCGCGTCCCCTGACCCTCCGGGGTCAATCCACGAGCGCGGTCACCTGGACCTTCATCGACACCTGGTTCGCCAGGTTCTCGAGGATGGTCCAGCTGGCCGCGTACTCGTTCATGGTGCGTGGGTCCAGCCCGTCGAACATCCGCGCCGCGTCACGGACCAGCGTGATCTCCGCGTGGCTGCCCTTGGCGACCACCTCGGGGAGCGGCAGCAGCACCCCCTGGGTGAAGTCGCTCGTCAGATCGAGGACCCCCGTCCCCTCTGCGTCCTCCCAGGTCCCCTGCACCCGCAGGCTCGTCCCGGACAGATCCGTGCCGTCGTCGGCCTGAACGCCCGCGTCCGCCCGGGCGATGAGCCAGTGGACGGAGCAGTAGGCGCGCGCTGCGAAGGTGCGACTGCCGAGCTCCGTGTGAGGCAGCGCCGCGAGCGCCTCCCCCAGCTGGGGCTCCACGGTGCTCGGATCGTCGATGGCCGAGTCCGCGGCGTACGCCGTCCCCACCCCGACGAGCGACCACAGGTCGGGTCCCGGGGCCTCCGCCCGAGCGACCGTGTCTGCGCAGTGGACGAGTGACGCCGAGTAGTCGACGAGGAAGCCGCCGTCGACGGTGAACGTCACCCCCAGATCGTTCGTGGTCGTCCAGGTCTCCCCGGGGGTGACCCCGGTCCAGGCCAGGGCCCAGGTGACGGCGTCGAGGGTGAGGCGGGGGCCTTCGTCAGTCGCCTCCGTCTCGACGGTTGGGTCGGGAGCGTCCTCGCCCGCGCACCCGCTCGCCGCGCCGAGGAGCGCTGCGAGAGCGACCACGCGGTGAAGCGAGCCACTGCCCGTTCTCACGGGAACATCCCCTGGGGGCCCGGCTGCTCGGCAGGGGTGCCCTGGTAGCAGCCCAGGATATAGGGGAAGCCCGCGGTGGCGTGGTAACCGTAGGTCCCATCGGGCTGGACGCGCCCGTTGCAGACGTCGAGGTAGGTGGGGTCGCCCTTGTCGGACCAGGCGTACGCGTCCCAGGCATCCGTCGTGGGGTCCCCGATGGGGTCGTACCCGCTCTTCATCTCCGCGACCTCGGAGCAGGCGGCGTCGACGCAGCCGTGGGGCCCGTACACCGGGAACCCATCCATCGCCCAGCCGATGATGGGGGACGGCGTGGTGGGGTCGGGGTCGGACAGGGTCCACGGCTGGCTCTCGCTCACCGCGTCCTGGGTCAGGCACTTCGGGTTCAGGGCGTGCTGGTGGTACTCGCCGGCGGTGTGGCCGAAGCAGCCGTCGGTGATGCCGTTGTGGATGGGGTCGCCCCAGGCGGTGTTGTTGGGGACGCCGGCCTCGTTGGGGCCGAAGAACACGAGCCCGTTCACGGCGACGCCGACGAGGCCGAGGAGCGGGATGTCGGTGGGGGCGGCGGCCAGGGCGGGCGCGCGGGGGATGGTGAAGGAGTAGTCCTGCTCGGTCAGAGCGTTCGGCGTCATCTGGACGAACTGATAGGTGGGGATGCCGTTGCCCTCGATGACCAGGTCGTCGTCGGTGCACCCGGCCCACAGATCGGGGTCGGCGTACCCGGCGCCAGCTCCGGCGGCGTCGCTGACGTCGAGCATGGTGCCCGCCTCCCAGCAGTCCGAGGTGGCGACGGTGGTGCTCTGGCAGCCGACGAAGGCGACGGCCGCGAGGGTGACGGCGATGCGGGTGGCAATGGACATGGCGGACCTCCTTCCCCGCAGAGGCGCGGGGCAACGGGTCCACCATGGCGTCCGACGCCGCGCGGGTCCGGCGGCCTTTCCTCCGCTTACGAAGGGACTACAGAGGCTTGCGCGGTCCTGCAGCTCGCTTGCGGCGCTCCTACCCCTCCGGCTCCGGCGTCCGCATCGTCACGAACTCCTCGGCCGCCGTCGGGTGGATGCCGATGGTCGCGTCGAACTGGGCCTTCGTGGCGCCGCATGTGAGGGCGACGCCGAACCCCTGGATGATCTCGCCCGCGTCGGGGCCGACCATGTGCACGCCGAGGACCACATCGGAGGCGTCGTCCACCACGATCTTCATGAACGTCCGCTCGTGGCGACCCGACAGCGTGTGCTTCATCGGCCGGAAGTGGGACTTGTAGATCCGCACCGCGCCGCGGGCCCGGGCGTCCGCCTCCGACAGGCCCACCGTGCCCACGTTGGGCTGGCTGAACACCGCCGTGGGGATGATCTCGTAGGGGACCCGGCTCCGCACGCCACCGAAGAGGCGCCGCGCGAGCCCCATCCCCTCCGCCAGGGCCACCGGAGTGAGCTGCACCTTGTCGATGACGTCTCCCACGGCCCAGATGCCGGGAACCGACGTGGCGTACGAGCCGTCCACCTCGATGCCCCCCCGAGGCCCGAGCTCCACGCCCACGTCCTCGAGCCCCATGCCCGCCGAGTTCGGGACCCGGCCCGTCGCGAAGAGCACGAGGTCTGCGGTGACCACCTCCTGGTCTTCGAGCACCACGTCGATGGCGCCGTCGGCGCGCCGCTCCATGCACGACAGGTGGGTGTCCCGGAGCATCGTGATCCCGCGCTTGTCCATCTCCTCGGCGAGGCAGGCCCGCACGTCCTCGTCGAAGCCGCGCAGGGGCAGGCCCGCGCGATAGATCATCGTCGTCTCGGACCCCATCCCATGGAAGATGCCCGCGAACTCGACGCCGATGTAGCCGCTGCCGATCACCACGACCCGGCGGGGCTGCTCGGGCAGCGAGAACACCTCGTCCGACGTGATGCCGTGCTCGGCGCCCGGGATGTCCGGCACCCAGGGGCGCCCCCCGGTGGCGACGAGGATGTGGTCCGCCGTGATCAGCTCGTCGCCCACGCGCACCGTGTGCGCGTCCACGAGGACGCCCCGCCCGTCGTGCACCGTGACCCCCGCCGTGCGGAGGATCCGGCGGTAGATGCCGTTGAGCCGCGTGATCTCCGCGTCCTTCGCCGCGATGAGGTCCGGCCAGGAGAAGCTGCGCTCTCCCACCGTCCAGCCGAAGCCCGCCGCGTCCTCGAAGTCCCCCGCGAACGCCGAGGCGTACACCAGCAGCTTCTTCGGCACGCACCCCACGTTCACGCAGGTGCCGCCCATGCGGTTGTCCTCGCAGATGCCGACGCGGGCCCCGAGGCCCGCGGCGATCCGGGCCGAGCGCACGCCGCCGGAGCCGGCGCCGATCACGAAGTAGTCATAGGTCCTGGACATGGACGGCAGCATGAGCCGCCCTTGGCGGGCCGGCAACCGCGGCCGCTCGCCTCCCCGCGGTCAGGCCCCGTCAGCCCCGCCGTCTCCGGGGCAGGGCCCCCACCACGAGCACCAGCGGCAGCATCGCCGCCCCGCCCCCGCAGCCCGCGCAGGACGTGGCGTCGTCGTCGTCTCCGGCGGCGTCGTCATCGTCGCCGCCGCCGGGCACCGACGGAGCGGGGCAGGGACCGTCCCCCTCCACCGAGAAGCGGGCGTCGCTCATGTCCCACGGACCCTCATCTCCGGCGAGGCGCACCCGGATCCGTCCGTCCGCCGTCCCGATGTCCGGCACCGTCCACACCAGGGCGCGGTCCCCCACGTTCGTCTCGGCGACCGGAATCCAGCTCGCGCCGTCGTCGCAGCTGAAGTCGACGACCGCCTGCCCCTCCACGTCCACCGCTCCCCACAGCACCGTCACCTCGTCGCCCGCGACGTACTCCTCCGCCCCGTCGGGGACGGCCACGTCCACCCCAGGCGCCTTCATGAGCGTCACCCGGTCCGTGACCTCGCCGTCGTAGCGGACGTTGCGCAGGCTCATGCGGTCACCGCGGACGTCCATGAGCACCGAGCCGTGCTCCGGCTCGGCGAAGAACATGAGCGGGTGGCCTCCCTCCTGGGACACGCTCGCGCCTCCATGTCCCGCGACGACGAAGAGCGCCCCATCGCCGGCGGTCAGACCCGGGCCGAGCACGTAGGGCCCGTCGCCGTCGCTCCGGCCGTCGCGGATGTCGACGATGGCCTGATCGGTCGTCGGGGTCTCGTAGCCCCCGTGGGCGAGGTAGCTCCGCTCGTAGATGTGGGAGTGGCCGCCGAGCACCAGGTCCACGCCGCCGGCCTCGAGGATGGGCAAGGCGTTCTCCCGCATCTCGATGTGGCCGCCCTCCGTGTCCGAGTCGTGGCTGCCCTTCGTGTAGGGCGGGTGGTGGAAGTAGGCGACGATCCAGTCCTGGTCCGTGGCCTCGAGGTCCTCGGCGAGCCAGGTGAGCATGGGCCCGTCCGTGGCGCGGCTGCTCTGGTGGCTGTCGAGGACGACGAAGTGCACGTTCGCCCAGTCGAAGGAGTAGAAGGCCTCCGTCCCCGACGGCACGCCGCCGAGCCGCCCGTCGCTCGGGAGGTGGTAGCCCTCGTAGTAGGGCCCCTCCTCGGTCGCCGACACGGACGTGCCCCCCTCGTGGTTGCCGATGGTGGGGAAGGACGGCAGCCAGCTCAGCTGGTCCTGGTAGATGCCGAAGAACCACAGGGTGAACTCGAGGTCCGTTCCGTCGCCGTACGCCATGTCGCCCATGTGGAGGTACAGGTCCGGCCGGTCGGCGCCCCAGTGCGCCACGGCCGCGTCCCGCGCGTTCCGCTGGTCGAAGGAGCCGTTGCCCGAGTCGCCGACGATCCAGGCGCGGAACGGGGCGCGGCTCCCCGCCGGCGGGGCGGTGCGGAACCACATGTTCGCGGGATCGAGCCCCGCCGCGACGCGCAGGCCGTCGCAGGTGATCTCGTAGGTGTAGGTCGTCTCGGGGGTGAGGCCGGTGAGCAGGGCGACGTGCTCGGTCTGCTGGGTCGTGAGGTCGAGCGTCTCGTCCGTCGCTGCGTCGACCCCCCAGGACACCGCCCCGTCGCAGGCATCGTCGGTGCGGAAGACCAGCGTCGCCTCCGTGGGGCCGACCCGCTGCAGGTACGGGCCACGCAGGAGCTCGAGGGAGGACGCGGTCAGGGGCAGCGCGAGGAGGCAGAGCCACGGGACGAGGCGAGTCATGGGTCCTCCGGGAGCTGGGCGGCGAGGGCGCGGGCGGCGTCGAGGTCGGGGGCCTCGGCGAGGACGACGGCGAGCTCCCGGCGCCCCGCGGTCGGCTGCCCCGCGGAGATGAGCGCTCGGGCCAAGGCCAGTCGACGCAGCGGGGTGGCGCGGCGCGTCAGGCGGGCGCGGGCGAGGTCCACCGCGGCGGCGAGGTCGGCCTCCCGGGCCGCGTTCGTGGGCTGGAGCGAGGCGCGAAGGAGCAGCGCGTCGGGGGAGGGGAGTCGGACGACCAGCTCGTCCGACAGCGACAGAGCGTGGACTGGGTCCGCGGTGGCCTGGATCCGGAGTCGACGGACGTGGCCGACGAACCCGAGGTGCTCTTCCGCGTGGCCGAGCGCCCGGGCGAGGTCCGGGGACGGCGCCGGGCACGCGTCGAACGCCGCGGCCGCCCGGTCCGGGGTCGGGCTCGCCGTCAATGCCGCCAGGCGCTCGCGGCACGCCCCCTGCCCGAGGGCGTCGAGGGCGTCCGCGCGCAGGTCGTGGACCGACGCGCCCCCGCTGACGTCGGCGAGGCGCTCCAGCGCCGCCTCGGCTCGACCCCCGTCCAGCTCCACCTGGGCCCAGGCCACCGCGAGGGAGTCGCGGTCCACCGCCCCCGTTCCGAGCAGCTCCAGATCTGCGCGCGCCCCCGCCAGATCGCCCGCGCGCCGCCGCTCGTCTGCCCGCCGCAGGCGCGCGTCCGCATCGTCGGGGTTCAAGTGGAGGGCCGCGTCCAGGCGGTCGAGGCGCGCGGCCGCGCCCTCGTGAGCGTGCACCGGGAGGGAGACGGCCAGGGCGAGCGCGAGCGCGGCGCGCCGGAGGGCCGTCGTCACGGCCTCAGGAGCTCCCCGCCTCGATCTCCCGCACCAGGCGCTCGGACTGGAGCTCTTCGAAGACCGCGTTGCCCGTCGGCGGCCGCTGCTCGGGCCGCTTGCTCAGCATGTGCAGGACGAGGTCCGACAGCGCGCGGGGGACGGTGGGGTTCAGCTTGCGCGGCGCCACCGGCGGGCTCTTCGCGATGCGGCTCAGGAGCTGCTGCACCGTGCCGGCCCGGAAGGGCCGCCGCCCCGCGAGCACCTCGTAGAACACGACCCCGAGGGAGAACACGTCGCTGGCTGGCAGCCCCGCCGTCTCCCCGCGCAGCTGCTCGGGGCTCACGTACGCCGGGGTCCCGAGGACGGCGTGGGTCCGCCGACGGTGTTCGGGAGCGTGGGGGAGGAGCGCGATGCCGAAGTCGATGAGCTTCAGGTCTCCGCTCGTCTCGTCGAGGAAGAGGTTGCCCGGCTTCACGTCCCGGTGGACCACACCCTGGGCATGCACGGCCCCCAGCCCCGACGCCGCGCTGGTCAGCAGCGGCAGGGCGAGCTCCGGCGGCGGGGACCCGTAGGCCTCGAGGTGCTCGTCCAGCGACATCCCCTCGAGGAGGCCGAGCGTCACGTAGGGACGGCCGAGGCAGCTCCCCACGTCGTACGCCCGGATGACGTTGGGGTGGTTGATCATGTTGCCGATCGAGTACTCGGCCATGAGGCGCTCGGCCGCGTCGTGCGCCGGAGCGTCCGAGCTCAGCCACTTGAGCGCGACGACCATGTCCTCGTAGTAGCTGTCCCGCACCTGGTGCACCGTCGCGCACGCGCCGCGCCCGAGGTACTTGATGACCTCGTACCGGTCGTCGATCCACGTCCCCGGGGCGAGCTCGTCGCCGGGGGCGGCCGAGCGCTCGCGGATGATCTCGTCGTTCGCCTGGGCGAGGAGCTCGCGGTCGATGGCGTGCCCCGTGATTTCCGCCACCTTCTCCGCGAGGTCGTTCGGGGTGACCTTCTTGGGCAGGACCGTGCGCACTCCCATGGCCACCAGCTGCGAGCCGATGCCCGCCGCCGCGCCCCCGGGCGCCCGGGCGATCACCCGCGAGGGCAGGTCCGCGTGGTAGTGGGAGACCACCTGGAGCAGCGAGACCCCGTTGAGGCGGGACTCCCAGCAGTCGAGGTAGAGCAGGTCCGGCTGCTTCTCCTGGAGCTTGCTCATCGCCTGTTCGCCGCCGATGCAGAGCTCGGCTTCCAGGCCGAGGCGCCGGAACAGGTCCGCGACCTCCTTGCCCTCTTCGAACAGGTCGGCCACCACCACCGCCCGCGGAAGAGCCACGGGCTTGGGCTCCTCCTTGCGCCGTCCACCGAAGAGCCTGCGAAAGACTCCGGACTTCGACTTCGCCACGGGGGGCACTCCTGCGGGTTGTCGACCTGGGTCGAGGGGGGCCAGGAGAATACGTGCGGCGCGCAGGCCCTGCCAGTTGCGGGAGGCAGTCGGGAGAGGGGCTACTCGAAGCGCTTGCTGGTGGAGGGCCGCATCAGGTGGCGGTTCTCCGAGACGCCGCCGGTGTTGTCGACCACGTCGTGGGGCTTCTTCTCGAGGACGAAGTCCCGGATCTGGATGGGCTCGCCGTCGTAGACGAACTCGTCCCGATAGATGTAGTAGCCCGGGGCGACGATCTCCACCGTGTAGGCCCAGCCCCGAAGCAGGGGATGGTCCTCCTCGTCCACCCAGGGGGTGAACAGGCCGTCGAAGGCGTACGCGCCGTCCGAGGTGGTCACGGACACGCCGCGCAGGTTCGTCAGGGCGTCGATCCCGTGGGGCAGCTTGAAGCGCGGCCCCTCCTCGGGCTTCTTGCTGGCGGGCTCGCGCACCTGGATCTGGATGCGGGCGTTCTCCACCGGCTTCGGCTCGGCCTCCGCCCCGATCGACACCTTGCCGAGGATGCGCCCGGAGATGGAGCGGGCCCCCGTCGTCGCGCAGCCGGACGCGGCGAGCACGAGGCAGGCGAGGAGCAGGAGCGCGGGGCGCAGCTGGAGGGCGAGGGAACGCACGGAACGCATTGTGAGGTCCGAATCGGAGCGCGGCAAGGCGGCGCACGGCGCGGGCCGTCGCTTGTGCCTTTTCTGTGACCCGTCGAGGAGCCAATCGCGGAAGGGATCGTGGGGCGCGGGCCGGCCCAGGCCGCTTGCGCTCAGATGCGCGCCATGATGAGGCGGCTGAGCCACGGGAAGTGGCGCTTCACCCAGATGAGGACGCGCCCGTGGCCGGTGATGCCGGCGATGATCTTCTTGCGCCGCACCGCCGAGACGATCTCCTTGGCGGCCTTGTCCGCGGGGACGAGGAGCGGCGACGAGGACGCCTTCGCTTCGGGGTTGTGGACTCCCTGGTTGTTCACCTGGGAGATCTCGGAGGCGACGTAGCCGGGGCAGACGATCGACACCGAGACCCCCTGCCGCTTCAGGTCCTGGGACCAGCTCTCGGCGAGGCCACGGGCGGCGGCCTTCGAGGCGGTGTACGGCGAGAACTTGGGCGGCGCGATGAACGAGACGACGCTCCCCACGAGGACGATCTGGCCCTTCGTCTTCAGGAGCTCCGGCAGGGCGGCGTACACCGTGTTGATGAGCCCGAAGACGTTCGTCTCGAACTGGCGCCGGTAGTCCGACGGCTCGAGCTTCGTCATCCACTCCATCATCGCGTACCCGGCATTGGCCATGGCGATGTCCACGCGGCCCCATGCATCCACGATTTGCTGGACGGCGTCGCGGCAGGCCTGCTCGTCGGTCACGTCGCAGGCCACCGCCAGCGCCTCGCCGCCCGCGGCCTTGATGTCGTCGACGGCCCCCGAGAGGCGGTCCACGCGGCGCCCGGAGACGGCGACCTTCGCGCCCTGCCGCGCGAACTCCACAGCCGTCGCCCGGCCGATGCCGGTGCCTCCGCCCGTGATCCACACCACCTGTCCATCGAAGCGTCCCATGTGCCTCTCCTCGGTCTCGATTCGGCGGCGGCACCCTACCCCCCGCGGCGCCCCCGCGCCTGGACTGGTGCAGGATGGCGCCATGACCGGCATCTCTCCCTCCTGGACGGGCATCGCGCCCTGGGGACTGGGCACCCTGCGGCTGCACGAGGCCGAGGAGCCCACCGCGCTTGTTCACGCCGCGTTGGACCGAGGGTGCCGGCTGCTGGACCTCGCCGATGTCTACGGAGACGGCACGGTGGGCCACGCCGAGGAGCTCGCGGTCGCCGCTCTGGAGTCGTGGAGTGGACCGCGCGAGGAGGTCCGGCTCGTCACCAAGGGCGGCCTCGTGCGGCGAGCGAAGGGCCGCTGGGACACGAACGGCAAGGGCAAGCACCTGCGGGCGGCCATCGAGGGGAGCCTCGAGCGCCTCGGTCGGATCGATCTGTACCTGCTCCACGCGGTCGACCACCGCACCGCCCTGCGGACGTCGGTGCGTGCCCTCGCGAAGGCCCACAAGGAGGGGCTCGTGGGGGCCGTCGGCCTGTGCAATGTCCGGGTGTGCGACATCGAGGAGGCGCGGCGCCACGTCGACGTCGCCTCGGTTCAGATCGCGATGGGGCCGCGGGACCGAGAGCCGGTGGACGGTGGGGTGGTCCGCTACTGCGCCGAGCACGGCATCGAGCTGCTCGCCCACAGCCCGTTCGGAGGGTGGCGCAGCGCTTCCCGCCTCGGTCGGGACGAGGCCCTCGCGCCCCTCGCCGCCGAGCTGGCGACGGATGCCTGGTCGCTGACGACCGCGTGGCTCGCGAGCCTCGGGGTGACGCCCCTGGTCGGGGCGCGGCGCATCGAGACGCTGCCATCGGCCGTCGCGCTCTCGCCCGGCCCTCGGGCCACCCTGGACGCCGCGCTCCCAGCGGGGGTCCTGCGCTCCCCGCCCCCGTCGCCACCGTCCGCCGATCCCGCCGACGGCGAGGTGGTCCTCGTCATGGGGATCCCCGGCGCGGGCAAGTCCACCCTGGTCACCGACTTCGTCGAGCGGGGCTACGTCCGCCTCAATCGCGACCAACGTGGCGGGCGCCTCGACGATCTGCTGGCCCCGCTGGACGCCGCTCTCGCGGACGGACAGCGCCGCGTCGTCCTCGACAACACCTACCCGTCCCGGGCCTCGCGCCGCCGGGTGGTCGACGTCGCCTGGGCCCACGGCCTCCCCACCCGCTGCTTGTGGCTCCGCACGTCGACCGAGGACGCCATGCGCAACGTGGCGGAGCGGATGCTCGACCGGCACGGGCGCCTCCTCACCCCGGACGAGATCGCCGCGAGCCGCGATCCGGCGGACCTGGGGCCCAGCGCCCACACCCGCTGGCACCGCCTGTTGGAGCCGCCGACGGTCGCCGAAGGCCACGCCGCCGTCGTCGACGTGCCCTTCGTGCGCCGGGAGCCGGCCGAGGCCGGCGTCGCCGTGGCCTTCGACTACCGCCTTTTGTGGGGGGGCAAGCCGAGCCCCGGCGACGACGTGCAGGTGGTGGACGGCGCCGCCGAGACCCTGGCGCGCTGGGCCGCGCGCGGCGCTCTGGTGCCTCTGGTCTACCTCGCCGAGAAGGACTGGAGCGAAGAGGCTGTCGCCGAGCGCCTCGCCCGCACCCAGGAGCTCGTGGGGGAGACCCCCCTCGCCCCGCGCATCTGCCGCCATCGGGGCGCCGGCCCGGCGGTGTGCTGGTGCCGCAAGCCCATGCCCGGGCTCGTCGTCGCCGCCCTGCGCGACCTGGGGCTGCCGGCGTCCTCGGTCACCGTCGTCGTCACCGGGGCGACGGACGCCACGATGGCGCGCCGTCTCGGGTGCGCGACCCTCACCCCCGAGGAGTTCTTCGCCGGCCCGTGAGCGCCGCGCGGCTCTCCCACTACTTCACCGGGAAGGGCCAGTCCGGCATGCGCTCCAGGTTCTTCGCGTCGTGCCCCGAGAGGACCACGAGGCCGATGTTGTCCCAGGCGAAGCGGTGGACCCGCCACTGGCTGTCCCAGTTCGCCTCCCAGTCGTGCTCGAGCAGCCCGCGCACCAGCGGGGACTTCATCGCCGGCGCCTGCCAGTGGGGGTCGGTCCACGCCGTGTCGCCGACGATGAGGTAGCTCGCGCCCACGAGGTTCACGAGGTAGCTCGTGTGCCCGGCAGTGTGGCCCGGCGTGGACAGGGCGATCAGCGAGCCGTCGCCGAACAGATCCACGTGCCGGGCGAAGGGCCCGAGCGGCGCCTCGGTCCACGTGAACTCGGTGACGTTGGTGTGCCCCTCGAAGGGCGTCGGGTCCGGCGTCCCCAGCGCGGACTTGTCGAGGCGGGATCCCCACTCGTCGGCGGCGATGTGCAGGGTGGCGCCGGGGAAGTCCTCGAGCCCGCCCACGTGGTCCGGGTGCATGTGGGTGACGAGGACGTGGGCCACGTCCTCCGGGGCGATCCCTGCCTCGGGGAGCCGGTCCACCGCTGCCTTGCCCTCCTCCATCTCGAGGCCCAGGAGGTTCGTCATGCGCTTGCCCGGGTAGTCAGCGGGGTCCGTGGCGGTGCGCTTGCCGAAGCCCAGGTCGATCAACACCACGCCCTGGGTGGGGTGCTCGAACACGTAGACGTAGACCGGCAGCGTCTGGTGACGGCTCGGGGCACCCTGGACCACGAGGTTGCCCGGGGCGCCCGTGTCCGCCACGTGGAGCATGCGCAAGGAGCCGCCGGGGAGCGCGTCGCGGTCGACGGACCAGGCCGTGGGCGACAGCTCGGGACCCGGAGGGGGCTTGCGGGACGCGCAGCCGGGGGCCGAGGACGCGACGAGGAAGCAGAGCAGGGCGAGGGGAGTGCGCATCGGCGCAGGGTACGCCAACGGGCCCCTCGGTCACCCCTCGTTCCAGCTCCACAGCGTGCCGCTCGGTCGGGCATCCGACGACAGGCAGCGGGCGCCCTCGGCCGGTGGCACCGCGGACACCCCGCCTCCGAGGAGTCCGTCGGCCCAGCGGGCGAGCGAGCGCGGCTCGCTGGCGGCCTCCACGAGCCCGTCCGCCGCGAAGACGTCCCCCGGAGCGACGACAGCGGCGCCGGACCGGGCGACGAGGGCGGCGAACCGCCGGTCACGCCCGGCCAGCTCCTTGCGCCACGACGCGTGCTCGTCGACGTGCAGCGCGTCGTTGTATCTACGCAGCCGTACGCCGCCCTCGCCGTGATCCACCTGGGAGATGGCCGTGTTCGTGAGCTTGCCCAGCACCCGCGGCGGCTCGGGCGAGACCCCGAGCAGGTCGCCGAGCAGCGTGATGATCACGCCGCCGTGGGCCACCAGGAGGACCCGCCTCCCCGCGTGGGCGCTGCGCAAGGCGTCGTAGGCCGCCCGGACCCGCCGTGCCACGTCCGACCACCGCTCGCCGCCGCCCACCGGGACGTCCTCGCCGCGCGCGAGGGCCGCCACCTCGTCGGGGTACCTCGCGTGGACCTCCGCCCGGGTGAGCCCCTCCCAGGCCCCCAGGTCGATCTCCCGCCAGACGGAGTCGATGGAGAACTCCATCCCGAGCGCGCCGGCTGCCGCCTCGGCGGTGGCCCGGGCCCGCCGGAGATCCGAGCTGACGATCAGGTCGGGGCGGTCCATCTCCGCGAGCCGCGCGCCGACCTTGCGCGCCTGCTCTCGTCCGCGGGGGCTGAGCTCCGCGTCGCGTTGGCCCTGCCAGATCCCCGCCGCGTTCGAGACCGACTCACCGTGCCGCACCAGCGTGATCTGCATCCTCACCTCTCTTCGGGCGGGGCGCGCCCAGGGGGCCGAGCCCCCAGCGCTGGACCGCGCCGTCCCATCCCCCGGTGACGATCTCGTCCGGGGCGGCGAAGACTATCCCCGAGACGCGGCCCTCGTGGGCCGGGCCGCGGGACAGCACCGTCCGGTCCGCGAGGCGGACCAGCGAGAGCCTGCCGTCGAGGGTGCCCAGGGCGAGGACGTCGCCGGCGGGGGAGAGCGCCACCGAGGTGACGTTCCCTCCGGGCACCGGGCCGAGGTCCACCCCATCCGCATCGAACAGGCACGCCCCCGCGCCGTTCCCCGCCGCGACCAAGCCCTCGTCGGACACCGCGACGGGACCAGCTCCCGGGCACGAGCGCCGCCAGCGCTCGACGAGCTTGCCGCCATCCGCCTGGGCGAGCACGACCTCTCCCGTCCCGGCGCGCATCACCGCCATGGAGCCCGCCGCCGCGAGGTCGTAGATCGCGCCCGACTCCATCAGGACCTCTTGCGCAGGGGTCCGCAGCGGGCTCGTCGGGGAGTAGCTGACGCCCACGACGCCCACGCCGTCCACGTGGGCTACGCGGCGGTAGGTGGACCCCGCTGGCACGTCCGTCACCTCGGTCGTCTCGGGATCCACGGTGCGCATGGCGGTGGTCTCCGCCACGGCGCTGACCGCGTATCCGCGCCCTGCGGGGTCGAATGCGAAGTCCTTGATCACTCCACCGAACATGGGGACGGTTCGGACCGAGCGAGTCCGGGGATCCCACAGGGTGACTTCGCCGGTGCCCCGCGGGGCGGCCACCAGGCCGTCTGGACGCACGGCGACAGCCGAGATTCCCGGGCCGCGCCCCAGACGCCACCCGGGGCCCTCCGGCGGAAGGGACCAGCGGGTCAGCCGCCGACCGAGGGTCACGAGTGCGTCCCCCTCCAGCAGGAGATCCCGCGCGCCGTCGATCGGGAGCCGCAGCGCTTGCTCTGCCGCCGGGTCCCAGGAGAACACCGCCCCCCGCTCCGACCGCAGGAGCAGGCCGCCTCCCGGGCGGCGCGCCGCCTCGACGAGCCCCGAGCGCGTGATGGGGTGCCGCGCCAGAAGCCGGGGTCCCACCGCGTCGATGACGAGCAGCCCGCTCGAGGTCACGAGGCCGAACCGGGAGCCGTCGAGGTGGAGCGCGTCGCGCAGCCCCGTCAGGCGCCACTCGTTCGGCAGGGAGTCGACGAGCGCCTCGGGAGGGTCTCGCGGATCCACGTACCCGAGGCGGTGGTCCACGCAGATGACGAGCAGCCCCCCCGGTGCGCTCGCCGCCACGGCCACGCCCCCGCCGTCGTCGCACCACGGCAGCGACTGGTGTCCGTCCGCCCCCACCAGCGCCATCCGGTCGCCCCGCCAGGCCAGCGCGAGGTCTGCGTCGATCCGCTTCACCTTCTCCGCGAAGCTCGGCACCGGCCAGCGACGCTCCTCCTCGCCGGTGGCGGGGTCGAGGCGGACGAGGGGCCCACCCTTGAGAGGCACGTACAGATCGGGCGGGGCCGCCGCGAGGACGCCCTCGGTCTCCAGGGTCGTCTCCCACAGCAACCGGTCACCGTCGAAGCCGCGGACGGTGCGGTCCACGCGGCACGCCCACCGGCTGCCCCCGAGCAGGGCCACTTGATCGCAGGCGCTGCTCGCGACGGGCGTCGCCTCCCGCCGGGTGGGCCGCGGGCGCAGCGCGAGGCCGGCCAGCACGCTCCGGGCCTCGGCCGACTCCGCCCACCGGAGCGCCTCCCAGGCGAGCTCCTCGGCGCGCTCCGGCTCCCCGGCCCGGTCCGCGGCGAGGGCCTGCTCGGTCAGCGCCCGGGAGAGACTGGCTCGGGCCACCCCCCGCTCCGCCTCTGCCCGGACCCACCCCACGATGAGCGCCGCCGCCAGCAGCACGGACCCCACGAGCCCGACGACCAGCGGCGCCCGCCACAGGCGCACCAGCCGGCCCAGGAGCTCGCCGGCGCTGTACTCGTGGGCGAGCACCCGGCGACCGTCGAGGAAGCGCTCGAGGTCGGCGGCGAGGGCCGCGGCGTCGGGGTAGCGGTCCTCGGGCCGCGCCGACAGGGCCTTGCGGATGACCCCTCCCAGCGCCGCCGGGGCGCCCGCCGCGTCGAGCTGCGCCTCGCCGAGCGGGGAGCCCACGTCCACCCCCTGCGCGTCGCCGCCGGTCGCGACCTCCCACAGGACGGCGCCGAGGGACCAGACGTCCGAGGGCGGCGTGGCCCGACCGCCCTGGCGCTGCTCGGGGCTCATGTAGCCAGGGGTGCCCACGGGGCCCGAGTCGTCCTCGCCGGCCTCCAGCGCCAGGCCCCAGTCGGCGACCTGGGTCTCCCCGAACGCGCCGAGCAGGATGTTGTCGGGCTTCAGGTCCCGATGGACCACGCCGCGGCTGTGGGCGTAGGCGACGGCCTGGCACGCCAGGAGGAAGGGCCGCAGGCACCCCAGCCGCTCGGCGAGGGGCCGGCCGGCGAGGCGCTCGCTCAGGGCTTCCCCGCGGACGAGGCGCATGACGTACCAGGCAGCGCCTGCGTCATCCTCGCCCGCGTCGTAGACCGGCAGGATCGCCGGGTGCTCCAGGCGGGCGGTGATGCGGGCCTCGCGCTCCAGCCGTCCGCGCCCCGCGGGGGCGTCCGGGCGGCACTCCTTGAGCGCCACATCGCGGTCGAGGACCCGGTCACGTGCGGCGAACACCCGGCCCATGCCCCCGACGCCGAGCAGCCCCCCGCGCTCGTAGCGGGGTCCCAGGACGTCGGGGCGGGGGGGCGCCGGGGTGCCCCAGACGGCGGCGACGCTTCCGTCGTCGAGGTCGTCGTCCTCGTCCACGGATCAGGTCCGATCGACGATCGTGTCCGTCGGCTCCACGATCAGCTCCACCTGCCCGGTGCGGGTCGCGGCCACGAGCCCGGCGTCGAGCCCGGCGCTGCGGAACTTGCTCCGGAGGCGCGCCAGCGCCACGTCCCAGCGGCGCCGCAGCAGGACCCGCTCGTCCTCCTCGCGCCAGATCTGCCGCGCGAGGACGTACCAGTCGACGGGGCCGTCGAAGGTGACCAGCTCGGAGACGATGCGCGCCGCGATGCCGCTCAGCGACAGCACGAGCGCCCCCTCCGAGTGGATGTGGACGGAGTGGAACCGGGCCTCGATCGTCAGGGGCGGCCGACCGGACCCCGCCCGGGTGGCGCGGCGTCCCGCCTTCGCGAGCGACAGGGTCGTGACCTCGAAGCTCCGTCCGCCCACGGAGAAGGTGTCGCCTTCCGTGAGCGGGCGCGCGTCCTGCCCGGCGACCTTGAGCGTCCACCCGTCGCCGGTGTTCCAGACGTGGGCGTCCGCCCCGAGCTCGTAGCGCTGGGTGAGGCTCGGCTCGGGGTGCAGGTGGAGCGACGACGTGCCCGACAGGACCTGCCGGGGCAGGCCGTCGCCCCGCAGCGCCAGAACCTGGTCCGGCAGCTCGACCTCCAGGACGGTCAGGGGCAGGCCCGGAGCGAGCTCGATGACCTGCCCTTCGGAGAGGGTCACGTCCCGCACGGTGCGCCCCTCGATCGCGAAGCGCCCACGCAGGGCGAGGAGCTTGAGCTCGCCACCCCGCAGCGACACGAGGGCGTGGGCCTCGGAGATCCGCCCGTCGTCGATGGTGAGCGCGGCCCCGCTGGTCCGTCCGACCAGGTCACCAGGTCCCAGCGCCACCGTGCTCCCGCCCGGGAGCTCCACCCTCACATACGCGTGCACTCGCCCTCCGCACCCCTGCGGAGAGTCTAGACCCGTTGGGGCGCCGGGCGCGGCTCTGGAGGGTGTGAGGCCCTTACAGACCGTTTCCGCAGAAGCCGTCGGCGACGAGGGCGGCGATGTCCGCGGCAGAGAGGGCCGAGTCCCACAGGGCGAGGTCGTCGAGGCGGCCGTCGAGCTCCCGCCGCTCCTGGTTGCCGTCCCAGCCCACGACGAAGGGCAGCTCGCCGTCGGGGATGGCGGTGAAGCTGGTGGTGGCGCTGCCCACGACCGCGCCGTCGACGTAGAGCGTCACGTCGCCGAGCTCCCAGGTCAGCGCGACGTGGACCCACCCCTGGGTGCAGAGAGGCGTGGGGTCCGTCACGAAGGTCTCCTGGGCGCTGGCGCCGCCTTCGACGAGGCCCGCGGCGCGGCCGGTCGAGTCGATGACCACCGACCAGCCCGTCCACGAGGTCGTGCCGTTTCCGTTGCTCGCCACGAACGCGAAGTCCTCGTCGGGCAGGGCGTCGAGGCGGATCCACTGGGCCGACGTCCAGGCGAGGGGCGCGCCGAGCTCCACCTCGCCGTAGGCCTCGTCGAGGTCTCCCGCAGAGCCGAGCCACCCGGGCACCGAGCCCCAGGTCCCGGACGCGGTCCCGCCGTAGCTGTTGCCCGACGAGTCGGCGAGGAGCGAGCCGGACGCGTCGAAGCTCCAGTGGAGGAGGGGCGCGGGGCCGGCGTACGTCGCGGCGCCGCACGGTGCGGTGTAGGTCCAGGCTGACGCGCAGGCGCCCTGGCAGTCGGTCGTGGGATCGCAGTCGTCGTCCACGGCGTCGGCACAGACCTCGTCCGCACCGGGGTGGATGCTGGCCTCCGTGTCGTCGCAGTCGGTGGCTGCGGGGTAGCCGTCCCCGTCGCCGTCGAGGCTCGCTGCGTCGTCCCCGGCGGAGTCGTCGTCGTTTGCGACGCTGTCGTCGTCGTCCCCGACGGAGTCGTCGTCGTTTGCGACGCTGTCGTCGTCGTCCCCGGCGGAGTCGTCGTCGTTTGCGACGCTGTCGTCGTCGTCCCCGACGGAGTCGTCGTCGTTGGCGACGCTGTCGTCGTCGTCGCTGGTCCCCGGGCAGCCGGGCGCGAGCAGGAGGGCGAGGGACAGCACGAGGGCGCGAGCGAGCATGAAGACCTCCGAGGCCACCCCACTCGGGGCAGCATGGGGGTCACGCTAGAGCTGTCCCGAGTGTCCCGGACCCTTCACAGGTCTTACAGGGTCCGCGGGCGCCGCTCAGTCGTCCTCTTCGCAGGTGAACGTGTTCACGAACGTGAACGACGTCCCGTCGCAGGTGTACCCGGACGCGGTCGTGCTCCCTACGTCGCAGTAGTGGCAGTTCCCGGTGAAGTCGCAGGCGTCGCCGGGGTCGGGCTCCACGGTCGGACAGTCGCCCGAGTTCGCGCAGTCCGGTCCGCCGCAGAGCTCGGTGTCGTCGCTCCCCGCGGAGTCGTCGTCGTCGGACACCGGGGGGCAGCCGGCGATGAGGCCGAGGCCGAAGGTGGTGAGGATGAGGGCGAACAGGGTGGTCAGGGCGCGCATGGGGTTCCTCCTGCGGAGACGCTACCAAGGGCGCGGCGAGGAGCGGCTCCGAGGGGGGCTCCCCCCGGTCTACAGTGGCGCGGCCATGGTCCACGTCCGCCTTTTGCTCGTGCTCGCCCTCCTCGTCGCTCCCGGATGCACGGAGTCGGGCTCCCTCGCGGGCCCGGGGGCCGCTGACGACGACGACGACATCACCGGGGCGGACGACGACGACGCTGCGGACGACGACGACGCTGCGGACGACGACGACGCCGCGGACGACGACGACGCCGCGGACGACGACGACGCCGCGGACGACGACGACGCTGCGGACGACGACGACGCCGCGGACGACGACGACGC
>Ga0213833_1001301_pt1 | contig 18240 bp, 23 predicted proteins | sample SWATP21_FD_160575 | JGI IMG/M metagenome (GOLD analysis project Ga0213833, IMG submission 160575) | Coastal seawater microbial communities from Marineland, Florida, United States - SWA TP2 #1 | ecosystem: Environmental > Aquatic > Marine > Coastal | place: USA: Florida | collected 2016-08-14
CATCTGGCGCCCTAACCACAGTGGCAGCGGAAGGGTGCCTCAAGCGTGTCGTTCGCGGTGACGGAGCGACCTGACTCCCCCCGCCCCCACCGCCTCCTCGACCCGGTGTCGTGGGTGGGGCAGCCACGAGACCCCCCACCGCAGCCCGAGCATGGGCACCAGCACCAGCACCAGCAGGACCCACTACTTGTGACTGCGACAGCGACAGCGACAGCGCCAGCGACGGCGGCCGGGCCGAGGTGGACCCGCGGGTGGCTGGTGAGGACGCGGAAGCCAAGCGGGGCGTGCCCAGCGCCTTGTCTGAGAAGGACGTGGAGCCGAAGTTGTCTCCCGAAAACATCACGCCCCGGTCATGCGCTGAACCCGGCGAGCCCTCTTGCTCGGAATCGGTTTCCCAAATACCAGTCCTCCATGATTGTGCATGCGCAGGCTTCTTGCTGCCGGCAGGTGCACGCGGGGGACGCGTCTGTACCGCACCGCTTTGGGGTGGCGCGCCACTCGCCTCCAAGCGATCTGCGTGGCTGTGCTGGCCTGTTGCTGTCGAGTCCTCTTTGCGCTCCGCTGCACGACCTAGAATCCATGCATTGGGCTTCCGCGGGGCGGGCTGTGCGGTGTTGGTGCCTGTGGTGTGCCCGGTATCTACTTCAGGCGCTGCCGGAGCAGACGTGGAATAGGTAGTGACGTGGACATGTTCGGAGTGCGATTCGGGGTCAGGTTCCTCAGCCAACGCTGGTGGTGGGGGATGCATCGTTCGGAGCGTGGGTGATGCTCCACCGCCAAACGCACGTGGCGAGCTTGCTGCGGATGTTGTGGTGGAAGCCCCAAATGCGCCCCCTGCACCAGCATGGGATGACGTCCACCGCGTGAGCATGTGAAACGGCGTCGCCCCCCGAATGTCAGCAGCACTGGGACGCCTGGACACCGGTCCACGGCGAGAGTACATCGACAAAGTCGGCGAAACGGCGGTCGAGTGTTCCCCCTCCTCACTCGTGGGGCCACCACTGAGCGTTGGAGAGTACTGGGTCGTCACCAGGCGCATCGCGTCATCATCTTCGTCACTGCTGATGGTGAAAGCCGACGCTTCAGTGTCGTAAGACGCAGCTGAGCCCGCCGAAGGGGACACAGGGAGGAAGTCAATGCCGGCCAACACTCCATCCAAGGAAGGGACGCGGGCTACAACTGTCGGTCGAGGGCCTCGAGATGCCGAAGCTGCAGCCTCTGTTGGTGGTGTCGGCGGCGCTTCAGATGGTGGATCCACCGCGAGTGCCTTCGCAGGTACAGCGTCCGCACTTGAGGGATCAACTCCAGGCTGCAGCGTAGTTGGAGCCGAAGACGCAGCTGTCGAGGTCAAGTTGGCTTCGGGAGGATGAACGGGTGACACTGGTCGGACGGCAGGGTGATGGTCTACTCCATCAACGAACTCGTCGCTGTGAAGCGTTGTTGCCAGAGCCACAGTCGAGTCGATGTCACCAGCAGTCGAGTCGACACCACCCGTGCCACCCACATCGAGCCCGATGGCGGAAGGAGTGGCCAGAGCCGTCGCGTCGGGAGTGATGGAGGACGGCCCAAGGGAATGGAACGCAGAATCCAGTGCGCTGTGTTCCAACGGTCCTGCCGCTTGCGCCGCTGTTGGAGGTGCTTCAAGCGGCGCACTGTCCACAACCGAAGCTGGTTCAGATACGCGCGTGGGTGTGCGGAAATTGTCTTCCTTGGCCGAACGTGCGCGGCGCAACTCTTTCCCACCCGCCTGTTCGGTGCTGCCTGCGCCAACGGCATCATCCGGCTCCTGTGGGGTGTGGGTGTCGTCCTCGTGCTGCGGGCGCTGCTGCGAGCGGGGCGTAGCGGCAGCAGACTGTGGGGCACTTCGGAGTGGGCTGGAAACATGCACAGCAGCATGTGAGCTGGAGTGTGACACCCTGCTGGCCGGTGTATCCGTGAAGACCTGTGAGATGTCGGTTCCGTGGCGTGGCACATTGGTATTGACCTTCACAACGTGGCGCTGTTGGGAGTGGAGGTCCACCTTTGAACGCTGTCGGGAAGGGCTGGTGCGATGGGGTGGCGGCTTGTGCCGGCGCTTGAACCGCACCATGGCCGGGCGGTGAGCACAAACAAATCTCTGGACGTCCTCGCGCACCGGATGCCGCATGATGGCACGTGCTGCGACGCGACGGAACGTGGGAAACGACACCACATCCGCAGCTGCGTAGTATGCAACGCCGAACTTCGTGTAGCCGGTGGGCATGGGGAGCTCGCCGTTGGTGGGGACGAAGAACGGCACACCCTCGCGGGTGTAGCCAGCCGGAGGGTTGGCACGAAGGGCCCCGCCACCATGCCAAGCCGCTCGGGAACCATACGGACCAGGAAACGCCAACCGTACCTTGCGAGGAGTTTTTGCGCGTGATGTAGCAACGCTGGCGCCATAGAAAGACGGCATGTGACGTCGGGATCCCGGTGACGCAGAGCCAACGCCGGAAAAGGAGCCCGATCCACTTCCGCCACGGCGCGGAGTTCCTGGCGCACTCAAGCCAGGGTTTGCCCCCTCCTGGACGAGGCCAACTGGGGAAACATAGAGTCGCGGTGCCATGTCAGGATACAACCTGGAGAAGCCCACACGTACTCACCACAGACAAAACCGAGTGAGTGTGTACCAGATGGTCAGGGCAACACAAATGTTGTGTTTTCTCACACACAGACAACGCGGTTGTTTCACAGAACGGCACGTACGCGATGGCACCTCCACTGTCGTCACTTCGAGCACGGGGCGCGAGCTTTGCCGGCATGGGGGCCAGGCTCACTGGAGGCGCAAACATGAGCTTGCCCGTGAGGGGATGCAGCAGAACTGGAGGCGCCGAGACACCCGGTTGCTGTCGTGGCGACGAGCCACGAGGGCTGAGTTCGACACCACGCACACCGGCACCGGCAGTGGCGATGGCACTGCGGTGAGCAGTGTGTCCCTTGAACGTGGCCTTGGCAGCACGCAATGCCATCGTCTGGGCGCGGGCAATGATCGCAAGGGCATTGTCAGCCGTGTTCACCGTCGATGACAGAATCTTCAGGCGCACGTGCAGGAACTCGCGCGCGCCAGAGCTCTTTACCTGAGGTGGCACAGCAGGGTGAGCCACTACGGCTTCATAGCACACGGACATGCGGTGGCATACACGTACCCGCAAGGACACAATGTTCCCGTTGTCCATGACAGGAACGCCATGAACATGTGTGACACTTGGCACACTGTCTTGCACTGCCTTGCTTTCTTGTCGATCCAAATGACGCGTGCTTGCACCATGCAGGCCCCAAGCACTTGAAAATTGGGCGGTTCCAGATAGGGCGTGCCGAGCAGCTCGCGTGGTCGGCACTGTCCTCACCCCCATCACAATCGCATCATACCAGACAACGGTTGTCTGGGCTTGCTTTTGCGCCTGAAGACACATCACACATCACGTTACACCAGCTTCTCCAGGTCATCCAAGGCGACACAAAGCCCGCACGGAATCCCCATCATACCTTGTGTCGATCAGCTCCGAAAATAGAGGCAAACCCGTTTGCCTGGGCGGCATAGTACGCCGTGAACCGCACCCGGGTCCGGAGTTGCCACAGTCTGTGAACCGAGGCGCTCGGGGGAGCTGCAGGACCATGTTCACCTGCGTCGCCGTCGTGGCTGGCGCTGCTTGGTGCTCGTGCATCCTCGCCTGCGACAGCTTCCTTGCCCAGAGACTGTGCCACCGCCCATTGATGTTGTGCTGCATCGAGCCGCTGGCGACTGTGCTGAATGGCACGCAGCACGATGGGGTGCGCCTCAGGGACAAGTTTGACTCCATCACGTGTGCGTTGGCCCGCATACAGACGCGACATGGGAGAGGCTGCGTTGTATAAGGGTGCGATGCCTGAAGTATGATCCGCCGCATCATCATCGGGTGGGTTTGCAGTCTCCGCACCAACGTGCTGCGCTCGGCCACTTGACCCTGGCCTCTTCCCAGAGAACCGTGGGTGCAACTCATTGCCACGTGTGCCACGCTGCAGACACTCTGTGGCATCGCGCACAGCAGCTGCCAGGCCCACGGGACCTTGGGTGACGGACGTGGACGCTGCGGCGGCTTCAATAACACCCGGAGGGACCTCCACCATGTCAGTTGCATTGCGGGTTTCAGTTTGCCAACCCGACGGGAGATGGTCCACAGGTGGAGGTGACGGCTCTTCAATGGTGGCGTTTGGAAACCAAACGAATCTGGCAAGGCAAGCGGCACAGGCAAGGGCGCAGCACACATTTTGCGTTCCACACCACCAGTGGATGTGACGACCCGTGCATGTCAGTCAGAGCAACAGCAAAACACGAACAGCACAGGACCAGGACACAAAACGAACCCAAGCTGCATGATGTGAGGGCGACTGGTCAGGCGCAGGTCCCCACGTTGAGCTGTAGGGAGACCGTCGACAGCATGATGTTCTGCCCCGGGTGCTGCACTGGCATCGCTCTCCGTGGGCAATACCGGCGGAAGGGTCGTGCACCCTTCCGGCACACCCAAGGGAGGCGGCAGAACAGCTGTGACCTCAAAAGCTGCCAGGGCCATGTCAAGGGTTAACACATCGGCTTCTGCAGACATGTTGTTTCTACCGCTGTCCGAGCGCAACAGGGTGTCGCTGTCGTGTGTGGCACGGTGGGGCGAGACAGCCATTGCGTGTGCCCGAACAGCAAGACTGCTGCGGGCAACTCCTGCCGGCAGCTCCACTGCGACACACCAATCTCGATCACGCAAAGCAGAGGTGGGTTCCTGCGATTCTGCCTCTCCCCCGCTGGCCGAAGGTGTCACACTGGCGCGACTTCGGGGTTCACGAAGAAACCCTGGCGTCTTGCACGCTTGCGCAGCTGCCGCCTTGAGCTGCGCGTGGCGAACGCTCAGCCCGGTGTGGCCACTTGGTCCGCTCCATAGCGTGACGACACGACCTTGCGCGTTCCAGCGAGGGTCAGCGTGGTCGGAAGCTGAGCTGACGTGGTTGGGTGTACCACCGTCTTCAGTTGGCATGTCATCTGACGGCAGGTGCCCAAACATGGCAGACAGCATCGATGAAGCATCGTGGGATTGCAGAAGCGGAAAGGGTACTTTGTGTGACGTTACACTGGGGCCATGGCCACTGCGCCGCCCTTGTGGACGAGACGAGGGGTGGTGCGCAGCGTCAGTCGCAGGAGGAAAAAGACGAAACGTGGTGGTCGGATCTTGCATCACATGGTGCAAGTGAAAGGCAGTTTCCTGCAGCATGACCTCCAGGGCGTGCTTGTCCACATCAACTCCAGCGAACACGTCTGCGTGGCGTGGGTGTGGCTGTTTCAACAACACATCCACCGGTTGTCAGTACAAAGGCATTTGGAGGGCATGTGCATTGCGTTGGGTGCGCCTGCATACCTCATCCACAAGAGAAGCGAGAACACTCATGCCCGAGTGCATAGTTTTCAACAAGAGGGCACGGGTGAGCAGACCAGAGCCCGGGGAAGCGTGTGCCTTGTCGCGAGTTTGCATCCACTGGGCGACAAACTCAGAAGCTTCCCTCTGCACCAACGAAGGCAGGGAGTGTTCATGGGCAAGCAACTGCTCGTGTACCACATCCGCGAACAAGTCCCCGGTGCGAGGTTCGTGTTGAATCCACTCTCGAAGCAGCTGCAGCACAAGGTAAGGACTCAGTAAGAACCACCTGTGTCAAGTCATGCGTGCGACGCCTTGGCCCGGGATGCGAGGCCTACCTGAAGTGTTGCAAGAAATAGCGGGGGCGCGAGTGGCTGGCTTGGGTCCAATTCCATCATCATGATGTGCTGCACCAGTGTGGCGCACTTGCTGGTGGGCTGGCATGCGGCCACGTTAGCAACCCTGCCTGATATTTTCGATCCAGATGCAGCCTCTTCATGCGCTGTGTCCCCTCGACATGACAAGACGGGGGCAAGCTTCCTCAATGCAAACAGCAAATACACTTGCTCCTTTATCAGTGCCTGCCTTGTTTTTTCGAGGCCCTCCTCCTGTGCAGGTGCTTCGTTGCCTTGCGACAAGTGTTCCACCAGGTGCTGATACCAGTTGAAGACCGACGCGAGGCGTCTACACACGGAGGCTGTCACCTGCACAAGCAACCCAGCCATGGTGGCATCGTCACCGGATGGGGTTGCTTCGTTCCTAGTCGCGGGCGCGTTCAGGGCAGCGTCCAGATCCTGGGACGAGAGGATCCGACCCAGAGCAACCACCAAGTCCGACTCGCGGTCTGCACCTTTGGTGGGGCTTTTGCTTTCGCCCGGTCGGCTTGGTGGGCCGTGAGAGAGCGAGCACAGGCGTTCAGCAATGGCTCTGCCCACGACTCCAAGGAGGGCTTCGCTCTCGAGCCGGGTTTGGGCATCTTCTTCCGACACCATAGCGACTTGCAGTGCCCGCACAACCTGGGACACAGAACTGACTGATAGCATTGACAAGGACGGAGCCGCAACTCGCATGTACAACAGCACAGAGCGCCGGATACTGGGCTCTGGACAAGACAACACTGGTACATTGCCGCACATGTTGAGTGAGGAAACGCTAGCCAAGCACTTGCTGCTGCAACACTCGCTGCAAACACTCAATCCCATGTTCATCGCACAACATACCCTGTGCAAACATGACCCAAGCTGCAGGCCGCATTCGATTCCAAAAGACGCACAACACGGACAGTAGACACATGAGGCACCGTTCATTGCCAAACGGTGGCACATACGAAACAACGAAGACACTACCTGCGCTAGCATCTGCTTCAGGTCCAACAACAGCGATAGGACGGGTCTGAGCTAGGCGCATGAGCGAAGAACCGGCCGACATCAAAGCAGCTGACAAATGGGGGACATGGGTGTGGGAGCTTGCGTTCCAAGCCTCCAACGCCTTGTCCACCGCTTGCCGGAGTGGTGTCGCTGTGGCCATGGCTGAAACGCAGATTCTCACTCAAGCAAAAGAGGGTGCTAGTTACTCATTCATCGCTCACCCAAGCAGCCACTGGCTTTGCTCAATTCAACAGGAAGCCGCAATCAGAGTGCGGCGACGCAACCTCGTACGAACTGGGCGGATTGCGTGCGGATTTTGATTGATTGTAGTTTGACCGGTTTCGGATATGGTCGTGTGGTTTAGCACTAGTTCATCCATCACAGCCAACCGGAGAGCCGGTGTGGCTGCGTCGTGATCGTCGCTCAAGCTCAAGTGCACGATGGGGTGTTGTAGCGCCAAGGCTCGCGTAACGGCGTATGCACCTTCGACTGCTATTGATCAGCGGGTGGGTAGCGGTGGCTTGTTGGCTTCGCGAATTGGTTCCTGCTCACGTCTGTTGCTGTGCCGTCGCCAGTTGGTTGCCGCTCTGAAAAAAAGGGAAGCGCAACAGCAAGCCGAGGAGCAAAAAGAGGGTCGTCGGCGCTCGTTCACCGTCGATACCTTGGCAATGCGTCTTCAGCATGTCTCGGTATGCGCCTACGCTTGCAGCCTGTCTTGGTGTGCGGTGGGGATACTCATTGAGAGCGTTGGTTGTTGGCATTGCTCCTGTCAGAAAGTGCTTGTTCACATTCGGCGTGCTTTCCACGAGTTCGACGCTGTACGTCCGAGAGTTGCGCCGGGGAGGCATTTGCGACTCCATGAATGTGCTTAGCTGCTTTGTGTTGGTGTGCTACGTTGTGCAGGATGGAAACGGGAGCATTGATGTTCAGGAGCTCAAGTCATGTATGCTCAAGTTTGGCGCGACGATGACCGATGATGAGATCTCCAATGTGTTTGCGGTGCGTTCCCTTGGTTGGGAACCTTCACCACACATCCTTTCTTGTTGATGTGGACTCTCACGCGCTCCTTGACGGTGTCACTCTACCCATGCCTGCAGACGAGTGCTCGCCTCCATCCCACCATCCTGACCTTCAAGGAGTTCGTGAGTGCTTTGTGCATCGGAACGATCCTCGATGTACGTTTTGTGGAGTTTCTTGCAATCATACCAAACGCCAAGTTAACATTGTTGGTTTCATGCGGTGCAGTTGATCCCCCATCCCGAGTACGGTTGCCCTCGTGTGTGTTGTGTTGCTTCTGTGTGTGTTGACTTGCTTGTTGGTTGCAGCGCCAGTATGCAACAAGAGACTGTGGTTGAGGTTCGTTTCCAGCGTTGTTGTTGTGACGATGGACTGTACCTCACGTATCGCGTGCTATGCTGCAGCTGTCTGCTGTCAAGACAGCACTCGCCCACATCGTTGAGGCGTGGATGATGTTTGATACTCGCCACGAAGGCGCAGTGCACAGGTAGCTTCGTGGCGGAGCACTTCTCAATGCATGTGAGTCATGACAATGTTGATGGCGTTGCAGGGACGAGGTGGAAGCAGCTTTGGCTGAGCGTGGACACAGTGACCACAAACAGCGTGAGAAACCGTGCTGAGGTGGCTGCTGTGTGTTGGGAACTTTTTCAGACTCGTTTGTGTGATGTGCCACAGCCCCGCAGCTGATGTCCTTGAGTGCAGCCCGATGGCAGGAGATGGATTACGATTCCGACGGGTTTATTGTATTCCCAGGTTCGTCTCTCCATGGCGTGTCTTCTGCTCTGCTGCAGTGGGTTCACCACTTGTTGCGCAGAGTTCGTCATGGCGTACATGAAGTGGGCGGGCGTCGAAGATGACGATGAGGACGAGTGAGGGCTGTTCGCTTGTACCACGGTTTGCTGTTTTAGTGGGGCTAGTTGCGTGTCGTGTGCTTTTTTGTTTCTTTGGAGTAGTCAACGCTACTCGAGTGTACTTAACGTGAATGAGTGAGAAGGGGATTGTACGTTGTTTTGTTGGCGCGAAGCAGCGCCTGTTCCATCACACGGGACGTGTTGCGAAAGCCGAGGAAAGGAAATCACGTCGAGTTTACCCCAGCCGCGGTGGCTTTTGCAGGAAAACTGTCATCCAGTCCTGTTCCTCGTTTAGACGCGTTGCTTCACATTGCCAACGAATGCCTCCACACCGCAGAGTGAACACGCAGCTACAGACCCGACTCAGCAACAGGCTCGGTGGGGGTCTGGCCGGCAGTGGCACCAGAAGAACCAGCATCGGCAGTGGACGCAGCGGTCCTGGATGTGGATGCAGCTGCGACTCGCTGTCGAACGCTCGACCGCTTCGACCGCTGATACGCAGGTGCCGGCTCGCCGGCACTTGGACACACTCGCCGCACCACCGTTTCAGGCCTTGGGAGTCTCCCTGCCTGGGTCTTCGAGAACAATACATCGCCTGAGAGGTTGACAGCCATGCAAACCCACAGCCATGAGTACAATTACCAATCGTCAGCAACCGTCAAAGCCCAGGCCCACACCCAGGCCCAGGCCAGGCAGCTCTCAACTGGCTGGGCCTACGAACCAGTGTCGGCATCCGTCACCTCGAAGGTACCGGTCTTGCTCAGGGTGTCAAGGAACATCGAACCCATCATCAGGAACATCGGCGCTGCCTTGAAGCGAAAAATGAACTCAAGGAAGGGCGCCGGGAACATGCGGCGCGCCGTGTCCCGAGCGAATTGCATCATGAGAAGGACCACCATGCTGGTCATGATGCAAGTCCACAGAATCCTGCCAGCCATTGCACAGTTAAGGTCGAAGGTTTTGGACAGATGCCACCCCCAATCACCACCAATCCACATGCTCCATGTGGCTTGTACAGCACAACAGCGCAGCAAACAGTTTGAACATACATTTTGACCTGTGTCAGCCATGGGTAGCGCGTCGCAGTCTTGAGGGTGACTTCGACTTGTGGGGAGGTCTGGTGGATCAGCTTTCGAATGCGATCCGCCAGCCCCCCGTAGTCTCAGCTAGCACAGTGTTCAATGACAACACGCTTCACGCCACTGCCGCCTACAACCTCTGCTTGCTGTTCGGACGCCATGTTTGCGCCAGAGCAGCTGCGGACGTGGAACACTAGCACCGTGCGACCATATACGGGAGTCATTTGTGACACCCAACATCAAACGCTTGTGGAATTGTTCGTGCTGGTGGTGTCCGTGTGTTCCTCTTGCCACCATGCCCCGCCCGGACAGTGATGTATCTCGGAGAAGGCAAAAGCGCAAGAGCAGGACTGAGAATGGTCGCAGCCGCAGCCGCAGCCGCAGTCGTAGCCCAGTCCGTCGACAGCGCGTTCAACGTGGCAACGGCGTGAACGGTGGAGCCATGGAAACCAAAACGGCGGATGAAACGCCGCAGGCAAGCAGTGTTGACGGTGGTAGTGCCGCTGCCGCTGCCGGTGCTAGTGCTAGTGCTGGTGGTAGTGCCGGCGCTGGTAATGATGGCATTGGTGCTGGTACTGACGTTGCTGGTGCTGGTGCCGGTGCTGGTGCCGGTGCTGGTGCCGGTGCCGGTGCCGGTGCTGGTGCTGGTGCTGGCGCTAGTTCTGGTGTCGGTCGGGGTGTCGAACGGGAAGCAGATGGTGCGGGTAGGGATGCGGACGATGATGCAACAGACCAAGACACTGACTCTGGGGAAGACTCAGATGCAACGCCTGTAGCGGCAAGCGACAGTGAAGAGGAGCCGCGTGTGATTCGCTCTGCCCAGTTCTTCCATGAACTGAAGAAGGAAGCCGGCAAGACATCCGGGAAGGTGGGCACTGTCCATGCCAAGCGTGATCAACCCCCGCCAGTATTGGACGAGTTTCAACAAGCGATGGCAGAAAAGGAGGAGAAACGCAGAAAGGGCCAGTGGATTTGCCAGAGCATGAACTGCAGCGGCGTTATCAACTCCAAGTACGAAATTTGGACTGGGGTTGTGTGTGTTGCGTGCAGCTCACGACTGTTTTGTCTCGGGGGGGCAGGTACGCCGAGAGATGCAAAGGTTGCAACGCAATGAAGCGCCACTTCGTGTTGTGGAATCAAAAGCAAGAGTTCCGCCAGGGGTCGGGGGTGAGCACTGGGTGGAGCATGTAGTGCAGTTTCAATTTCAACATGGCTCCGTGCATTGCCACATGCTATTGGTTGCGCTGTTCGCACGGCACACGACCCGGGCCTCTCACTCGTCGCTGCCAAGCCCCTTGGTGCGCAAGAACGCTTCGAAGGAAGGCGCACGGCCCAAGAACTCAGTGACGGACTCGAGGGCGTCGCGGGAGCCGCCTGGGGCCAGAATGTTCCTCCGGTACGACATGCCCGTGGCCGGGTTCAGCAGGCCCTGCACAACCCAACCGTTGGACATGAACGCACAGCCAACCCACCTTGACAGCGGAACGTACCTCCTTCTTGAACCGGGTGTAAAACATGTCCGCGGAGTACACTTCACTCCACATGTCTGACGGCACACATAGTGTTAGCCATGGCCACGCAAAAACACTCCCACCCACCCACGTACAGCTGTAATACTTGGCATCATACCCGCCACACAAGTGACCGAAAGCGGCTGCGAAGTTGGTGGTTTCAGGGTAGTCCACAAGCAAGTATTCTGGGTACATCTCCTTGAGAAGGCGCTCCGTGTCAACTTCCTGATGCGGCACACCAAGTGAGCAATCACACCAGTGGGTTCGGGACGCGAATCGACACGTAACTTACCTCATCTGGCTTGATGCCATGGATGGTGAGATCAAAGACGCCGAACATCAACTGCCGCATCGTGAGCATCGCCGTGTTTTCCAGTTTGGAAGCAGCCAACCCGCGTGCTAGCTCGGCGGGCAGAGGCTTGGATGTGTCCTTGAAGTGACCTGGAGCAGAAGAGGCTGTGAGCGGGTCGAACTACCAGAGCACACGTACGGAATTCCGGACCGCTCAGCAGTTGCACGGTCTCCAGCTCCCAGCACCAGTTTTCAAGCATCTGGCTCGGGGCCTCCACGAAGTCCATCTCCACGTCGAATGAAGCGAAGGCAACGTTCCTGGCGAATGTACATACGGCGAAAAAAGTGAGGTGCGTCGCCTGAAACCAATTGGCACAAAAACCTACTTCGTGGAAGAAAGCAGGTGATGCATGACATGACCAAACTCGTGGAAAAATCTGTACAGGGGCACATGTTCAGCGATGTCGAACCAAGTACACCACCACAAGTCAACATACGTCACAACATCATCATGGCGAAGCAACGACGGGCGATCCGCGGTGGGCTGGGCAAAGTTGGCGAGCATCCCTGCCACAGCGATGCGCTTGGGGGAACCTTGTGACAAAGCAGGGCACGACAAAAGGGAGGTCACTATCCGGCAGGACGATGCACGATGACACCAAAGCAGAGTCCTGACCACCTACCGTCTGCGTTACGGCCGTAACCGCACTGCATAGGAACGCAGCAAGCATGGTTGTACTTGCCGGGGCGAGGATACAGATCGAGGTAAAAGTACCCGATCAGGTATCCGTCAGACCCATCGTCATTCTTGTTGTGCACTGACCACATGGTGACATCCTTGTGCCACACATACGGGTCAGCCACTTGCTTCATGTTGACACCCAACAACTTCTGGTAGATGTCAAGCATGCGCTCTTGCACGACAGGCAACGGGAAGTACTCTGCAACAAGCTGTAGCATAGTGGAATGGCGTCAACTACGCGCCACAGTCGAGGCATGTGATCAGCTTGCGTACCTCCCCAGACACCTGGTGCTTGCGCTCCGTGTTCGAACGCTGATAGTACATTGTGTCCCAGTGGAAGAACTCCCGCGACCCTTCTTCCTCTTCCTTCAAGTTTTTCAGGCCCTCCAGCTCTGCCTCAGCAAGTGGCTTGAGTTGGGAGCCAAGCTTCGTCAAGAACGGGAGCGCCGTAGTTGGAGACTTGGCAATGGTTTCCTCAAGCCTAGCCACAACCAGTGAAAGCCAAGAGTCAGGGAACAACACGACAAAACAACCCGACTTCGTGGCGCATGCTGTCACTCACTCGAGCTCCGCGTGCGAGTTGTAGCCAAGAAGTGCAGCAGTCTGGGCCCTGCACATATGTAGCCCACCAAACGATAAAGCTCGGTGAGGTAACGCCAAGAAACACCACACAAAACACAAACACAAACAAACACACGAGCTCGCACCGTAGCTTCACCACCTTCTCGAGAATGTCGACGTTCTCGCCGATGGCTCGACGATCGAAGGCAACGCGAACCTGGGTTGGAGCAGAACCACCGGTCAGGGAGGGCAAAATGGCAACGTGACGAACCATGCTCCGTACCTGGCGTCGTGTGTCAGGCACAGCACAGTTGCGAAGGATCGGGAGAACATGCGGATATGCCATCGTAATCTCATACTTCCCATCCGCCTGCTTCTCAAGCGAGGAGACGAAGCCGTCAGGCATTCCTTTGAGCTGCTCCTTGGTGAAAGCCCTGCGGAAACGAGGACACCACAAACAATTCGTAGAGTGAGAGATCCAACCAAAGCACGGGCATGTGTGCAAGACGCACAACTTCGTGTCATCCTCAGCAATGTTTTGCAAGTACTTCGTTTCCAGCTCCTTCATTTCACGCTTGAGCGTTTCGACCTTGTTGCGGGTGTCGTCTGACAGATCCATACCAAGCCGGCGGTACTCACGCAGTGTGCGATCCTGGAACCGTCGCTCTTCCGGACACTCACGTGTGAGGCCCTTGTCAGTGTACGCCTTGATGGCAAGATACCTGCAAGCCAGAACCGCAACACAATCAGGCGCGGCGACATCGAGCTGAAGACGAGCAATCGTCAACTCACACATCTCGACGCAGACTCAGGGACACATGCATCTTCTTCAACATTGACGTGGCTTCCGCGGACGCATCACGAACAGCCTTTTCGGTGGCCACGTTCTTCGGGAGGCGAACATTGGACGAGAGGGCGTCCAGCTCCTCAGACAGTGCGAGAACCGGTCCGAGCGTGTTATCCCACGTTGCCTGCCACTCAACCACCAGGGCGGTAGGGAAAGAAAAGGAAGCAGCATCAGCAAAAGCAAACCATGGCAAACATGTGTGATGCGCTGCGCGCACCTCTTCCGCCGTAACACTGGCAACAGCGTCATACACCGCAGTGTAGCGCTGCTTGATCTCTTCCGCCGCAGCATTGATCTCGTCAACAGTCACTGCACACCACACCACAACACCACACCACCACAAACGAAACACACGTTATATGGTCCATGCAGTGCCTGTCGACGCGCACGACATCAGCGTACGGTTGAAGCGAAGCAACGTGCGTTCCATGGCGGCTTTGGCTCGGGAATCTCGCTGTTGCTTGCGCCGCAACTGCGCTCCCACCGCAAACAGCACAACTGTTGCAAAGGCAAGGGTAGAGGAATTCATGCTCATGCTTGATAACAAACACAAAGTAGAGCCAAAGCAACTCCGTGCCAGCAGTGAAGGTTGTGCAAGCAAAGCAAGCAGCCAAGGAAGGTATCAACACGGAGGGTGGGCCAGGCCTACGCGCCAGCGTGCGAAATGTAGTCATTTTTGAAAATATTTTGGGGCTACGACTCGCAGCCGCCGACAATCATGAACTCGCCTGCAAGTCGTAGCCTACGCTACGCCTCTGCCATGAGCATGGACGGACGTGGGCGTCGCGATGTGCGGTGGATACGCCCACCGGATTTGCTTTTCCGCAGCGCACGCCCCAGGCGAATCCCTGCCATGGCAACACCACCAAGAATGGACAACCGAGAAGGTCTCGCCTGGCGTTTTGACCTGGGGGTTGCGGATAGACGTGGCGAAGAGGATGGAGAGTCGAGACCTGTAACACCATCGAGTCCGTTCGCCACAGCGGCCATGTGCACAAGCAAGCTCTGCAGCCAGAAGGTCCACACACGGACAGTAAGCTCCATGCAGTTCAAGCACACCACACCAACCCCAAGCGGAAAGAAGTGCACCCACCTTGCGCTTGACCTTCTTGAACGGAATTGAACGGCGGCGCTGCTTGCTGGGGCTGGCAGGAAGACTCCCAACAGTGTCCTTCGCTTCGTCAGCGTCCGCATCGGCCACAGAGTGGGGCACCTGCTTATCTTCTGTTGTGTCCGCAGGTTGCTTTTGCTCTCCAGTACCGACGCCGGCGCTCGTTCCCTCACTCGCCACTGGGGCGTTGTCAGCACCAGTGGAGTCAGAAGAGGGCGTGGGCTTCGTATGTTTGTGGTGCTTCTTCTTCTTCTTCTTATGCTGGCGTGTGGTGCTGGAGTTGTTCTTGGCCGCAAGGCGGCGTGCTTCTCGTGCAGCTTTCTTGGTCTCCTTTGCTTTGAGCTCTTGGTACTTGGATACGTCCAGGCGGAGTTGGTCAATGATGAGAGCAACCTTCACGAGAACGGTCCAACGTGAGCACGCGACCACAAAAGCACACATACAACACACAACAGAGCAACTCACCTTTTCGAAGGTCTCTGCAGGTTGCCCCTTCTTGTCGCCGAAGTAACGCAGCAGGGACTTGAATGCTGTGTCAAAGAAACGGAGCTTGCTCTTCACACCGTCAAGTCGTGTCGCGGCCGCGTCGAGAACACTGTCCAGCCGTTTTGAAACTTCTGCTTCACCACGTGACCTGGCAGCATCAAGCCAACACAACGGTTTGTTTATCATCCAAGCGACCAGGGACGAACGTAAGACGCATTGCTGACGCACTGGCACGCCTCGGAAAACGCCTTCGCAACTGAAATCTTGCTGGCGAGCTTGGCAACGTCAGATTGCAGTACAAGTGAATTCACCACCTTGGCACTATCAAGACTCGGAAGGTCTTCATGAACCCGAAGCAACTGTTTCCACGCACTGTGTCAGAAGAGTTGAGCACACTGCACGACACCGAGGTGCCGACCCACCTCGGACTCATTGTCAACCAGGAGGTTGGCTATGAACCTCATCAAGGATTGCCCATTGTTGGCCTTCGTCTCTGCGATGCGCTTCAGCGCATTTAGCTTGATGCCTTTGGCTGTCCCCTTCTTGCTTCCCTGCAACCGCAGGACACAGCGTTCGGACAATGGGTTCAGGATGTCAGTGTGTTGGCAGTGTGGATGCTACAGCAAGTGTGGAGCTCGCACCCGATTCAAGAAGTTGCCCAGAGGGAGCATCACGTCCAACAGAAGCGTGCGCAGGCGCTCGCTGGCGCGAATCTGCGTTGCACATCAAACGTCACTAGGGGGCATGTGCCGTGCAGAAACAGCAACCAACCTCTTGGCAGGCGTTGAGCAAGACTTCAACATCTGCATCATGGCGCGCAACTTCCTTCTCCAATCCAGACAGGAACACCATTGTCTCCAAGCGTTGTTGGATGGCTGGCACTCCACAAACAACAATTTTGATGAACTTTTCCGCAAGGTTGAGGCGTGACTCGTCACCAGCAAAAGCATTCACTTTCTCTGTCACACAAGCAAACATGAAACTCCAGCAAGCAAGGTTGCTAGCAGCACCAACGCACTCATAACTTCTGGGTCACAGCATCCACTCGCAAGAAAAACCTCCGCTGCATCTGAGCCACCAAAAGCTTCCACATCGCAAAGCTTTGCCGCAGCAGCGATGTCGTTTAAATTTGCTTTGCCGTACTGCCAGCGGTTCACACTTCAAGGTCAGGCCTGGAACAATGCGGTGCGAGTGTTGCGTTGCCTGAAACCGATACAACAACTGACGCACCCGACTTCTCACAGTGATACCCAAGTTTTGGGCCATCTTGCCATCCAACAAGTCCGCACGTTGACTCGCAGCTTTCGATTTTCCATGATGGGCTCCTCCTGACCCGTGGCCCGTTTTCTTCTTTCTTGACTGCAAGCAAAACAGGGTCTCCAACTTGTCTGTCGCAGCTCGAACGTCGAAATCAACGCTGGATGCGTACAAACCGTCGCTTGTGTCCCAGATAGTGCCCTTAACTTTCTTCATGCTGTGTACCACGCGGCACATCGCATGGTTGGGGAAAGCATGCAAGTGGCACCGTACTGCGTACGTACACGTCCCAGTGAATGGGTTTGAGCTTTGGCCCTGAAACCTTGGCCGGAATGTCCTTCTTCTTCTTCTTCTTTTTTGCGGGATTCTTCTTTTTCTCTTGCAGAATCGCCGCTTTGGATGCACGCTTCCACATTCCGGCTACAATGCGACGCTTCGTATCAGCCTTGGAAGGTCGGTGGCGACGACCAAGGAACCCCATCGCCTGAGTCGTTTCCATGAGACGTTGGTACTCCACCAAGAGCTGCGGCATGAGGCCTAGCGTATACACACACATTGCCCGCATTCGACCTGCGCGTTGTCGCAACGCAAACCCAGGCAGACCGACGGCAAGGAGCTTTACAGCGGCTCGTGACGCGTTGCGACGCTGCGTGGTCACAAGCACAGACACAGGCACAGCACCAGCAGAGACGAGCAAAGACAAGCAGTGAACAAAGAAACACGCTTCTTGGTGTCAGGGAAGTGCGATCACACACAGAAACACGCACAACATCACACCTTGACAGCGAGGCGACCCAGCCCTAGACAGAACATCTTGGTACGGCGACGGCGAACACAGAACCGGCGCGTGCGGGCGACAATGACCCCGAGCGCAAACAGCCGGGATGCAGTCAACCCCCATAACTCTGATGGCTCCAACTTGACAACCTGCTCACATTAAAGCATGCCTCAGTCACAACAAGGATCGAAGCACGTTTCACAACTATCATGCCATACCTTGGTGTGCTGTCGGATACGCGAAGGACGGTGCTTCCTCATCTGCGCCAGGCGTTGCATGCTTTCCTGCAACGTGGTCTGTGGGTCGGGCTTGACATCCACTTGTCCCTGCGCACGCAGTCGCTTGGCTTCCTTTAGCAGCTCTGATTGCTCGCGAATTTGACGTTCCAAAGCACCGTCGGCCTCTAATCCTTGCAAGACCATACCCCCCGCAAAGTTGACAAGTGCAACAGCTTCGGACTCCCCCACAGTGATAACCGCACCACTTGGCAGCTGCACGGTTACACCTCCGCTCAACGCAGCAACCCCGGTGTTGGTACTTGTGGTGTTGCCATGGGGGCTGCTTCCTGTACCAGTACCATCCAAGTCAACATCACGGTTGCCGCCGACCCCACCACCCATTGTCCCACAAGTGCCGTTTGCGACGCCACCTGTGACTTCAATGCCACTGCTGCCTCCACTTCCAAAGCCAGAGTTTGGACCAGCGCCAGTGCCAGTACCAGTGCCCGTGCCAGTACTGGCGCCAGTGCCTGCACCGGCACCAGCACCAGCACCAGCACCAGCACCAGCACCAACACCAACACCAACACCAGCACCAGCACCAACACCAACACCAGCACCAGCACCAGCACCAGCACCAGCACCAGCACCAGCACCAGCACCAGCACCAGCACCAGCACCAGCACCAGCACCAGCACCAGCACCAGCACCAACAACACCACCAGCAC
>Ga0213833_1001302_pt1 | contig 18234 bp, 22 predicted proteins | sample SWATP21_FD_160575 | JGI IMG/M metagenome (GOLD analysis project Ga0213833, IMG submission 160575) | Coastal seawater microbial communities from Marineland, Florida, United States - SWA TP2 #1 | ecosystem: Environmental > Aquatic > Marine > Coastal | place: USA: Florida | collected 2016-08-14
AGCCTTCGACTTCCTAACGCGGCTGTGGGACCAAGGCGTTGGTCGTGGGCGCTGCTGCTGCGTCATCATCGGCAAATCTTTACAAAACTTCAAATATGTGTATTCATCAATAGCATTTCCTCCGCCCTGCTGTGCTGCGTTGCAGCCAACACCTGACACCTGCCGTTCTCGAGCCCGACGCACACGCTTTGGGTGGGGCGGGCACCATGTCAAGCACAGTGGACACGTATCTCGAAGAGGTGAAGAAGCACCGTAAGGCGCTTGCACGCCTTGTCGAAAAGCTTGAGGAGTGCGAGGATGATGATCAGGCCAGGCGGGTGCGTGTGTTTGGATGTGAACGGCGCCACGTTCCGTGTTGTGTGTCAACCCTTTTAGGGTTGTGAGCAGCGGGTTGGAAATCCCCGTCGCTTCAACATGGATGTCATGTGCTTGGGCTGTGTGTTGACATGCTGCTCCGTTGCGTTGTGCATCCTGTGCGCTACCAGTTGTCTGATAGCTGTGCAGCGGAGATTGAGGAGTACAAACGCTTCATGAACCTGGCCCGGGACGAAATATCGTCCATTTCTTCCGCCACCGAGCAAGACAAGTACAACAACGTACGCCCACCACACCCCATTCTCGCGGGATTTCCCCTCTCGGGAGCATGTCTTGTGTCTGTTGTTTGTGATGTTTCACGGGGTGCTGGCGCGCGCTTGTCTGCTGTGTGTCACAGCTGCGGAAGCAACAAAAGAAGAAGTTCAAGAAGGTGGAATCCAAGTTCAAGGAACTGGATAACCACGCACGCGACCGTCGCATTTTGCTGGACGAGTCCGGCCGCAAGAAGAAGAAGAAGCCGCGCACAAACCGTGACTACGGTGAAGAGGGTGTGGAGCTGGCGACCAGCACCACTGATCGGCTGCGAGATGCGCTGGGTACTGTGCGGCAGGCACATGAGGTGTGTTGCTTGAGGAGTTTGTATGCCTTGTGCCGCGTGAGTCGGTCGCGCCACGCCGCGTTGTTTTTGTTTTGCGTTTTACACTGGCTTGTGAACGAATGGACCAGCTCGGCACCGCAACGGCTGCAGAGCTCATTGAGCAGGGACAGCAAATCGAGCGCATCCACGCCGAGGTACAGGGCATTGACCAGGATTTGAATCGCGCGGACAAGGTGTGTCGGCGCCTGGTGTTTGTTCTGCTGGTGCTGTTGCTGTTACTGTTGCTGTTGCTGTGCTGGATGTTGAAGCTAATCCGTTCCATCCCTTGTCCACGTGCACACAGCTCATCACACAGTTCATGAAAAGGTTGTACACAGACAAGATCATTCTGGCTATGGCGTGCCTTGTTTTTTGCGCCATTGCCTTCATCATTGTGTATGCCACGTTCATTGACCCCGACCAGGACACGTTCAGTGTCCCAGACGCCGTGAAGCCGCCAGATGCCAACCAAATCTCCGGCGCTGCGGGGACCGTCACAAGTCGCTTGTTGCGAGGTGGTGCTCCTGCTGAGGAATGAGCAGCTCCAGTCGGGTGTGCAGCAGGGTTGTGGGGTAGTTGGTTGTCTTGGCGTCCGTTGTTGCTTTCATGTGATCAACAGTTTATGATGTTGTTGTGCACGGTGACACTCGGGCCACATGCACTTGCTTCCACCACCAACACCACCACCACCACCACGACCGTGACAGTATGCCCGTTCACACACATTCCGTTTCTCCATGCGCGGGACACGTTTCACGGCGCTTGTGAATGTGCTTGCACTTGCGCACCACTGTTGGCTGGGCCGGTCCGTGCATAGGACATCCATGAGTGCTTCATGCGGGGGGGGGGGGGGGGGGGGGGGGTGAAGCACCTGACGAAAACACTACGCATGTATGATTGCGACGTTGCTACTCATCACCCAACTCCTCCTTCATCACATCCACTATCCGGCTGGCCAACTCTAGTTCATCCTCCAGCACGGCTTTTGTCTCAGAGTCTGTCTCCTTGTCAAAGTCCTCCTGCCACTTACGCAGGCGTGCTTCCGCCAACGAAAGCGGGGTTTGTCCTGCTGCATTTGCGCCGTCAACCATCCCAGGCATGCTTCGCACCACTTGAAGCAGCGTTCTGTCCAAAAAGAAGGCAACAAAACAACAACACCCCGCGCGTGAGCCGAGCCACATGCGACAGAGGCACTGCAGATACACACCACACCACACCACACCACACCACACCACACACACACAGCCAACTCCCCCACGGCACGCCACAACGTACGTCACAAGCGTGGGGTTGTTGCCACGAATGGCACTCATCAACACAGACTCGCCTGCGGCGTCCAAAGTCCCCAGATCGGCCCCGGCCACCACCAGCGCCTCGACCACCGCAATGTGCCCGGCAAACGCCGACAGGTGCAATGCCGTGTGGCCAGTGTGTGGCCGCACCGCGTTCAAATCCACGCCGGGTACCTCCGCCAACCGCGTCACCAGCTCCACGTGCCCAAACTGTGCCGCCAGCAGCAACGCCGTGCCCAAGTGCCGCCGTCCAGACTCCAGCGCCTGACCACGCAGGTTCACCATGGCAGCGGAAATGCCAACCGCGCTGTCACCCCCGCCATACAAATCGTCGTGCGCCGCCGCCGCGCTCTCGCCTTCGCCCGCCTTGCCGTCGCTACTGCCGCCGTCGCTGCTGCCGCCACCGTCGCCGCCATCCTCCGGCGCCAACCCCAACGCCGCACGCCGGCGCCACGTCGCAGACTGCGCGCGCTGCAGCATCTTCGCTTGGTGGTGCATGGCGCTCAACTCGCGCGACCCGCGGCGCAGGAGGGCACGCAGCAGCGGCCACCCCACGCCGCGCTCGGCGGCGATGTGGGTCGCGGGCGGGTGCGATGTGCCGGGGAGAACCTTTGCACCCCGCTCAAGCAACGCCCACGCCGCCGCGCACCGCCACGCGGGCACCGCCGCCGACGTCGTCAGCGCCACGCCGTCGCCCAGGAGCGCAAAGTGCAGCGGGGCGAAGCGTGGACCGCCCGAGCCGGCGAGGGATTGCCACGCCACGGCATCCACGCGGGCGCCTGCTGCCAGGAGCTCATCCAGCATGGAGGTGTGGGCCTGCTGCACCGCGGCGAGGGAGGCAGCCACGGCAGGATCCATGGCCGCCCCTGTCTCACCACCACCACCATCCCCCCCTCCTCCTCTTTGGTCTCCTTGTGGTGCTGCAGCCTCGGCCTCGGCCTCGACCTCACTGTCACTGCCGCGCTGCAAGGAGCGCTCGAGGAAGGACTGGAAGTTCTCGGCGTTGGAGACCTGGTCGCGGTCGTCGTCGTTGCCACCGCCGGCGCTGCCCGCGGCAAAACGCTCTGCGTGGCCCGCCCACGACTGCGCCAGCCAATGCAGCGGCGTGAGACCGGCGCTCTTGACGCCGCCGTGCACGTTGACGTCCACGTCGGGATGGCGCGCGAGGAACCGGACAATGTGCAGGCGCGACTCCACGCGCTGCTCACTCTCTGCCATGTCCAACGGCGCCTCGTCCTCGCTGTGGGACCACGCGTGGCCACCCAGCACGTGCGCGCCCGCGGCGATGTGCAGCGGCACGACACCTGCGTTGTTGGGCCGGCGCAGCAGCTCCGGCAGCGACCACACCCGGTGCGTGAGCGTCGCCGGCGCCAACACGTTCCCCAGCGCCGAGTCCAGCATGTTCCGCAGCTCCAGGCTGCGCTTCTGCGCCTTGGTCAGCCCCTTGCGCTCGTCCACAAACTTGGCCTCCACCACCGGCCGCCCCGCGCCGGCCTGCAGAATGGCAGCCACGACGGCGGCACGCGCCGTGTCCGGCGACATCGTGTCGGCGCTGCCGCTGGTGGGGGCCAGTGACGGCACCACGTCGGCGCCGCGTCCCATGCACGCCAGGTGCAGGGCGAGGTTGCCGTCGTAGTCCACCACGTTCGGGTCCGCCCCGGCGTGCAGCATGTTGAGCGCGTTCTCGCACCGCCCTGCCGCCAACGCGTTGTGCAGCGGCGTGCGGCCGTGCTTGTTCACCGCGTCCGGGACAGCCCCAGCCGCCAACAGCGCCGCCACCAGCTCGTTGGCCGTGTTTTGCTTGTTGCTGCTGTTGTCCGCGCCGTCCGCCTGTTGCTGCTGCTTCGTCGTCTTCTTCTTCTTCTTGTTGCGTCGGGTGGCCTTCTCCGACGTGACGAAGCAGTTCACCGACCGCAGCGCGGCCCGCACACGCACACCTGCCACCGCCCAGTGCAACGGGAAGTTGCCGTTGTCGTCTGCGACGTTGGGGTCGGCGCCGGCCTCCAGCAGCATGCGCACCAGCCGCACCGAGCCCGGCACACGCAGCGTGGGTCGGTCTTCATCGGCGACTTGGCCCACTGACACCGGGGCGCCCGGGGACGAGGAGGAGGAGGACGACGACGAGGACGAGGACGCCGCGGTGTCGTACACCGAGGCAAACGGCAGGGGCGTGGCACTGGAGTCGCGCTGCGCTTCGTAGCGCTGCGTGAAGGCTAGAGCGACGGGGGCGGAGGGACACAGGAACGCAAACTTGAGCACCGAGTCGCCGTCTTGGTTTTCTGCGTCCACGTCGGCGTGGGCAGAGAGAAGGAGCGACGCAATCTGTCAACAGTACGGATGGAAAGGCAAGGGAAAGGAGAGTGCGTGTGTGCGGTTAGGGGAAGGGGGGTGGGTGGGGTGGAAGTTCCGTATCATATCATGTGAGCGTCGCAACAACATGCAGTGACTCACACTCGCTCGTGATCACGCATCAAGCAGACCACACAACACGTACGTCTTCGTAGCCATGGAGCAAGGAGCTCATGAGCGGCGTCAAGCCAGTCGACAGTGCGATGTTCGGGCTCGCACCCGCCGCCAGCATGGCGTCTGTAATGACCTGTGCACCGCCAATCACGGCGGCGTGCAACGCGGTGCAGTTCACGGCATTGTACCGTGGCAAATCAAAGGCGGCGTCGAGAAGTGTGGCCCATGCTGCAGCGGTGGGCCCCACGTTTGGATCAACACGTCCCGTCGTGGGGGCGGGGTCGTCCTCGGCGGCGTCATCAGGCTTGGGCAGGGTCTTGACAACCCAGAACTCGCCACGCTGCGGGGGTGAAACAGCAGTCAACCAACACGCGCGTGGGTGTGAGACCTTGCCACTTGCCACATGCCACATGCCACATGCCGCATGCCGAACACACACGCACACGCACACACGCACACACGCACACTCGGCAAACAACCAACACCCACCAACCCGACCCACCACAACGCACCGACACGCCACGCTGGACCAGGTAGGTGCACAGCCACTCCACACTTTGTTGAAATGCCACTTGCTCCTCATCCTTCAGACGCGACTCGGTGAACACCGCTGGCAGCTCCGGCTCCGGCGGACTGGGTGGCGCCTCAAACGCCACATCGCAGCCGTACACACCCTGGCCTTCGCCAACATCGCCGCCCTCACCACCCTTCTCCTCCTCCCCCTTCCCCTCCCCCTCCTGTGCGCTACCGCCGCTACCAACGCCGGGAGTCGCTTCCACCGCATCATCCACGCCCTTGCTCTCGCCTCCCTCCCCACCACCGCTGCTCCACCCCTTGCTTTCCTCAGCCGCCCGCTTCAACCGCTGCTCCCCCTCCCCCTTCCCCTCCTGCTCCTCCTCCTGTCGCGCCGCCTGCTTGCCCTTGGCCTTCTTGGACGCACGCAGCCTGGCCACCTCCGCCCGCGCCTTGCGCCCGCGAGACACGGACTGAATGGCCAACGCCGCGCGCGTTTCGTCCGTCATCGCGGCGCTCTGTTGCTGTCGCCGACGCTCCGCCTCCCGCCGGCGCTTCACACGCCGCGCACGCCGCCGCGCCTTCCGCGCGCGCGCCACGGACTGAATGCGCACCGCGGCCTCTTCCTCCGGCGTCAGCGGCGTCGGCGGCGGGTCCAGCCACGTCGCCAGGTGGCACAGCCCGGCCGCCGACAGTGTCGTGGCAGCCGCCATGTCCTGCAGCAGCGGCTGGCCCTGCGCCGGACGGTACGGCACGCGCACCGCCTCGCGCAGCACGCGCACCGCGCCGTCGACTTCGTACGCCGACGCGACGCCGGGGGTGTACCGCAGCAGCCGCAGCACCGGCTCCAGCAGCTGGTGCAGCGCGTCGTACGTGGCCTCTGACCGCGCCGCGTCGGCGGCGCGCGCCGCAGCGGCTTCTGCATCCACCTCCGCACCCTCTGCGGACGTCGCTTCCTCCACCTTGCCACCGCCCTCACCCTCACCCTCACCCTCACCTGAGGTGGTGGTGGTGGTGGCGGACGTGGTGGACGTGGTGGGCGGGGGGAAGAACGCATGTGGGAGCAGTGCCTCCATGTCTTCTTGGGACAGCGGCTCTCCCCCCTCTTCCTCCTCCCCCTCTCCCTCCCCAGCGCCTGCACCTGCGCCTGCGCCCTGCAACGCCGGCAAGGCGGCGCCCGGCGCCACGCTTCGGAGCTCGTCACACACCACACGCGGCAGCGCGCCACGGATGCTCAGCGCACCCGCCACGAAGCGCAGGGCCATGGTGCGCCACGCACGGCCGGCGCCGGGGCGTGACACGGCCACCGCCGGGTGGTGCAGCGCGGCCAACACGGCACGGACGAACGAGAGGCAGGGCGTCGCAACAGGGGTGGCCACGGAGGCGCTGGGGTAGTCGGCGTCGACACCCAGTTGCGGTGCCGCCTCCTCCTCGGCGTCGGCAGCACCCTTGCCGCCCTTGCCGCCCTTGCCACCACCTTTTCCGCCCTTGCCACCACCTTTTCCGCCCTTGCCACCCTTCTTGCCCTTGCCACCGGCGTCGGGGGCCTCTTCTGCTGCACCCAGCACACGGAACCGAAGGTCGGCTTCCGCGGCGGTCGCAAGCGTCTCCATGGCCACCAACCCCACGTCGACGGCTTCCAATGCCAGAGGTGAGGAGGTGGGGTACACGGGGTGCCGAAGCCAAGCCACCTGCCCACCGCTGCAGCACACGCGGGAAGAGGAACAAAGAAGGAAGATACAACAAACGAACAACGAGCCACAACACGCCCCGAGTGAGTACCACCAACGTCCGAACAACACAACACAACACAAACACCAACACAACACAAGACACAACACAACACGCAAGACACACCCCACGCTGCACCTACCCCGTCGCGTTCTCAGCAACGCTTGGCACCACCGACACCGGCAACGCGAGCCGCGCGATGCCACGCACGAGAGCAGACGGCGCCACGACCTCACTAGACGCTATGGCCTGCACCACCCCGCGCTGTTGCAAGCCCCAGGTGAGCACGCGGCAGCACAGAGCAGCTACCTCGGCCGCAGCCGACACATCGGCGGCGCCAGCGGCGCTCCCATTTGCCAGCACCACCACGCTCGCCGCCTGCAGCGTCAGTCGCATCACCGCCTCCAACACCCCCTCCTCCAGGAACGCGGTGCCGAGGGCAGGCGCAACGGTGGCCACGACGCGCGCCGCGCGACGTTGTGCGTCGGTGGCAGCGGCGACGCCCGCAATGATCGCCGGCGCGGCGACAAAGGCCAGCCCCACCGGCAACGCATCGCCAGCGTTTGCCTCGGCGTCGCCGGCACCGCCGCCGCCGCCCTTCTTCTTCCCCCCGCCGCCGCCCTTCTTCCCGCCGCCGCCCTTCTTCCCGCCGCCGGCCTTGCCACCACCGCTGCCCCCCGCGGCGCCAGCCCCAGCCTGCGGGTCGGCGTCATCGGGGTCCTCCACGTACTCGGGGCAGTCCTCCTCGCCGGCACGCAGTCCACGCACCAGGTCCAACACGCGAAGCTGGACCTGCGGCGCCCCCACATCCACATCCACGTCCACGTCCACGTCAACGGGGAGCCGCGAGCCTGTGGTCACCGGGTTGTGGGGCGGCTCCAGCAGCGCCAGCGGCACCACGCCCGCTTCCTTCAACGCCGCCGCCGCCGCCGCTGCGGCTGCCGCGGCTTCCTCATCGCCGCAGTCCACGCCGTCGGCGCCGGCGCCGCCGCCACCGGTGTCGCCTTGCGCAGCCACCGCGTCGGACAGCGACGATCGCACAGGGGCGGGCAGGCGCAGCGCAGGGTACACACCCGTCTTGACAAAGGGCACGGCGAGGCCGCCGTCGTCGGCACCAGCAGCAGCAGCAGCAGCAGCAGCAGGGGCGGCAGGGGCGGCAGGGGCGTTGGTGTCCGACTTTGCCGTCTTCGTCGTCGTCGAGTCGTCGTCCAAGGCGGGGTGGGGGTGGAGGAGGACGTGTGCCACGTTCTCGGCCGCGTCACGCAGCGCACCCGACGCCGCGGCGTGCGTCATCACCCGCACGCACACCGTCAACGCACCGGCGTCCACCAGGTACTGCCGGGTGCCCGGCACCCGCAGCAGGGCGGCGCGCAGCACGCCCATCACGGAGGTGAACAGCGGCGCCAGCGCCGGCGTGAGCGGCGTCCGCGCCACGCGCACAAGAATGTCCAGCAGCGCCCGAAGGTCCGCGCCGCTCACCCCCGACGCGGTGTCGCCGTCGCCGTGCAGCGCGATGTGGAACAAGCCCGCCGCGGCGGGCGCAGCCAGCACCCGGAAGCACGCGTCCGCCGTGGCGATGAGGTCCTGGGCGGCGCGCCAGCGCGCCACGCGCGCCGGGTGGGACAGTGGCACGGCCGCATCGTCGCCGTCGGCCGCCGCGACCGCGTCCGCCAGCGCCGCAGCCGCGGCCGCGACCTCCCTGCGCAGCCCGTCGGCGCACTGCACGAGGGCGGCGAAGCCCTGCGCGTCGAGGAAGGCGCCGCGGGACACGGCGTTCCACGTGCACGACTCCAGCATGGCCCGGGCACACGCGCGCAGCGCCTGCGTCGCGGCGCCGTCGGCATCCGCGGCGCCGTCGGCGGCGGCGTCGGCGGCGGGATCCGCGCTGGCCGGCCGCAGCGTGCCGGCGGTGGCGACCGCGAGGCGCTGCATGGCGGCGAAGGCGTCGGCGGCGGCCAGCGCGTGGGCCAGCGGACCGCGGTGGGGGTGGCACGGCTGGTCCAACGCCACGCACCGTGCGGCGTCGCGCCGGCAAAACGCCGCGGCGGAGCCCGACGAGGCGGCGGCGGCGCCGGTGGAGACGGCGGCGGGGCGCGGGTCCGACACCTCGCGCACGAGGAGGCACAGGGCGTGGGCCGCGTGCGCCAGGGTTTGGCGGGACGCCGCCGCCGCGGCGCCACCGGCGCTGGCTTGTTCCTCCTCCTCGCCCTTGGCGTCTTCGTCGGCGGTGGTGGCGCCCGCGACAACCGCAGCGGCACGGGACACGACGTCCACCAGCAGGGGCACCGGGCTGTCGGCGCCCAGAAGGGTGCTGAGGTACACGGCGCGCTGGGGGTGCTCCATGGGGAGGCTGACAACCGACTCCACGACAGCACGAAGGGCCAGCATGGCGTGGGCCTGCAAGGTCAGGTCATTCCATACATACATACAATCAGGGGCAGCAGGTCAGCGCCGTGACGACCAGATAGATGTCAAGTGCCACCCGGCGACTCACGAACTACACAACAGCCAGCCGAGGAGCACACGACTCCCGTTCCCCCCCGCCCAATCCCAAACCTCCAGCCACCCCAACAACGCACGTAATGCTCTGCTGAACTAGGGGACTTCAGAATGCGCAGCAAACCCTCGGCGCCCTTCCAAGTGGCACCCTTCTCCATACCGGCTTGCATCACAAGGCTGCCGTCCGCGGCATCTGGCGTTTGTGGTGGCAAGTCTGCAGTGTGTTCCAGCTCCACCTCTGCGTCTCCTTCTACCTTGGGGGGCTGGTGTGAAGGCGCAATGAATGCTGTCAAGGCTTTCAGGCCAGCTAGGACCGCGTCCGAGTTCTGTGGTGGGGACTCGGCGATGAGCGGGGAACGTGACACACCACGCGCACGCGGCACCCAACTGCGCGAATGGACTGTCCCTCCCCCCACACACCTTGTTCTTCAAAAGTTTCAGCAAACCAGCTAGGCCCGGTCCACGCAGGAACTCAAACTCGCGAGCATTGTCTGCACACGCGGCTTGCACCACAGCAACATCCTTGCTCTTGAACAAGCGAGCCCAGGCCTTGTAACGCTTTGCTTTTGCCTTTGCAGCTTTCTTGGCTTCCTTTGCGAGACGCTTGGCCTCTTTGGCAGCGGCTTTCTCTTCCGCTGACTTGCCCATCCTGGATGGCAGAGCACACACCGACACACACACACACGCACGGAGATCACGTCACTGTGCGCACGACCTGCTGCTGCTGCTGCTGCTGACACTGAGCCCGCGATAGTGGAAGGCTGACACGACAAGGTGCATGTATGTGTATTGATGCACACAAGGATGATCCATGCACGTACGTTACGTTGCAGCACGAGCCAGAGGCTCCAACCACAATGATCTGGTTGCACTGACTGAAATCGCGCAACAACGGACAGCAGCCCGAACAGATGCGGGTGACTACAATGGGAAATAAGGGAGTTGCCGAGGAAATTCACCTACAACTTCATCCATCAACATAAAATAAGTGGCACCATCGAAAAATTAGAGTTTTATCCGGACTTCTTACACAGAGTGCCCCGGTCGAAGCACCGCCGGGCAGCTCGGAAGGCGTGCAGACGAATGATGTGGATGATGTGCCTTTTGTTTCCCATAGTGTCTCGTCGTTGGGTGCTGCTTTTCCGTGCCTCAGCGAGACATGCTCACATCTTGACCAGTGTAGTGCAGGCGGTCAATCTTGCTCGGAAGGAGCTCACACATCTGCTGGGCGATGCTGAGCTCGGCTTCAAACAGCTTCGGCTTGGCTTCCGTTCGCAGCGCTGGAACCTGGCCCAGCAGCCACTTGTACCGTGCCAAGCTGCTCGCCAAATCTTGCACCTTTTGCGGGGTGTCCGCTTTGCGGAACGACAGCATGCGCGCAATGTTGAAGTGCGCGGTCAAGTACGCGTCCATGCTGCCATCGTCAATCTTGGTGGCACCTGCATGACGTTGTGCGATCTCGTAAGCCACTTGGGGTGCACAGGCCAAACAGGAAGCCAGCTTTTCCACTCACCTTTAAGGGGCGGTGGAACCGCCGGTTTGAGCCCGCCCAACGACAGACGATCATCTTCCCAGCATGAAAGGAAGAAATTGAAGAACCTGGCAACACGCACACATCGTCAGCGCTGCCTTCAAGCATGGAAGACGGGCACACATCCGCACGCACTCGATCGCCTTGTCACAGTGCGTGGTGATGGCCGCCATGTCTTTGCGCTGGAGTTCACACCCGCGCCATTGGTCAGCAGGAGCTGCAACAAGTCGACACACCGCTACACACGCGTACCGTCCACTTTTGCCGTTTCTCACACCTCGCAATGCGCAAGTTGACAAACTCGGTGAACGCCGTGGCGACCTCAAGCGACAGCTCCTTCAGTGTGACGATGTAAATGGCAGGGTTCAGTTCGTGCTGTCCATCCAACCAATCACACGACCCCAAGGCAGAGTCACACCCCTGGTTGCTGCAGGTGAGCGACGAAGAGACGTACGCAAATGGGAGCCAGCAGTTCTGCGCGTCGTTTATGCATGAGGGAAGCCCGCTTTTCGTCAGTTTCAAACTCTGCCAGGCACTTGTAGGACTTGGAGATGTCCCGCTTGATTTGGATGTGCCGAGACACAAACCCATCCAGCACCAGGTACTCCTGTCGAAGCAACAAGCAAGCGCAGTGAGACAGAGTTCAACACCCCCTCGCCCCCTTGGTGTACATCCCCATGGAGATGGAGCACGTACCAGCGCCTTGTTGTGATACGCGATAGCAGACTTGAACACGTCACGCGCCTGAGTCAGCACGCGACACAGACCGTGAGCCCAAAGCCAGACTGCACATGGCCAACGGACAGGCGACATGCGACAGCACCTGTTCAAAAGTGACGATGCTTCCCGGTGAAGGTACTTTTACAGCTGCCGACCCTTCCAACAGTGCATCAAAGGGACCGCGATCTGGCCCCCAGAGCGAGTCTTGATCATCATCTTGTTGTACATCTGCCTTTGGTGCTTTGCCTTCTTCCCTCTCCCACTTTCGGTCGCGAGCAACTTCGAGCAGGACGGTGTACCTGATGAAAACCACCCACCCAACACAAAACATGAGAACAGGAAATTGGAAGAATTCCACACTCCACAAACAAACCAAACCAACTACAACGACTCACATGCACCCCCAAGCATGCCGGCAACTCGCCATGGCATCAAGAATTGCATCCTCCTCGCCAACAAACTCATCGTTTTCCTTGCCACCAGTGGTGATTGTGCCAGCCAACCGAAGTTCCTTTTTTGACACCTCCTCCACCCCACCTGCTCCTACAGCCGTACCACCAGCGCCAGCACCAGCACCAGCACCAGCACCAGCACCAGCACCAGCACCAGCACCAGCACCGGCACCAGCCTCGCCCCCACCGTCTTCCACAGTTTCCCCCGCAGCATCCGCGACGTCGCCATCAGCAGCAGACGCAACAGACGCAGCAGACGCAGCAGACGCATGGGCTCGGGCTCGCCTGGCTTGTAGCCGTGCCATGGCACGCGACAACATGCGGCCCCCGGCAGCCAGACAATGCACGGCCTTTGGAAAGTCCTCGCTCGACACAAAATAGCTGCCAAAGCGCGCCCAACGTGAGGTGATCAAGCAATGCAAACACACACCACACGGAGGGATCGAATCAGAAGCGGAAACACCTTCACGAAAGGTTTGCGCAACAACAGCACGCGCAACATACTTTGCCAAACCCACTGCATTGGTGCCCCAGCTGCGATCGGTTGTCTCCGCACTGTCCTCAGCGATGTCCGTCTCAGGATCAGAGGCCAGCGCACTGGGCAGTTGGCGGATGAGGGTGCGCTCAATGTAGTGAGCAGCTTTCTTGGGCCGGTTCAGGGCACCTTGCACCTGGGGAGCACGCAGCCCAGGTGTGAGCGCCGTTGCGTTGCAAACGTTGTGAACCGGGCAGCAGCAAGGTGGCAAAGGAAGGCGCTGCAACGAAACAAGCGCAAGCAAAAAAAGGAAACCAAACCAAACCGAACCAAATCGAACCAAATCGAACCAAACCGAACGCACGCACCTGGGCATGGTAGAACAACGTGAGGGTGTACAGCCTCTCCACCTCCGCAGCGTCGTCCGCCATTGGAGCCTCGGCAGCCGCCGGACCATCTCCAGCATTGTCCTCAGGCACAGGCTTGCATTCACATGCGCGCGAGTACACTGTGTCGGCTTTTTCCAGGTCAAGCAAGGCCTTCTGCGGCTCACCGTAGCCCGCATTGATGATGCTCAAGTAGTTGCACGCGTAGAGACCATCGACAGCGAGCGACAGCAAGCGCAGGGGATCGGCTGTAGAGGCCCGCCAAGCCAACGCACACGCAGTAGGTGAGATTCTTGCCTGGAACCTGTGTTCCCTCCACACCGTGTACCTGTCGGCGTGTCCGTGTCGAACTTGGGAAGCAGGTAGGCAAGGCACTTCTGCAGCAACGAGACGCCGTCTGGTACACAAGTGTGAGAGCCTGAAGTACGAGCGAGAAACGAGCACCCACCCACACGCACACCCAAACCCACCTGAGTTTTCCTCACAGTCAATGAAGTTCATCCCCAAGCGTCGATGAAGCCTCGCCTTGACGTCCTGAAGCTGCGCCACCTGAAATGGCCACACACAACAACGCGTGAGCCGCAAGCATGGCAAGCTACCCAGCGACAATCACGAACCGTGGACGCAGCTGCCTCGTCATCGGCATCCTGCTGTGTGGTAATGGCCTCATCTACCTCTGCCAAATACTTTGTCTGCTCAAAGAACCATCGAAAGAACACAGCGACGTGACACACGGACGACAGAACAAGTTGTTCGCGCGCGCACACGAACCCACAGCTCCCGCGCCGTGTACTTGTGCTTGTACGGCTCCTCTTCAGGGGCTGGCTTCTTGGACAAACTCTTTGCCTCCAAGTCAACGCTTGCAAACCTCGCGAGACAATCCATTGTGCGACAGACTGAAAGCGATGGGATGGATGCGCGTACGGTCATTCAACCAAGGCTTGAAACACACCGAAAATATTCAATGTCATCAAATATTCGATACCGCCTGGACTGTGCCCCATAGCTAACACACGTCGTTGTAGAAGTCCACCGTGCATGAGTAGCCACTTTCCCCGCCTTCTCCCTCGATATCTTGTCTTCTCGGAACAGGCGGCTGAAACGTGGCGGACACCAGGCGTGAGTGGCCTGGCAGCAGTGTCACGAAGTTGTCAGAAAACAAAATGGGCCGAAGCTCGGTGGCACCTGCCCAGCAAGTGATGTGGCCGGCGAAGGCGATGGGTGCACCAGCAGGGTTGACCAGCGAGATGTTGAAGCGCACCGTGCCCTCCACAAGAACGTGAGACACAGACCACGTGGCTTTCGCTGGGGCAAGGGCACACAACCCCGACAAGTCCGCATAGGAGGAGCAGGGCGTGATGTAGAAGTTCGACTTTTCCCACTCCAGGACGTCTGGTGTGGTGGAGAGCCAGTACGTGTTGGGATTGGAAGGCGGTATACCACTGGAAGTGGATGTGGCAGGGTAGGACACAGTCAGTTGTAGCACATACGTGGCTGTCGACAGCTGTGCACGTGAGATGGGTGGAAAATCCCCGACATGGATGGGTGTATCCCCCGGGAGAGCTGGGATCGTGTAGTTGGCAGCAAACACCATGGTGCCGTTGACATCAGATGCAGAAACACGGAGGGCTCCGGCGCTCCGAACAGCGGTGTACATCGAATTGATGACCCACAGACTGCCGTCGTTGTACGAGTACATCGGATGGATGGCTTCATTCGCTGTGCGAGCACCAAAAAACCTGAGAGGTGCAAGGCACAGCAACAATCGCTAGGGTTGGGAACGGTTCCACGACACGAGCAACACAAGAGCCACCTCGAGACACACGGCTGGCACCGCCACACCACGTACGCGCCTCCAGGTCGCATTGAAGGGTCGTACAGATTCCACATGTTGGACGGGGCTGCGCTGTTTAACATCCACTGCACAACCCCCGTGGACGTGTACTTGTTGCGACCGTACGCTTCGAACATGGCTCTGTGGCTTTCATACGCCGCGAGTTGAGCTTTTGCTGCGTACTCCCGTGCGCTGGAGGCTTCTCCGTAGCGAGCGTTCATGGGCGGTGTGAAGAACCGGAGGTTGCCGAACAGCCCGGCTTGGTTGCCACAATGCCAGTCCCATTCAAAGTTGATGGGCCACAGCTTGTCTGCGGGGATCACTTCCTGGAGACTGTTGAACAACATGGGAGATGCACCAGGGCCCCCCTCACTCAAGAACCCGTATGCACCCCCCAGTTCGAGCTTGGCGTGGCCAGGAGTGTCCGTCAACCAGTAGTTGGGGGGAACCCACGCTGCGGCACATGGAGGACAACGACAGTCAGGAAACCAAACCAGCCTCAACTCGGGCATCAACCCACGTACCATATGGCCCTGACATCTGTTTGCACAGGCATTCGCACCAACCGCATGAGGTTCGTTGCCACTGGCACGACAAGACGCCGCCGACAATTGCCTCGCACCTTCACACCGGTTGGGCCGGTGATCGTGGACGTGAGATTGGACGCCGACGCCAGAACGGGATTGGGCCAGTGTTCTTCGCGCAGCACAGCCAAGTACTCTTCCTCCACTCGCACCGGCGGTAGCTCGTCACTGCTGTACCAGAATGCCAGCACAGAGGGAAAGACGCGCAGGCGGCGCACCTGTGGGTGCAGCAAGGTGGATGTTGAGGACCACAGGTGCAACACCAAGGTACCGTGTGCACAACAACAAGCGCGGTCGCTTGTGCACGCACCTGCGACCGAAGCGAGGCCTGTGCGATGGCGTACTGAGCTGGTCCCCAGGACTTCCAATGTTGCCACGCGTCACAACAGCACCAGCCAGGAAACGTGAGCACGCCAAAGCGAGCGGCCGTGGCAAAGAAGTTGTCGTTCTGCATCTTCCCTTCCAAACGGATGGCATTCAGGCCCATGTGTTTGACATACCTGTCCAACCAACGCCACAGATCAAGTCACAGCCACAAGAAAACCTAAGTGGATTGTGCGCTTGCACGCATGGATGTGAGTGTGTGGGCGTGGGGGGGGTTGGGGGGGGGGGGGGGGGGGGGGGGGGGGGGAGTCATACGCGAACTCGTTCTCCTGGCGTTGTGCTGTGATACGCTGAAACAGGTCAGGTGCCCAGCCGGCCGCGCGAATCAGAATAGGGTGACGGTTGACATGGTACACACGATACCCCGCCGGTGTCAACCCAGAACTGGCTTCCCGAAGACCAACTGATGCAGACAGGCTGTCTGAGGTGCTTCCATCTGATGCGCTGACCACCACAGACAACGTCTCCATGGTCGCCGGCCCCATCTGCCATGGCCACCAAAGGCGGGGGTTCGCAATGTTGAGACTGGGAGAGGTAATGTTGTTCAGCACAACGGTCGACACTTCGCCTGGCTGCAGTGTCACATCCAGTTGCGCTGCCACACCGCAAAGCGTCGCGGTGATCACAGCGCTGAAAGGCGTGGTGCCCATGTTGTGGAGCTGCACCTGCACGCTGACGTGGGCCACCACGCCTGCACTAGGAGTGCCAAGGACGGCAGTCAAGCCAGGAGGGGTCGGGGTGCCACTCAATACAGTGGCGACTTGGGGGTAGCGCACAGATACCGGACCCGGGAAAGAGTGTACCTCCGTTTCCCGCCACAAGCCCATGTTCATGTCTGGTGGGGGCGGCGCCCAATCCACAAAGCTAATGGCAAGGTCGGTGTCATTGTTGCCAGGAGGGAAGGCGGCGTCAATGGGACGGAAACACTCCACCGCCAACACATGCTGCGCGGGGGATGCTGCGAGCTTGGACACATCAAAGTCAAAGTAGCGAAAGGTGCCCGCTGTGTCTGAGGCATTCGCGACAAGCGCGCCGTCGATCCAGACATTTGCCTTATAGTTCAAGCCTGTGAATATACACAGCCACATGTGTGAATGCAGAACATAACGATTCCACGACTCCACACAACTCTTCGTACCCTTGAACGTCAGCCTGGACATGGACGACGCTGACACCTGAAATTCAGTGCGGTACCACCACGGCACTTCGAATGGACTGGTGGAGACGTTTGCAAGATTTGTAGAGTAGAAAGGTGCCTGCACCTCCCCGACTTGGACGAGGCCGGCCAGCACAGTGGCAGGAGCCGTAATATTGAACCAGGATGAGGCGTCATACTGCAGAGCGGATATGGTCTGGCCAGCCGTCGTGCCCGCGCCAACCACTGCTGACGACTGCAGCTGCCAGTCGCTCAGAAGAACATCCTGACTCACTTTTGCTTCACCAACGTGGCTCAGTGCAAGACAGGCCACCAACGTGAGCGCTGCAAGCATCGTTGTTGCGGGTACTGACACGCTGCAGCGATCCGCGCGAAACTTCGTGGCTTGCTCGCTTCATTTTTGGTTGTCGTAACTTTCCGATGCAGCGCATTCAATCCGTCCAGCACAAGCAGCGGTACTGCTGCGACGTGAGCGACGATGTCCAGCGCCCAGGAAGCTGCCGATGGCAGCAGTGATGTCCCCACACCTGTTGCCGCAGACCCACCGCCCGCGCCATCGGCGACGGTCGGGTTTGACATTGACCTTGACATGGGCGGTGACATCGACAGGCGCGTCGCACCACCGCGACCACCTCCCCACCCCCACACCACCACCAGCGCCAGCCGCACAAGCAATGCCCGTGCTGGCGCTGGTGCTGGTGCTGGTATTGGCGCTGGTGCTGGTGCTGGTATTGGCGCTGGTGCTGGTGCTGGCGCTGGTGCAAGCACCGGTGCCCTGCCCGGCGAGATGAGGTACGTGGTCGCCGGAGATGACCTGCACGGACACTTCGGGACCACCACCAGCGTCGGTGGTCGCCGCAGGAAGCCTGGCGCGGCCCCATCGAAGGCCGCTCAGGCCGCAGCCGCTGCCGCGGCACGCGGGGAGAAGCTGGGGCGCGCAGCGGCGCCACCACGTCCGTCAGCGACGCGCCGCACCGCTCGTGCGGGTGGACGGGTGACGTACGGCACTGCTTCGGGCGGTGGCGCGGCGCCTGTTTCTCTGTCCACAGCCAACGCCGCTGCTGCAGGCGCTCCTGGCAGCGGTGCTGGCGTTCGAGCCAGTGGTAGTGGTGCCGGTCGTGTCATGCGCACTGCCAGTGGGGGTGGCCCAGTCATGCGCACTGCCAGTGGGGGTGGTCCTGTCATGCGCACTGCCAGTGGGGGTGGTCCTGTCATGCGCACTGCCAGTGGTGGCGGGTCCTCCCTGCGCACTGCTGGTGCTG
>Ga0213833_1001303_pt1 | contig 18233 bp, 14 predicted proteins | sample SWATP21_FD_160575 | JGI IMG/M metagenome (GOLD analysis project Ga0213833, IMG submission 160575) | Coastal seawater microbial communities from Marineland, Florida, United States - SWA TP2 #1 | ecosystem: Environmental > Aquatic > Marine > Coastal | place: USA: Florida | collected 2016-08-14
GCTGGCGCGCATGGCCTCGAGGATGGAGATGGGGAAGCCCTCTTGCTTGGAGATGAGGGCGAAGATGTGGGCGGTGGCGAGCTGCGCGGGGACGTCGGAGCGGGTGCCGAGCCAGGTGATGTGGGGTGTGAGGCCGAGCTCTTGGGCCTGTGCCTCGAGGCCGGCGCGCAGGGGGCCGTCGCCGATGACCTTGAGGTGGAAGGGGGCCTTCACGCGGGCGAGAGCGGTGAGCAGCAGCGCGATGTCTTTGGGGGGCGCGAGGCGGGCGACGGTGATGAGGACCGGGGGGGAACCTTCGCCGGGGGAGGCTTCGGGAGCATCCTCGGGCACGCCGTTGTGGATGATGCGGGCTTGTGGACGACGGACGACGCCGTAGCGCTCGCCGACTTCGCGGTCGGCTTCGGAGACGGTGATGAAGCGGTGGGTGATGCGGCCGGCGAGCCACTCGACGGGGATGGCCCAGGACTTGCGCTTCCAGGACAGGCCGTCGGAAAACGACCAGGCGTGGGCGGTGTGGACGGCGGGGACGCGCAGGCTGCGGGCGACGAGGCGTCCGAGCAGGCCGGCCTTGGTGCTGTGGGTGTGCACGACGTGGGGGCGGAATGCGCGGATGTGGCGCCGGAGCTGGCGGATGGCGCGGAGGTCGGTGGTGGGGTGGATGGCGCGCTGGAGGGCCGGCACGAGGGTGACGGCGATGCCCGCTTCTTTGAGGGCATCCACGAGGAAGCCGTCCTCACCGACGTACACGTGGAAGTCGACCCGATGGGAGAGGCCCCGGACGAGGTCGCGGACGTGCACCTGGGCCCCGCCACGCTCACCGCGTGTGATGACGACTGCGACCCGGATGGGGTCGGCGTCATTGCCGGTGTTCATCCACGCTCCTGCTGGACCTGCGCCGCCGTGTGGTGGGTCGAGTATGACGCGTGTTCGGTGTGGACAACCGGGTGGGGGGGGACATGTGCGTCATGTACGTCGGGTTTGGGCGAAGAGAGCAGCCCTGACGAGGGTGCTCTCGAATGTGCGTGGCGAGCGGGTGTCGATGGGGACAGGTGGGGCTTGCGCTCGCTGTGGGGTTGTGGGCACGATGAGGCACCACCCGGGTCCATTGCTTCGCGAGGTCGATGTGCGTGCACTTGTCACTGGCGGCGCCGGCTACATCGGCGCGCATCTGGTCGCAGATCTGCTGACGGCTGGGCACGATGTGGTGGTGCTCGACGACCTGAGTCATGGGTCGACGGACGACCTGGCGCGGGCCCAGGCGATTGCGTCGCGAAGGGCGGAGTTCGTGCTGGGGCGGGTGGGTGATCCACTGCGCGCGCGGGCTGCTCTGGCCGGCGTGGACGTGGTGTTTCACCTGGCCGCGGAAAAGCATGTGGGGGAGTCGGTGCGCCGGCCGGGGCACTACTTCTCGCGGAATGTGGGTGAGATGGCGGTGCTGCTGCGGGAGATGAACGACGCAGGGGTGCGCCGGATGGTGTATTCGTCGTCGGCGGCGGTGTACGGACCGGGGGCGCCGGGCCCGATTCCCGAGACGGCGGCGCTGCGGCCGGGCAGCCCGTACGGGGCCACGAAGCAGATGGGCGAGCAGATGCTGGCCGACATGACGCGGCATGCGGGGTGGTCGGCGGTGTCGCTGCGGTACTTCAACCCGGTGGGCGCGCATCCGTCGGGGAGGCTGGGGGAGTCGCCGGAACGCGCGAACAGCCTGGTGGCGCGGGTGCTGCGCGCGCTGTTGTGTGTGGACTGCCCGCTGACGGTCTTCGGGACGGACTACGACACGTCGGATGGGTCGTGCGTGCGTGACTTTGTGCACGTAAACGACGTGTCACAGGCCCATCTGGCTGCGTTGGCTGCATTGGATGCACCGGGACACCGTGTGTACAATGTCGGCACGGGCCACGGACACAGCGTGCGTGAGGTGCTGGCGGTGTGTGCGGAGATTGCGGGTCGACCGGTGCCCCATCGGCTGGGAGCACGGCGCGCGGGTGATGCGCCGGTCGCGGTGGCGGACTGCTCGAAGATGGCGCGGGAGCTGGGCTTTTCGGCGCAACACGACCTGACGGCGATGCTGGCTTCGGCGTGGGTGTGGGCCAAGAAGCGGCGGGATGCGGTGTGTGGCGAGACGTCGGCTGCGCGGCCGCGGGGGCGGGGTGTGGAGTATGCGGGGCTGCCGGTGGCGAACTCGGATGTGGGGTTGGCCAAGTAGCGTTCAGCGTTCAGCGTTCAGCGTTCAGCGTTCAGCGTTCAGCGTTCAGCGTTCAGCGTTCAGCGTTCAGCGTTGATTCGTGGGAAGAAACCCCCTCCTTCCTCACTAAACCTGAGCGCTGGGATCGACTGTTGGCCGCGACTCTGGTCTGATCTGTTCATGTACCGACCAACCAGCCGCCAGCGCCCCCTCTTGGGCGCGCCATCTCGCCTTCCTCCCGAGGCTCGAGCACGACTTGCACGAACCTGGGCCGGCTCCTTCCAGGAAAAGGTGCTGCCCTTGTTGTTGTCCACGGAGGGCGACTTCGCGGACTTGTACTGTGCAGACAACGGCCGCCCGAATTGGAGCATTGCGCTGCGCCTTGGCATCTGCCTGCTGCAGGAGGCGCAGGACTTGACCGACCAGGAGGTGCTCGACGCCTTCGCCTTCGATGTGCGCTTCCAGTTCGCCCTCGATGTCGACCCTTCGCAGGCCTACCTCTCACGGCGCTCTCTTGGTGACTTTCGTAGTCGGATGGTCCGAGCCGACCCCGAGATGACACGGCTTCGGAGGTTGTTCGATGCCATCGCCATCGCGGCCATCGACGACCTGAATCTGTCGGTGGCGACCCAGCGGTTGGACTCCACGCAGGTGGTCTCGAACATCCGGACGCGTGGGCGGGTCGACCTTTTCAGCAAGACCTTGCGTCAGTTCCTGCGGGTGCTCTTGCTGAGTCGGGCCGAGGAGCACGCCACGTTGCCGACGGCCCTGCTGCAGTGGGAGGCGCGCGACGAGTCTGCCGGCTTCGGCGAAGGGCGGCCGGCCACCGCGCTTCAGTGCCTTGCCGAGTGGGCGGTGGAGTTGGTGCGACGTTTTGAAGGGGACGATGACATCGCGTCGTGGGAGAGCTGGGAGTTGGTGCGCCGGTTGGTCGACGAGCACTGCATCGTCGAGGACCCCACGGAGGACGAGGGAGGTAGCGAAGGGAGTGCGGCTGCGGACAAGGCGACCGATGAGCAAGACCCCGTCGTAGTCACGCTTCGCGCCAAGCCCGCCAACCCTGGCAACTCACTGCAGAGTCCATACGACCCGGATGCGACCTACGGACACAAGGGTGTCGGCTACTGCGTGCAGATCACGGAGACGACCCAGAACCAGGCGACCGAGGTGCTCACGGACTTTGCCGTCCAACCGGCAGCCAACAACGACTGGGGCGAGACAGGGCCCGTGCTCCAGCGGCTCGAAGACAACGGACTCAAGCCCTCTGTGCTGGCCGCAGACGCCGGCTACCCCCATGTTCCCGCCCTGGAGGATGCAGACAAGCGAGGCGTTGAGCTCCTCTCCCCAGTGTCCAGCGGCACCCTTCCCGATGACTTTGTGGGACGAGAAAGATTCGACTTCGACGAGGCGGGCGAAGTCGTCCGTTGCCCAGAAGGTGTGGCTCCGATCCGCCACGGCTATCGGAAGCAGAACGGCGCCGCCGAGCGGACTCTCCACGCCTATTTCGACCGACAGGCGTGCCTCGACTGCCCACTACTTGGCAGGTGCGTTGCGCGAGGGCGAAAGACTGGAGCCTTCACTGTCGAGGTGACACGCGGGCTCCGTCTCCGCGACGAGGCCATCGCACACCAGCGGGACAACCCGGAGTGGTGGGAGCGGTACAAAATCCGATCCGGAATCGAGGCCACCAACTCCGAACTCAAGCGAAAACACGGTCTCGGTCATCTCCGCGTCCGTCGAGCGCCGCGAGTAAGGCTCGCGGTGACCCTCAAACTGGCCGCCTGCAACGTCAAGCGATGGCTGAGGGCATCCCGGGCACAGTAGGGTCGGAAACCCGCCGCCGAAAACACGTCCGGGCGCAGCGATACCGCCCACCGAACGGTCGAGAGGTCGCGCTGGGCGGAAGAGCTCAGAATGCAGGTCAGATGGGGACCAAAACGCTGTGGCGCCTGGAGCGGTAGGCAAACGGGTGCCGGAGGCCCGCAGAAGGGCTTACTTCCCACGAATCAGCGTTCAGCGTTCAGCGTTCAGCGTTCAGCGTTCAGCGTTCAGCGTTCAGCGTTCAGCGTTCAGCGTTCAGCGTTCAGCGTTCAGCGTTCAGCTAGGAGGTGCTCGGTCCAAGGTTTGAGGGGATGTTGGCAGGGGGCGACGACTCGGGATGGTCGCGGACCGGTGGCTGGAAGCGGAAGGTTGTTGCTGACTGCTGACTGCTGACTGCTGACTGCTGACTGCTGACTGCTGACTGCTGACTGCTGACTGCTGCTGAAGCACCCCGCCGTACGACTGGCTGAATCCCGTCCAAGTCAGCTCGCGAACAGTGCTCCACTCTCCGCCTCTCGCGCGATGTCTCCCATGGCGAGGATGTCGAGCTGACCGGTGTTGCGGCGGTCGACAGCGGCGTCGAGGATGTGCTCGAAGGCGGCGAGCATCCGCTTGGGGGCCGCGGCGAAGTTGATGGGGTGCACGTAGAGGTGGCTGATGCGACGCTGGGTGATGGCTTGGTCGATGCCTGCGACGGCGCGACGGACCCTCTGGCGCATGGGGATGGCCTTGCGGATGCCGTGGGCGGGCAAGAACGTGGCGGAGCCGGCGATCTGCCACAAGCCGTGGCGGTCTTTGACGGGGACCACTGTGGGGGGCGCGCGCCCGATGGCGACCTCCGCGAGGTGGGCCAGGCGTGAGATGGGCGTTGGGACGGCGGGATGGCCAAACCAGGCGGGCTCCTTGGGACGCCAGCAGGTGAAGCCGTGCTGGGCGAGCAGGTCGACGTGTCCGGCGACGTTTCGGGGGAAGACGAAGCTCTCGAGGGTGATGCCACGGGCCTTGGCTTCGGCCACGCAGCGGGCGAGCTCGGTGGCGGCGGTGTCGCGGGAGCAGCCTGGGTCGCCGAAGATGGGGTGGGTGAAGCTGTGGCTGCCGACCTCCTGGTTCGATGCGAGCAGGCGGTCGATGAGGGTGCGGCCGTACCAGGCGGGGTGTTGGGCTTCGGTGCCGGCGGGGACTTCTTCGAGCCAGGGGCGGCTGCGCCAGGCGTGGGTGGGCGGGACGAGGTCGGGGTGAAGGGTGCCGTCGGTGCGCGTGGCGTGGTCGAGGAAGAGGTGGCCCACGGTGGCCCAGGTGGCGCGGATGTCGCGGTCCTCGAGCATGGTGAGGAGGGGCAGAAAGACCTGCTCACGGGTGATGTGGGCTTCTTCGACCAGCGCGGAGGGGTCGGCCATGAGGTCGCGCGAGCCCCAGACGAGCTCGAAGTCAAGCGACAGCGTGAACACGCCACGGCGCAAGGTTCGGTTCATGCGAAGCTCCCGGGGGATGCATCGGGACGGTTGCAGGGTGCCTGAAGCCAGGAGGTGGGGCGCGGGAGTATGCTCTCCTCCGCCACCCCGGAGACAGCATCTCACGAGTCGAGCGAGGGGCCCTGGTCGGGGCTGTGGTGTTGTCGGTGCTGCAGGCGGTGTGGCTGCTGGGGGCGATGGCGGGTGCGCCGGGCGACTTCCTGGTGGGCAGCCACATCCATCCCGACAACCTGGCCAACCAGTGGCTGCTGCCATGGGCGGTGGACACGGCTCTGAGCGGCGGCGAGCTGATGCACACCACGGCGTACTACTGGCCGGTGGGAGATGCGCCGCTGTTGTCGGGGGATGGCACGCAGGCGCTGCTGTACTCGGTGTTCCATGTGGTGGTGGGCTGGCCGAGTGCAGTGCCGCTGTATGTGGGGCTGGTGCTGGTTCTCAACGGTTTGTCGGGGTGGCTGGCGGCCCGGTGGGTGTCGGGGTCGGGCATGGCGGCGCTGGTGGCGGTGCCGGTGTGCGGGGCGTCGCCCTTTGTGCTCATGGAGCTGTCGGCCGGGCGCTTTTCGCAGGCGGCGGTGTGGCCGCTGTGGCTATTTCTGGGCGTGTGGTGGCGCTACCTGGTGCGTCCGGGGCCCGGGCTGGCGGTGCTGTCGGCCGGAGTGCTGTTCTACACCACGTTTTCGTACTGGTACTACGGCTGGTTCGGCGTCTTGGCGGGGGCGCTGATGTGGCTGGCGATGCGCCGGGAGCACCCGGCTGCGGAGCGGTGGACGCACTGGCGGTGGCACGGACTGTTCTCTGCGGTGTTCCTGGTGCTGCTGGCCCCCCTGGCGTGGCGCTTCTTCGTGCACTGGAGCGCGGTGCCGGGGTCGGGCGAGACGACCGTGTTTCCCCCGGAGTCGGCATCCTTCGACCGCCTGCCCCTGCTGCCGGTGCTCCTGCCGGGCGACCCCAACACCACGGCGGCGCTGCAGTCGGTGGTGGCCCTGGTGCTGGCGGGGGTGGGCGTGGCGCGCGGCGATCGTCCTGCGCGCTCCTGGGCCCTGGTGGGGGTGGTCTTCCTGATGTTGGGCTGGGGACCGGCGTTTTCGGGGGCGCCCTACACCACTCTGTACGGGCTGGCCGCGCCGCTGCGGCGGTTCTGGTGGCCGGTGCGTCATGTGGTGCTGGTGCACGGTGCGGTGGCGGTCTTGGCGGCGGTGGCGGTGGCGCGGCTGTCGAAGCATTGGGGCTGGGGTGTCGTGGGAGCGCTCGGGGTGTGGGCCTCGTTGTGGTTGCAGGGTGCGCCGGGCGAGGTGGAGCGCACGCCGCTGGTCTTTCCGCCCGACGGGTATGCGCAGCTGGCCAACCTTCCCGGTGGTCCTGTGCTGGCCTTTCCCTTGGCACCGGAAGCCACGGGCACCAACGACGCCATGCTCCACCAGCTGGCGCACGGACACCCCATGGTGACCGGGCACTCTCCATGGGTGGCGCGGGCGCGGCCGGCCGAGTGGGATGCGTGGGTGGCCGAGACGGGCTTGTTGGCGCGGATGGCCGACCTGGAGCGCGCCGGCTGGGCGGGTGGCAGTGTCACGGTGACCGCGGCCGATGTGCAGGCCGTACAGGACTCCGGGGTGCGGTGGCTCGTGCTCGACCGCACGCTGGTCCCGCTGTCGCTCAAGGGCATGGTTCGGGCCCACGATGCCCTGCTGGACGCTGTCTTCGGCCGACCGGTGGTGCGCACGTCCGACGTACAGGTGTGGGATGTGTCGCAGGCCAAGGGTGCCGTGACCGTCGACCTTCCCGCTTGGAAGTGGCCCGCTGGCATCCGTCCGGCCGGCCCCGAGCACCCTCTGTCGGCCCGCCGTCCGGAGAGCCCCATGTTGGGCACCCCCAGTGGTGCGGTCGACCGTCATTCCTCCAATCCATGAAGCCGATGTCGTATGTCAGAATTGGAACAGCTTGTGAAAACTGTTCCGCAGCACACCGGGGCGTCGGTATAGCCCCGTCTCACCACCCCACTGGAGCCGCACATGTCTCAGGCGCACCTTGATGCGGGAGCTCCGTACCCTCGGCGGTGGTTTTACGGTCTTGGCTTCACCGACTGGCTGATCTACCGCCTCACCTGGCTGTCCATCCTGCCGCTGGTGAAGGGGCCCATCCGCCTGCGCGGCTTCGGCCACAAGAGCCTCCCCCAAGACGGTCCGATGCTGCTGCTGCCCAACCACCACACCGTGGTAGACCCCTTCATGGCGGGGTGGCTGCCGTTTCGTCCGAGCCGCTTCATGGCCAGCGCCCAGCCGCTCACCATCCCGTTTCTGGGTCGCTGGCTGAAGGCGCTCGGAGCCTTCCCGAAGAAGAAGTTCGTGAAGGACCGGGAGTCGATGCAGGCTCTGCAGGACCTCTTCGACGACGGCCACCAGATCACCATCTTCCCGGAAGGCACGCGGTCTTGGGACGGTCGGCCCATGCCCATCGGTCCGGGCATCGGCCGGCTGGTGAAGCGCCTCGACACCCCTGTGGTGCTCGCCCGCATGACCAGCGCCCACTACTTTTGGCCCCGCTGGGCCCGCTACCCCCGCTACGTGCCCGTACACATCGAGTACGAGGGCCCTCTGCGGTGGCCCGACAGCACCTCGGCCGAAGACATCACCGCCGACATCAAGGAGCGGCTGGGGCGTCCGCAGCGCATTCCCGAGGGCTACCGCATCTGGGGCTTCCGGATGGCCCATGGGCTGCCGGCCTACCTCTGGGCCTGCCCGTCCTGCTACGCGCTCGACGGACTGCGGGTCAGCGCCCACAATTCCAACCACGTGCAGTGTCGGGAGTGTGGAGGGGAATGGGCCGTGACGGTCGACACCACCCTCGACCCCGTGGGGGATGCCTTGCCGCGGCTCACGGTCGCCGAAGCCTACGACGCCGTGGATGCCCACTTTGGCGAGCGTCCGGTGGCCGACCGACGGCTGTTCGAGTCGGATGGGCTCGTGCTCGGGGGCGGCGAAGGCACGCTCCTGAAGGCGCGGTCGACCGGTCGGGGCTTCGAAGCCCTGGCGGAGGGCGCTCTGCACCTCGACGCGGAGGGAATGGGTGTACGCGGAGGCAGTGGCGTGGAGCGCCTCGACTACACCCAGATCCGCGCTGTGTCGGTGGAGCTCGGCAACAAGGTGCAGCTGCGCACTGAAGATGCCCTCTACCGGCTCGTTCCCCGCGATGGGAGCGTGCTCAAGTGGGGCCACTTCCTGCACGCGTGGCGCTGTGCCATCCAGGGTCTCAACCGCACACCGCTCGGCTGAGCGCGGACCGAGGTATGTCCGGGCAGCCCCCGGTTCCGTCTGGAGACGCCATGTCCACCGCGCGCACCCCTTCGGTCGACCCGGCCACCCGTCCGGTCGACGACCTGCCCCACCTCTCGCACGATGATGTGGCCCGCTACTCGCGGCACTTGCTGCTCGGTGAGGTGGGCGTGGAAGGCCAGAGGCGCCTCAAGGGAGCCTCGGTGCTGTGTGTGGGAGCTGGCGGACTGGGCTCGCCGCTGTTGCTGTACCTGGCCGCTGCGGGCGTGGGACGCATCGGCATCGTCGACCACGACGTGGTGGATGCATCCAACCTGCAGCGTCAGATCATCCATGGCACGGGCACTCTGGGCCGCAGCAAGCTCGACAGCGCCAAGGCGCGCATCCTCGACATCCACCCCACGTGTCAGGTCGACCTCTACCCGGTGGCCATCAAGGCCCACAACGCCCTCGACCTCATCGCGCCGTACGACGTCGTCATCGACGGCACCGACAACTTCCCCACCCGCTACCTGGTCAACGACGCCTGCTGCATCCTGGGCAAGCCCAACGTGTACGGCAGCATCTTCAAATTCGAGGGCCAGGCCAGCGTCTTCAACTATCGGGGCGGGCCCAACTACCGCGACCTCTACCCGGAGCCCCCACCACCGGGCCTCGTGCCGAGCTGCGCGGAAGGTGGTGTGCTGGGCGTGCTGCCGGGGGTCATCGGCTGCATCCAAGCCACCGAGACCATCAAGATTCTGCTGGGGCAAGGCACCTCTCTGTCGGGTCGGCTGCTGCTCTACGATGCGCTGAGCATGCGCTTTCGAGAGCTGAAGCTGCGGGTCGATACCCACGCCCCGGCCATCACCGAGCTCATCGACTACGAACAGTTCTGCGGAGTCGCAGACATCACGGAGGGAGCCATGGCGGCTGACCAGGAAGAAGGATTCGCGCGGCTGGACGTCCAGGCCGTGCACGACAAGATGCAGGCCGGCTGGGCGCCGGTGTGGGTCGACGTCCGCAAGCCCCACGAGTGGGATGTGGTGAAGCTCGACGAAGCCCACCACTTCATCCCCCACGAGCAGGTGATTGCCGAGGGCCTGCCGGGCGTGGACAAGAACGCCCCGGTGGTGCTGCAGTGCCGCTCCGGTGGTCGGAGCGCAAAGGCTGCGAAGGCGCTGGTGGCCATGGGCTTCACCGACGTCACCAACCTCGAAGGCGGCATCAACGGCTGGGTGAAGGCCTTCCGCACCGACCTCCCCACCTACTGACGGGCACTCCGCGCGGCTTCGAGGCTGCGCAGGGCGTCGAGTGAACGCGCCAGGTCTTCTTCGAGGGCCTGGTGCGTGGTCTTCTTGGCTTCGGGAATGGGCGTGGCCGCGTTTGCGAGGCGTGCGCGGAGGATGTTGAAGCCGAAGAGGTCGGCCAACAGCGCGTAGAAGAGGGTGAGCAGGCACACGGCCATGGCGGGGCCGAAGGCGGCGGGGTCGTCGATGCCGTTGAGGATCTGGATGAGGCCGATGCCGGTGCCGGCGATGCCGGTGAGCCAGACGGCCCGGCGCCCTTGCTTCACGGTGAGCTGGGCTGCGGCGAGGGCTTCTTGGGTGGGTGCGTCGGCCCGGAGGGTGTCGCGCAGGCGGCCGATGCCCGCGCCCGACATGGCCAGCCACGCGAAGCCGCCGCCCACGATGGTGATGAGGAACGAGACGATGTCGATGAAGACCCCGAGCGGCGAGCCCACGAGGATGGCGGCGACCAGGAAGAAGGCGGCGAGGGCTCCGGCGACGATGCGGGAGAACATCATGGTGGGTGCTCCGGAGGGAATGGACGCGACGGCGGCGACCGGGGATGGGCTCGGGCGGGACTCGAGGGAGGCGATGAGCGGGCTGGCCACGAAGAGGTCGGCGATGGTGGCGTAGAGGGGGACCAGGATGCTGACGATCAATGCAGGGCCGATGGCGGGAGGGTCGTCCAGGACCGTGAACAGGAAGACGATGCCCAGAGAGGCGCCGTAGGCTGCGACGGCCCAGATCCACCGGCGGATGTTTCGCGCAGTGGTGGTGGCGGCCCGGACGTGCGCTGTGGATGCGTTCGGCGTGCGGAGGGTGCGGAAGAGGTGGGGGATGCGGGGTCCGGAGACGGTCCACCAGACCAAGGGAGCGACGATGCTGATCAACGCGAAGCCCACGATGTCGATGTACGCGAACCATGAGATGAACGACATCGCGAAGAGCAGGATGGCTGCGGTGAAGCCGCTTGCGGCAAGTCGAGTCCAGCTCATGGGTGGGTCCCCCTGTGTTGGTGTTCTCCTCGGCTGGTGAGGCGGGAGAATCCAGAGGGTGTGGTCACGGAGTGTCTCGGTGGGGGAGACGGCAGGGCGAGGCGTTCCAGGCGCGCGTTCAGGGGACCGTAGAGGAAGAGCTCGACCAGCAGGGCGTAGAGGAGCCGGAGCACCCCGATGGAGATGGAGGCGCACACGACGGCCAGGCTGTCGACGGCCAGCAGGACCTGGAGGAACGCGATGACTGCGGCCGACCCTCCCATGAGCCAGACGGCGCGACGGCCTTCGCGGAGGGTGCGCTGGGCGACAGCGACATTGTCCGAGGTGGCGTCGTCGGTGCCGAGGGTGGTGACGAGGTGTCGGATGCGGGGACCCGAGGTGGCCCACCAGATGAGGGCGCCGCCACCGAAGACGACGAGGATGCCGACGGGTTCGATGAAGAGGGACAGCGGTGAGCCGACGAGGACAGCGGCGAGGAGGAGTCCGAAGGCGGGGATGGCGCTGCCGACGGGAACTACGGCGCGTTGCCCCGCGTCCAGCAGTCCCAACACAGCCCGCAGCACAACCACCGACCCCTCCTGTCTCCCTCGAAGAGTACCGGCGGGTGCGGGAGGCTGTCACCACCAAGATGGCCGACCACGGGGTGTCTTGGGGCCCTAGCGCTTGGCTGCCTCCGCCATCAGCCACACCATCTCGCGGCCAATCTCCGCGCTCTTCGCCGAGTAGGTGGCGGCCTCTTCGGGCGTGCCATCGCTCACCTTGGGGTCCAGGTAGGGCACAGACACGCGCACCTCGGCACCCGCCACGAACGGGCACGAGGCGTCTGCCGACGAGCACACCATCACGGCTGCGAAGCCGGCCTTCGGGTTGAAGGGGTCGGAGTAGACCTTGGAGAAGGCGGTGTCGGCGACATCGGGGCCGTAGCCCAGGGTGTAGACCACGTTCTGGCCGCCCTTCTTGTCGCCGGTGTCTTCGATGACGAAGCCGTGGCTGCGCAGGGCGGTGACCGCGCGGGGGTTGAAGGCAGTGGCCTCGGTGCCACCCGACCAGGTCTGCACGTGGGTGAGGCCGAGCTCGAGGGCTGCCGCGCGTGCCCAGGCCTGGCCCATCTGGCTGCGGCGTGAGTTGTGGGTGCACACGAACACGAGGTGGGCGGGCTCCCCCTTGGCCTTCTTCTCGGCGATCCAGTCGATGAGCGGGGCGAAGCCTGTGGCGCGCTCGGCGTCGATGGTGGTGGGCTTGCCCTCCGTGGCCCAGGACTGGACCTTCTGGCCGATGGGCGGGTGAACGGGGGACGTGCCGGCGACGGCGAGACTGGCGAGCACGGGGAGCATGGGGACCTCCGGACGGCTGGTGTATGTCCGAGGCGTGGCAGCGGGATGGCAGGCCGGGGCCCGTTGTGTGTGGCAGGTGTAGGGTGGAGACGACCGAAGGAGCGGACCGATGCGGCAGCTTGGCCTCTGGTTATGGGTGGGCCTCGCCCCGGGTGAACGACCCGCGGAGTCGCTCGTGGTCGACCAGAAACCTGTGCCCGCGCGCTTCTCGGCGGCCTTGCCCGTGCCCGATGCGCAGGGGCGGCTCGACTTCGACGACTCCCATCCGCCGCTGTCGCATGTGTTGGCGGCACTGCGGCGGGCCGACCACGGGATGGTGGAGCGATGGGTGGCGTCGGTCCGGGCCTCGCCGGCACCGCGGGAGGTCGCGGAGCAGAGCTGGCTGCGGTTGCTCGAAGGCGCGGACTTCACTGGCTGCGCGACCTACCGGGCTCTGGCGCGGGAGTCCGTTGCGGAAGACGCCGAGCTGATGGGCGCACTGGAGCAGGCCGCCTGCACGACGGTGGACCGGCGCACCGACCCCTTTGCGGGCCACACGGTCGACCAGCTGGTGTCGTGTGTGGAGCGGGAGCGCTGGGATGCTCACCTGTGTCTCGGAGCGCTCGCAGGCGTGGACCGCAGGCGCGCGGTGAAGCTGGCCCGCGCCCATGCGGACCTCCAGCCGGAGTCCGGGCACCTGCGTCGGTTTGGCAAGCCAGGGCAGCTGGGCGAGGCTCTGCGGCGGACGGGACTGGTGGCCGAGGATGACCCTGTGGCGGCCGATGCCATCCATCCGCTCGACGCTCTGGTCGATGCCCGGAGGCTGCGCACCGCCCACGTCCGCTCGGGCACCGTGCCCATCGAACATGACGCGCTGCTGGTCGATCTCGCCAACATCGCCCGCCCCGACCTCGACGGTGCCTTGTTCATGGAGGAGGCGCCGCCGGCCGACGGTCCAGGGCCGTACACCCTGCACGGCTGGCATGCGGGCGTGCATGTGCAGGTGGCCGCCCGGAGCGACCAGGGCGACCGCTATGATGTTGGTGCGATGGCCCTGCTGGTGGACACTCTGCTGGAGCAGACGGGCAGCGCCCGCAGGATGGTGCGCCTGAAGCCCGACCCCACCGAGCTGCACATGCTCGTGGCCACTCCCCGGGCTCGTGATCGAGCGGCGGCTGCCGGGTTGATTGTGCTCGGGAGCCCTTGAGACGGCGCGTGACGTGAGTCCGGGAGCCGCAGGCGATACCCTCGCCGGCCACCGCCTCCCCGGATGTTTCATGGCCGAGCCAGCCGTCGAAGACTACCCCACCCCAGACGCCTCCGCCCCGCAGCTCACCTTCCGTGCCGTGAGCACCGGAATGCTGTTCGGTGGCTTGTTGTCGCTGTGCAACATCTACCTGGGCCTCAAGATTGGCTGGGGCATGAACATGTCCATCACGGCCGCGCTGCTGGGCTTCGGCTTCTGGCAGGTGTCCACGCGCGCCCTCAACATGCGCCCCTTCGGTCTGCTCGAGAACAACATCAACCAGACCGCCGCATCGGCCGGCGCCAGCATCTCGAGCGCGGGCCTGGTGGCGCCGATTCCTGCGCTCACGATGCTCACCGGGCGCACCTTGTCGTGGCCGCAGCTGTCGATGTGGGTGCTGTCGGTGGCGCTGGTGGGCGTGGTGGTGGCGATTGGCCTGCGCAAGCAGATGCTCGTGGTCGACAACCTGCCGTTCCCCGGAGGTGTGGCCACGGGCCAGACCCTCAAGGAGATCTACGCCAAGGGCGCCGAGGCCATGGCCCGCGTGAAGATGCTGCTGGCGGGCATGGTGGCTGGTGCGGTGGGCAAGCTGGCCGGCGTGCTGGGCTGGGTGTCCAAGGTGGGCTTCCCGGGAGGGCTCAAGACGGCTGCGGGCGGCACTCTGGCCACGCAGGGCCACACGGCCATGTCGCTCAAGAACCTGGGCTTCGCGCTCGACCCCTCCATCATGATGATCGCGGTGGGGGCCATCATCGGCATGCGGGCGGCGGCGAGCATGATGCTCGGTGCGGTCATCGCGTGGCTGTTCGTGGCGCCCGAGGTGATGGAGCTGGGCTGGGCCACGCCAGGCAAGGCCGACCCCGACGCCGCCTGGTTCGGCCCGCTGGTGAAGTGGATGCTGTGGCCCGGTGTGGCCATGATGGTCACCGCGTCGCTCACGTCGTTTGCCTTCTCCGGAAAGGCCATCCTCAACGCGTTCCGGCGCACCGGCGACACCACCGAAGACCCCAACGACGTCCCCCGCAAGGCCTACCTGATGGCCATCGTGGCGGTGAGCGCCGTGTCGGTCATCCTGCAGGTGGTGCTCTTCGACATTGGCGTGGGGCTGGCCATCTTCGGCGTGTTGCTCACCTTCGTGCTCGCCATCGTGGCCGGGCGGGTGTCGGGCGAGACCGGCGTGACCCCCGTGGGCGCGATGGGCAAGGTCACCCAGCTGTCCTTCGGTGTCATCGACCCCGGCAACGCGGCCAGCAACCTGATGGCGGCCAACGTCACGGGTGGTGCGGCCAGCCAGTGCGCCGACCTCCTCCACGACCTCAAGAGCGGCCTGATGGTGGGCAGTGTGCCCCGCTACCAGGTCATCTCGCAGGCGTTCGGCGTGGTCGCCGGAGCCACGATGGGCAGCGCGGCCTACCTCGTGCTCGTCCCCGACCCCCAGAACATGCTGCTCACCGAAGAGTGGGCCGCGCCGGCCGTGGCCCAGTGGAAGGCGGTGGCCGAGGTGTTCCAGCAGGGGCTCGAGGCGATGCCGGAAGGCGCGCTCATGGCCATGGGTGTGGGTGCCGCGGTGGGCATCGTCCTGGCCATCCTCGAAAAGACCCTCCCCAAGAACCTGGCCAAGTGGGTGCCGAGCCCGGTGGGCATCGGTCTCGCCTTCGCCATTCCCGCCTACTACGCCATCAGCTTCTTCCTCGGCGCGGTCATCATGGCGGTGGGCGAGAAGGTGTCGAAGGACTGGACCAAGCGCTTCGCCATCGTGCTGGCAGCGGGCATCATGGCCGGCGAGAGCCTGATGGGTGTGGCCGACGCCCTCTACAAGATGGTCATGGGCTGACGGCGGGCTCGAGGAGGGTCTGGTCGCCCACGGTTCGGGTGGGCGTGTAGGGCAGGTAGTAGCCATCGGCCACGAGGGTGGCCGTGCCGGCGGTGGGGATGGTGAAGGTGAGGTCGAGGCCGGTGCGGGTGTCGATGGGGTGGGGCGTGCCGTCGACGGTGCAGTAGGCGGCGCCCGGGCAGCCGTCGGGGGCGATGGGGGTGCCGTCGACCTCGATGAAGATGGCGTCGAGCAGGGTGGTCTCGGGCTTGAGCTCGACGAGGCGCAGGCGCTTGGTGCCGGGCTGGATGGGGCCCAGGTCGACGCGGTCGGCGCGTTTCTGGTTGGGATGGCGCTGGTCGCGGAGGATCTCGCCGAGGAAGCGGTTGGCGTCGACATCGTAGACGTAGGGGCAGGCCGCGCACTTCTCGGGGTCGTAGGCCCAGCGGGCGGACGTGGTGGTCGTCGCGGGGAGGGTGGAGAAGTGCCAGGTGGTGGTGGTCTCCTGGCCGCAGTTGTGGTCGACATGCACGAGCTGCTGCGGCTTCACGGAGAAGTGGCTGTGCGACATCCACGCGGGTGCCTCCATGAGCACCTGGATCTCGCCCTTCGACAGGCGCACGACGAGGAACTGCCACTCGTCCTCGACGCCGGGTTGGGTGGTGAGCACGAGCTCCTGGAGGCCGTCGTGGAGGTCGAGGTCGATGAGGATGGGGGGCGGGACCTCCATGGGGTCGGTGTGGCCCGGGATGAGCTTCTTGGTGACTGTGCCCAGGTGGAGGGTGTGGCCGTCCCAGCGGATGGGGTCGGGGGTGCCGTCGCGGTCGAGGTCGGGAGCGATGGGAGCGGCGGGACGCTGCTTCTCGAGGGCCTGGATGCGGTTGAGGCAGCCGCGGTCGGCGTTGGTGAGGCGGTCGTCGGTGTAGGTGGGGTCGGGGGTGTACCAGGAGGCGGCGCCGAAGATGGCCTGCAGGTCGGCGGACTGGAAGGTGCGGCCGTGGCGGGCGAACAGCTCGTTGCGGTAGACGCGCAGGGTGTCTTTGTGGGTGCCGGCGAGGGCTTCGGGGGTGCAGGTGAAGGTGTAGGGGCCGGCGTGGGCCGCGGTGCTCAGGGCGACGAGGATGGCGAGCATGGGCGTTCCGGGGATAGAAGTGTGCGGGGAGTTGCGGAGTACACACCGGGTGTCGTGCACACTGGAAGGGGCGTGAACATGAGCCTATCGCTGTTGTTGGTCGCCGGACTGGCGCAGGCCTCGGAGGGGTCGGAGTGGCAGGTCTTTGCCGAGGAGCACTGGGAGGACGGCTATGGCAAGGAGCGCTCGAAGCTGAACCGAACGTTGCCTGTGACGGTTGCGCGCACGGTGCTGCCCGAGCATCCCGACCCGACGGATGCGGAGGAGCGGGTGTGTCGGGTGGCTCTCGTGCAGGCACATGGGGGATGGTCGACGACGGTGAAGGCCTGTCCAGAGCCCTTTCTCGGAGTGACCAAAGCAGCGGTGCGACAGTGGACGCTGAAGGGGCCGAGCGAGCTCCGCGGTCCGGAGGTCACGTTCTACATTCGATACACGGTGGCGGACGGTGCGGCGCAGGTGCGTGTGGTGGTGCCCTCGGAGCAGCTTCCCGAGGATGTCGAGCTGCCGGCCTTCCTGGAACCTCGGGGGACCGTGCTCAGACCTCGACGCAGGGTGGCGCCGAAGTACCCGACGGAAGCCACTCGGCGCGGGCTTGGCGAGCAGGTGTGCCTGGCCAAGCTGACGGCGAACAAGCGGGGCAAGCCGACCCGGGTGGAGGTGAGTGGCTGCGATGGTGCGTTCGTGCCGGCTGTCGAGAAGGCGATGATGCGGTGGCGCTTCTACCCGTACCGCGTCGATGGCGAGGCCATGCCCTTCACGTTCACCATCCCGGTTCGCTTCAAGCCTCTGTAGCGCCAACCCGCGCCGGTCCTGCGACGGGTCAGGCCGGTCTGAGAGTGGGCACGGCTACCTCCTTTCCACGCCTGCGAAGGAGATGCCCATGTCCAGCCCCGACCTGAACGCTCTGTGTGACCGCGCCACCGCATTCCACGACGAAGCGCGGGGCCGCATCGCCACTCTGGGCGAGCGCGTGCGCGCCCACGGACCGGATGCCCGCCTGTTGGCTCCGTGGAACCACTTCGAGCGCGAGGTGACCACCCACTTCGACGAAGAGGAGCGGGTGCTGTTCCCGGCGCTGCGGTCGCTGGCCGGCGGGGAGGTGGTGGAAGACGGGCCGTGGCGCACGCATCTGCACGAGCTGTCGCGCGAGCTGGACGAGGTGCGCACCATCGCCGACGCACTACGGGAAGCGGCTCGGGATGCCGGGGACCTCGAGGCCGACCTGCTCGACCTGCTCGACGACCTCGAGACCCACGCCAATGCCGAGGCGAACATCGTGCTGCCGGCGGCGCGCGAGGTGTTGTTGGGTGTGGCTCCGGAGAAGGCACCGCCTCCTGCGCCGAAGGCGGCTCCGAAGACGGGTGGGCGTCTGCGTCGGTTGGCTCGGCGGCTGCGGGATGTGGTGTTGAGGTAGGTGGGGGGCTTTGGATGGTGGGGGGCCCTCCGTCCGCTTCGCGGCCCTGCTGCGCAATGGCTACCGCGGCGCCTCCAGTGCGCTTCGCGCTCGGCGCCTTGCTCCCCCTGGAGGGGGAGGACATCGTCGTTCTCACAGTCCCTCCCCCCCTCAGGGGTCTCCAACCCACGAGCTCGGTCAGCCTCGACCGAGTCGTTCGGAGCGTGAGCGTCAGCGAACAAAGCGACGAATCTGGTGCCCACCCATCGATTCGTCGTCCCCCGAGCCCATCGATGCCCAGACCCGACAGCCGGCCCGGGATCAGG
>Ga0213833_1001305_pt1 | contig 18220 bp, 11 predicted proteins | sample SWATP21_FD_160575 | JGI IMG/M metagenome (GOLD analysis project Ga0213833, IMG submission 160575) | Coastal seawater microbial communities from Marineland, Florida, United States - SWA TP2 #1 | ecosystem: Environmental > Aquatic > Marine > Coastal | place: USA: Florida | collected 2016-08-14
CCCCCCCTCCCTCTTTTGTTTCGCCACACACAAAACACACACAGACACACAACACACACTACCACACGAACCTGCCCATCATGCCGCGGAAGATCTGCTGCACTTTGGTTGCCGCAATATTTTGGCGTAGCAACAAGGCCAAGCGGGCGCGCTTGAGCACGGCCAGGTACATACGCACAAACGACTGCACCTTCGTGGCCGCAGCATTCCGCTCGGCTGCGATCTTCTCGCGATGCTTGAGGAGCAGCACGTGTTGTCGTTTGGCTTCTTCTTCTTCCGCAAGCTCCCGCAACTTCCGTGCCTTGTACCGGGCACGAGCAGCTCGAACCAAGGCTCGAATCATGCGGCGACGTCGCCACACTCGCTACATGACACGCGCACAGCACACCATACCAGCAAGCACAGTGAGCAACAGGGATGCCACAGACGTTCGGAACATGCAGGTGTGCGCCGCTGTGTGTGTAGGGCATGTGTGGGATGCGTATTCCTACCTGCAAGTAGCGCGCAGTGAGGTTCAGGTGTCGAATGGCCAAGCCACGCTCGTCTTCCAACTTCATGGCATCCTCGGTGGCTTCACGAATGCGGTACTCCTTGAGGCGGAACTTGAACTTCTCGTACTTGAAGATCTTGCGGCCTTGGTATCCACGCCAGACTCGCTGCAAGAAGGAGGTGGCCCACATGTATCGCTTCTTCCACGCCGTAAAGATGTTCAAGCCGCGGTACCCGCGCCAATTCCGTTGGATGCACATGGCTGCTGCCTTTTGATGCTTGTGCACCTTGAGCCAGTCGAGCCAGGAGTAGTAGTACGCACCCATCTTGCCGGTGCGCATGGTGTTGAAGGCGCGCCTCATGATACGCCGTTCACGCGTTTTGCGCGACAGTCCATGCACCCAGGCATAGAGCGCCTTGCGCATGACATGGCAGCGGTGGTTGTACAGTCCTTTCTCGAGTTGTGCAACCCGCCACAAACGGTACCGCGTGTACCTGTTCCAGGCGGTGAACGTGCGGGCGGCGAGCAAGCGGTGGAAGTAGTACTCGGCGTACTGCAGCTTTCGGTTCTCCTTCTTCGACCGCTTCACACCCTTGCGGAAGGCTCGGAAGGCGAACCGAAGGCCCTTCTCGCGCTGGAACAGCATCGCAGCGGCTTCCTTGCGTTCCCATTCCTTGCGGCGTGCCTGTCGAACCACACGGTGGCGAGCCATGGCCCGGAACACGCGGGCCTTCAAGCGCTCGTCCGCTTGACCCAGGAACTGCTGCGCCACAAGGTTGTTCCGGCGAGAGCGCTTGGCCCACCGCACCCACTCCGCGAAGAAGCGCTGGGCGCGCGGCAACAGCACGCGAGCGATCGCATCCCGTCGCTCCCGTTTGCTGATGCCCACAAAGGTGCGCCAGCGCGCCATCACCTCGGCCTGCTTGCGGGGCTTGTAGAAGGCAAACGACGCAGCCTCCAGGCGTTGCTGCCGCCGCGAGTTGAAGGCTATGGCAGGCAGCCCAGCCACCATCAGCAGTCGCCGGTACTGGCGCTTCTTGATTTGAGCGGCCGCCACAACACGCCAGCCTCGAATGGCGGGCGGCAGTTGGTGAAGTCGCAGCCACTTTGTGGCACGGGCGTACTTCATGCGTGACTGCGACATGACGGCGTACAGGCGCAGCCATCCACGCCACAGGAGGGTGCCTCGGTAGTGGGCGTCCGCGCGTGCCTGACGTTGTGCCAGCCGCGGCATGTGCCGTGCTCGTTGCTGCGCCAGCATGCCGCGGAACCAGGCGTGGAAGTACCGCTCGCGGAGCGTCTCTGTGAGGAACGTCAGCGCTTTCCGCATGTTGCGTTGGTGCGTCTGCCGCACCCGTGCGCCCTCCACCAACTGCGCCAGCTTGCGGAGCTCCGAGCGGAAGGCAAAGGCCTTCACACGGCCGCGATGCCCACGCCACGTGCGCTGCACCAGCAGCGCCGCGCGCTGCATGCGGTCGTACTCCACGATCGCACGCGCGCGCCGCCGTTTGATGTACCGCCAGTGGTGGAACGCGCGCCACAGGCGGGTGGCAGCGCGGGCCTCGGCGTCTTGCGCAGCGCGGAAGCGGTCCACCTCGCGCAGCTCCTCGGCGTGCAGCACGGGGCGCACGCCGACGAAGGTGCCCGACGGGTCGTCGCCGGGCAGCACTACCTCGACATGGAGGCCCGATCGGGCGTCGGCGTAGGCTTGCATGGCGGTGATGGGGATGCGGGGGCACCCGGCCACGTTGAGCTTCTCCAGCCCCCGGCACAGCCGCGCCAGCTTCCCCGCCAACGGCACACCGGTGATGAGCAGCTGGTGGGACAGGTCAAGCTCGGTGAGGTGTGGCGAGAAGGTGGCAGCAATGCTCGACACGCCGCCGTCCGATACCATGCCCGGCACGCCAGCCGCCACCGTTGCGTCGCGGGCGCCACGATTTGCGGCTGCCTCCTCCGTCGCCTCTTCTGCCGCCGTCGCCGCAGCGCCGCCGCCCTTGCCAGCCCCGGCATCACCCCCGGTGTGCCCGGTGGTGGGTGCCACGACGTCCGCAAGCAGCAGGGCCTGCTCCGATGGCGGCACGGCACGGGCGCCCGCCGTCAGCTGCACCAGCTGTCGCAGGCCCGCGGCCTGGAACAGCACATCGTCGCACACCGCGGTGCAGCCAGAGAGCCGCAGGTGCGTGAGCCCGCGGCACTTGGCGATGAGGGCGAGCACACCGTCACGGGTGACACCGCGGCAGCCTTCGAGGCCCATGTGAGTGACGTGGGGGCAGCGCTTCGCGACAGCGCGCACGCCGGCGTCGCTCACCAACGGGCAGTGTGACATGTCAAGGTCCTGCAACGCGCCCCGTGTCACCCGCGACAGCAACTGCAAGTCGTCCTCCCCGCCCAGCAACCGACAGTGAGCGGCACACAGGCGCCGCAGCACCGCATGTTGGACGGTGCCTGGCCCTTCCCCATTCTCAATGACGTCGATGGAGGGTGTGAGCAACGCCCGGAGCCCTGCGGGGGTGAGGCGTGCACAGCCGCTGATGTCCAGACCCGTCAGGTGCACCAGCCTTCGCAGCGCGCGCATGGCTTCATCATCCAGCTGCGCCGCGCCGCTCAGGTCCAACGTGTGGATGCTGGGACACCCGCCGACCAGGTACGTCACACCCACCGCGGTGATGCGCGCGCACTGCGCCAGCGACACGGTACGAAGGCGCGGGCACCCTCGGTCACGCGCGCGGCCCCACACCACCTTGCGGCTGAAGGTGTTCTGCATCGCCATGTCCGTCACGGCTCGCAGGGCGCGCGACAGGTCCAGCGTCTCCAGCCGCGGGCACGACCGAAACAGGAGGGACAGCCCGGCGGTGGTGAGGGCACCGCAGCCGGCCATGCTCACGTCCCGCAGCGCCAACGACTGGTGTGCGTCCGTGCCACCTCCCCCCGACGTGTTCCCAGTCGTCGCAGCGGCGTCGGTGGTGCGCTGCAAGTGGGAGGTGGCCGGCGCCGTGCCGGTGTGGCGAGCCATCGCCATGAGCACGCCGTCGGTCACGCCGGGGCAGTCGGACACGTGCAGGCGCCACAGGTGTGGGCACTGCGTCACCGCGGCCTTGACACCGCCGTCCGCGACACCCGCACACCTGCTCACGTTCAGGTCCTCCAACAGCGGCAGTGACGGCACCATGCCGCGCAGGCAGGCATCGGTCAGGCCAGGGCAGCCAGACAGGTTCAGCACTCGCAGGCGCGACAGGGCGTGGTCGGCGGCACCAATCGTCGCGAGTCCACGCCGCGTCAACAAGGTGCAGTCCGAAAGGGAGAGGACTTGTAGTGACTCTGCCAGCTTCGGCAGCAGTGTGGCGATGCCGATGTCAGACAGGCGCTGTGCCCCGTCCAGGTGGACGTGTGTCACGTGACGAACGTGGCCAGTCGCAGCCGCCATGATGGCGAGCACGCCGTCCGTGACACGGGACTTCCACAGGCGGAGGTCCACGATGGGGTTGGGTGTGTCACTGTGTGGCAGGTAGAACAAGGTCGCCGGCACCTGCAGCTGCGCGTTGTGGAACAGTGCATGCAGGGGGGCATCGCCCCGAAGATCCCAGCCTGCGTGGGTGTCTGCCGGGCGCAACCCGGACGCCGTGGATCGCTGGGCACGGACGCGAGCGCGGAGAGCTTGGCGGGCTGCTGGGTCATCAGACAGCTGCGCGGTGCTCTGGACTGTGTGAGTGTCGTGGTAGCCGGCGGCACCATCAGGCTCCTGGCCCCACGCAGCAATGGCGGACGGGGTTGTCAGAGCCAGGGGCGGTACCGCGTGGGCTGTGGCGGGCGCCAGTGCACCCAACGGCGGCGACAAGGACACGAGTGGCGCCGTGTCACGCTGCACTCCCGCTGGAGCCGATCCAACCCGGGGTTTCAGACCAGCGCCAGCGCCAGCGCCATTGCCAGTGACACCACTGTTTCCAGCGCCAGCGCCCCGACTGCCCCTGCCGCGAGCCAACGCGTCCGTGCCAAGCGCTGCCGCACTCGGGGCTCGTCGGAGGCGGTGTCTGTCTCTCTCTGCGCCCCCTCCTGAAAGGACGTGATCGACGGTAGCAGTAGTCTCTGGGGGAGCTGTTGCGGAGGTGGAGGAAGCTCCGTGTCCCACCATCACACCAGAGGGCATTGCAGCAGCAGGAGCATCCATTGTCGCAGTAGCGCCACGATGTGGCGATACTGGTGCGGTGGTCTCCTCACGCGCAGCATCCACGGTTTGGCGCGCGGTGCTATGTGAGAGCGCCGAGAATCGCCGTCGATGTTCGGCGGGAACGTGTGTGAATGACGGGGAGGTCGCAAGTGCATGCTGGCCGCGTGGAACGGCCGGATCAGGGACAGGTTCCTCGTACAAGCTGCCGTCTGTCGCAGTGAAAAGGGTAGTGCTCCCTGCAACGGTGTCTGACATGGAAAATCCTTCATCAAACGTGGTTCCGAGCGTTTGTTCCTCAATTGTTCTGGCCAGGCGCTTGACGTCAGCTGTCAGTTCCGACACCTTGAGCTGGCGAGAAGCGGAGCCGCGCGTGCGAGCCTTGTAACGTGGCCCGCCCCGTTTGTGCTTCGGGCGCTTGGATCGAGACCCACGGGAGCCTGCAGACACAGCTGGCGAGGGCCCGTGCTTGCGCACGTGGGAGCGAAACTTTGAAAGGCGAGTCGGGGAGCGCGCGTCCAGTGGGGTGCTCGTGAGCTGCAGCTTCGCGAGCAACGCAGCAGTGGATCGCATGGCGATGTTGCCATCGTCACCACCGAATGCTGCAGCCGCAGCGCTGCCGCTGCTGCTCGCATGGGCAGACGGCTGCTGCCTTGCGCGACGGCGGCGATGAGTCGCCATTGTGGTGTGGCGCACCTAGCAGCGACGGGCCATTGTTTCCATAACCACCATGCAAAGCAAAGCACTAGGGAGGACGACCAGGCCTATCCACAGTGCCACTGTGCTGTCGGCACATCCATGTATTCAAGCAATGCTGGTGATGCTTTCTCGGCAGCAAGCTGCAACCGAACCAGCGTTTCCTGAGCGAAATGCCACATTGATTGATTGATTGACATCCGTTTTGGTTTGTGGAAAGCGACGTCATCACACTGTGTGCCTCAGCCACAGTGGTGTTACTTTGTTTGTCAGCCGAGCAGAGCTGCTTGTAGTCGCATTGGTGAAGGATACGAAGTGCATATTTGGAGAAGCAAAACTGTGGCTTTGTTTTGCATGAAACAGCTCACGTAACACACAACGAAAGGGAGCACATGATCTATTGGGAGGCCTTCATCACGTTCAATGCCGAGCCAGCACGGAACCAGCTGATCTGCTCCTCGTTGAAGGTGTGGTTCAGCTGAACAGAGAAGGGGGCGTCGCCGTTGGCGGGGGTGACGTTCATCGTCAGCTGCTTGCCGGGTGCAAACTCGGCCAGACCGACGATGTCCACGGTGTCGTGGCCGGTGATGCGGTCGTAGTCAGCGGGGTCCGCGAACGTCAGAGCCAGCATACCCTGCTTCTTGAGGTTGGTCTCGTGGATGCGTGCGAAGGAGCGGGTGATGACCGCCTTTCCGCCCAAGTGACGGGGCTCCAAGGCAGCGTGCTCGCGGCTGGAACCCTCACCGTAGTTCTCGTCGCCGATCACGACCCATCCCACGCCGGCTGCCTTGTACGCCCGGCCGGTGTCAGGCACCTTGCCCCACTCCTTCGTGTCGCGGTTCTGCACGGTGTTGGTCTCACCGTTCTCGCTGTTCACGGCGCCGATCAGGAGGTTGTTGGAGATGTTGTCCAGGTGGCCACGGTACTTCAACCAGGGACCAGCCATGGAGATGTGATCGGTGGTGCACTTGCCCTGGGCCTTGATGAGGATGGGCATGCCAGTGTAGTCCTTGCCGTCCCAAGCCTGGAAGGGCTCCAGCAGCTGCAAGCGCTGGCTGTCTGGGCTGACGTTCACAGTCAGGTCAGAGCCATCCTCAGGCGGGGCCTGGAAGGTGTCACGGCCAGAATCGAAGCCGTTGGTGGGCAGCTCATCGCCGTAGGGGGCGTCGAACTTGAAGTCAGTGCCGGGGATCGTGTCAGTGATGGGGTTGAAGTCCAGGGTGCCGGAGAAGGCCAGGGCTGTCACCATTTCAGGGGAAGTCACGAAGCCATGGGTGGCAGGGTTGCCATCAGCGCGCTTCGCAAAGTTGCGGTTGTAGGACGTCACAATGGAGTTGGGGGTTCCCATCTCCATATCGGTACGGTTCCACTGGCCGATGCAGGGACCACAGGCGTTGGCAAGCACGGTGCCACCGGCCTGCTCGAACGTGTCGATGATGCCGTCACGCTCGATGGTGGCACGGACCTGCTCAGAGCCGGGAGTGACGTAGAACGGGGCCTTGAACTTCAAGCCCGCATCCATGGCCTGCTTCACCATGCTCTGGCAACGGGACATGTCCTCGTAGCTGGAGTTGGTGCACGAGCCAATGAGGCCGGCAGACACCTCCAGGGGCCAGTTGGCCTCCTTGGCATCCGCGCCCAGCTTGTCGATGGAGTGGGCAAGGTCCGGGGTGAACGGGCCGTTGACGTGGGGCAGCAGCTCGTCCAGGTTGATCTCGATCACCTCGTCGTAGCGCTCCTCAGCGCCCTCGTCCGGGCGCAGGTGCTCGGCAAACTCATCCGCGGCCGCGGCAAGGCCCTCACGCCCAGTGGCGATCAGGTAGTCGCGCATGCGGTGGTTGTAAGGGAACGTGGAGCACGTGGCACCGATCTCGGCACCCATGTTGCAGATGGTGGCCATGCCCGTGCAGGAGATTGACTCCACACCCTCGCCAAAGTACTCGACGATGGCACCAGTGCCGCCCTTGACAGTCAAAATGTCAGCCACCTTCAGGATGATGTCCTTGGGCGCTGTCCAGCCGCTCAGGGCGCCCGTCAGCTTGACACCGATGACCTTGGGGGCCTTCAACTCCCAGGGAAGTCCCGCCATGACATCCACAGCGTCGGCGCCGCCGACACCGATGGCGCACATGCCGATACCACCAGCGTTCACAGTGTGGCTGTCAGTGCCGATCATCAGACCGCCGGGGAAACCGTAGTTCTCCAACACGATCTGGTGGATGATACCCGATCCGGGCTCCCAGAAGCCAATGCCGAACTTGGCACCTGCGGACGCCAGGAAGTCGTACACCTCGCGGTTCAGGTCCTTGGCGGCGTCAAGGTCAGAATCAGCGCCGTTCTCGGCGGCGATCAAGTGGTCGCAGTGGATCGTGGAAGGCACGGCAACCTTGGGGAGGCCGGACGAGATGAACTGCAACACTGCCATCTGGGCAGTGGCGTCCTGCATGGCCACACGAGCGGGGCGCAGCTTCAGGTAGGTTTCACCTCGCACCAGCTCTGAGTAGTCAGCTGGGTTGTCCAGGTGGCCATAGATGATCTTCTCCGCCAAGGTCAGAGGAGTGCCGGCCAGGAGACCATCCGCAGCCTGCGACATCAACACAAAATAAGAAACACAGCGTCGTGAGACAGGTACTCGGTGGGAGGGGCCATGCCACGTACAGTCAGGGCAGAAATGTTGGACTCAATACGTCCGTACACGTCACCGATTGTGGGGCTGCCGGCTGGGTCCAGCTTGGACAGGGGAGTGCTGAAGGCGCTGCAACACCCAAAAAAGTCACCGAATCCGCCATGATGTGAGAGGAGCCTTTGGGGACTGAGCGCAAAACAACACAATGGTACGTACGCGGAGCTCATTGCACGAACATGGTGACGAGCAGCACCGCGAATCTGCGGGAAAGAGAGCACACGAAAGCACGTAGTGAGCCAAAGATCGCGGGAAAACGAGGTGCCGCACCCAAGTCTGACGGGAACAAGCACGGATGGGTGGGAGGGACTCGGACACACCTGGCGAGTTGCATGGGAAAGCATTTTGATGAAGAATCCGCGTGAATTTCACGTCGGAAGAAGAATGCGTCTCAAACCGTGGCACTCCCGATGTCCGACCAAGCTTGTGAGTAACACTCTTGCTCCCCTCAACGAACGGTGCAAAGCTTGCAGCAACAACGGCTGTCCTTAAAGGTTGCTATTTTTGTTATCATAAAATAGTGACATCTAGATCAGTAGGATCGGGGCCGCCCGGCCCACTTGCGGTTGCCGAACAGGAACGTGAAGTTGATGCGCCTGTTCTTGTAGCCTGCTTTGAAAGTAAACGCGTCAGACTCATGGACAAGCGTGCTGTTAAAGATCACAATGCGGTTGTTGCGGTGCGGGACGCGAATGAAGCCGGCATCACTTTCGTCAATCAAGTTCTGGAGGTTGATCTGTGACTGCGGCATCATTTGGAAGTCATCAAACGTCCAGTTAGAGGGTGGCTGGGTGAGATACACAACCAGTCCTCCCGTATCAGGGTCAAGGTTGGCATCATCAGGTGACAGCCAGAAATTGATGTTTACTGCATCACACACCTGTGTGAGCGCATGCACAAACGACAGAGGTGCGGGGCACCCAACCTACAATCTGCGTCATCACAGTGCTTCTTGATCCCCGCTGCGAACACACCCGCACCCACATCAACATGAGCAACTCATAACCACTGCATGCACCACATTGAACTTGTTTGTAGCGTGGCGTACGTTGGTCATCAAAATACTGTCGATCGCCGCACCATGCCGTGTGTGAGTGTACACAGCATCGACGTGTCCCCACCACAACCTATGCTCTCACCTTGTACGCCCACAGAGTTTGGAGAGGCAAGTCTCCCACAAGTCGTGGCATCACGCGACGAAACTCTTCGATAACTCGGAACACGACGTGGTTCCCAAGCCCTTCGTCAATATACGCCCCCACATAGCTGAACGCATGCAAGAGTCACGTGATCAGCAAACACACTGCTAGTGATTGATGAAAACGACGCCTGTGGCGCGCAACTGCAGCAACAAACCTTGACCGCACGTCCCAAAACAAGGTTGACTCGAGACACAGTCGCCGAATGTTCTCGACAGCCTCCGCGGTGAGAAAGTTGTCCACAACCAACACGCCCGGATCCGAGTCGAAGTACTGCTGCTCGACAGCGGTCCAGTTGATGTCCAGATTCAACGGGTTGCGAAGCGGTTCAGGCAGAAACTGAGGGGGCGGATCAGGGGGCATGTATCTAGAACACCCAAGGACAATGCAACGCAACACAACGATCCACTCATGACTGGTACAACATCACTGCCGGTTCCGTGAGAGCCACTTACACGAGCCGTTGCATGGTTCGGCCGATGGAACTGAGTTCCTCCACACTCAGCAAGAAGAAAGAATCAGGTGTTCGTTGTGGGTTCTCTTGCATACGCGTTGTGATGACGTTTGTGATGTTGTCCACTGCGTCCTGAAACCTCCCCGGCAGCTTGCCAGCGTCCACGAGGAGTTGGAGCTGGTCCCTGTCGTGCGTCAGCTTATTGAGATTGAGCAACAGTGGTGTACCCCGCGTTCGAATGGACATGGGGCTTCCACTTTCAGAGGGAAGATCCATGTGGAAGTCAGAGGCTTCAAGGGCCCCCCATGCGTGCCGCGCAGAAGCCAGCAACCCCGTGGCTTCCGGATCACCCAGCTCCAGAAAGCCGCCCGCGCTGTCGCCGTCGTGTGCACCTCCGCCAACGCTGCTGGCTGGCATGCCTTGCCAATGATCCCATGGCAACCCCCTGGCTTGATACACGACAGGAAGGTGCTGGTAAAATGAAATGCCGGCGTTGCCAATCGGAAAGGAGGCTTCGTCCACGAGGTTGTGACGAGGGAACGGCGCCAGCAACTCTTGGAAGGACACGTGTGGGTTGACCGGTAACACAAGGGCCTGCGGCAGACCATCATGGAGAGGAGCTGTGCCATTCAGTGCAGAATCGCCTGGGGCATGAGCGTCGCCACCAACGGAACTGGAGCGTGCGACATCGGGCACGCTGTCCAGAAATGGAACGAGGGAGGGCATCTCGTCGGAGGCACCTCCAGAGCTCGGGTTCTGCCGATTCGTGGTAGCCTCTGTGGCTGCGACGAGATCGCGGAGCTTATCAATGGCTCTAATGAGTTGGTGACGAGTCGCCTGGTCGTGGATCCCAACATCGGCCCATTGTGCATCCCCCATGTGCCTCGACAGCAAAACAGACCCATCAATGTCGTGGCGTGCAGCTGCATCTGCATACTGGGACAGCCACAGCTACTGGACTTAGTGTCCGTGCAATCTGCAATCAAAACAAAACAACGCACAACACGTCGTACCTCGCCAAGCGCACCGCCTTGTCCTCGAATCCACGTGGCCACTTCCGGTGTGGTCCATGTCTTGATGTCCGGCTGAGCGCCCGCCACAAGACCACAGCAATGAGCTGCCAGTAACCCGAGCCACACAGCGCATCGCACACGCTGCATAGCGATTAGAACGAAGTGGAACAACTCTCAAGCGAGCTTGCCTTCCATGGCGCGCCAACACACTCCAAACAGCAAAGCACGGCCCAATCACACTTCACCACGGATCAACAGTGTTGCGCCGTCACCTCGCTCGCCTTCTGCGTCGGTGCGATGAGCTCCAGCGGAACCGCGGACGCGCGCTCGTCTGCAGGATGTGGTGTGGGCGTTGGCGCTGGCGCTGCAGTTGTGCCACCTCCCACCACAACGGGTGCTGCGAAAGGAGTTGCAGAGACAACTGCTCCCGCCATCGTGCCTGTTGAGACGCACAGCGACACGAAAGCAGGGAGCATCCTCGCAGAGCCCAGTGTGTACGCGAGGGACGATGACCCAGCTGCAGGCAAAGTTCCTGACCTTGATCACTTCGACTATGACGATTTCAAGCGCTTCTATGAACCCTCAGATGACACGTTCCTGTTCCTGGATTGTTTGGTTGGGCAGCGGTCGTTTCTGGAAGCGCTTCGCCCGACCCTGTGTGTTGAGCTCGGGTACGTTCCCAACGCAGCGTACAACGCCTAGCCACTCGCCAAACGTGCCGCGGATGCCGTTGTTTGGTGTTGAGGGGAGGTGAAGGGGGAAATGCGTGTGAATGCCGAGTAAGGAGCCTGTGCGTGCTGCCTCACAGGCCCGGCTCCGGTACAATTTCCACTTTTCTTTCGTCAATGTTTGCTGCACGATGGAAACCCGTGGTGCTTGCTGTGGACATTAATGCAGAGGCTTGCAAAGCGTCACTTGCGACTAGCCGAGTCAACAAGGTGAGTGGGTCGGTACGGATAATCATTTCCGGCTTCTTTGAAGGTTGATGGAGCTGGTGGACTCCGTTTTGCAGCAAACTCGGGTGGAGCCGGTCGTATCGGATTTGGCACAGGGAATACGGCTGAAGGTGCGTGCTTCTGCGTTTGGATTGAACCAAGGAGGGTTATGTTGCTTATGCTGTCGAGTACACACTCCAGGGCAACGTAGACGTGCTGCTTTTCAACCCTCCCTACGTCCCGACTCCATCGAGTGAAGTCGGCACACGGTGCGTGCGACTGTGTTCCCCGTCACTACCACTTTGTTTCTCTTCACGGCCTTTGTTGTGTTTGTTTCGGCGTCTGCCGCAGGGACATTGTGGCTTCCTGGGCTGGGGGTGAAAGAGGGCGTGAAGTGATAGACCGGCTGTTGCCACTTGTAAAGGTGACGAGTGGGCACTCAAATCAAATGCGTATGGTCACATCGCCTGACAGCCCGGCTGTGTCCTTGTGCGCGTTTGTCGCGATGTACAGGACATGTTGTCCCCAAACGGGGTGATGTATTTGTTGCTCGTTCGTGATAATGACCCCGATGAGGTGGCGGAAATGCTGACGTCGTACGGTCTTCGCTGCCAGGTACATAGCGCTACCGAAATGAAACCATCGTCCTCGTCTTCCCCCTGACCATTTCGCCCCATGCTTGTGACCAGGTCATAGTCAAGAGGCGCGCGATGAACGAAAGGTTGTGTATTTTACGAGCACAATTAGTGTGCCGAGACACCGCATAGGTTGCGACACTTGTGCTTTGGTGGACCGAGGCGTCCATGAACACCGCGAAACATACTGTGCCGACGCTCCTGCACCGACACCACTGTTGTGTCGTTGGTCTCACCCCAACTTTGGTGTGACAGCGACCACTGTTCCTTCGCCTCAGAGTCCCTGTTTGAGTCTCCGAGCTCGCAGGTGTGGAAAATTGCAAACGTAGATTGAGAAGCGGAAAGAAACCAAGTCAGGATGCTTGACCTTCCTCCACATGGACTCGTCCATCGGAAACACCCAAATACTACGAGTTTTTATTCAGTTTTCCAGTTTGTCTCCGCAACGTTAACTGCATCTACAGCCCAACCACCAGCCAAGAAATGAGCACAAAGACGCTGAGGATAAGCATGAGCAAGGCGCCATGCCTCCAGCGGATCGCTCGTCTATAGTATCGTCTACCCGCAGTCTCGGCAGCGCTACGGGCACTTGCGCGGTTTCTTGTCGACAAAAACTCAGCTTTGTATGCACGGAACGCTGCAACGCAAGCGCCTCCGCGATACCCCTCAGGCGCAGAACGAAACTGTGCCGCAGCAGCGACGCCGGCGTCTTGTGCCTCGGCGTGTGTCAACTGCGGGTTGAGGCCAGCTCTGCCCTCCAACGCCACACAGTCGGCGGCAGCGGAGGCACATTCACCGCCCATCGTTTTAAAATCTAATCCGTCCTGTGCAGTGTCGAGAACAGCTACGCAAGCCGCAGTTGCAGTGGCTGTGTTGAAAGCCATCATGTCCTCAGTTTCCCGACGGTGGAACCAGTGAGCCCACACAAACTCTTCCGCAGCCACCGTGCATGCGTGCTGCTGCGCTTCAGCGGAAGGGTGCGCAGCGCGCAAGAATCTGGCAACTGTGTCATGGTACAGCTTGGTTGCGAGAGCACCCGCCGCACCGGTCACACTGCGAGGGTGCCGGAATGGCAGTAGGTGCTGAGTGATATCCACTGCAAAGTGGGTCACCTTTCGCCTCACATCGTCAGCAATGGCAACGTTAGGTCCAAGCAATGCCTTGAACCCGAACATCACTTCCACAACCGTTGCAACATCCTGGCCGTTCATCTGCCGTTCCAGGGCTCTTTGTGCAGCACGCGCCGCAGCTTCTGCCCTGCAAACCAACGCGGCTCGTGCGCCCGGTGCCAAACCAGGGATTGCTGCGGCAACCAGCTGGCACAGCGCTGCTGTTCTCGCGCGTAAGGATATAGAATCCTCCCCTTGCCAAACACCCCCTTGTCGATACGCCCACATGACATGCTCCACCAGCCCCAACGACTGCCCTGGCCATGCAACATCAGGTTTCTCGTACATCCAGCGCCCGGCAAGGAACCCTATGTGAACAGCCACCGAATGTGCCCACTTGGGCACCGGCAACGGAGGAGCCAACGCTAACCGCTCGAAAAAGTGTTTCATCGCCACACGAGCTACCTCTGCCGCGCTGCTTGCAGCCTTGCGCCGGCGATCAAACGCCTCTTCCACGTTTGCGACAGCATTCTCCCCAAGGTCGATGCGCTTGACCTGCGAGAATGCCCCGGCGGCTGCAAGTCCACATGCCACACTTTGATCCATGTCCGCGGCTGGAGGATTCGCCAGCCGCCCTCTCCGATGCGTGAAGGCAGCGTGCTCCGCAGCTGTTCTTGCAGCCGAGGAACTGGCCAGAACGAGCAATGCCTGACTGGCAGCCCGAGCCGCAACTCGTGCATCGGCGTCGTTGTGGCTCTGACGAACGTCCATCAGGGTTGAACCGACAGCAGCCCCTACCGCTTCGGCTACGCCCACATCTTGCACTTTCCTGTTTGGAAACTCCTCGCTTGCCAGTCGCGTCGCGTCTGACAGGTGTGCTGGCCCAGCTATCGTTGCTGCGACCCATACTGCGCGCGCTGTGAGATCCTCCGGTTCAATTGGGAGTAGGCTGATGAAATGACGAACCACTTCGTCCTGCCATCTGTCGCGAGCAACCCTTCGCAAACTTCTTCCCCCAAGGCAAAGCGCTACCGCCCCCACACCTTGTGTTATGGCCAAGACGCGCCACGTGCTTGCGTTCAGTTCGTGCGCCAACACTCCTGCCACGCCAGATACCACCAACACTAGCACGTGAACCAGCAAGCCGTAGTCCGAAAGCTTTCCCCACGGCAAGTCGTACACCTCCTCCAGTGCGCGCTGAACAAAGGCCGACGACATGAGTTGCGTGGCCAGGGATAACGTAACCAGCCACTCGACAACAGCAAACGCGCCTGGTCCGGCACATGAGAGCTTGACGTCGCAAACCACGTTCACGGCCGACGACGACAGGCACTCTTGTGGCATGTGTACCCCACCTTCTCCAGCGATCGTAAACAACGCCGACTGTGATACGCTCTCGTCATGAGGGAACTCAAGGATCAAGCCAGAACACACATAACTCAGTGAAGCGAGGTGGCAGTCACTGGACACATCGGGGTGGAGGGCAAACAAGAAACTGTAGCAAGGCACCACGATAGCCAGAAAAATAAGAGCCTTGTCGGCGTATACATCCCGACGGGCAACGTGAGACGCGCTGTACAGTTCCACTGGTCCGTTGTTCAAGGCACGCCGCACCGCTTTGGATTTGCGGCGGTACTTCATTGTATTGCCCGCACTCAAAGATGAACGAGCTTGTCGCAGATCGCTGTACCGGTCCCAGTCATCACGAAAGTATGCCAAAGTCTGGTTTTGCATGTGGATGGTGCCAGGCCTGGCAAATGCATCCGTTGAGAATACACGTTCGTCTGGGGCGGCACCAACACGCTCCACGACGTTTCTGATTTTAGCACGGGTTCCGAAAGCCGCCTCGAGTCGTCTAAGCCAGGGCGCTCGGAAGTGCGCCAAGCTGTGAGCAACAATGATCTTGTGGACCGTTGGATGTGTGCGCCACTGATACACAAGCGCATAGCCGGCCAGTGTCAACAAGATTGCTGCAACAAGAAGGAAAATGACATGAGTCATGAACGCTTCCCAGTGTGCACAATCGTCGCAGTTCGGCTCTGCCAAGGCGGCCGCGTCAATCCGGTTGCACAGCGCAGCCCCCAACGTCAAGTTGCTGTTGTTGACACGAAATGCTGTCTCGCACACCGCGGATACACCGGTCACCTCCCTGGCAGACACTGCAGAACGCGTACAGCTCACGTCACGCGTACGATCTGACACAGCCACCCCCAACGCCACCACCAGGATCGACAAGGCCCCCACCACGGGCTGGGCTGCCACAGACTGCGCATTGGCAACGCTTGCTATCAGTCCCATTTGCCGGATACTGTTGATATCACTGCGCGAAAACGAAACAACAGTGCATGGGGAACCTACAACCTGTACCAAGTTGGCACACAGTGTTGAACACACCTTTGTGAAAACTTTCCAAAAAAAAGAAAAACATTCCCGATTTTTTGTTTGCGAGCGCAACACGAGTTCGCTTCACAGTCATTTGTTTTACTTTGGAGATGCCAGACGCCCAAGTGCCACCAACGTCCAAGCGACGTGTGGCCTTAGCTGTGTGTTTGGGGTTGATCTGTATCGCCCTGGTGTTAGGGGGTTGGCGGGTTCTCGGAACGCGCGGTGATGACACCACGCCGCGTGTCGCGGAATCTGGTGTCACCAGGCCCGACCACTTGCGCACAGACACAGGGCACAGGGCGCATGGTAGCTCGGACAACGTCCCACAACAACAAAACACAACTGACGCGGAGCACAGTGTTGGTAGAGAACGTCGGAACACGACTGTGATCGACGGACGACAGCACGTGAACGTCACTGTGGAGCACCAGACGGAGCAGGACGTCAAGCTGATCAACACCAAGCCTGTTGACCCTGAAGACGCCTTTTACATGACATACATGTACACGTGTACGTGATGTTTGTGCTGCTGTGTTGTGCCTTCCGCTGCCTCGCTCATGCGGTGCACCCTGCCCTCAGACGGACGAACCGCGAACCGTCTGTACGGTCTGCTGGGTGCCCTCGCCGTCGCAAGGCTGACAGGCCGCACCCTGATCATCCCCACTCACTTCAAGATTGATGCGATCCAACACATTGACTATGAGGCGCTGGGAAAACTTGGTGCGAAGGTGATCACGGAGCACGAGTTCCGACGCCTGTCCTTTTTTCCCTGGCTTCGAAGCGAAGACCTTGCGCTGGAACGGGTACGCCGAGCCGATGCACATGACGGTGTGCCGCTCCCGCTGCATTTGAGCCTTTGCCAACCCCCTTGCTTCCTGAATGTTGTGTGAACCGCAGACGACCATCAAGGACACGTTCTGGCGGAATTTGGCCCCTCACGTACGCCAGAGACGTCTCGGTCATCACCAGTGTCGCACATTCTCCATGCCCACAAACATGGCTTCATCTTTGGCAGCGCTCCACGCATCTCACGGTCGTTGTCGACTCGCCGTTTTCCCGGAGCTTCTGCACATAGGAGTACTGACACCGTGGCTGGGGTTTCGTCCACCCCACGTGCCCCGCCTGGCCAAGCTGGCTGGCTGTAGTTTGGACCCTGAAACTACCGGGAAGGCGCCATGTCTTGCGCGGTACATCTCGTATGCGTCATGGGTTGAGAGTGCCGGACTCGAGTACTTCAACGGTTTGAGCCACAGTGGGCCTTCAGTGGCTGTACACATGCGCAAGTTTCTCGACAATACCTGTGGTGGTGGGCTGGTGCCGTCGGCGCCGTGTTGTCAGCCCCACGCTGAGCACATTGTGTCGCGCTTCCGCAACCTGGGCATTCTGGCTGAAGGGTCTCCCCCCCTCTCGGTGATTCTGATGCTTGACGGAAGTGCCGAAATGCTTGAAGAAGGGCGAAAGATTTGTGAGGCTTTGCCTGGTCACACATGCGGCTCCGTGCCAGCGACGTTTATCGCTGCCACAGCGAAGAAAGCGCACAGAAACGAAGACGACGCCGCTGTGATGGTGGACATGTTCGTTGTGGGTTTTGGCTTCGAGCCACTCGTAGTGTGGCCCCGCTGCTCGCCGTCGTGTTTGGTGATTGTGGGGTTGTGCTTGTTGTGTGGCAGGTTCCTTGCGGAGCAAGCTGACTACTTTATCGGAACCCGGCTGTCAACACTCACGTGCGTGTGTGGTTGGACGTGGGGCTTGTCGCCCCAACCAGCAACTCACTACGACTGTTGTCCCGTTTCTGTATGGCAGCAACTGGGTGTCCCAGGCCAGGCTTCGTGCAGGGAAGTGGAATTCCACTGTCACAATCTGCGACAATGAACCCCCGACCTATCTGTTGCCGTACCCTCCCGCAATCCAACCGGATGGTGTCACCGATGACATGTGCCGCGCGGATAATCTGGGCGCCATGCTTGGACTTGCTATCGAACATGGATGCTGCTACCAGATCAATCCCCACACGCGAGCCGGTGGTGACGCGGCGCGGTGGCCGCTTCCCACAGCTGCAGAGGTGTTGTCTCACTTGAAATAGGAAGCGTCGCTAGTATGCAGGTGTTGAGTCAACAACACACGCAGACGCGCCAACACCGAAGACAAAACACAGCAAGCCAACCCAACGAAACAAAAACAAAAACGACAAATCAAACGAACGAAAACAAACTTGGTCTTCACACCGGCAATTGACTGACATACTCATTGCCTCGAGCAGGGGCTTTGCACACAGGGCACTCGGCCTTAAGGAGCAGCCATCGGTCTATGCACTGCTGGTGGAACCGGTGGAAACATGGCACGATGCGCAGTGTGTCACCATGCTCAAATGCACCCAAACATATTCTACACGAACTCTCATCTTGACTTTGCTGACCGTCTGGGCCTTTCCTGGGGGGGGGGGGGGGCCGCGCGGGGGA
>Ga0213833_1001306_pt1:0-2500 | contig 18188 bp, 11 predicted proteins | sample SWATP21_FD_160575 | JGI IMG/M metagenome (GOLD analysis project Ga0213833, IMG submission 160575) | Coastal seawater microbial communities from Marineland, Florida, United States - SWA TP2 #1 | ecosystem: Environmental > Aquatic > Marine > Coastal | place: USA: Florida | collected 2016-08-14
CGCCGCTGCAGCTGGGCGGCGCATCGACCGGTGTCTCGGGGCTGATCGCGGCGGCCGGCTGGGTGATGGGGGGCTGGCGCAGCATGTTGCGTCTGGCCCTGCCGTGGATCGGGCTGAACCTGGTGATCGCGGTGACCGGGCTTGCCTTCCCGATTCCCATCAGCTGGGCGGGCCATATCGGCGGCACGCTGGCCGGCATTGTGCTCACGCCAGTGCTGATCGCGGTCTTCGGCCGCCGCGCGCTCTAGCCTACCAGACCGTATCCAGCCGCCGTTCGCCGTCGACCTCGAAGCCCTTGATCAACAGGGCGCCGTCGGCCGGGATGGCGAGGATGAGATTGACGCCGATATCGCCCGTCACATCGCGCAAGCGCAGCCGGTTCTGCAGGGCGATGGCCCGCTCGCGGGAGGCGTAATAGCGTTCGATATTGAAGCTGGCATGGATCCACAGCTCTTCCGGCTCCTCGCGGACGGTACGGGGCTCGCCGGTCTCCGGATCGGTCTCCCGGGTGAGGGGGCGTGACGCCTCATAGACCTGGCGAACCCGGCCCTGGGCGACCAGGCCGGTACCGGGATGGGCGGTGTGCAGGGCGACGGGGCGGGCCGTGCCGTCGGCGCCGGTCTCCAGCGTCACCCAGATCCGGTCGCCCTCGGCAAAGCCGTCATCGCCCGCGAGCGCATAGGCGTCCAGCCGGGTCAGGGGTGTGCGGATATTGGCGTAGTGACCCAGCAGGATGTCGCGCGGATCATAGCCCTCGACGGGAATCAGGACTTCCGGACTGCTGGCGCGGCGCTCCAGGTGGGAGGCCAGAAGGAAGACCAGGAAGCCGCTCATCAGGGCGGCGATCAGGCTGAGGCGGGCGAGGCGGTTCATGAGGTCTCTCCCCCAGACTGTACGGGCACGGCCGATGCTTGCTGCCGCCGTTTCCAGCGCCACACGCCATAGCTCATCGCAAACAGGATCAGACCGCCGACAAAGAAGAACAGCGCCGTGTCGAGCAGGCCGCCGAAGGTTTCGCCATAGACATAGAGGGTCTGGCCGATGAAGGCGGCGACGCCCACCGTGCCCGTTGCGCCGGCGCTTTCCCGGCTGCCCTGGAGAATCAGCGCGACGGCGCCGGCATAGAAGAGCGCGCCATAGGCCAGCTGCAGCCACCACAGACCACCAAGGCCCGCGGCGGCCAGCAGGTAGGGCGTGACGAAGACGAGGGCACCGATTCCGGCGAGGCCGGCCGCCGGTCCGGGACGCAGATGCCCGATGGCAAGCCGTAGAACAAGAAGCCCCCCAATGGCGGCCATCGCGCCCAGCGCCAGGGCGAGATAGGCGCCGCCGGAAATGGCGGCCTCCGGCGGGCGGTCGAACTGGGCCTGCAGCAGCAGCGCCAGCACCATGGTGATCACGGCCATCCAGGCCGCGAGAATACCGCCGCCCGTCACGCCGCGGTCGCGGGCCAGCGCGCCGGTGAGGGCGAGCGCGCCGAAGACCAGTGTGGCTCCGGCGTGCAGGGAGACATCGGCAATGTCGAAATGCTGGTCCATCCAGTAGAGCGCGTGCCCGGCCCACAGCGCCAGGCCGATGGCCAGCAGGTGCGCCGATGCCTTGGAGCGAAGGCGTATGGCCAGCCAGGCCGTGACCAGCCAGAGCGGCAGATAGCTCCAGATCGCCGTGTCGACGAAGGGGTTGAATATCTCCAGCCCGGCCCAGAGCGCGCCGAGCAGTGTTGCCAGTATGAGGACGGGCCGGGAGGGAATGGCGAAGGCCGTCGCCAGGCCGGCCACGCTCCAGATCAGCACCGCGGTATTGCGGAAGGAGGTCATGTTGAAGGTCTGCGCCGTCAGCAGGATCGCCGCGCCGAACAGGGCGACGCCCAGAAGCGCCAGGGCGTGGCCGAGCGCGCCGGCGCCCCGGTCCAGCGCGCGTCCGGCGCCGGCCATGGCGAGCCAGAGCGCCAGCAGGATCGTGCCGAAGCGGGCGAGCCGCGGCATGGCATCCCAGTTGGCGGCCACGAAGGTGAGGGCGGACATGGCCAGGAGTATGGCGCCGAGAATCGCCAGCGCCCCGATGGCGCTCCAGCGCTGCACGGGATCCGGCACATCGCCGAGAATATCGTCGCGGCGGCCGCTGTCGATCCAGCCGCGTTCGATCCACCGGTCCAGATCGCCTGTCAGGCGTGACTTGTAACGCATTCGCGCAATCCTCCCGGTTGCCCGTTTCACGCTTCAAGGTGGCGGAGCAGGCGGCGCCTGTCCACGAAAGCCTGATTCACATCGGGTCGAGGGGTTGGGGGCGGGGCCTCGTCCGAGATGTCCTTCCCTGGCCCGTTTGTGCTATCATGCAACCGACGGCTCCGTTTACCGGGGCTTCAGCCGACCCTGAGGGAGGGGCAGATGCATGTAGAGACGATCCTGAAGTCGAAAGGCCGCGACGTCGTGACGATCGCCGAGTCCGCAGATCTGGCGGCTGCCGCCCAGGCGCTGGACGCCAATGGCATCGGTGCGCT
>Ga0213833_1001306_pt1:7500-18188 | contig 18188 bp, 11 predicted proteins | sample SWATP21_FD_160575 | JGI IMG/M metagenome (GOLD analysis project Ga0213833, IMG submission 160575) | Coastal seawater microbial communities from Marineland, Florida, United States - SWA TP2 #1 | ecosystem: Environmental > Aquatic > Marine > Coastal | place: USA: Florida | collected...
TAGTCGATGGGAAGCAGGTTAATATTCCTGCACCGGCGGGTAGTGACGGATTCCGGAAGTTGTCAGTCCTTATCGGATTGAACTGGCAGCCAAGGCGTCCCTGGAAATAGCTCCCGCGTTAGACCGTACCCGAAACCGACACAGGTGGACTGGTAGAGCATACCAAGGCGCTTGAGAGAACTATGCTGAAGGAACTCGGCAAATTGCTCCCGTAAGTTCGCGAGAAGGGAGCCTGGCGCTGCGCAAGCAGTGTCCAGGGGCACAGACCAGGGGGTGGCGACTGTTTACTAAAAACACAGGGCTCTGCGAAGTCGCAAGACGACGTATAGGGTCTGACGCCTGCCCGGTGCCGGAAGGTTAAAAGGAGGAGTGCAAGCTCCGAATTGAAGCCCCGGTAAACGGCGGCCGTAACTATAACGGTCCTAAGGTAGCGAAATTCCTTGTCGGGTAAGTTCCGACCTGCACGAATGGCGTAACGACTTCCCCGCTGTCTCCAGCATAGACTCAGCGAAATTGAATTCTCCGTGAAGATGCGGAGTTCCCGCGGTCAGACGGAAAGACCCCGTGCACCTTTACTACAACTTCACAGTGGCATTAGCGATTATTTGTGTAGGATAGGCGGGAGACTTTGAAGCCATGGCGCCAGCTGTGGTGGAGTCACCCTTGAAATACCGCCCTGATAATTGTTGATGTCTAACCGCGGCCCATGAACCTGGGTCCGGGACCCTGTGTGGTGGGTAGTTTGACTGGGGCGGTCGCCTCCCAAAGAGTAACGGAGGCGCGCGATGGTAGGCTCAGACCGGTCGGAAATCGGTCGATGAGTGCAATGGCATAAGCCTGCCTGACTGCGAGACTGACAGGTCGAGCAGAGTCGAAAGACGGCCATAGTGATCCGGTGGTCCCGCGTGGAAGGGCCATCGCTCAACGGATAAAAGGTACGCCGGGGATAACAGGCTGATGATGCCCAAGAGTCCATATCGACGGCATTGTTTGGCACCTCGATGTCGGCTCATCGCATCCTGGGGCTGGAGCAGGTCCCAAGGGTTTGGCTGTTCGCCAATTAAAGCGGTACGTGAGCTGGGTTTAGAACGTCGTGAGACAGTTCGGTCCCTATCTGCCGTGGGTGTCGGAAAATTGAGAGGAGCTGCCCCTAGTACGAGAGGACCGGGGTGGACGTATCTCTGGTGGACCTGTTGTTGCGCCAGCAGCATAGCAGGGTAGCTATATACGGAAGGGATAACCGCTGAATGCATCTAAGCGGGAAGCCCCCCTCAAAACCAGTTTTCCCTTGAGAGTCGAGGAAGACTACCTCGTTGATAGGCCAGGTGTGGAAGTGTGGCGACACATGAAGCTGACTGGTACTAATTACTCGATAGGCTTGATCTTATGATGCTCATGCCCGGCGATCGCTTCGTCGGACAAAGCAAAGCAACACCTCAAAATACATCAGACATGTCTCTTCTTTTGGATCTAACGCGCTGACCGGGTGGTTATTGCAGGGGGACCGCACCCGTTCCCATCCCGAACACGGCCGTTAAGACCCCTAGCGCCGATGGTACTGCGTCTCAAGGCGTGGGAGAGTAGGTCGCTGCCCGGTCTGCCCGTTAGATCCCCCTCCATAACAATTCACAAATCAACCGTCGCTTTTGCGGCGGTTTTTTTGTGCCCGGATTCCGGCGGTTTGCGCCGCACTTGTACCGGATCTCGGCACCCCGCCGGCACGTTCGCTGAAGATGCCGGCTTCCTGGGGCGTATTTCCGGACCGCAAAACCGGTTCTCACTTTTGCTGAAAATGCTCCGGGCCTGCGACTATCCGATCGTCTTCCGGAAATACCGCGACGTGGCGGTCACCGCATAGCCCTGCCGGATGTAGAAGGCGTGGGCGTCTTCCCGTTCCACCCGCGAGGCCAGGCCGACGGATGCGAGGCCAAGCTCCCGCGCCATGGCTTCCGCTTCGCCCAGGAGAATCCGGCCCAGGCCGCGGCCGCGAATGGTCTCGTCGACGACGAGCGACTGCACCACCAGGCCGGAGCCGGTCTCGATCGACGGGCGCGCGTAGAAATGGATGAAGCCGGCCAGCGTTTCCGCGATCTGCGCGCCCCGCAGCCAGTGACCACCGGCTTTACCAAGCCGGTCCATGCGCTGTTTCATCTCCGGCACACTGGCCTCATAGCCCAGCTGCCGGTTCAGCTCGCACATGCGGGCGGCATCGTCCTCGTTCAGTGAACGGATGCGTATGTCTGTCGTGTTCATGAGCGAGCTATAGCATCGCCGGCGCCGCGCAACCGGCGCAAATGGCAGACATCGGCGTATCCCGTTCCAACCACGCTGCATGCCGCGCGCATCCGGGCAGAGGGACGCGCAGCGCGACCGTCCCGGCCTGCCGCAACATCCAAAACGACCTCCGCCCGCATCCAACCATCATATGTCCAGCCGATGCGAGACCGACATGCCTTTGAGGACCTTCTTCGCCCGCCTGACCGCCGCCGCGGCCCTGGCGTTCACCGCCCAGGCCGGCGCCCAGACCGGCGCGCAGACCGATGCCCCCGACCCTTACGCCGATGCCCGCGCTGTCATGGCCGGCGTCAATGAGATCGTGACGCCGAACGGCATCCAGGAGCTGATGACCGTCGAGCTCGGCGGGATGGAGCAGTGGATCTCGATCCGCGGCGCTGATCGCGACAATCCCGTCCTGCTCTTCCTGCACGGCGGACCCGGCGCGCCGGAGATGGGGGTGGGCTGGGCCTTCCAGCGGCCCTGGGAAGACTATTTCACCGTCGTGCAGTGGGATCAGCGCGGCGGCGGCAAGACCCTTCGCCACAATGGCGAGGCGGCCAGCCGGGAAGGGCTCAGCCGCGAGCGCATCGTGGCCGACACAATCGAACTGATGGCCTGGCTGCGTACCCATCTCGGTCAGGAGCGCATCATCGTGGTCGGCCATTCCTGGGGCACGGTCGCCGGCTTCCAGGCGGCGATGGCCCGGCCGGACTGGGTGCATGCCTATGTCGGGATCGGCCAGATCGTCGATATGGACCAGAATGAGCGCCGCAGCCATGAGCTGACGCTCGCAGCCGCCCGGGCCGACAGCAATGCCGAGGCGATCGCCGATCTCACCGCCATCGCGCCCTATCCGGGCGACACGCCCGTCACGTTCGAACGGATCGGCGCCGAGCGGGAATGGGCGGTGCATTATGGCGGCCTGGCCGCCTATCGCGACAATGCCGGCTTTTATTATCGCGCCCGCCGCCTGGCACCGGAATACGAACAGGCCGACCGCGAAGCGGTCAATCCAGGCGGAATTCTCAGCGTGACGGTGTTGCTCGAGGATCTGATGGCTGTGCGCCAGGGCGATGTGGAGCAGGTGGATTTCCCGGTCGTCTTCTTCGCCGGCCGGCATGATCTCACCACGCCGTCAGACTTGGTCGAGGCCTGGTATCGGCGCCTGGAAGCGCCGTCCAAGGAATTGGTCTGGTTCGAGCATTCCGCCCATCTCTCGCCGATCGAAGAGCCGGGCCGCACGCTCGTCGCGCTCGTCGAACACGTGCTGCCGCTCACGCAGGAACAGCCCTGAGTCCAAATCTCAAATCCCCCCGGCCAGTTTAAGGGCGCTCCCTCAGCCACAGACTGGCCAGCACCTTCATGCCGGCGACCACCGGCTCGCCGGCATGAAGCGTGCGTTTGTCGCCGCGGCCTTCTGCGTCGACATTGTCGAAACTCAGCGCATCGCCGCGCCCGCCGCTCCAGGCGATGTCGAGGCGCGAAAAGCGCGTCGCGCCGCCTTCATATTCCGCATTCAGCTTGACGAGACTGGTGGCGATCCGCTGGCCGCGCCGGGCCAGATCCGCGCTCGCCAGGGCGCCGTCCTCGGTCAGAAAGTCGAAATGCGCCCGGTATTCCTCGCCCGGCCGGTAGACCAGAAGGGAGAGGGGTTCGCCCTGTTCGAAACCGGCGCCGGACAGGCGCGCCATGCGCAGCTTGATCGCCCAGAGCGCCAGATCCATGGCGGCGTCGGGCAGGGTGGCCGTCAGCGAGCGCCGGTAGGGATCGGGGCGCGACTGGCCGGTTCTGGGATCGAAGATCCGTGCCGGCTGCAGGAAGGGCGCACCGCCGGCCGCGAGATAGTCGCACACCGCCGCCGGCAGGAAGCCGGCCTGCCGCACGATCCGCGGCGTCTCGCTCAGCGTCTCGCCGCCGGCCGGGGCCTGGTTCAGGGCCGTCATCAGATCGTCCGGAAGCGCGTCGGGCGCACCGCCATCTCCGGCCTCCGAGACGGGCAGGGCCTGCGTCGCCTGGATCAGGGCCGGTGCCAGCGGGTGGCCGGATTGTGCCAGGGCCGGGGCCAGCTGCCGGGCAATCGGAGCGACGCGGCCGCTCTCCTCGCCCAGGCGCAGAAGCGCCGCGATGGCGTGCCCCGAACCGGCCCGGGCGGCCTCTGTCAGCAGCGCCTCGGCGATCTGCCTGTCCCCGGCCATGAGGGCCAGCAGGGCAAGCTCTGTCGTCGCGCCGGCATCGCCGGCCTCCCTGTCCTGGCGCCGCAACGCCAGCGCAGCCTCCGGAGCGGCCCCACAACCGCGCCCGGCGGCGATCAGGAAGGCCAGGTGCCGGTTGCGCGCCGGGCTCGCCGGTGCCGCCTCCACAGCCCTGTAAACCGCCTCCTCGATCCCCTCGGGCGCATCGGGCTGGCCGGACAGCTGCAGCAGGGCGCCGAGGGCGCGCGCATCGCCGTTTCGCACCGCCGCAGCCAGCGTGTCGATCGCGGCCGCAGGCTCGCCCCGGCGCCAGGCGTCGAGGGCGCCGGCGACCGCATCGCCGGCCGGAGGAGAGGTTGCAGTCATGGCAGGATGTTAGGCCATGATCGCGGACGCAGGTAAAGCGCAGCTGGCTGGTTGACGACACATCAGTGTCATCCTACATACGCGCCTCCCCACGGCACTCCGGTTCCGCGGGCCATCCTGATGCGGGGTGGAGCAGTCCGGTAGCTCGTCAGGCTCATAACCTGAAGGTCGTAGGTTCAAATCCTACCCCCGCACCCAAAAAGAACCCGCCAGCTCTTTGAGTTGGCGGGTTTTTTCTTGTCGACCGCAGGTTCAAATCCCCAAGGCGCACCCAAAGTCACAACTCCGACAGGCTCAGCTCCACCTGTTCCATGATCCGCTGGCGGACGCGGGTGCGCAGGTCGGGGTCTTTGGCCAGGTCGCCCCACATGGTGCGGTTCATGATGTGGCCGACGATGAGGGCGCCGAGCATGCGGGCGCGCAGCTGCGTGTGGGGGCCGGTCAGCATCGCGGCGACGGGCCGGTCGCAACGTTCGAAGATCGTGTTGCGCACCATGCCGGACGCGGTCGCCGAGGCGATCGAGTTGAGCATGATCAGGAAGTCCTCGACGGTGTTCTCGTCGTCCGGTTCCTCAACGATCATGTCGGCAATGCGCGTTGAAAGCGTTGCGATATCGCCGGTGAAGAGATCGCCGATGCGCTCGATCTTCTCCGGCCGGTTCAGCACCGCGGCGAACAGGTCTTCCTTCGAGCCGAAATAGCGCGAGACGAGGGCGGGGTCGACGCCGGCATCCGATGCGATCTCCCGGATTCCCACCGTATCATAGCTGGCCTGGGCAAAGCGGCCGCGTGCGGCGGCCAGGATTGCGGCCTTGGTGGCTTCGGCATTGCGAGGCCGGGGTGGATAAATAGCTACCATGCGAATTTTTCTCACACTGCCGGGTTGTCATCACCTGTTGACTTACTACATTCCGGCCAGATTTTACACTTGGAGGACGTGGCACCGCCGGCCCGGCGGCATGCGCGTCCGTTTTCGTCTGCGGGATTGATCCATGGCGCGCCTATTTTCCAACACCACCGGTGTCCTCCTTGTTTCGGCCATTCTCCTGACGGCCTGCGGCGGCGGGGAGCAGCAGGGCCAGATGCCGGCGCCCCAGGTCGATGTTGCAACACCGCTCGTCGAGCGGGTTGCGGACTGGGACGAGTTTACCGGCCGTTTCGAGTCGCCGGAGCATGTCGATGTGCGGGCCCGTGTCAGCGGCTATCTGGAAGCCGTCCATTTTGAAGATGGGGCCGAGGTGGAGGCAGGGCAACGCCTGTTCACCATCGATGCGCGTCCCTTCCAGGCGGAACTGGCTGCTGCGCAAGGCCGTCTGACCCAGGCGCGCGCCGAATTGTCCCAGGTGCGCACCGATCTTGAACGCGCCGAACGCCTGATCGAATCGCGCACCATCTCCCAGGAGGCCGTGGAGCAGCGCCGCACGGCCGTCAGCACGGCGGAAGCCGCAGTGGCGTCTGCCCGGGCCCAGGTCGAGACGCAGCAGCTGAACCTGGAATTCACCGAGGTTACCGCGCCGATCTCCGGTCATGCCTCGGCCCGCCAGGTCGATCCGGGCAATCTGGTTTCCGGCGGCAATTCAGCCGGCGACGTGCTGACCACGATTGTCAGCTCCGATCCGATCTATTTCGAGTTCGATGCCTCTGAAGCCGTCTTCCTGCGCTATCAGCGCCGGCGGGTCACAGACGAGGGCGCGCCGGTCGAGGTGCGCCTGCAGGACGAGACCGCCTTCGAGCGCCGCGGCGAGATCGTTTTCGCCGACAATTCGATCAATCCCAATACCGGCACGATCCACATGCGCGCCAGCATTCCCAATCCGGACGGTCTCATCCGTCCGGGCATGCTGGGCACGGCCCGGGTGCGCGGCAGCGCGCCCTATGAGGCGATGCTGCTGCCGCAGACGGCGATCCTGTCAGACGGCTCGCGCCGGATCGTCTATGTGGTGAACGACCAGAACATGGTGGAGGCCCGCAATATCGTCCAGGGGCCGCTGAGCGGCAGTCTGCGCGTCATCCGCGACGGTCTGGAGCCGGGCGACCGGGTGATCGTGAACGGTCTCCTGCGGGCCCGTCCGGGCGCGGAAGTCGTGCCCCGGAACACCGAGATTTCCCGTGCCGCGCCCAACCGGGGCGGTGCCGCCTTCATTGAATCCCAGCCGGCCACGAGCGCTCAGCCCGTCGACTGATCCTGTCCACAGCTGCGCGGAAGAAAGCCTCCCTCATGCGCCTGTCCCATTTCTTTATTGATCGACCGATCTTCGCCCTGGTGATCTCGGTCATCGTCACGCTGCTGGGCTTTTTCGCCTATCCGCAACTGCCGCTTTCGCAATATCCGGAGATCGCGCCGCCGACCGTCGCGATCACGGCCGCCTATCCCGGTGCCACCGCCGAGGATGTCGCCGAACAGGTCGCCGCGCCGCTGGAGCAGGAGATCAACGGCGTCGAGGGCATGCTCTACATGACCTCCTCCTCGACGGCGGACGGCATGGTGCAGATCTCTGTCACCTTCCAGCCGGGCACCGATGTCGATACCGCCCAGGTGAAGGTGCAGAACCGGGTCAACCGGGCCGAGCCGCGCCTGCCGGAAATCGTCCGCCAGACCGGCGTGTCGGTGGAAGCCCAGTCGACCGGCTTCCTGCTGATCCTGTCGCTGCGCTCGACGGACGGCACGCTGGATACCGACTATATCGGCAATTACGCCAATACCCGGGTGCGCGACCGGCTCTTGCGCCTTGACGGTGTCGGCGATGTCCGCGTCTTCGGGGCCGGCAATTATTCCATGCGGGTCTGGATCGATCCGGACCGCGCCGCCGCCCACGGCCTGACGGCCAGCGATGTCGTTTCGGCCCTGCGCCAGCAGAATATCCAGGCGACCGGCGGTATTCTCGGCCAGCCGCCCTATGGCGCCGGCGATGCGCCGTCCTTCCAGGTCCCGGTACAGGTGCGCGGCCGTCTGATCGAGGCGGAGGAGTTCGGCAATGTCGTCGTGCGCCGCAGTGAAGACGGTGCCGTCACGCGGCTGGAAGATGTCGCGCGGGTCGAGCTGGGCACCGAGACCTATCTCGTCCGCGGCTATTTCGACCAGCGGCCCGGCGTCGCCATGGCGATCATCCAGCAGCCCGGCGCCAATGCGCTGAACACGGCTTCGGCCGTGCTCGAGGAGATCGAGGCCGCCTCGGCCGAATTCCCCGAGGGCATGGACTACATCATCCCCTACAACCCGACCGAATTCGTCGAGGCGTCGGTGCACGCCGTGCAGCGCACGCTGATCGAGGCGGTCTTCCTGGTCGTGCTGGTGATCATCGTCTTCCTGCAGACCTGGCGGGCGGCCCTGATCCCGATCATCGCCATCCCGGTCTCCATTGTCGGCGTCTTCGCCGTGCAGCTGGCGCTGGGCTTCTCGATCAACTCGCTCTCCCTCTTCGCCATGGTGCTGGCCGTCGGCATCGTCGTCGACGACGCCATCGTGGTGGTGGAAAACGTCGAGCGTCTGATCCGCGAGGGGAACTCGCCGCGGATCGCAGCCCGCAAGTCGATGACGGAGGTCGGCGGCGCGCTGATCGCCATGTCGCTGGTGCTGATCTCGGTCTTCATTCCGACCGCCTTCATGGGCGGCATTCCGGGGATTTTCTATCGCCAGTTCGCCGTTGCCATCGCGACCGCCGCGATCATCTCGCTGGTCGTGTCGCTGACACTCAGCCCGGCGCTCTGCGCCCTGCTGCTGAAACCGCACAAGGCGGACGCCCACGATGCCCGGCCGGGCCCGCTGGCCCCGCTGCGCTTCGCAGCGCGACAGTTCAATAACGGTTTTGCATGGCTATCGGACAGTTATGGGGCCGTTGTGTCGCGCCTGGTGCGCATGATTGTCATCGTCCTGATTGCCTATGCCGGCCTTCTGGCGCTGACCGGCTGGCGCCTGTCGGAGACCCCGACCGGCTTCATCCCGGACCAGGACCAGGGCTTCCTGATCGGTATTGTGCAATTGCCGCCCGGCGCATCCCTGGAACGCACCGACGAGGTCATGGCCCGCGTCCAGAGCGCGGTCGCCGAGACCGAGGGCGTGGACGGGATGGCGGCGATTGTCGGCCTGGACGGCGCGACCTTCTCGCTCAACTCGTCCGGCTCGACCATGTTCATCCGGCTGGATCCGATCGAGGAACGCCAGGGCCATCCGGGCATGTCGGCGCAGGAATTGTCCATGCAGCTGACAGGCATGCTGGCCCAGATCGTGCCGGAAGGCCGTGCCTTCATCATCGCCCCGCCTCCGGTACAGGGGCTGGGCAATGGCGGCGGTTTCAAGGTGATCGTCCAGGACCGCACGGGCCAGGGGCTGAACACGCTGGGCCAGGTGGCCTGGCAGATCATCGGCGCCGCCAACCAGGACCCGCGCCTGACCCAGGTCTTCACCGACTTCTCGACCGACTCGCCGCGTGTCCGCGTCGATGTCGATCGCGACCGTGCCCAGCGTCTCGGCGTCGATCCGGCGTCGGTCTATTCCGCACTCGGCACCTATCTCGGCTCGACCTATGTGAACGACTTCAACTACCAGGGCCGCACCTATCGCGTGACCGCCCAGGCGGAAGCCGAAGCGCGGGACGATATCGCCGATATCGGCCGACTGCGGGTCAGCGGCCGGGATGGCGAACTGGTACCGATCGCCTCGGTGGCATCGATCACCACCGAGTCCGGACCGGTCCGCGTGGTGCGGCACAACAACTTCACGGCCGTGGAAATCCAGGGCCAGGCCATGCCGGGCGTGGCCTCGGGCACGGCGCTGGACGCGATGGAGGAAATCCTCGAAGCCAACCTGCCGCCGGGCTTTGGCTATGAGTGGACCGAGATCGCCTATCAGGAAAAGGCGGCCGGCGATTCCGGCCTGATGATCTTCGCCTTCGCGGTGGTGTTCGTCTTCCTGGTGCTGGCGGCCCAGTACGAGGCCTTCACCCTGCCCTGGGCGGTCATCTTCATCGTGCCGATGTGTATCCTGGCAGCGATGGTCGGCATCAATCTGATGGGGATGGATAATAATATCCTCACCCAGGTCGGGCTGATCGTGCTGATCGCCCTGGCGGCCAAGAACGCGATCCTGCTGGTCGAATTCGCCCGCCAGGCCGAGGACGAAGCGGGCAGCGACCGTTTCAAGGCCGCGGCCCAGGCCGCCCGGATCCGCCTGCGGCCGATCCTGATGACCTCCTTTGCCTTCATTCTCGGCGTGACGCCGCTGGCTTTTGCCCACGGTCCCGGTGCGGAAATGCGCCAGGCCCTGGGGATTGCGGTGTTTGCCGGGATGATCGGGGTGACCTTCTTCGGCCTGATCTTCACGCCGGTCTTCTACGTGGTCGGCCGCTGGATCTCGCGTTTCCTGCCCAGGCGCGACCATGCGGCCATGGACGCGGAGAGCACGGACCAGGCGTGACCGGGTCGACAGGAAGGTGACACGGGAAAGGCCCGCCGGTTCGACCGGCGGGCCTTTCTTTCGTGCGGTGCTCCGATAGAGCCCGTCAGGCGTCAAGTGCTGCCGCGATCCGCTCGCGGATATAGCGGCGATGGGCGCGGGTCTCGGCGTCCAGCCAGACATCCCAGCCGTGATTCATGCCGGCGATCCGGCGCAGCGTGTCACGCACGGCGACCGCCGGAACATGCTGCAGCGAGGATGCCTCTTCGACGGCAATCAGCCGGTCGACATACTGGATCTGCAGATTGCGCCGGTAGACATTGGGACGGCCCCAGGGATCGCCCTTGAAAATCTCCCGCGTCAGATCCTTCAGCATGGCGTGGGTGGAGTAGTCGCCGCCATAGGCCAGGCTGTCGGTCAGCCGGTTCAGCACGCGCGGATGCAGAAGGTGCGCGAGCACC
>Ga0213833_1001307_pt1 | contig 18182 bp, 18 predicted proteins | sample SWATP21_FD_160575 | JGI IMG/M metagenome (GOLD analysis project Ga0213833, IMG submission 160575) | Coastal seawater microbial communities from Marineland, Florida, United States - SWA TP2 #1 | ecosystem: Environmental > Aquatic > Marine > Coastal | place: USA: Florida | collected 2016-08-14
TTCGTAGCGGGGCTGGTCAGCGACGAACCAGACCCCGCCGAGCTCCTGGCGTCGTTTGGCAGCCAGCCGCGAGCCGCAGTCTGCGTCGAGCCGAGTACAGGTCCCGAGCCCGTCATCAACGAGCGCGCCTGGGGCCTTCGGGCAGGAGAGTCGGTGCTGAACCAGAGAACACGGAGCCGACCGGGGTGCGACCCTCTGCAAACGGCGGCGCTGTCACCCATCGGAGACGTGGTGTCGGACGTCGACTACCCGGCCGCTCTACGACGCCGGCGAGTGGGACCCTGTCTTCCAAGGCAGACCGGCACTCGGCCACGAGTGATCTCGCTGAACATGAAGGGATAAACGCAGTTCCGCGGGCCTCAACGAGGACGGAGTTGAGGAGCCTGGCAGTGCCTGACCGAGGCCGGACGCCCATCCCGCCGTGAGCTGAGGCCCGCGGAATTGCTTTTATCCATTGTTCTGTGAGGTTTGGGGCTACTTCGCTGGGCGAAGCACCGCGGCCCGGCCTGCCGGGAAGCGGGCGGGTCCTGCGTCCAGGGGAGGAGTCACCATTCAGGTCCGCAACGCAACCAGCAGGCGGGTAACCAATCGCTCAAACTCCGTAGGACTGTCCCGGATGCCCGAGAAGTCGAGCAACACCCGCGAACGCACTTGCCGAGCTAGGTCCGCGCGCTCAGGAGCCCACTCGCCGTAGACAAACCCGTCAAGAGTGATTGGTAGGAGGACATCGCTTCCACCTTCCCGGGCCTCGCGTTCCAGTGTCCTCTCAAGCTCGTTCAGTACCCCGGCTCGCGAGAGCGAGCTGCGCGAACAGATGAAGAGAACCCGGTCGTGGCTCTCGATGCCGTCGGACATCATTCGATGGAGCTTCTGGCCGGGAATTGCGTCTTCTGAGAAGAGGAACGTGCGTACTCCCCGACGGGTGAGTGCAGCAGATATTGCCTGGGCGAACTCGTGGTCCGGGCCTCCGAACGAGATGAACACGCTCTCGTGTTCTGAATCGATCACACTTCCTCCGTACTCGGTGGCTGATCTGTAGCGCTGCTCATCACGTCGAAGGTGTGCAGCCTCCGCCTCGGGGGCGGTTGCGAGGAACTCGCTGAATGACATCTCAAGCCCGCGTCGTGCCCAGCCGAGAATGAGGTCCGACCCACCAGCAGAATCTGTGGGTGGTGGATAGAGAGCGTATGCGGGGCCGTCGGAACGATGGCGTAGTCCGTCGCGGTACCAGATCTCCAGTCTCGGTGAGCCGTCGGCATATCGCGAGACTAGTGCCGGCCCATCTGCGCGATGAAGTCGACCGAACTGGCACCACATCTCGTCGTCAGGTGCGCCGTTCGAGTCGAACGCTACGAATGCGGGCCCATCCAGACGGTGAAGGTGTGGCACCAGCACGTCAGCTGTTGTGAAGCGAGCTGGGATGTCGTCGTCAAGAGCGCAGATGCTGACCCAGATCTGGCCTTCCCTGAACTCAATTGCCTTCGGCGCCTTCAGGAACTGTGGCGCCTTCTTCGGTTCAACCGCGGAGAGGAGGTCGCGAGAGCGTGCCCAGTCGAGGCACTTGTTTATGGATGTCCGGTGGTGATGGGCGCTGAGAATGGTCCCCATCGTCCGCCCGATCTCGCGCCCCTCTCTCCAAGCGGCATCGCTCGAGTGCCCCGCGCGGCGGAGGGCCTCTTCGCTGTAGCTCGCAATCTCATCCGAAGAGAGGTTCACGCCGCGGTCTGCTGCGTCGGTCGAAATCTCCCAGAGGATTCTGAGTGGGGGGTCGTTCCTCCCATTCCTCCAGCCACCCCAGCGGATGAAGAAGCTGAGAAACGTATCGAGGTCGTCCCTTGTTCTCTCATCCATCGGGGCTCCCTCGCACGGCCGGCGCTGAGCTAGGGCGTCGTTCGAGTCAACGACCGTGAGATGGTTGTGGTCAAAGGATCGAACTGACCCTTCTGGCTTTGCGGGTAGCGGAGCTGCATCGCGCTTACCCCGTTCTCGGTCACGAACTGCTTCTCGTAGTAGACCTGCTTGTCCTGGATGCCCGAGATGACGAACCAGTCTGCCTTCTGGAGCTCGTAGGTGACGTTGCCTCTCGATGCCTTCTCGGCCTTGAAAGCCGAGGCGGCATTGTCGTGAAGTCCCCCCCAGCTTCCCCACACCCGTAGTTCGGCCCCGTTGGGGCAGAGAAACACTCTGCCATCGCCATTCTGCGACTCGGGTTGAGGGATGCACTCTGTTGGGTACTTCACCGAGTAGCCGAACCGTCCGTTCCGGTAGACCTCGAAGCTCGGGCTGTCCGGTGATTCCGTCGGGGGCGCTGGAGGAGTAGGACGCTCCGTCGGCGTCGAGGATTCACTGCAACCAGCAGCGCCGAGTAGCAGGCAGAGAGCAACGAGTTGAGTTCGCATGGGATTCCGATCGACGCGATGGTAGGACCCGACCATAGCGGGAGACAGCGCCCACAAAAAGCCGCTCGACTCTGACGCCGGAACTCCGCAAACAGGGTGTGAGAGGCCGGAGCGGGCCTGTCCGAGACGGGCTCAGAAGCGACTGACTCGAAAGCAGCCAGGCGCGAGCCCAAATCTCACAGAACATGAGAGGATAAACGCAGTTCCGCGGGCCTCAACGAGTACAGAGCTGAGGATCCTGGCGGTGCCTGACCGAGGCCGGACGCCCCTCCCGCCGTGAGCTGAGGCCCGCGGAATTGCTTTTATCCATTGTTGGGCGCTGTTCGGGGCTACTTCGCTGGACGAAGCACCGCAGCCCGGCCTGCCGGGACGCGGTGCGCGGATGGCGGAGACGGACCCATCGCGCTTCTCTCAGTCCGTGGTCTTCTCTGAACGGGGGGAGCTATACACCTGAATCCGGTCGTGCTCGGGCGGATCCACCCATGGAGTTACGGCGTGGTGCTCGTAGTAGCCGGAGTCGTGGGCGAGTTCGAACCCACTCTCGAAGGCAATCGTTGTGCCCAGGGACGTGACGCTCAGATGGTCAATCCGTAGTTCGGCGACTCGCCGGACATTGTCCATGAGAAGGGGGGTGAGCGGGCGAAGGTTCGCTGGACACGAGCCCATATCGAGCTCGAGGTGGCTGTCGAGCCAGTCGCGGTTGGTCGTCAACAGATTGCGCGACATAGTCCAGGGGAGTGTCCGAGCCCCAGCCGCCGAGACACCGAACGCTCCGTCACCATCGAGAAAGAGGTAAAGAAGTGCACTCTCTCCCGGGGATAGAAAGACGGCACCCAGCCGCCTGCCAACGACCAGCGGCTTCAAGGTCTCGGTCATCTGCTCGGCGGTCCCGTCAGGCTCCATGACCTCGGTAAACAGTCCTGAACTCAGTGTGCTGTCAGCTTCGCAGAAGAAGCCTGAGTAGCTGGCTTCCCACCCAGCCTGCCCCAGGACGCGGCCGCAGAAGAGGCAGCGCTGTCCGCGCCGGGCTGGGGGGTGTCCTACCGGCGGGTGCACGGGGCGCTGGTGGATCTGGAGCGATGCAGCTCGAGGCCTCGAGACCTAATCCGGGCGACAGGAAGCCATCCAAACACCCCGGTGACTCTCCCAGCGATGCGGCGTGATTCAGATCGCTGGGGCGAGAGCGGGTTCACACTCCCCGGAACGTAGCAGTGCGGACCTGGCTCCTTCGCCGGTTGAGATACAGGGAGTCTGACCTCCAATTTCAATGAAGCGGCAGAGTGCCCTCCCCATCCCTTGATGACTGCTATGTGGATGCGCCCTCCTTCCGTGAATGAGCCAGGCCGGGCGGTAGGAACCCGAGCTGCGCCTAGTTGGTCGAAGCGGAGCGATCAACCCGCTCCACCCAGTAGAGCTGCTTGTGTCCTCGGTCTTCAAACCCTTGGGCGACCGCCCTGGCCTGGGCCTCGGTCGAGTGAGTCGATACGGCGAAGTCGTGCCCGTTGTCGTCCTGACGCCATACCTGGAACGTCGGCCACGCTGCACTCCGCAGACGCTCGTCTTCCCACGATAGGCCCTCCCGATCAATCCCGATCCAGCTCAAGAACTCGATGAGGTGTGCGGGGTCGAGAGCGATGAGGTCGACGTGTTCCTGAGGAGCGTCTGGGTACCACTGGGCCGCCACGAACTCGTCAGCGCTGCTCCTGAACTGAGCGAATCCGCCACGACCGAGCCCGTCCCACAAGACTCGATGGGTCAGGAGCAGGTGTGGAGCGAGAACCTCACCTATCGCACCCGGGACCGAACACCGTACGGGTTCATCCTCAGGGTGCCAGGCGAAGTCGCTGGCGCTCTGATGCCACCCAGGCTCCTCCGGTGCGCGGGCCGTCTTGAGGAACCCCATGAGTTCAGCGACGTGGCTCGGTGCAAGCCACGGCTCCTGGGTGCCCTCCCGGACGTCAACAGCGATGAGAGTCTCAGAGAGCAACCAGCCCATCGAGCTCGTTCGCGGGAGCCCTATTGCCGTTGCTAGAAGTCGGGCTTCATCCGGGGCGACTCTGCCCTCTGCAACCAATCGGCAGCAGAGCGCGGTGGCTGTGTGCCTCTTGTCGGACGAGGCGTCGTCCCAGCGACTTCGCGATTCTGAGCTCACGCAGTCAGCGTAGACCTTCGGAGACCTGGCGGAGCGCAGTAGCAGTAGGTGCCTGCGGAAAGCTGACGGCTTGGTGGGGGTCGAATCCTCGGCCTGAGGCTGTGCCGCCGTGGTGCTTGCGGTCGGCTACTCGGCCGAGCGGCCGAACCGGGCCAGCCCGGGGCGGATGCAGACGTGCTGGTTCAGAGGCTCCAAGCGCGAGCCCGAATTGCGCCCAACATGAGAGGATAAACGCAGTTCCGCGGGCCTCAACGAGGACAAAGTTGAGGATCTGGTTGAGGTTTTTGGAAGCCGGAAGCGACCGGACGCCGTGAGCTGAGGCCCGCGGAATTGCTTTTATCCATTGTTCGGCGCCGTTTCGCCGCTCTCTTCTGGGGTGGAGAGTCGCGGATCTAAGGAGCCCAGCTGGGAGGTATCTTCAAGGACTTCAAGGACGGTGGAGGCTTCGTCAGTCCAGACCAGGAGTTTGTCCCCATCCTGAATTGCGAACCGCAGATCTGACGCTTCTCGGCGGCTGTGGGGCACGCGCACAGCTATGTCGCCGAGAGGCACTTCGTAGGGCTCCTGCCGGACGGACAGAGAAACCCGATCGAGCTCAGGGTCGAGGGAGGCAATTGACTGATGCTCAGGTGACGAAGTTAGGCGGAGGACTTCCCCGAAGCTGTTTCCGGGGGTCATACCATCTCGCAGGAGTTCTAGAACCCTCGCCGCGACGAGCCAATCCTCAGCCGACAGAGTGGAGGGAGTCGGCTCTGGGGAGTCCGTCAAGTCGACGAGTTCGTCGAGCAGTTGCAGTCGTGGTAGCCATGCGCGCCTTTCAACCTGTCCGGGCTTCATTCCGCTGACGAGGATGACGTCTCCCTTGTAGCGGACGGCTATACGGGCTCCGTTCCGGGCGAAGTCGACAAACTCCTCGACACGAATAGCCTCCGAAAGCGGCTTGTCCGTCCAATCGATGCTGACATTGAACTCGCCGGGTCGGTCAATCGTGTCGTCTCTATAGAGCTTGATCCTGATCGTGAGACCCAGCGCCACAGGACGTAAGACCAAGCTCTTTGTTTGCTGACCCATCCGTTCAAGTTCAAGCACTCCGGGGTACGCCAGTGCCGGCTTCCGGAGCCTCCGGACGAAAGTCTGCTGGTCGGGGTCGTCAGCGGTTGCCCGGAGAAGGATCTGGACTTCGTGGCTTGAGCCCTCGCCGAGCGGCTGGAGTGTGAGCGACCCCTGTTCGGAGGGCCGCCCAACGAGGCGCATCAGCTCATCGACCGCTCGGGATGGCGGGGAGGCAAAGGCGCTGAGCGGCACATTGACCGGGCCCCCATGCTTCCGGTGGAGGTCGAGGGCAGTCGCGGCAGCCCGACCCGCATTGGTGTCCGTGAATCTGAACTCGTCATGCCGGAGGACGATGGGGTGCTCAAACTCCACCGACGTCCCTAGACTCCCCACGCGAACTGCAGCCCCTGGGATACCTGCCTCGTTGAAGCGTGCGTGCGCTCGACGTGCAAGACCCACGGGAGAACCGTCACTGTGCAGCGTGACATGAGCAGCAATCTGGCCCCAGCTGCCTGCGCCGAGGACCCGACCCTTCTCGAACCGGAGTCGAGCAGTATCCGCTTCTGAGTTCCGTAGTTGCTCCTTGGCCTCAGTGGCCCACATCCAGTAGCAGCGATCCTCTGGGGCCACCCATAGGGCAATCATCAACGGCTCGGGCCTGCCCAGCAGGTAGTTGAGCGTCGAGGTCTTCAAGGCCAGGAGGGGCCTTCTGCGACTGGTAGTGGTTCCCTTCATCTGCAGAGCGAACCAGGGTCCCTTTAGGCTCTCGCCTTCTACAATCTCCACCATTGCGTCCACACCGTAGTCGTCGGCATGGAGCTCTCTGAAGACCCACGCCGCCGGAAGCAGATGCCTGAACGCGCTGACAGCTTGCTGACATGTGAGGTGGCTCTGCGGGCGCTGGGGGTATCTGGGCATGCGAGTGCTGGGAGACTAGAGCCGGCTGTCGTGCAAGTCGACAGCCCCAGGATGCTCAGGGAACAAGCTCTTGGCGCGAGGGCGAAATGGCGCTGAACATGTGGGGATAAACGCAGTTCCGCGGGCCTCAACGAGTACAGAGCTGAGGATCCTGGCGGTGCCTGACCGAGGCCGAGCGCCCATCCCGCCGTGAGCTGAGGCCCGCGGAATTGCGTTTATCCATTGTTACGTGAGGTTCGCGGCTACTTCGCTGGACGAAGCACCGCGGCCCGGCCTGCCGGGAAGCGGGCGTGTGGCAGGCAGCCGACTCTTCGAAGAGCAACTGGCGCTGCTCTGGATGGCACAGCCGTGGCCGACAATCCATAATGCAGCGATGGAGAGCGTGACTGAGATTCCTGGAGTCGACGAGGAGCTGCGAGCAGCGGCCAAGGAAGTTGACCGCGGGCTGCTCGAGTGGGCGAGAAGCCTGACTCCACTTGAGCGAGTGCGCCACCTCCGGACCGTGAACCGGACCATCAGTCGTCTGCGTCGTGCGAAGACCCGACCACGCTGACTTCGAGGCACTCCTTGAGGCGCTCTCGGCTGCGGATATCGACTTCATTGTCGTTGGCGGGTTGTCAGCGGTTCTCCACGGAGCGCCTGTGACCACGGTGGACCTCGACATCGTCCCGCGGCGGGAGCCCGAGAACGCTGAGCGGTTGCAGGCGCTGCTTGAGTCTCTCGATGCCTGGATAGTCGAGCCGATGAAGAGGCAGCTCAGAACCCGAGTCACAGACTTCCTAGGCCAAGGTCAGCTCAACCTCTCCACGCGATTCGGACCACTTGATGTTCTCTGCCAATTGCACGACGGCCGGGGGTTTGACGAGCTCCTTGAGCACTCGGTCCTCATTGAGGATGAGGGACTGGCCGTTCGTATCCTCGAACTGAGGACGCTCATTGAGGTCAAGGCCTCGACGGGACGGGCGAAGGACCGGCTCACCGTCCCAGTGCTCATGGCGATGCTCGAGCGTGAGGGTGACGGCTCCGAGTAGGAGGTGGGTCGACCTGCGAGCTCCAGACGAACGGGTTGCGAATCACTGACCGTTGAACTTGCGCGCAGTCTCACGGGGGAAGGGGCTTGAGTCGTAGGTCGTCAGGGACTCGCCAACTTGCGGGAGGCGAAACCAGACGCCTTCGAGCGCGAGCTCCTTCTTCGTAGCGATCACGTGGAACTCCTGCGCTGGGGTGTAGCCCTGACCAACAAGGGCTCGTCGCTCGCCTGATGCTGCATGTTCGATGACGTCGAGGATGAGGACTGTGTGGCCCGGCGAGCCTGGAAGTACGAAGAAGTCTCCTGCCTTGAGCGAAGCTGTCGGAGGCACTGCGCTGCTGTCGAGAGCCATTGACCTGGTGCCGGCGTAGCGAAAGACAAGGGTGAGCCAGCTGCGAAAGGCACTCCTCGATCGCCCAGGAGAGAACCAGGGGACTGGAAGAACCAGGTCGCCAGCGACGATGTGCCGTTCACCCCGCTGCCAATTCTTCCAAGTGGTTACGTCGCCGCTCGTGAAGTGGAACTTGAGAGCCCCGGCGGCGCCGGTAACCCAACTGAACTCGGCGTAGAGCCTGAGTATTGAATCAGCGCACTGCTGAAGGTCCTCTCCGATCAGGTCTAGCTCTGCGACCGCCGCGGACGCAGCAAAGATCGACTGGCCCCTGTAATCGTGAACGGCCGAAGTGTCGGTTAGGACGGGGAGCCCTTGAAGCCAGGCACCGAAGGACCCGCGCTCAGGTTCCACGCGGTTCCAGCCTGGTGGGACACGGAAGCGGGTCCAGAGTGGTGCTGACGGGCGTCGCGCGACTTCGGAAAGCCACGGGTAGTGGGCGGGATTGACCGTCATAGGAAGCAGTTCGGCATCGGGGCCGAACTCAATGACGGGCTCTGGGCCGATGATGAGACGGGCTCGCGAGGCAAGGATGCCGAGGAGCAACAGCGAGACGGCGAGCCACACCGGCTTGAAGGATCTGAGAAACGTGCCTCTGGAGCTTCCCGGCATCAGAGGCAGGGTAGACGTGAGCAGGGCGACTGGTTGGACGACCACGCCGTCTTCCAGCAAGCGGAACAATGGGAGCTTTCGCCGTCGAGAAGCCGGAGCGGGCCTGGCCGGGACGGCTCAAGAACGATGGTCCAGCAGCAACCGAGCGCGAGCGCGAATCTCACGTAACATGAGAGGATAAACGCAGTTCCGCGGGCCTCAACGAGGACAAAGTTGAGGATCTAGTTGAGGTTTGACCGAGGCCGGACGCCCATCCCGCCGTGAGCTGAGGCCCGCGGAATTGCTTTTATCCATTGTTCTGTGAGGTTTGGGGCTACTTCGCTGAGCGAAGCACCGCGGCCCGGCCTGCCGGGAAGCGGGCGGCCCTGCCTGATGGGATGACGATAGCCCACCTGGGCTTGCCGTGGCATCGTTGGGAGAGAGTGGGCATCTTCTTCCAGCGCTTAGGCCATACCGTTTGGAACCCTGCCGATGGCGTGGCTTACCTGTTCGCAGCGTTGATGCTGAAGGTCGATCGGGACGCCGCTCTGCCTGAGCATCTCAGAAGTGCTGGCGAGGCGGTTCTTCACCACCCCCAGGCAGACTAGACCGTGGGGGAGAGTGGCGGCAGCTGGCAAAGCACAGTTCGGCGCGGCCGGTTCAGTGAACGCGCAGGGCGGTTGGTCTCCGCTTTCCCCTGCTCAGCAGGGCTTGTGCTGCTGCTTCTGGTCCTTGGGGCTGGGCGGGCGCAAGGTCAGGATTTCGTCGAGCTCCCGAACGCCAGACTCGGAATCCTTCACTCAGAGGGACGCGACCGGACCCTAAGTCTCTATTCAGCGACGAGGCGAGAGCCCCTGGGGCTGGTGCGGCTTCCCAGGTCGGCCTGTAGTGGGCAGTCGTCTCTTCTCACTGGGAGCGCCATTGATTCATCTGTCTACCTTCTGACCCAGACGGCCTGCTCAGATGGAGTCCTGAGCAGAGAGGTGATTGAGATCGAGGCCGGCTCGCGCCGTGGCCGTCGGCGGCTTATGGAACAGTACCGGCCGGGGCAGATGGGCGTGACCGGCGGGGTGGCAGCTGATGATGAAGGCGGGGTAGGCTTCTTCGTTGGGTGTGCGGATCGTCGGGGCGGGCTCTGCTTCCTGAGTATCGAGAGCCATCCTTTGAAGGCGACCAGGGTGGACCTGGCCATTAAGGGGGGTGGAGATCGGTTCCTCACGCGACTAAGAGGGAAGGAGCGAACTACCGCCGTAGTCAGAGCCAAGCGGGTTGGGTCTCAGTTGCGATTCGACGTGGCCACCGTCGGTGGGGAGAGCGCCGAGTTGTTTCATGGAGCCTTGGACGATACGCCCCATTGCAGCGTTGAAGGTGTGAGCGTCCTGCTGCGCTCCGACGAGGGCGACCGATTGACGATGGCCGTGCGTCTTGGGCAACCGTGTGGCTGGGCGCTGTTGTCAGCCACCTCGAGAGGCGAAGCACTTGAGGCCGAGCCTTGGAGAACAGCACGACTGAGAGGGGCCTCGAGTGTAGTACTCCTACCAGGAATCGGAGGAGGCAGGCTGACGTACTATCCATCGGTGACGAGGCGTCTCTGGACCTCCGCTCCTGGAGACACTGGTCCCGTGCTGGAGGCAATTGAGTCTCGGATCACTCTCTCCGAGGTTGAGCGTGATGGTGAAGTGCTCGATGAGCGGCCCCTCGGGTACCTACCTTCCGAGGACTTCCTTCCCGATGTATTTGGCGCGGACTGGACTGCGCCGTCGGGCGCTCGGACCACGGTAGTCCTGGTGTCGACGGTCGTGGGTGCGCGATGGTTCTCCGTCTGGGCCGGGAGGCTAATCGAGATCGCTGGGCCGGGTCCGAAGCCGAGTTCGGAGCTCATTGCCCTCTAGCTAGTCGAAGTGGGGGTCGAAGAGCCGACGCTGGCGTTGAAACGCAGGCACTGACAACAGGAGAGTGATCGGGAGCGGCCAGCCGACTCTCCAAGGGGAGTCCAGAGCAGGCAGCACCCCGACCAGAAAGACCGAGCTTGCACCGGAGATGATTAAGAGCCCCGTCCAGAGCCAACGAACCACTCGGCGGTGTCGATGGACGCGCCGATAGGCTGCCATGCGCTGGTTCGCGCGACTGGGGTACCTCCAGATGAGGGCGGCGGCGACAAGAACACCGGACGGCCACGTGGTCCACGTAGTCAATCTCGAGAGCTGAGGTGCTGCGAGCGAATCCTGGTTGGCGGAAAGGACTGATAGTGCGGCCGCGATTAGGGTCGCGCTTCCTACTCCGATCGCGAGACAGGAGACTGCGAGGTGCCTGAACTGTCCCCGGAGGGCTTTGGGCGGGTGACCCCCTCCGAGTCGGATGAAGTCCCCCTCAACCTTGAGCGCATCTCGTGCAAGAAGGACGCACGCGCATGTCTGTAGCCCAAGAATGAGGCTGACTACCGCCGCTGCGGGGGTATTGAAGCCCCTGGCTGTTTCGAGCCAGACATCGGAGAGTGCGTGGGCGAGGCCGAGAGGAGCCAGCCCACCGAGCTTGACGCTGAAGTCGGACGCGAGTGCCTCGAGCACCTCGCCAACCGCCGAACCCTCGGGGTCGCTGTCCTGGGGTTCGTGGAGATTCTGCACTCGGCCTCCCCCGCGAGACTATCGGAGGAGAGCAGCCTGGGCCGGGTGATTGCAGATGAGGTAGAGGCGCCGGGGCGGGCGTGCCCGGAACGGCTCCAAAAGCACCCGATAAGAAGCAGCCAAGCGCGAGCCCAAATCTCACAGAACATGAGAGGATAAACGCAGTCCCGCGGGCCTCAACGAGGACGAAGTTGAGGATCTAGTTGAGGTCTTTGGAAGCCGGACGCTCCTCCCGCCGTGAGCTGAGGCCCGCGGAATTGCTTTTATCCATTGTTCGGTGAAGTCATGGCGCTTCTTTCGTAGTTGGTAGCACCGCGGCCCGGCATGCCGGGAAGCGGGCGGTGGGAGCTTCTGGGTCTGGGTCAGCCCTGCACTCCGAGCGCCCGATCCGGCCTGCTGTGGGCTGCTTCTGACCCAAGGGAGCCCGCGCGCGTCTGCTCGCCTACCTGCTCGTCACTTATTTCTCATCGCCTATCGCTCTGCGGGCTCTACTCGTAGTCGGCAAAGAGGCACTTCCAGAGTGTGGTGGTGCTCTCCTCAGAGAGTTCAAGATCGACATCGATGGGGAGGTCTCCGACTTCAGGTGGAACAAGCTGAAAGTGCTTGTCTGCGAGCCATTTGGTGACGGTGCCTTGAAGTGCGGCCACCGCCTCGCGCTCGCTTCGGATGGGCTTCATGGTCCAGTGATACGTCGCAGCGGGAGCGAGGAAGCTCGTGCGGACACGGAGGGTCTGAGCTCGACTGCCGAGTCTGACCTCGAAAGTATTGCAAACTCGTAGTCGAAGCTGGTGATGTTCCCGCAGCGGTAGCCGGCGCAGCTGCGAACAAAACTCTCGTAGTGGCGGCTTCGGTCCCACCCGAGCAGCCAGCCATTCGGGCGGCCCCCTTGATGCGCCAGTCGAACTGCCGCCGAGAGCTCGACGTCCATCTGCGAGGCGACGAACTTGTCCTCGGGGAAGTCTGGCCAGCGGCGCGCGGCACGTTGACAGGCATCTCGGTGCGTCTGGGGAAGGGAGCGAAGAAAGCGCAGGGTCTCCCCAACCGAATAGTCGTCCGTTGCGTAGTAGTCGCGCAGGAGTGTGAGGGCTGGCTCATCGTGTGGGCACTGGGAGAGAAGACCCTCAAGAAGCCACTTTGGTCCCGCGCGATGGGCTAGCCGGGTGAGTCCGCGGTGTGCTTCAAGCGCCTCCCTCAAGACGTCCTCGGGACAGTCTCGTCTGCTGAGAATCCACTCTCCGGTGGCTGCATCGCCCCGCTCGGCTGGAAAGAACCGCCAGAAGTAACGAAGTTCGGCTTCGTGCACCTCAGCATCCAGTTGCAGCTGCTCGAGGCGGGTCAGGGCGCAACCAGTAGGGTCGGACTGGCAGCGCGCCAAAAGCGCCAGCCACGCAGCATGCGAAGAGAGCCCCGACCGCAGTTCTTCAACGCCGATGTCGAGTGCGCGACGCTGCGCCTCCTCGACAGACCATTGCCAGAGGGCCGCATAGGAGACGGCGTGGTCAGCCGCGAGTCGCATCGCGGTCTTGCGGGCATCCGCGGCAGCGAGGACTTCCTCGACGAGCGCGATCCTGGCTCTCACACTGACTTGTGGCACGTACTCTCTCACCCCGATGGTGGCAGCGTTCCCAGAAGATACCTGGTCCTGGTGGCCATTCCGCCGTCAGGTTCGCCCCCGTTCCCCCTATCTCTCCAGGCTCGACTCAATCTAGACATGAGATGATGTGGGCTCTTGAGGAGCGGCCGGTGGCGGCGAGGCGAGGGCATGGGCACACATCTCAGCGCGATCCTTCACTTCGCGGACCCGCTTGATGCGCGTGTGAACCTCCTTGAGGTCGCTTCGGCCCTTGAGAACTGCGGATGGGTCGATACTGCTTCCTGGGAAGCTGTTCACTACGGACTCAAGCGGGAGCGTGGGGCGGCGGTGTTCACGGATCTGGCGCCACCCAGCGGTCGAACAACGCTTGAAGGGGCCTCGGAGCAACTACCTGGTACTGACGAACTCCTCCGGCGCCGCTTCCCTGTGCTTGAGGGGTCCAGTCCGGCAGCCCAGCTTGAGTTCCTGGTCGGTCGGGCACGCCACCGCGGGCATTCCGCGTTCGGGAGCATCACAATCGACATGCACAAGGTGGGCAGGAGGTTCTTCGCGGATCCGCTTTGCGGGGACGAGCGAGTGGATGCGCTTCAGAAGAGGATTCGAACCCTTCCCTGGCGCGACTGGAAGGCATTGAGAGCGAAGCGAGAACTTGCCGATCTTGAACGTGAGAACAGCGAGGCTCGCGCGGACCTTCTGTGGCTCTTTGTGGCGGCTCTCGCTGAACTCCCACGTCTTGAGTCCCTCGGGTTTCACTTCGACGACCTTGATCCTGTGCCAGAGGCGGCGGCGCTTCTCTGGTTCCGCGATGCCGCAGCGCTGGCTAAGCGGGTTCGAGAAGCCCACGGGGAGTGCCCCGAGATGCGCCCAGGACTTGGGAGCGTCCGCCTTCTACCGCCATTGTCGCGGGAGGAGGAGGCAGCTTTGACCTCCATCGAGAGGCATCCACAGCTCCTTGACGAGCTTCGCCATGTGAGAGACCCGGGCCGAGGGCTTCTCGTCTCCGGCCCTGGTCTCTTCCCGCTGCAGCGTAGGGCTTGCGCACCATTCTTCCGCGGGCTGTTCTCAAGCACGAACTAGCTCTTCAGCTGGTCGGGCCTCGGCGCATCGGCCGAAGATCCACAGGCCCGTGGCCGGGCGCGGGATTGCTTTCTGAGCACGACGAGGGGCTGTTGGGGTCGAGTGTGCCGTCTGGTGCGCGCACCAGACGGCGCACAGAGCGATGAATCTCAAGCAATCAGGTCCGTGCCATGATTTCACTGAACATGAGAGGATAAACGCAGTTCCGCGGGCCTCAACGAGGACAGAGTTGAGGATCTGGTCGAGGGTTTCGGAAGCCGGAAGCGGCCGTACGCCGTGAGCTGAGGCCCGCGGAATTGCTTTTATCCATTGTTCGGCGAAGCCCCGTGCTGGTTGCTGTGCGGAGCAAAGCGGCCAAGCCTCTGGGGCGGCATTTCGGGAAGTTGGCTTCAGGTTTGGCTGTCAGGGATGACCCCTGAAGCCTCCCAGCGCTCTTCGTCGACACAAGCGAAGCAGAACGCCAGCCCGAAGTCAGTGAGGAGGAGGCTCCCCTTCGCTGCCTGGGAGCGCCGTCCCCCCTTCTCCGCGGCGGCGATGGCCTGGCGGTACTGATCCTGCGCGGTGATACGGTCATAAAGCGCGCTCTCTGACAGGGTGTAGTCTGGCCGCAGTCTTGCGACCTTAAGCCGGTCAAGATTCTCGACGTATACTGAGACCAGGTCGGGTCGCGAGCAGTTCGCGTCCACCCCGGCGACAGTGAAGTTCGACAGAACGTCGTGCCCGGCTGGGCCACCTGGGTCGAGTGAACGAACTGTCACCGTGGCAAAGGCTCGCCTCTGGTAGAGGAGTCGAACGAGTTTCGCCTCGTCGGCGTTCAGCTGTCGAACTACCTCGGGGAATGATGGATGTGCAAGGTGAGCCGAATCGGCATCCATCGCCGTCGCCAAGAGGTTGGCGTACATCTCTCGCAGGTCGGGGTTCTCACCAGCAAACCTCAGCGCTTCGAGGACCGGCCCAGCAACCGTGGGGTCGGGGGTCTGAAGCCTCTCGCTGGCGACTTCCGCAAGGCGGCGCTCCAAGGACTCAGCGACGAACACCTCAATGCGTTCCCAGCCCCAGACCAACCCGCGAAGTGGGGCGAGTGCGACGTTGAGCGTCTTGCCGACGGCGGTCAGTGACCGCCCGATCTCCCTCGCTGGTCCTTGTAGTGCGTCTTCGTAGGCGCGTCCGGCCAGTTCGACTGCGCCCTTCACGACCTCGGCCTTCATGTTGCTCGTCTCGTCTTTGCTCATCTCCCCTCCATCGCCTCGGTAGCTCACTACGCCCTCTGGTCTGGCGGACCTTCATAGGGTCAGCAGCACGTGGACCTGGGGAGACTTGACCAGCACCAAGCCGCCGACGCAAGCGGAACCGAACCTCTTCGATGTCACCCCAGGCTGACCCGGAGATGTGGAGCTGCCTGACGGACCCGACTTCGTAGTACCCTCATTGGGTTGAGCTAGGGAGGACCTACTGTTGAGGGCGCTAGACCAGATGGCATCCCCGCCGAGCTGGCTTACAGTCGTTCCACTTGGTGGGCGTCCTCCTCGCCCAGGGGACCTCGAGGAGATTCGCCGGTGGATTCGAGAACAGGAGTCGGTTCTCCGTGCGGATTGCGACCACTGGCCGGATCGGGCGCCAGGGATCGAGAGGCAACTTGAGGCATGGCAATTGTCCTCCACCTCAGAGCAACGCCAGGCAGTGCTGGCCGTGCTTCGGCGCGTCCTTGTTGAGGTCCCCCTCCGGCGCCTCTTTCATCGAGACATGCGGGTAAGTCCGGAGCAGTTGTACCCACCGCCTCCGGCCCGACCGTTTGCAGCCCTCAGCCACGTCGAGTTCACCGATGAGCTGACTCCGTTCCACGACACCGACGCGTCGACAGGACCCAAGTATGCGCCGCGGCGAAGACTGACGACCTACGGGGTCTATAACGCGATCAACGATCTTGTGCTCCTTCCGAGCCTCGCGGTGCTATCCCCCCGGGGGATGATGTCGATCCTCTCACGGGGTGAAGTGCCCTACATGCTTCCGGAGCTCAACCACGAACTGGTTCACCGAGATCAGTTCCGAGTTCGTGCTCAGCGCCGACACCCGTGGCCTCTGGTCCTTGCTCTGGCTGGTCTCGCCGCCTGGTGGCTGCCGGTGTGGGCCTGGCCGACGGTCGCGGCCATCGGCTTGGTGGCTCTCGGTTCCGTGAGCGCTTCATGGATTGGACTCCTGCCTGAACTGCAGGCACGGATCGAAGAGTGGCTCGTGCGTTTCCCTCGTCTCCATCAGGAGGATGGTCCCACCCTCCTGGAGAGCAGGGAATTCCTTGGCAGCTTCGACTTTCTTGTTGGCCAGTGGGGAGCTCCCGGGCCCTACCATTTGAGACTCCTTCTGTCCGGTCGGCGCGCTCGCAGGCACCTTCGGCGAACTGCGCAGGCGATCGTTCATCTCCGCTTGCTTGGATGGGAACCCAGCAGCATCTTCGCCCAGTTCCTGGCACGTCCCTATCCTTGGCAGTGGGTGGGTGGGAGACTCGAGCGGCTGGTGGAACTTGAACTGCAAGCGCTTCGTTGGACCCCCGATGACCTCAAGGCATGCGAGGTGAGGCTCCTGCTATGGCGAAAGGCTATCCGAGTATTCGTCGCCACAGCATCTAGGGAGGCAATCCGTGGGGGCGACCCGCGCCCCACCGATGAGAGCGACTCCATCTAGTCGCAAGTCGGTCCGCTTGAAGGACGGCGTGAGCCGTCTGGCAGCGGCCTGGCGCTGCCTGCACCGCTGGACGCGACGAAGCGCTCGTTCTGAAAGCTCAATGCGCAAGACGGGGTTTCGCTGAACATGAGAGGATAAACGCAGTTCCGCGGGCCTCAACGAGGACAGAGTTGAGGATCTCGTTGAGGTTTGACCGAGGCCGGACGCCCATCCCGCCGTGAGCTGAGGCCCGCGGAATTGCTTTTATCCATTGTTCGGTGCAGTTCCGTGGTGGCATGCACCCCAGTTGACCTGGACACTCATTTGGGGTGAGAGCCCCCGTAGGATCCAGGGATGAGCAAGAAGACGAGTACAGAGTCTGGGGCTGGGCCGGAGGTGCCGGAGGACGGGCGGAGCCCGGCATCCGGCACCTCCGGCCGGCGCCGAGGTCGTGAAGTTCGCTGGTCGGCGAAGAAGAAGCAGGAGCTGGTGATGCGGCTGTTCCGAGGCGAGAGCCTGGACGCGCTGGTCCGGGAGACGGGCTTGCCGGCGGGTCGCATCGCTGGATGGCGTGACGCGTCCATGGAGGCCATGGAGGGCGCCCTGAAGTCGAGGAAGCCAGCGTCTGCCGAGGAGGCCGAGAAGGCAGCTCTGGAGCGCAAGCTCGGCGAGCTGCTGATGACCAATGAGCTCCTCGAGGAGAAGATGCGGCGTCTCCAGCAGCGCCCTTTTCCGCGGCGGAGGTCGAAGAAGTGAGCAACTGGACATCACCATCGACCGGACGCCGTTACGGCATCCAGCGTGTCTGCACGACCTGGGACATCTCCAGGTCCACCTACTACGCCCGCAAGGCCTCTCAGGCCGCTCCTGGCCCTCTCCGGCGCGGACCAACGCCGGTCCGCTCCGACGAGGACCTCGTCGAGCAGATCCGCGCGGTCTGCGCCGAGACCGAGGAGCGCTGGGGATTCCGCGGCGAGGGCTACCGCAAGGTGCATCGGCGCCTGCAAGCGAAGGGCATCCGGGTCAGCAAGCATCGAGTCCTACGCCTCATGCGCGAGCACGACCTGCTGGCGACCCGCCGCTCTCAGCGTCAGCTCGGCCCCCGCAGCCACGACGGCACCATCGTGACCGATGTCCCCAACGACATGTGGGCCACCGACGCGACCATGACCTGGACCCGCCAGGACGGCTACGTCTGGGTCTTCCTCGCTGTCGACCACTGCAACAGCGAGCTCATCGGTGTCCACGCCTCGATCAAGGGAGACCGCTACGAGGCTCTGGAGCCCATCCGCCAGGCGGTCAGCGACTACGTCGCCCCCGTCGACGCCGGCGTCGCCGAGGGCATCTCCCTGCGCCACGACCACGGCTCCCAGTACATGAGCCGTGTCTTTCAGGAGGAGCTCCGCTTCCTCGGCATCACCTCGTCGCCGAGCTACGTCGGCAGCCCTGAGGGCAACGGCGTCGCTGAGCGCATGGTCCGCACCCTCAAGGAGCAGCTCCTCTGGGTCCGCACCTTCGACACCGTCGAGGAGTTGCGCGCTGCCCTGCAAGCATTCCGAGACACCTACAACGACAACTGGCTCCTCGGCCGCTGGCGCCACCGAACGCCAGCTGTCGTCCGAGCCGAACTCACCACCCTCCAGGCGGCAGCCTGATTAAGAACAACCTGTGTCCAAGAAACCGGGGGGCGCTACA
>Ga0213833_1001308_pt1 | contig 18175 bp, 34 predicted proteins | sample SWATP21_FD_160575 | JGI IMG/M metagenome (GOLD analysis project Ga0213833, IMG submission 160575) | Coastal seawater microbial communities from Marineland, Florida, United States - SWA TP2 #1 | ecosystem: Environmental > Aquatic > Marine > Coastal | place: USA: Florida | collected 2016-08-14
GTGTGTGGTGGGGGGAGATCTGGAAGGGAAGGACTTCGAAGGGAAGGAGGAAGTCATGCGTACATACCGAGCATGTGGAACTGTTTCGGACGCGCCGACAGGTACAACTGCAGAACTGTCGTGTCCCAGGTGCCCCGCACATCGGCTGCCGGCACCCGTTCCACATCCAATGCCCAGCGAGTCTCCACGTGCAACCGCTTCTGCTCTTCTCGCTCCCTTTCACGCACCGCAGCTTCGAGGCCATGCGCTGTGCTGGATCCATGGGCAGCAGCTTCGGGTGTCACAGAAGCAGCGGGGCTGTCCGTGGCACGACCGTCGGCACCGAACTGCCGCTGGGTGCGCGCTGCGTCGTTCCCAACCACAACCACATCATGAACACCATCATATGCTCCACCGTCCAGGCCATACTCGACCCCTTTCTCTTCATTGTGCCCGTCCATACCGCCCGACAAGACACGCGTCTGCCTGACAACGCGTTGTTGAACAACACGACGCAAAGGCAGGGCTAGTGACGTTGCGAAGGCACTTCCCGCAGTCGGTCAGCATTTATTATTGTAGTAACTTTGTGCACGGGGTACCACTGTGACCGTCTGTCATTTGTGCTTGGTTTGCCTGCCCACTCCCAGCCCCTGTGTGCCCAACAGCGCAATGGCGACCGAAATCAAGCAGTGCAGTACCAGTGTGCGGTATCGTGCCGACGAGGCAACCCGCAACGCCGATCTCAAGGCTGTTGTGCGCGGTCTGGTGGACGGATGGTGCGGAGCGGTGGGGTGTGTGCGTTGGTATGCCGTTGCTCACAGTAGCTCGCCTTGAACGCAGGGCTGCGGCGTCAGACGATGCATTGGAGGTGGTTGTCATCCAAGGTGGTATCACGAATCTGCTGTACCGAGTCGATTTTGAGGATGCCCCGGTACGTCCAAGCCGTCCCGAGTTGTTGGCACGTCCTCCGTCCCTCCCTCCCTCCCTCACTGTTGCTCGCGCCCGCAACTCGTGCAGGAGGGAGCTGTGAAGTCCGCTCTGTGCCGTGTGTTTGGCGCCAAGACCGAGCTCTTGATCAACCGTGAGAAAGACAACCGTGCGTCCACTGTCACATCACCTGCGTGCTTGCGTGCTTGCCTCGGCGTTGCAACCACACCGCTGACGCAGGTTGCATGTGTGCTGCGTCCGGTGTGTTGCCCGCTGTTTGTCGTTTTCTTCCTGCTGGTCACTGCTGTCCCGCGCGCGCGCGGACGCCGTGCACCAGTCGTGTTCCAGCAGCTCTCAGACCTGGAGTTCGGCCCGTTCATGCACGGCGCGTTCGGGAACGGGCGTGTGGAAGGTTGGGTCACCGCGGGTCCGCTGGAACCGCCACAGATGGCGGAGGTGCGTACGGCAAGCAAGAAGCGAAGCCGGCCGGTGGCCAACACCGCGCTGTGTCATGTACCATCATGCCGCGGTCCCCCCGACACCTAAACATGACACGTCTTGGTGGTGGTGGTGGTGGTGGTGGTGGTGGTTGTGCTTGCCTGCAGACGTCGCCTGTTGACCTACAGGGTCTCATCGCGGCGGGTTTGGCCCGCATGCACACGCTGGACATGCCGGGCTCAAGGACCGCCATGCTGTGGGAGGTGGGTGTTGCGTTGGGGGCGTGATCAAGCGAGATGATGTGTCGTGCCCGCGACACCGACTGACGTGGTGTGCGCCTGGTTCCAGTTCCTCGAAAAATGGTATGACATGACCGATGTGACGTTTGATGATGACGAGGCCAAGGCTGGTCGTTTGGCAGCGTTGAACCGCGAAGAGGTGAGGTTGGGTGAGAATTGTGGCGTGTATGGCTGGAGAGGAGAGTGCTGACCCAACGGGCTGGGATGTGCATGGCTCGCCTCAACAGCTGAAGGCTGAGATGGAGTGGCTCAAGACGGTGCTGCCATCGCCTGCCAACAACAATGGGCTCGATTTCGCTTCCGCGGCCGCTGACGACGCTGCCAAGCGTGCTCATGACATCTGCAACACTGTCGCATTCTGCCACAACGACCTGCTGAGGTACGCACTGTCGGGGACGAGGACACGCGGGTGAACCACTGTGTTGACCTGACCTTCAACCCCTGCTTTGACTTGACTGGACCTTGGCAGCGGGAATATCTTGAAGCTGAAGGACGCCGACAGCATCCAGATTGTGGACTTTGAGTACGGTGGTTTCAACTTCGTGGGGTTTGACCTCGCAAACCACTTCTGTGAATACGCGGGTTTCGACTTTGACCTCGACCGCTGGTACCCCAACGAAACTGCGCAGGTGAGTTGTGGGTCGGCCCGCTTGTCTTTTCTTTCCTTTCCTTTTTTCGTGCCTCTTCCTAGACAGATACATAATGTTGTGTGACCCGACCCTGTCTGTTCGATGTCAATGATGATTCACGCCGTCCCCCAGACTCGGTTTTTCGAGAAGTACCTTGAGGTCGCAAACCCTGAGGCCCTCAGCGGTCTGGAAGACACGGACAAGGCCGCCGTTCTTCGCGCCTTGTATCAACGCGTGAACCAGTTTGCGCTGGCGTCGCACTTTTTCTGGGGCCTCTGGGCCATCATCCAGGCCCGCCACTCGCCCATCGACTTCGACTTCATGACCTACGCCCTGGATCGCTTCGGTGGGTATTACAAGCACAAGGCCGCCTTTTTCGCGGATGCCGCCACCGCTGCCAACAGTGCTGCTGGCGCGCGCATCATGGGCGCCAAGCCCACTGCTGCTGAGGCGGGTGGAGAGGAAGAAGAAGAAGAAGAAGAAGAAGAAGAGGCCAAGGGCAGTGAAGGTGGTGGTGACGGGCCCACAACCACGACGAAGGCGCTCGTGGTGACGGATGAGGCAGCACCCAAGGGTAGCGGCTGCCCCATTCACAATCCAAAGTTGTGGTTGGGTGTTGGTGTGGCTGCGCTGGTATTGGGTGCCCTCGTGATCCGTCGTCGCATGCGGTAGTGAGCATGTTTGAATGTCAGGGCACTCTTGACAACCGTGCATGAACGAAACACACGACTACAAGGCACCGCGGACAAGGGCCATTGACACCGGCTAGCTTGCTACAGCACGCTTCCTTCACCAACCTCCCGCTTTCCATCCGTGCCTCGCTACGCGTAGCTGGATGCGACCCTGGACGGTACACGAGGCGGGTGTCAGCAAAGCAACCGCAGGTACACAACAAAACACGCCGAGCGACGCCACGAAGCGCCATGCCACGACAACGACACCACTTTGCCACAGTCACGCACGTCGCCGTGTCGGGATCTCCTGTTGCAATCCGCGCGTAAATGTCATCCTTGTGATACATACGGAAGGGGTGAAGGGCGTCGTAATCAGGATCTTCTTGGCCTGCACAACAACACACACATCACCTCTTCTTCAGCAAGAGAGGCAACGTCTCCTCTCTGCTGCCTGGTGAAAAACCAAGAAAACCACCAACCTTTCACTGGAATAGTGTACAGAGTAACAGCAGTGACTGGGCAGTGCCAGAAGAATTGCCTATCAAACATACGTGCGCCGCCCGTGGTGAGGTCGTGATGTGTGCGCAGCCACGCATCACTCCATCCACGTACTGGCGTTCATAGTCAAAATGGCGTTCCCAAACCTGCAGCCACAAAAAGCAAACGCCCAAGTTAATGCCTGCAACCTTCCGGAACCAAACCACCCGCATCCGTGTGGGGCGTGGTACGTACGTCTTCGTTCACCTCGCTATCGTCCACCTCATAGTCCAGCAGGATCTGATCAAGCATGTCCTCGTATCTACGCCACACAGGACACGTGTCAGGGCGACTGGCAGAGTTTCGCAACACCAATATCAGCATGAGCACGCACTTGTCAAGGTCTCGTTTGAAGTCCCTTGTTAAGCGCTCGCGTGTCTGAAAGCACAGTGATACCCACACCCGTTTGAACACCTCACCACCCATGACAACATGGTAGTGCCAAGAAAGAAACGTGGGGGGACGCACCTCTCGAACTCTGTTCTCTGTTTTGACGTCGAGGTACTCTTGTTGGACGTAGGCCTTCTTCATTTGCTTCTTGGTGAACATGTGGCTGTTTTTCTTCTTATCGGCCACTTGGACCTTCAGCATCCGCCTGCCTTTTTTGGTCGAGTAGAAGTCCTCCACCTCGATGCGAGTCTGTGTACACCATCCAAAAAATGTCAGGGCTTGGTGTAGCATATGTCCAGCGAGACAACCGCCGCCTACCTGCAGAGTGACCTCCTCTATTTCGCGCTTGAGCCGGATTTCAAACGCTTGGTCGATGAGTGGGATTGTTTCTGTCCGTGTCGCCAGCAGTCAGCAGTCCGTGCACGGAGCAGCGAGCACATCGACGATACACCTGCCTGCACCAACCTTGCAACCTCTTCTCCAGAGCCGCGAGCGCACAGCACAACACTGGGTCTTCCAGTGCTCGATTTAATCGATCTTTGTACGGTGCGACGGCGTAAATTTCATCCGCGGCCTGTTTTAACCGGTCGCACTCCTTTTTTCCATTGATTTCATCGCGCTCCACCTGTGAGTGGCATGGTTCGCACTGTTGGTGGCCCCTCGCCCACCTACAACAACACATGCGCCACAAAGCACATGCACGCCCAAACACCATGCATCCACGCAACTCATGCACCCACGAGCACGCCATACCATACCTGTGAAATCTTGTTCCATATGCGGAGCCGCTCAGCTTCATCTGCCTCTGCTTTGGCCTCTGCAGCGTCTCGCTCGTCGGCTTCCCGTTTGGCACGTGCTGCAGCCTCTTCTTCCGCGGTCTGTTTGGTCTCAGCCTCTCGCTCTCGCTCGTGTGTCTCAATGATTCTGCCACCACCACCACCACCACCACACATCATTCATTGTTCATTCGAAGGGGCTCCGATGAAAACCACGCCGACAATCCAGTGCTCTGAGGGACCATGGACTGCTGTGGTGGCAATGTACAGCCACATACGCATCACCGCACCTGAACACGTTTTGAAGCTCGTACTGCTTCACGCGAAACTTGGTTTTCTTGGCCCAAAACCGCTTTCCGAACGTCTTCTTCATCACAATGCGTTGAGCTTCTAGAGCCGGCTTCATCAGCTCAGGGTGGCGTGTACTCATCTGGTGCCACTCCTCTATGCAATGCAAGATGACACAAACAACGGTGTGGTGAAACATTGTTGTGTCTGTGCCTGAACGAAGCGTACCAAGAGAGAACTTCCCGTCGCCATCCGAGTCTGCGTTAGCAAGGATCTTTTTCAACCTGGGCGTGAGTTGCTTGAGGTTGTACATCATGCGTAACAGGGAACTGCATTGTCCCTGCACGGGGAGGAAGATGGTACCCCGAGTGGATGTTGTGAGGCGTGTGACTTGAGGGCGATGCTGTGTGGTCCACACCCAACACGAACCATGGAGAGGTAGCCTGAGCCCTTGAAATCGTACCTGTTGTGCCAACGTCAATGCCAAGCCACAACGAGGTACGTGCGTCCCAGAACGTACAGTTCAAAGGCAAAGCGAACCATATTCTTTGAGTCCAGAGTGCAAAAATTCCAGATGCCAATCATGAACTCTGCGCTCAACACCAGCGCGTTGCCAGCAACAATAGCGTGAACCAACGACCCACAGACGACAACGAAGCTCCCACTGCTGTCGGAGCGCACCCTTGAAAGATAGTTCACCGCTTCCATCGCGATCTGCTCGCACCGAATGCGTGATGCACTGTCGTGCTCGCACAGGACACCCTGGTACGTACCCAAGATGCCAAACACACGATCCGCAAACATGGACTTCTTGATCTTGTAGTGCTTGTAGAACTCCTTCAATGACACATCATGATTCAGGCTGGAGTGGAAGCAGCAAACAGCAAGCGCGTGAGCAAGGGTGAGGCAAAGCCAGCTTTAGGAGCAAACCCACGAGCCGCATACTCTTCGTCGATGGTGGTGAAGACTTCGAACAGTGCGCCGGCATCGGCGTCGCTGACTGCAAGGGTCCAGGCGTCAGTGGACACACCGCAGCGTGCAAATCAGCGCACACATCAACTCACAGTCAATAAGATCCAAGAACTCCTCGACCTCCGGGCGAACAACCTTCATGTAGTACGCCTGGGCCGGCACTCCTGGTGGGTCGAAACGGCAACGTCAACCAGCTTGGCGCGCAGCGGATCTTCCACGAGCGTACGTACCCCGAACCTTCACCTGCTTGCTTTTCCCGCACCCCATGTTAAAGCGTGATACCTACACCATGTGCGAGCGAACGAGACAGCCCCGGTGTCGGTGCGTGCGACAAGGAGCGATCCACAAGCGCGTGCATCGATGATGTGCTCAACAGGTCCGGGCCGGCAAACACAAATACGAATACACATTCATGTACTTTTATGCTGCGGCAGCATGTCGATGCCGGCGGCAGCGCGGTGGCAGCCTCACTTTCCCGGTTCGTCATGCGTCGAAGCAAAGGCGATGACCCTCGAAGGGCTGATGTGCGTTGCGTATATGAACGTCATGGTTGATGTGTGTGTTGCCACGCCCCTAACGTCTGGTTGCAATGCCCGCTGCGCCCTGGCTGTGTGCGCGACCAGGCTGTGCTCAATCTGCCCAAGACTCCGGTAAATCTGGAAGAGGTTCCCCCAGACTTCATGGTCGTGATCAGCCTTGTGTGTGGTATCGCCGGCCTGCTGTTGAAGGTGCGTTGCCGTGAGATGCTGTGGGTGCTTGCCGCTTCATGGCTGTTGGTTGGTGGCTGTCTGACAAGGCGCGCACCACCGTCGATCGGCCATGCACAGAACAAGCTCGCCGCCTGGCTGTCGTTGTTCGCGTGCTTGGGGTCACTTGCCAACATCAAGACGGCGGAACTGGACATCAAGCAGATGATGGCAACAGTGACGTTTTCCGTGATGTCGGTTGTTGTGAATTACTTTGGGCGACCGAAACAATGATGCGCGAGCTTGGCCTGGTTGGGTTTGCTAGCTAGTTTTGTTTTCGATGCTGTCCACCACCACAACAGCGTCATTGTCGCCCCCTCCTTGTTGAGACACACGCTCCTTACTACTGAGATACACACACGCCTTCTTTTAGATGCCATGAGACAGCACACTCGTTTGGCTTGCCGCAGACCGCGCCTGGCGGAAGTGGAGGGAGGAGGCTGATCCGGGCGTGATGAGGCTGCCAGCCATCAGGTCACCATTGTGGCCGTCAGGACGTGCCTTGGGCGTGGGCCAGGTGCTGAATTGATCATCCTGCTCTCGTGACGGTGTGCTGGGGATGCAAAAGCGAAGTTGGTCCACAGACACTGGCCGAGCGGCGCCATCGCCACTGGACCCGTGCCCCCTGGCTGAGTCTCGCAGCATGGACATGAGGCCTGTCGCGGGGGTGTGGCGGCAGCAACGTCACATTGCCAACGTGCACACACACGCGCGCGTGGTGGTGAGGGAGAGGAAACGCGTGACAAACTACGGCACTGCCATGCACGTGCCCACACACACACCGCGGGGCTGCCATGCCCCATGCCAGCACCCACACTACCACGCCCGCAACCACACCCGCATAGCACACACCAGTTGCACTGTTTACGCCCCCTTGAGCAATCAACTGCGGCAACGACTCCATCGAGTGCGCAGCGGCCGCCGACATCGTGCCCACCACACACCCAGCCAGCACGTCACCGAAGGTGTGGTAGTGGTCTTGTGTGCGTGTGGCCCCCACCCACATGACGAACAACGAGGGCAGGGCCACACTGGCAAACCGGGCTCCGAACGACCTAATCCCGCGCCGTTGAAAGCGTGGGTCGTGGCGGAGGAGCTCCACGAGCAACAGCGAGAGCATGACCATGGAGGTGGCTGCGCTGGAGCTGACACGCACAGCAGGAAACAACAAGGTTAGAGTTGTGTCAACAGGCCCGACTTGACCACAACACAACAGCAGAAACACGAAGCAGAGACTCACGCATGACCAGAGGGAAAGCTTTTTCTAGCGGTGGTTATCTTCCCCGCTTCTACGAGGGCGTAGAAGTTGGGCCTTGGTCGCCCAAACACACACTTAGCTATGTGGGTGATGGTGTTGTTGACAGCGTGGCCTTGCAACCACGCTATGCAGACGTCTCGAACGAACGTCTTCGGCACGTCAAACACACACTTGGCACAAAGGAGGCACACCAGTGGGATAGCGATGCACAATACCAAGGCGACACCAAGTGGAAGCTGCACAAACAGGGACACCACACATCCATGGGTAAGCCATGTGAAGCGCAGCCGTGCACACGCACCGCACCTGCTCGTGAACCAAGGGAAACGAAAGTGCAGGATCACGCGCTGTGATATGTTGGATGGTACCATCAACACTTGGCACTGCCAGGACAACCTCAGGCACCATGCGTTGGTGGATGGGCAGCACTCGGTTCATCGACAACGCAAGCCCGTTCAACGTCAGGGCAAACAAAATCTCCGGCACACGCCCATGCCGAAGGCGATCCATCAACCCAAGGTGCCCTACACGGCAGTGCTCACACCCCTGGCTGAAGCCCACTCTGAAGTGTCTACAGCTCTTGGCGGTGCTATGGATGCCACATCCCCTCCCGCGATTTGAGACACGATGCCAAGGAACGTGAAAGGGCACACCCAAGTTGTATTTACAAAACTAGTAACTCAACCACTGCCCCCACTCCTACACAACACTGTCCACCCCGTGGACTCCACGGGCTTGTACTCAGTAGCTACCTATCGCCCCGCCTTGAGCAATGGGTTCACCACATCACGGCCCTCGGGTCTCGGGCTGTCGCCGGCTTGGATGGCGGACAACTCAATTGAGTGGCCAGCACCACCTTGCCGTTGAAGCAAGCCACGAGTGTGTTTGAGCTCCAAGCGCAAGCGTTCGACCTGGATGCGAAGCTCCTTGTTCTCCTTCCCTAGTTGTCGATTTGCCTTTTGAAGGCGCTCCACCACCTCAAAATCCACTTCGGCTTTGCCTGCAGCAAATTTGTTGCGGACGCGTTACACACACCACACACAGACAACACGTACGGACCCTCACGACCACACCGCATGGCTACCGACCACGTTGTTGGGCGGCCACAGCTTTCTTCGCGGAGGCCTCGGCGTTGTGCTTCTTGCGCAACGCCAGCTTCGACAAAAGAACGGCCACCAAAGCCACTAGTGTGGTGAGTTGCACAGAAACTGAGCGCACAACAGACGCCGCGTCTTGATTGTCGCGCAGCAAGTACAAGAGTGGGACCGATATGGCAGCCGCAAAAAGCGACGCGTACACGGCCACTCCGAGATACCTGACCACACACATAACAGTTTGGAAGTTGGAATCCCCACACACGGTCAGAGGCACACCTAGTTGGGTGAAACTGAACCGCAACGCAACGCGCCACACACACAAAATGAGGGCGAGCACGCACTTGGATTCGTTGAAGACACTCGGCAGTTTGCGGGTTCGAAACGCAAGGTTGCATCCCCACAACATCAATCCGAGCATGTACAGCCCAATCAAGGTTTCAAACGCTGGAGACTCGGAACACACCGCACGACGTTCGTGGAGTGTTGTTGACACCTGGTTTGGTTGGAGACCACCCACACACATCAGGTCACAGCCGATTGCGGCTGACGGTGCGTGACTGCAGGGGCGCGCACCTTCAGTACTTTGTACTCTAACACTGGTGGGTCTGCTGCCGTCCACGCAGCGAGAATCGCTGCCGCTATGCCGACGTTCACGCCAACAACCTTCCACAAAAAGCTGTCCGTCACACGGACCTGGTGCATGCACGCAGACAATACAGGGCCGCACATCACCACACGTGCAGCATGAGCAGTGCCCCCACGAAACAAGAAAAGAAAACAAAAGCAACACAAAACAAACACGCACCTGTCGCAAGCTTTTGTTGTTGAAAAGCTTGTGGAGACGATACGTTCGCGTAAACACAGCCGCGACCATGACGACCCCAAACATAACCAGTGACCAGGTACGCACAATGCACATGCCTGCGAACAGGGTCGTCGGCATGGCAAGTGTGGCTGCGGCCGCACACGAGCCCACGCCAGCTGTGCACATCAGCATCAAAAAAGGTGGGGACGAGGCTTTAATGGCGTACCTGTGGGCACGGCACACCCACGGCATGCGTCACTTGCAACAGACACCAGGACATGCACACACCCACAACACACAGCGTAGCATGGCAAAGGAAGGATGTTCACATGCACAGCGAGCAGTGCAAGAACGCACTCGTTGCGGAATCGGAAAAAGGCACAGCCGGCGCCCACATACACCAGGGCCTGGAGCCCTGCTAGTGCCGTGAGGATGATGGCGACTGTCGTGCTGATGTCCACTTCCTGCGTGACGCGCTGGGCACAAGCGTTGGACTCATCCACAAAGTGTCCAGCGGCACAGACGCCACACATGGAGCCGTCGTAGGCAGGGTCACACTTGCATACCGCAACACCAGTGCTCTGTTCGCACACCCCATGGCCACTGCATCCTGCTAGCCCCGCCAACTCGCACAGGTTCTCCACGGCTGAAGCGATGTGCCACGTGAACACACCCACACCCACACCCGCACCCACACGCACACCCACACCCACACCCACACCCACACCCACATGCACAGCGGCAGTGAGAGAAAAGTGGAGCCATGCTATCTCGAATGTCACAGTACGTACCAAAGTTGTAGGCCCACACGGTGTTGGACAACTCGTAATTCGCACGCATGCCACCAAACACAATGCTGCGTAGCGTAAAACCATGCCATCCACCAAACAGCGCCACACGTCAGTTCGTTGCGGGGCCAGGCGGTGCCCGCGCTATGCATGGGGACGCACATCTGGCCGTCGTATGCAACTGCACAGTGCTCGATCAGCGCAGGACCACCAAAGCTGGAGTAGGGCCGCCATTCGCCCGCCGTGATGTTGAATCTGGCCGACGGTGCACACAAAACAACATGTCACCAAAAAAAAAAGGCTCAACAAGTGGGGTCACGACCCTCCCTCGCATGCCACACACACGCAGGCAAACGCACATCGTCACGGTGTTCAACACGGTATCGTGCGTGTCCAACCCTCCATGCACGACCAGTACGTCAGCACCAGCGCCAGGGGCGGCACCGCTGACGCTTGAGGCCAAGAACATGTGGAGCATGACATGCGCGTATCGTGCGTCAGGCAGGTCGGCCAGTCGCTCCCAGACGCATCGGGTTGTGTTGTGGAGGCCTGGTAAACACACACAGCCGCGCGTGCACACACACAGCAAAGTGAAGTGTGCAAGAACACGAAGCAAGAGTGAGGACATGGGCACATGGGCACACATTGTGGTGCCGTGCACAGGACAGTGTATACGGGGGGCACACAAAGTGCGGTATGGATACGAGGCAGAGCTACACTTCACGAACATTCAGTGGAGAGTCGCCACGTATCTGCGGCGATGGCCGTCGCAACGTCGGTGGACACCTGTCCGCCGGCAATGTACATGTACGCTCCAAATGCAACCATGGTACAAAGCGAGCGGCCCTGGAGACACCAACACGCACCACACAGACACGCAAACCAGGCACGCATCACACATGGAATTGGGAAAATGTCAAAACAGCTGTCGAGCGATGTCGCGGGGGTAACAGCACATGCCACGACCCGAAGCGTTGGACAACCGTACGCGTGGAATCGCTGCCGAGTTGGATGTGTCCACCGGGATGAGCTCCGTCCACGTGTGGTTGTCAGGATGAGGTCCTGTGACTTCGTGCTTCCAGACATCATTCACACGCTCCCCTGACGAGACACGTCCTCCAAAGACAACCATGGTTCCGTCCACACTGCACGTGCACGTGTATCACACCAAAAAAGCAAACACACACACACGAGTCAGGCTGGCTTGACCTCGTAGCCACGCGCTCGAACAACGCATGGCCCTGCGGCGGCTGCGGCGGCTGCGGCTGCTACTGTCCCGCACCCGCCAGCCGCATACGCACCTCACCGCACTGTGCTGGAACCGCGGGGGGCACGAGGAGTGCAGTGCCGCCATCTCCATGATGGAGTTGATGTTGTGACCGTTGTCCAGCTTGCTCTTGGTCAGCACCCACACGTCACCCAAGGGTGCACGACCCTGCGCAGAGTCGGCGGACAAGCCGCCAAACAACACCATGACGCCGTCTGGGTGCTGCACCGTGCAGGGGTACACCCGCGGCGGCGGCAGCACGTCCGAGTTCGCCATGATGCCAAGCGCCAAACTTGTGGAGCCGTTGGGGTACACGCGCTGCAGGTTTGCCAGCGGCGTGACGGGGCGCCACGACAGGTCCACGAGGTCGTACGCAAACACGTCCGCCGTGACGCCGCCGCCAGTGAACCCGGCGAACGAAAACAGGCTTTGGTCCCACCACGTGCTGCCCAGCCCCGGGCACCCTTGCCCCTTGCGCGGCACAGGCGGCCGGGAAAAGGAGTCCAGCGTCGTCCACCCGTTGTTGTCCGCGTACTCACGACGCACCACACCGGAGGGGTTAAGGCCCGTCTTGAGGACGTTGTTTGCGATTTGGAGCTCCTGGTCACGCATCCAACTTTCCAGGTGGCCCCACACCTCACATGTTTCGTGGCATGGGGCAAGGACAATGCCTGGCAGCGTGCACGGGCACGCAGACACACATGCACACATGCACACAAGCACAGACGTTTCGTGTTCGACACACAGGTAACATGGCAGCGCACATGCACGTCAGTGCGCGAGGGGGTGTCGGCGAACAGGAAAGCAACACAGCCAAGGGCCTGCAACCGCGCACGGCACGTGGTGGGGAAAGATACTACCTGCGTTGCTAAAGTCAAACGTCCATGTGCGCCCGCCGCGAAAGTCGCCGTCAATGTCGGCGTACACAACAGCCTTCACGGCGTTGGCAAGGCTTTTCATCGCGGATGTCAGGATGCGGTCCGAACCGGTGCGGTTGCCCGACTGAAACAGGGTCACGTACTCGTCCGTGTCCACGCCAACCACGAGTGTACCATCAATTGCGCTGCGGTTGATGACGGCGCCACCGGCCTGACCTGCCGCCCCGAACACAACGTCCGGCCGAAGGTGGCTGTCAAAGTAGCTGGACATCAAGCGAGGAACGGGACCGTCGTCGAAGGTGTTCAGGTAGAAACCCTCTGTGGTACAATTAGGACATATGTGTCTCACGCCCTGTTTGGTGTGGTTCGGATTCGAACAAAACAAGCACATGTAGTCGCAGGTGAGCTGACCGTTTGTTGGCACGCGGCACCAGTATTGCATGCCGCAGGTGCGCACAGCCTTACCTCACGGAATCCATTGCAGAGGCGCCTGACCGGCTCATACGGCATGCCACAGGCAACTGCAAGGCTCTGGTTCATGGTTTGGGCGAGCTTTCCAGCAAGCAATCCGGCTGCAAAGCTCACCTGTGGCGAGGGTGCGATCACACATCACACACACACACACACACCACAGCACACACGACAGTTAGCACGGAGTCAGTTGTTGTGGTCCTGACAAGGGTGCAAGCGTCTGCTTCTCACACAACAGCGCCACACGCTCAAAAGTCAAGAAAAAACCCACGAACATCGTCGTCTTTGAACACCACGTATTGCAAGTTGTCAAACTCATGCGGCAGCCTCGTGTCAAGCAGCGAGAACCGCACGCTGTACCTGCACACGGCAAGGCGAGTGAGAAGCATGGCACCTCCTCAACGCTGCAACACTTGGCACAGGCTTCACGCAGCGTACGGGTCAAACGATGGAGACGCCAAGCCGGACGACCAAGTGGGTACATCACCCACACGCTGTACGGCCTCCTGGAACTCAAACCCTGAGAATACGACGTGAGTGTATCCTTGCATGGCGGTCAGGTTCCGAATGGTTGCAATCACGAGGTCCGGTTCCTCTGGCGCAGTAGGGATGTAGAAGAACTTATACTGCAACTCAGAGATGCGACAACAGTGGCGAGGTGAGTTGGTGACAGAAAACGACAGGGGAGCCTCAAAGAAGGGCAGGCACCCGTACCGTGAAGTCAGCACCAGATGCAAACGCTTCCTTGGCACCATCAAGGATCGCTTCCTGCGGCATCACCGGCCATGCACACGGTGAACATCGCATCACATGCACCGTGAGTGTCACACTACCACAAAGGCAACCGCCATATCACATGCATAGTCAACGGCCACCCACGTTGAAGGTGCCATCAAGCAACACGTTGCTGTGCAAGAAAGCAAACTTGGGGCTGGAGAGACCAGGCTGAAGCAGGCCAGCAGCCGCCACCACAAGCAATAGCAGCTTCACGAGCATGTCCTCTGGCGGCTACAATCGCAGGCCGCGGCCAGCACAAAGCACCATGACTCGTTTCCCGGTCAGTGCTTGTTCCGTGTGCTCTGTGCACTGATTTTGGCTATTGTGTGCGCAGGCGGCGAAGTTCTGCATTCTGCAAATTCTGCAACTGAAGTTCAGTGACTGAACTCCAAAGCAGCATGTTACACAGGACATGCCGCTGTCTTGTCGTTTCGCCAGGGTAACCACACGATCTGCCATGCACACAGATCCTTGCAACTGAAAACAAACCGCACACAGACCCACTCGCTTCTCCTCCCTCTTACTCGACATGCTCCAGAAGAGGGCGAGAGAGAGACAAGATCAAGCGGGGCGCAAATACAAATACACACACATGAAGAAACCGAAAGAGTCACGTCCAACTCGCACACTTCGCAAGGTGTTCCATGTCAGGCGTCGCTGCCTGTGGAGTGCTGCTCGTGTCCAAGTGGAATCTGGTCGCTTCTGTTGTCACTATGTATCAGACACGGTAATTTTGTGTGGTGGTCCAAACGTTGAGCTCACAGGTGGGTTTAACCAGCGGTATTTGTGCTGTGGGAGCAGCGCCGGATACGATCGGGGTGTGAACACCTTCTCGCCTGAAGGCCGGCTTTTCCAGGTCGAGTACGCCATCAAGGCGATTGAGGTAAGAACCACTGCTAGCACGCACATGATCACCACCATCACCACCATCAAACAGGTGCACTGACCACAGCACTGTGCTTCCAGCTTGGCTCCTGCGCTGTAGGTGTGCGAACCAAGGAAGGCGTGGTGCTGGGTGTTGAGAAGCGGGTGACGTCGCCACTTCTGGAGCAAAGCAGCATTGAGAAGATTTTCGAGTTGGACTATTCCATTGGTGCTGCCATTAGTGGTCTTACAGCAGATGCCCGGACGTTGGTGGAGCACGCTCGCGTGGAAGCCACCCACCACGCCTTCGTGTATGATGAACCTCTGCAGGTGTGTGCGAGCATGTTGTCAGCGTATTCCTGTGTGCTCATCTTCGTGTTTCCTGCTGCACCCCCTAGGTTCAATCCTTGACACAAAGTGTTTGTGATTTGATGCTGAGCTTCGGCGAGGGTGGTGATGAGCGGAAGTCACGTGTGGTACGGTCGCGGGCACAAGGGCTGCCGCGTGCCAGAACTGATCCCGATGTTTGGCATCTCACTTGACAGAGCCGTCCCTTTGGTGTGAGCCTCTTGATTGCGGGCTGTGATGAAGGCGTTCCACTGTTGTACGTGCTGGGCCATGTGTTGCCCGCAATGAACTGTTCACCGCTCAGTTCAATTGAGCTCACTGTGGTGCTTGTTTTGGACTTGCGCGCAAAGGTTCCACGCGGACCCTTCTGGGACGTACGTCAAGTATGATGCCCATGCCATTGGGAATGGCCACGAAGGTGCACAAACTATGTTGCGGGAGAATTACAGCAAGGTACGCTGTGCTGTAATATGCTGCTGGCAATGGACCACAACCTCACGGGCAAGCTGTGGTGTGTCAGGAGATGACGCTTGCTGAGGCAGAGGAGTTGGTGATGAAAGTGTTGAAGGAGGTAGGTTGCGTTTTGCGTGGTGTGGTGCGTTTTGGATGGTGTGGTAGCTCGTGCGTGACGAGGCGGTGATGCTTGGGTTCAGACCATGCAAGACAAGGTGACAACCGACAACATTGAAGTGTCGTCCGTCACAGCAGAAGCAGGATACAAGTCGTATGGCAAAGCAAAGATCACAGAGTTGGTGGAGGCTGTTCATCGGGCGCCTGGTATTCTGGATGACGAATAAATACTCGTACTGCATCAATCGTTCTGCACGCGCAAGCCCGCATCGTTGGTTTGAGAAGCTTCCAAGCGAGGATGGAACACGCCTGCGCGGGCAGGAAGTCTCCAAATGATAACGAAAATAGCACAACAAGCTGTTCGTGGTCAATGCCCACTCCACTCTGCCCACCACATCTCCCTCCATCACTCTTGCCCCCATCACAGCTTCGTCACCATGGCACAGGTACTGGCGCGCTGCGAACCACTGCGAACCATTGCCACGACTCGGGACTCACGTGTTTGACATGTTGTGTATGGGCACAGAGCAACATGTTCGACCACCTGTGTGTGCAGTCTTCCCGCAAAATCACTTGTCGAGGGGACGTCGCGTCTGATGCTGAGTTGCAGCGCCTGCTGGCCACTGCCCGGCGCGAGCTCGTAGATAATTCTGACATGCTCGAAATGGCCACTGATGACTATGATGGCGATGGAGAGCCGCCTTTCTCGGGGGCAGACGACTTCACCGTAGATCACCTGTTTCACCCCTTCACATTCGAAGCCATCAGCCTGGGATGCCCAGACTACGAGGTGGTGACGATTGGGCCCAAGCCGTCCCCTGAGGAAGGCAAAGTGGACAACCCAGAGGACATCTACTACGCAGTTATTTTGGAGAACGAGGGAAACCCGATGGGCTCGGTGTTTCGCGGCGCATCCACGGACGTGTACATGAAGTACTACGACGGGTGTGTGGACGCTCTCGAGAGCGACGAATCAAAGGTGGAAGCTGCCGCACTGATGTGCCTGATTTGCTGCGGTGAAGAGGCCCTGACGATTGGTGAGATGCGAGACAGCGAAACGTACAAGGATGAGGTCGAAGCTCACGACGAGCTGAAACTCGCCAAAGCTGCCAAGTGAAGCATTTGGCCGGTGTGACTTCTAGATTTTGTGACTTCTAGATTTTGAGCTGGACGAACGGGAACTGATGCTACATGCAAGCACTCTTTGTTGAGTGCCCCCCCCCCCCCTGATGCGTGCCGGCGACATTAGATGTTTATGATTTGCGTTGCGTAGCTCAGCCCAACATACACCCCGTTTGACACACAGCAACAACCCCGCACCTCCACTTTCTTGTTTGCTCGGCTCTCCCAGTGTGAATGGCAGAGACAACGGAGAGCAAAGAAAGTGCTCCTAGCGTCCTTTCCTCTCCAGAGTTTCCCTTGCACGAGTTTCCCTTGCACGAGGTGACTGTGCTGTTCTGTGCGTCTGCTCGCAAGCGTGCAACAACTTTGGCTCGAAACGAGGACAGCGTAGTGACCAGTAAGTGAATGACCAGTACAGGAGATAAGGTAGTTCAGGTACATTCGTATGTTGCCAACAGAAACAAGAAAACAAGACAAGACGTCACTCAGCGCTGGCTGAGCGCGTGCCATCAAACCCACTCACAACCCATTCACAACATGCCGCCACGTAGACGCAGCACCAGATGCAGTGTGCTCTCCTTCTGGATGTTGTAGTCCGACAGTGTGCGGCCGTCCTCCAGCTGCTTGCCAGCGAAGATCAGGCGCTGTTGCTCAGGGGGGATGCCCTCCTTGTCCTGGATCTTCGTCTTCACGTTCTCAATGGTATCAGACGGCTCCACATCCAGTGTGATGGTCTTGCCGGTCAACGTCTTGACGAAGATCTGCATGCCGCCACGCAGACGCAGCACCAGATGCAGTGTGCTCTCCTTCTGGATGTTGTAGTCCGACAGAGTGCGGCCATCCTCCAACTGCTTGCCAGCGAAGATCAGGCGCTGTTGCTCAGGGGGGATGCCCTCCTTGTCCTGGATCTTCGTCTTCACGTTCTCAATGGTATCAGACGGCTCCACATCCAGTGTGATGGTCTTGCCGGTCAACGTCTTGACGAAGATCTGCATGCCGCCACGCAGACGCATGACCAGGTGGAGTGTCGCTTCCTTGGTGACATTGTAGTCCGACAGAGTGTGACCGTCGGTCATCTCCTTGCCTCCGAAAACAAGGCGCTGCACACGGGGCGGGATGCCCTCCTTGTTCTCAATCTGAGTCTTCACCTCCTCGATGGTGTTGGACGGCTCCACGTCCAACGTCAGGGTCTTCCCGTTCAAGGCACGGACGAAGATCTGCATGTTGACGATGTGAGAGTTGTTGATGTGGTTGTGTTGAAGTGGTTGTTGTTGG
>Ga0213833_1001309_pt1 | contig 18165 bp, 23 predicted proteins | sample SWATP21_FD_160575 | JGI IMG/M metagenome (GOLD analysis project Ga0213833, IMG submission 160575) | Coastal seawater microbial communities from Marineland, Florida, United States - SWA TP2 #1 | ecosystem: Environmental > Aquatic > Marine > Coastal | place: USA: Florida | collected 2016-08-14
TGTGTGTGTGTGTGTGTGTGTGTGTGTGTAGGTTCACCCGGATTTCGACTTCGTGTTGCTATCCGTCCTTGAAAGGGACCCGTGTGGCCACGTTGTGCTGATCGAAGGGACGAACAAAGCATGGGATAGTGTCGTGGTGCGTCAGTGCCGCTTGTTCTCGCCCAATGTGAAACATCTGGAACATCATGTTCACTCGGTTGCCATGATGAACACGGACACCAGATGTCGCGCTTCGTGTCTTCGCTCGCAGTTCGGTTCACAGGTGCCCTGCGTCTTTCACCTGCTGCCGTGGATGTAGCACGACGGCTTCTCATGGTGCCACAGCAGCCGTACCAAGACTACCTGTCGCTGCTTGCTTCGGCAGACGTTGTCATTGACACACACCCGTTCGGTGCGGTTTTCCTTGCGACTGCCTTGCTTGCGCCCTGCTCCTCACCTTGTTGCGTGTTGGTTCGATTCATGACGCTTTCGTTGGCGTTCGTCAGGTGGCTGTACGACGAGCTACGAGGCCCTTGCAGTGGGAACGCCAGTGGTGTCATGGCCAGGCGATGCCCTTCGTGGTCGCTTTTCCCTGGCTCTGTTGAATGCTGTGGGGTTGCCAAACTTGGTTGTGACGTCTTCGGAAGAGCTCGTCAGGGTGTCTGTCCAGGTAGGGGGTGCTTGTGGTGTTGAATGCAGCGCTGGTCCCCGGCTCAAGCACGCATGCCATTGTCATGGGGACATTCGCCGCAGACCGCCAACACCACAATCTTCGCATCGAGCGAAGATCAACAGCTGCAACGGCGCAACATCGCTGATGCGACTCTCGTGTTGCTAGAGTCTTTCGTGGCCGTGCATGAGTGGTCAGAGTTTGTTATTCGTGCGCTGCGTCTGGGCACTTCTTCCTTCATGTCGCGCTGATCCCGACGCGCCAGTCTGCGTCAGACGGAGCGGGGTTGAGGGCCTGCGAGCAACTGCGCCACGTGCGTGCAGCGGCATCGGGTATGATAGTACGATAGCGATTTGTCCAATGCTTGGACTCCTAATAAACAACCAAAACAAAACTACACTGTTGCAGAGGCTTGCACACAAGTGCACTCGCGTCGAGACGACTCCATGTACTGACGATCCAGATCTCTGGCAGCGGACAAAGCCGCCTCTTTGCTTCCCAATCGCAACGTTGCCACGGACCCAGATTTTCTGGAAGACAGTGCCGAATGTACTTTAGCGTCCACACTTGCACAGCCTGGCACACCGCAGTCGCACAGCATACCTGGAGTACACGGTCACGCGAGAGAAGCTGCCTGACTCAAACCCATGACGCTCGAGGAACTCCCGTACATCGCCTTTGCTGACGTTGTTCGGCAGGCCGGCCAACGACACAGTCCACTGGTGTTTGGAGACACCGTCACGCTGCAGCGCTTTGTCGAAAAAAGATTGCGCCTCCTGCACGCACAGCACACCAGTAAACCATGACGCAGTGCAGGGTCCAGACGGCGCAAACGCCGCACGACCTACCGGCACCACATTGATGCGGTTCACGCCACACGCCTTCACAGAACATGCAGCGGACACTTTATCAGCAGGCACGCGCACGTGCCATGACGAACGCTGTTGCCCGGCGGAACACACCACCGCCATGCCAGCGGGATCGACAGGCACCCCGACCGACTCGAACATGCGTGTGACGTCGTCGATCGTGGCACGGTTCGGCATCCCGAACAACCTCACATACCCCGCTTGATCAGCACGAGCCGTAGCCGCGCCATCACCTTGTTGAGGCTTCGCAGGCGCCGCGCTGGTGGATGCACACCGACTGTGGCGGAACTCGTGAGGGGGGTTCCACAATGCACGTGGTGATCTGCGAGCGCCAAGGGGTGTAGTGGCTCGGATTGCAGCGAATGGCCTCTTCCAAAGAAGGCGCTGGGCCAAACGTATGCAACCAGTGGCTCGAACCCCACTCATACTCATCGTGGGATCGGAAACACTTCCAAGCGGCGCTGCTTGGGGTGGCACAGCAAGACAAGCACAGCATGCGCAGCATGTCATAAATGCTATTTTTGACAACACAACTTGTCATTTTCATCGTGTGTTGGGAAGTGCGCATGCGAAGCCCACACGATCATCATGGAGCAAGTGAAGCTGGTTCGTTCTTCATTGTGTTGCACATGACAATCAAGTTTTCGAGTGCTGGTGCATGCGGTTGTTGGGGTGGAAACTTTCCTCACCATGGCATCTGCGTGTCCTTGCTCGATCCACAGCCCATCCTGCCGATCAGGAACCGTGTTCTGTTCCCTTTCACCTCCCTCACCATTACAGTGGGTACGGGTCTGCAGCGTGGGCAGTGTGTGAGCCGTGAGAACAAATGACTGTGGTGGGATGGATGGTGTGGGAGAACTGAGCCTCATGTTGACGATCACTGCTAACAGGTCGCGCATCGTCTCTTCAACTGGTTCGCACGGAGTTCCAGGGCAAGCTACCGAGTGACAGACAGTGTTATATCGGTAGGGGATGGCAGTGGCAGTGACGCACACATACAGTGGGCTGCGTGTGGTGCGGTGCACTGCTGCATGGTTTACTCCCGAGTTGCTGAGCTGTGGGATGGGATGGGTTGCTCGTACAACCCCCTCCCCCTGCGCGCCACAGGCATAGTGTCCGTGAAGAAGGCCAAGGAGGACAGCGGGGTCGACAGCCCGCAGGGTCCGAGTGGGGCCACAGATCCCCCTTTAGCTCTCCCAGACGATGACGTGTTTGCCACCGGGTGCATCGCACGCATCGTAAAGCTGGAGGCAGTTGCAAAATCCGCCTCCCCCCGCTTCATCCTGCGTGTCGAAGGTGTGGCTCGCATCACCTTGAAGAGCTACCTGCACAGGACGCCGTATCGGGTGGCATGGGTTGTGCACCACACACCCCCACCTGCCGCCGATACATTGTCCTCCACATCCCAGGTTCGTGAGGCGAGGCGTGAGTGGATGTGCTGGGCCCCACTTGTCGCTGACCACGCCTCGGGAAGGGGCTTGCAGGCACTGTGCCTTCACGTTCAACGCCTGGGAGAGGACCTGTTGGCAGCACTGAAGGAACACGGGCGCACTGTCGAAGCTAAAATGGAGGCTATGGACTTTGCAGCGCTCAGGGTGTGTCTCATAGAGCTGTGCATGCTCTCCTGGTGCGACTTGCTTGGTCACGTCTTCTTCCTGTGCCTCGCGCCACCAGAGACTTGGAAAGCATGACCCGATCCGTTTCACGTACATGTTGGTGAGCGTATGCAATGCCTCGGTTGATGAGAAAGTGCGCGTGTTGGCGCGCACAACGATCGAGCTCCGTCTGGAAGAGGCTGTTCAACTCTTGACGAAACAAGTCGGCATCATGCAGGCCTACGCGGATGTTCAGTCAAAGGTGTGTGTGCTCATCTGCTCTCTCCCCGCCTGGTTCATTGGGTTGCTCACGTTTCCAATCCACAGGTGAAAGCCCAAGTGAAGGACGGGCAGCGCAAGTTTTACCTTCGTCAGCAGCTTCGTGCCATCCAAGACGAACTGGACGAGGATGGCGGTGAAGGTGACGGCGCGACACATGTCGAGGAACTGAAAGCACGGTTGGAGGCTATGGAGCTGCCACTGGATGCAAAGAAGGTGCGGCTCCACATGGTGAACCGCATGCACCACCACATCAGCTTGCGATGGGGTGCACAATACATTTGTCCTGACATCGTGTGGCATGGCGCAGGTCGTGAAGAAGGAGTTGCGACGCCTAGCTCGTATGAACTCTTCTTCTCCAGAATACGTGCGTGCAGAACACCCTTCCCGTTGGATGTTGCCTGTAGCGTGTTACAGCTTGCTCGCTAAGCTTCTGCCCACCTCTTTGTTGTTCATGTTCCACGGCACCGGTACCCACAGGGAATGATACTCACGTACCTGGAATGGATGTGTGACTTGCCCTGGAACACCACCTCGGGCCATGCTGTGTCCCCGACTGAAGCACGTGTACGTAGCACGGACGGTAGTAGTGACGTGTCGGATGGGAGTTTTGACGTGCGTGGGAGTGTGGCTCTCTTCCTCGTGTGCAGGCCCAGCTTGATGCTGACCATGCTGGCCTGGAGAAGGTGAAGACCCGCATTGTTGAGTACTTGGCGGTCCGGAGCTTGAATCCCATGACGCATGGACCAATCCTACTGCTCGTTGGTCCGCCTGGTGTTGGAAAGACCTCGCTTGGCCGGTGTGTGCATGTGTTGTTTTCTCGTTTGATCGCATGGCAACAGTCGTTGCATTGTGGTGTGTTGTTGCGTTGCAAGTGTGTTTCTTGCTTGGCATGACACGTGTTCCTTGTTGAACCTACCCGCCCCGAGCAGGTCGGTTGCCGCAGCGCTCGGGCGTCCCTTCCATCGTGTCTCGCTCGGTGGCATGCGAGACGTGGCAGAAATTCGGGGTCATCGTCGTACGTACATTGGTTCCATGCCAGGTGTGATCTTGCAGGTGAGGTGCAGGTGTCATGTGGAAGGGTGTTTGGAAGGCCGTCGTGGCACGGCGCCTGGTCGTTGGCTGTGACTCCTCGGGAAAAAACTCCTCGGCTGTGACTCCTCGGGAGTTTGTTGTGATCACTCTGACGGTCCTGGTGAACAGACATTGAAGCGAGCAGGTGCCCGAGACGCGGTGCTGCTGTTGGATGAGATTGATAAACTCGGAAGGGACTTTCGGGGTGACCCGTCCTCTGCTCTATTGGAGGTAGGGCGTGCGCTCGGCGGGTGATTGCGCATCCAGGCCGTTGTGCTCACAGCATGCCTGTGGCAGTTGCTGGACCCGGCGCAAAACAACACCTTTCGAGACCACTACCTGGGCGTACCTTTTGACATGTCCCACACATTGTTCCTCGCGACAGCCAACTCGACGGACAGCATCCCTGCGCCGTTGCTGGACCGCATGGAGGTGATCCGGTTGTCTGGGTACACAGTGGGGGAGAAGGTGGAGATCGCTTCTCGGTATTTATGGCCCAAACTGGTGTCTGACCACGGACTGTCATTGCGTCACGCCGCCACCCCTTCCGCAGAGGTGCTGCGAGCGCTCATTGAAGGCTACACACGCGAGGCGGGTGTTCGCTCGCTCGAAAGGAGACTGGGAGCACTGTGTCGTCGTGTCGCTGTGCTTGTAGCTTCCGAAAGAGCGAAGATCGAGGCCTCATCTTCCTGTGGCATCCATGGTGATGCTGAGGATGAATCTGGTGCCGGTGCTGGTGCTGGTGCCGGTGCTGATGCCGGTGCGCTCAGTGCAAATTGTGGCGATCAGCCACGTGCAGCTGGAGATACCGACCAGGGGCATCGCGAGCCGATGGGGAGTCCGGGCGCAAGGTCTGACGACAGTGGCCCCACTTCCGCTTGGTCGGAGTCGCATGTTGTCGGACGTGGCGCGACTGTGCCGGAGAATGAAGCCCGTGGGCAGCTCGGGAACACACAGACTGTAACGGACGACGCAGAGCGCGTGCTTTGCGCAGACGCAGCGGACGGGGGAGACACGCGTGGGGAGGAGGAAGAGCACCCCGATGGTGTCAGTGTGGATGTGGATGTTGCGTTCGTCAGGGAGGTGCTTGGCCCAGCAACGTTTGACGTGGACGAGGCCCTTGAAGTGCGTTGAAAGCGGCCGCTTGGCTTGCACCGATCGCCGTGCTGTTGATTTGGTCCTTACACATTCCGCTATCTTGTTGCCTTTGTGGCACGGCCCACGTATGGGACGGCATTGCCTGTGTTGCGTATTTTGTCCCCCCCCTTCTGCTTCTACTACTTCTTCTTCTGCTTCTTCTTCTTCTTCTTCTTCTTTCTTTGTTCCTTTGTCGCATGCTTGACAGCATGAGACCCCAGGGGTCGCCCAGGGTCTTGCCTGGACACCAACAGGTGGTTGCATGCTCCATGTGGAGGCATTGTGTATGCCAGGTCGCGGGAAGCTCATCCTCACGGGGCAGCTGGGGGATGTGATGCAAGAGTCTGCGCGTGCAGCACTCAGGTATGTGTGGCTTGCACGGTGCGCGGGGAATTGCTTGCTCTTGTCTTTTTTTTTTTCCTTCTCTTTTTCTTTTTTTCCTGCGGCCCAACGGTTTGTCTCGCGTGTCATTCCATACCACAGCTGGATTCGGTTCCATTCGGAACAGGTATGCTTGTGGGCTCGAAGGTTGCGATGCAGCGGGCACGTTTGACAAGTGGTGCTGCTGCATGTCGTGTTGTCCGCAGTTGGGGTTGTCACTTCGTCCTACAAAATCAATCGACGTGCACATCCACTTTCCGAGTGGCGCGATTCCCAAAGACGTGCGTCATCAACCCCCCTGTGTGTGCTTGTATCAGCGCTGGCGTGCAGCAACACTGACGTGTTCCACCGACTCATCCACCACCACCAAATCCAGGGTCCCTCCGCCGGCGTTGCCATCGCCACCGCCTTGGTGTCGGCGTTCACAGGGCGTTGTGCGAGACGGGACACAGCCATGACAGGCGAGATCACGCTTCGTGGGGCGGTGCTTCCTGTGGGAGGGATCAAGGACAAGGTGTTGGGTGCGCATCGAGCAGGAGCCACACGGGTGCTGCTCCCAGGGAGCAACATGAAGGACCTTTCGGACGTGCCCGATGAAGTTCGCCAGGCGCTGACGGTGGTTCCGGTGCACAGTGTACGTGTGCAGTAGTTGCCCTCCGCCCATTGCGTGGGAGCACTTGACTTGGGTCACACCACGTCACTTGCACCTTGGGGCGTGATTCGGCTACTCGCCGTCTGACCTTCGACGCCGGTTGTGTGCTGTGGCAGCTGGAAGATGTCCTTGCACACGCGTTCCAAGACAACCCGCTTCGGCCAGAGTTGTCGGAGCAAAGTGCGCAGGATGCCATCGTCACCCGTGCCCCTCTTCCCCAGAGTACTCGTCGTGATGCTTGTGTTTCCGCTTCCGTTCCCACCCAACAAGCGCTGGTGGCGTGCGATTGGGAAATTGCCACCAAACCACTCCGAGCGCTGCTATAGGGGCGTATTTACATGGACCATTGATGTGATGGTGCGGCGTGTGGTGCCAAGTGAACCACCCGTGCACAGGCACACATTCATGCAGGAAAGCAGAAGGGAGCAAGGGGAAAACGTTGTTCCACTGCAAGAAACGATGTTGTTCCACGACACACACGCAGTCACACACCCCAAACCACTTCGACTGCTGTGTTGTGGGCTACAAACTACTTCTTCTCGTCACCAAGACGCCATGCGCTTCGAATCATCGCCTCAAAGTAGTCATCGGTGTCGACACCCGCGCTGATGTCATCATAGTACTGTGCAAACTCTTCAAAGGACACAACCCCGTCGGCTGTACCACACTCCCATTGGCCCATGAACTCTGTCAAAACTTCGTCCTCTGTCTTCTTTCCACCCACAACCTGCAACGCAACATAGTAGTAGCGCACACCGATACACACACGACCACACCTCAAGTTGGATGAGACTGCGCACACATACCAGCAACACACACGAGTACCACCACGGTGCACGTACATCCGGGTGGAATGAAGCGTCGTACACGCCACTTAGATCTTCCAAGGTCACAGTCCCATCGCCTGTGCGGTCAAGCTTCTCGAAGGCCATGGATACCATTGCCGTTCGCCTGGCGTTCATTGGCCCACGAATGCCGCGCAAGAACTCGGTGAAGTCAATGAAGCCCGAGTGGTCCCTGTCAAAGTAGTTCCACAAAGCAAAGAACTCTTCCTCGGTGAAATCCAGGCCAAAGTCCTGGTGAACAGAACAGGAAAGGCGCACAGCAAACGGAAACAAAAAAAAACAAACCCAACATGACCCATCATCCGTCAGATTACATGCAAGGGTGACAGCAACGGGAATGGCGACCCATCCGTGTCGCACGTACTGCCAGGCCAAACTTGAACTCCTTCCGACTGAGCAACCCTTCCCCGGAGTTGTCCATGATCTTTAGCAACCGCGACAACCGACGCACGCCTGTAACTCCGTTGCGCTCCACAATCTTGATCTTGAACTCCTCCACTGACTTTGGAACGCCGGGAAAGCGCCGGGTCACAGTGGGAATAAAACTGGCAGCAACCGTGCCCTTGGCAGCTCGGTTCGCTTCAGAGGTGTAGGCAGTTTCGATGTCGCCAGCGGCGGCAGTCCTGTGAGAAAATGGTTGCAGCCACGGGATGAGCCATGGGCCGACGTGAAGAAACGAACCAACGAAACGACACGACCACGCCACAAAAGCCAAAACAGAAACGAAGCACCACCGCAACAGCAACACACACACACAACCAGCACCCAAGCGACACGCACCACTTGGAACGGTACTCCTCTGCCTTTGTCGGGTCAGTGAACTGAGTGGCACCCAGCTTGAAGGACGTGCTGAACTCCGTTGGCTTGGCGGTCGCGGGAGGAGCATGCACGGACTGTGTCACGCTCTGCCAGCCCTCGGGGTACGCGGTCTTGTCATATCCAATCGTGTTGCTGTAATCGATTGTGTCATCGAACCGCTTCTTGCTCTGCAGCTGGTCACCGTACCGCAGCGTCGTCGTGCAGGTGGCTGCAGGGCGCCAAAAAATCAACGCCAAGGCAAGCGATCAAGCAAGCGATCAAGCACACACGCACACAGACATGAGACACACTGTGAGATTGCATGCCACCCACTTCCGGCTGTCGGGCCCCACAGCCACCCAGGCAACCGCAACACACCTTCCAGATCCTGCTGACCGGATGTGGTGGCAGCGGTCACAGTGGTGCCCCCAAACACGGGGTCGTAGCGGTCCTCCACCCAGTTGTCATTGAGCGTCTTCGCGCCGTACTGGTTCTTGCCGCCTCGCAGGGTGTTGGACCCGCCACGAACAGCCGCCATCGTTGCTTTCTCTTCGCAGAAGTGTGTTGCTATCGGAGGCAGCCGGGGCAGTTCAAAAGCACGGGCACACTGCCACGGAAGTGTCGAGTATCCACTGGGCAACACGAGTGAGCGGGTGAACCAACCTGCTGGGCAGCGGAAACGTCCGTGCTCAGCTGTTACAGCCGTCTGGAGGCAGCTAACGGACCTAACAAAAGTAGCATATTTGCAATCATAGCAATTGATCGCACGAAAAACACTTGGCCGTTGTTGCTGCTGCGACAAGGTGCAGACGCGACTGCCCCCTACGCACGTGAGGTTGGCCCCGGCACATGGCGACAGGCGTGTGCGTGTGATTTCCTCGCTGTCAGTTTTGTTTGTGACGTTGAGTTTGGTCACGGCTGTGCAACGAGAGAGGAACAGCCCACGTCCAGCGTGTGAGGCTCGGGTTGCGTGCAGCCATGGCAGCCTCACTAAACTACAGGTGCGTCGTGTGTGGATGTTGTCCTGTGAAAGTGCATGGGTCTATCCCCCCCCCTGCTTGCTACTGCGCTCCTCGTGGCTATGTGGTGTGTACTGTTCTGCAGCGGGTCTTACCTCTTCGTGTGCGTCTGCGTCTGTGATCAGGCATGTGTTTGGTTTGAAGGCGAACGTCAAGGACAATGTCCACTACGCCGATGAGAATGTGGTGATGTACCCGGCTGGCCACAATGTGGTCAAGTACTATGCCGAGAACAAACTCCAAGAGTTTATCAACGGAACAGATTTGTCCCGTGGTGTCACAGCACTCGCTGTGAGCAGTGACAAGCGGTGAGTGGCGTGCCATAGCGAGGGTTTACGCCCTGTGTACTCTTGCGCTGTCTAACCGGTGTTTGTTGTGGTATGGGCGGCCTGGCCAGATTCATTGCTGTCGCGGAGGAATCAGACCGTGCAGTAGTGTTTGTGTACAACCTGCGCACATTGTACAAGCGCAAGCAGCTTGCGACACCGGACATTCGGTCCAAGGTGTTTGTCAGCATGTGCTTTTCCTCAGACAGCACCCTGCTGCTGACGCAAACAGGCGCCCCAGATTGGGCGCTGGTGTGTTGGGCATGGGAAAAGAGCAAGCTCATGGCCATGGTGCGCACGTCTCTACCCTCGTCGTCCCCGGAAAATCCCATCCACCAGGTGTCGTTCAACCCCATCGACCCCCGCTACGTCGCCACCACCGGGCGCAACATCCTGCGGTTTTACCGCATCGACGAAGACCGGTTCACGCCCATCACAGAGTCCCCTGCCATGGCCAAGCGCCAGGCACAGAACCAAAACTACCTGTGCCACACCTGGCTGCCCGGCAATCGCACGGTGGCGGGCACCTCCGCCGGCGAGCTGCTGCTGTTCCACGAAACCGACCTGCTCACGGTGCTGCCGTCGTCGCCAGCCGACGGCAAGAGCATCAACTGCCTGCTCTCCTTCTCGCGTGGCTTCCTGTCCGCGGGCGCCATGGGCGTGCTGCGCATGTTCGAGCCGACGGAGGAGCCGGGGCAGTACTACGTGCAGACGAAGGAGTTCCTGTTGCGTGTCCCCGCCGGCGCTCCCACGCCCACCATCCAAAGCATGGCGCTGAGCCCATCCGAAGACCAGGTCGCCGTCACGCTGGACAACTGCCAGCTCATGCAGCTGTCGCTGGCCCACGCTGACGTGCTGAAGGACGACATCATGTTTGAGCCCCTGGCCACGCCCATGCACGGGCCCAAGCCCCGCAGTGCGCCGGTGCTGCCCACCGCCAACACCACGAACGCCGCCATCACTGGCTTGGATGTGTGCATCCGCAAGCCGTTGGTGGTGACGTGTGGTATTGACACGTCCGTGCGCGTGTGGAACTACCTGGACAAGACGCTGGAGCTGCTGAAGTACTTCCCGTCGGAGGAGTCCTTCTGCGTCGCCTTCCACCCGTCCGGGCTGCACATCCTGGTGGGCTTCTCGAGCAAGCTGCGGTTGATGAACCTGCTCATGGACGACATTCGCCAGTTCAAGGAGCTGCCCATCAAGGCGTGCCGCGAGGCCAGGTTTGCGCACGGCGGCCACTGCTTTGCGGCGGCCAACGGCAGCATGATCCAGGTGTTCAACACGTACACGATGGAGCCCATTTCCACGCTGCGGGGCCACAATTCCCGGGTGCTGTCGCTGTGCTGGACGCCCAGCGACATGTCCCTCGTCTCCGCGGGTATCGACGGTGCCGTGTACCAGTGGGACCTCACCGAGAACAACAAGCGCGAGGGCAAGCGCGAGGGCGAGTACGTGTCCAAGGGCGTGCAGTACACCTCTGTCGCCGTGAACGCGGACTGCACCGCCGTGTTTGCCGTGGGCAACGACCGGACGCTGAAGGAAATCGAGTTCCCGGGCGCCAACCTGGGGAAGGAGCTGGACGCCAAGGTGCCGCTCGGCCAGGTGGTGCTGTCGGGCTCCCAGCACATGCTGTTCGCCGGCGTGTCGCTGCAAACCATGCCCGGCTCCGTGCGCAGCTACAAGTTCCCCCTCACCGGCGACAGCTTCGAGTACCCGGCCGTGTCTGACGCCGTGACGCGCATGCGCCTGTCGCATGACGACGCCTACCTGTTCGTGGCGGGCGCGGACGGCGCGCTGTGCGTGTTTGAGGTGCGGGAGAAGGACGGGCGGGTGCCGCACCGCGACCGCGAGACACAGGTGCCGTGGGCCGAGGAAATCCTGGTGACGAAGACGGAGCTGGAGGAGAAGGAGGCGTTGATGCAGGAGCTGCAGAACAACGTGGACGAGCTGCAGGTGAACAACGACTACGCCCTGCGCATGAAGGACATCTCGTACAACGAGCGCATCAAGAAGGTGACGGAAAAGTACGCGTCCGACCTGGAGCAAAACAAGAACCAGTACGACCTGCTGCGCGAGGAGAAGACAGACCTGGAGCGGGAGTACGAGGAGCGGTTGTCCGCGATGGAGGTGTCGCACCGCGCGGAGATGCAAAAGCGGGAGTCGCTGTACCAAAGCAAGATTATGGAGGAGGTGGAGCGGTACCAGCAGCTGCAGCACGAGACGGACATGCAAAAGGAGCGGTGGCAGGGCAAGCAAATGGAGCTCATGCAGAGCCATGAGGCGTACATCAAGGCCATCACCGACGACTTCGAGGCACAGCTGGAGGACGTGAGAACGCAGAGAATAGACATGGAGGAGGAAAAGGACGGAACGGTGCGGGACTGGAAGGAAACGCGCACGCAGATGGAGGAGGATATCGACACGGAAATCGAACAGCTGAAGAAGCGCTACGAGGACAAGCTGGCCGCAGAACGCGAGATGACGCTCAAGTACAAGGGGGAGAACGGCATCATGAAGAAGAAGTTCACAGCGCTCCACAAGGACATTGAGGAGCAGCGGGAAGAGATCAAGGCGATGATGGAGAAGGAGAAGCTGCTGAAGGAACAAATCGGGTCGCTGGACCGCGAGATTGTGTCGTTGCGCGAGCTCATCCATGAGCGAGACGTCACCATTGGCGAGAAGGAAAAGAAGATCTACGAACTCAAGAAGCGGAACCAGGAGCTGGAGAAGTTCAAGTTTGTCCTCGACTACAAGATCAAGGGTGCGTTGCTTGTACTGCACGCCGCACCGCCAACCCTCTCCGTTGGGCACTCACTGTGTCAATCATGTTGTCGTGTGTTGTTTACTGATGTGTGGTGGTTCGGTACATGCACGCACGTGTCCATCCAACAGGCTTGAAGCGCCAAATCGAGCCGCGCGAAAATGAGATCGCCGACATGCGCCGGCAGATCAATGAGGTGGACAAGGAGCTGGAGACATTCCACAATAGCAACGCCGAGCTTGACCTGCTGATTGGGTCGCTTCGCAAGCAATTGGATGCGATGCAAAGGCGCATCATGTCCCAACGGTGTGTGGCTGTTCTTCGTTCATTTTTGTTTGTCATGTGCAGCAGCACCTGCTCGGCGGTTCTCACTGTTTGTGTCGGTGTCACCGTTGCTGTTGCAATGCAATTGCAGGGTCAAGCTTGGATCGCAGCGCTCCACGCTGTCAAGCTTCCAAAGCGAGCTGCACGAGGTTGTGCAGAGTATCCAGAACCCACAAGAGCTCCGAGACGGAGTCACCGAGATGTACAAGCGCCACGTGCGCGAGAGCATGAACAAGGAGCAAGCCGACACGGCGATTGCCAAGGAGTACACGCGTCAAAAGGAGTACTTGGAGCGCAGCATTGAGGCGCTGAAGAAGAAACTGCAGACAGACTCCGTGCTCCACCAGCGCGACAACATGCGAGTGATGCAGGAAAACATGAACCTCATCCGCGAGATCAACGAGCTGCGCAAGGAAGCCAAGGCCGTGCGGATGCAGGCAGCGGAGGGGACGTCCAAGGCGGCCAAGGCACCCACCCGCGCCGGCCGGTCCCGAGCCAGACCATCCCCGCGCACGTCCCGCATGCAAGCCGTCTCCAACGGCCGTCGCTCCGCTGCAGCCATCATTGACCGCAACCGTGCGGAAATCGGGATGCTGAAGGCGGAGATTCGACGGTTGGAGGGGGCGCTGGTGGCCAGTCGGCCGGTGTCGCGGGAGCGCCCGTCGCACGTGTAGCGCGAGACAGAAAAGAGAGACAGAAAAGCGCGTTGTGTTTGTCCTGTGCACTGTGCGGGTGGGTGATCGCAGCCTTGGTGGCTGTCGTCGGGTCTAAGAAAAGTCGCTCGCGGTGACAGATGTTTGCGAGTTCGCAGCCGTCATCCCTTGTCCAGCGCAGCCTGTGTGACTTACAACGATGGCTCATTTCACTACGCTGGGCAGGTTTGGGAGGATTTAGGTGCAAGGAATGGCGTCACGGGTGGAAAGTCATGAAATGCGTCATGGAACGATTGGGAAGCACCACTGTGTTGAGGTTGCTACGGTAGCAAAGAACAATAAAAACGAAGTGAACGGACGGGCGCCCTGCAACATTGGCGACGACTTAGTCAACACTGGAAAGCTGTGAAGCATGGATACAATGGCAGGCAGGAATGCCAGCCAGGTAGGTGGACGAGAAGCAGGGGGCACGGCGAAACGGAGAATGAGAACGTGCAAGGAACTAATGTGCAAAAAGGAACGGGGGGCGGGGAGGGGCGGGATGCAGACTCCACGGCGCTTGGGGAACGACGGATGCCGAGACCCCATTTCTTGCAAGAAATGGGAGAATGTACGACGGGGGGCTCACACACGCAGTCGGGAGCCCAGAAGTCGACGCAAGAACGAGGGTTTTGTTCGCGGGGAAGCCGCCGCTACACCAGCTTGGTGCTTGCGGTGTGGCGAGGAGGACGACTCCACAGTGCGGGACACTGACGGTGAGCCCGGCAGGCAGGAAGAAGATGTGCATGATGATGACGTGGGGGGCGTATCTTCGTGGGAGGGAGAGCCGGGCGAGGTTGGGGACGGCGACAACGGCGTGTGACCAGCCGACAAAGATCGTTGCGGCAAGGCACTCGCACCGCCACCCCCTTGGCTCCACACATCCTCCACCGAGGCGCGACGTTCCAGGACGCTGCGGCGGGCATTGCCTTGGACCCAGTACGCAGTGCAGGCACCTCGAGGGACGATGAGGCGCCAGTTCCGCGATGTGCGCTTGTCACAGGAGCATCGCAAAGCGGGTGAAATCTGTCAAGCACGCGCCACAGTTGCAAAGGAGCCGTCAGTGTCACACACCACCACCCATGACCCATGACGCGCTGCTCCAACACATGAGACATGACATACCTGGCTCTCAATGATAGCAGCGTGGCGGCCACAACCTCCCCAGGTGTTCTTTCCGCATTCGCGACACATTGTGATGTGACACATTCCTTGCACTGTTGTGTGTTGCGTGGTCGGATATGAAAGAGTCGAGTCCGCAAAGTGGGGGTGAGAAAGCCTCCAGAGGTTCTATACAGATCACAAAGCCGAAGCTTTGAAGGGGAAAAGCTGCGGGGAGGGAAGAAGGGGGGAAGGGGAAGGGTGAAGATGAAGGTGTGAAGTGTCACGTGTGCAGTCAGTCAGCGACCTAGCAGCTGTAGATGAAAAACCGCCGCCCCCGCAAAAAAAATCAGCTGAACACGTTGGTGTGAGATTTGGTGAAAATTCAACCAGAAGGTCAAAAGCTTACAAGGATGTTACACGTCATAAATTGTTCGTTTGCACGTTCGATTTGCACGCCACTAAAAGTCACGATCCCACCCGGTGCCGTCGTCCTTGTAACGTTCCTTTTCGCGGTCCCGCTCGTCGTACTCATCAAACATGGAGGTATCGAGGAGCCCCTTCAATCTTGGCTTCCAAGGAGTTGACACGCGCTTGGCAACCAGAGCTTTCCAGTCCACGTTCTTGAAGAAAGGATGGCGCTTCACATTGGCAGCACCGTGCACTCCCGAACCAAGACGACGTGCAATTTGCTGTTCCAGAAGACGCTGGATGCAGTCACGGATGCGACGATCGCTGCATTGTTGTGGGAACTTCAACTGGCCCTTGAGAATGTTCTTGCAGATCTTCATTTGGTCGCAGTTCTCGTGATCCGCGAACGGTGAGAAGCCACACACCATTTCGTAAATGAGGATACCAAGTGCCCAGTAGTCGACGCCTGAAGCACAAGCAAGGCGCGCGGGTATCACACAACCAGCCCAAAGGGTGTCATCAAACACGAAACGGAAAACAAACGCAAAACACCAGCCAGGAGTGGTAGCCACACACAGCACGGCGTACCCTTGTCGTGGCCTTTGCCGAGAACCAGCTCGGGTGCCAAATACTCGGGCGTTCCGCACAGCGTGTACGTCCGCCCGTGCACCACCTTCGCAAAGCCGAAGTCGACCACCTTGATGTACCCCTTGCTGTCAATCAACAAGTTCTCAGGTTTCAAATCACGGTACAAGATGTGCTTGGAGTGGAGGTGGTCAAAGGCATCCAGCACACAAGCCGCGTAGAACTGGGCATCGCGCACGCTGATGCGGCCACCGTTACTCTGCAGCCTGCTGAACAGTTCTCCGCCTTGGACCAACTCCAAGAGCATGTACAAGTGGTCGTTGTCTTTGTACGTGTTGTAGAGCCGCAAGATGAACGGGTGGTCGATCATGAGCAGCAGGTTCTTCTCGTTCATGATGTTCTGCTTCTGACGGAGACGCACGATGCGCGCCTTCTTGAGAATCTTCAAGGCATACACCTTGTTGTTTGATCGACGTCGCACAAGCTTCACCTGTCGCACAGCACATACAACAGTGAGTCTGAGAACATAGGGCCTGAATGAACATGACATCAATGCGTGATGTGGCACGTACACGACCAAAGGTGCCAGTCCCGAGGGTTGCCTTCATCTCGAGATCCTTGAAAGGGATGTTTTCCAGTGCTCGCCGTGCTGGCTCCGTGGTGCTCTTGCGCTCTTCACGACGGCGACGGGGCTCGCGAGTCTTGCGCTCCTCAATGTTGCGAGAGCTTGCAGAGGCTGTGACGCACCAAAAATAAAAAAAAAACAAGTCAGGAAAGCGGTCACCTACACCGCTCAATCGCCACGCACCAACACGACTCATGACTTCCTCCAGCGGGCCAAGCAACTTCACAAACGCCTCGCGTTGGAGAGAGAAACAATCAACGCTCGTCTGTGGCGACCAAAGAAACGGTGAGACAACCTTCGACATTGCACGTCATGGGCTCGGAATCGCACCGTTGCTGTGTACGAGCGTGCGCTGGGACGCTTGCTTCGCAGCTCCTCGTCGCCAAACCACTCGCCGGCTCCAAGTTCTTCCGTTGGCAAAGTACCACCAGCAACCTTCACAGTGCCGTCCTTGATGATGAAAAACGTGTTGTTGCGATCACCCTGCTTGACAATCGTGCGGCCCTTCTTGAAGGAGACGCGTTGCAGCGCAGAAAACACCTTCTCGCGTTCGGCGGAGGACAGAGTCTTGAAGATGGACACGCATTGCAACACACGAATCCCCATGTTGTAGTCAATCATGGAGCGCAAATGGCCATGCCCAAGCAAGTTCTCGAAGTCTTGACGGTCCAAAGCCATGAGTGACACCGGGGTCTTGGCGATCACGTTGGCGGCGCGAGGTTCGTCAGTGAGCAGAGCGCGCTCACCGAAGTACTCTCCCTGGAGACCAGGCAGAGTGTGGTGAGACCACTCATGGTGCGGAAGTAACGAAACAACAAACTATCACGTACAGCAGCCAACGTAATGTCTTCCTGTTCCTTCTTGCCGGCGCCAACGTTTGTGCAGCGCACAGTCCCCTCCTTGATGATGTAAAACACCGCGCCGACAGTTCCCTTCTTGATGATCGTTTCACCGGTACGGAACGTGACCAATTGAACAGCTGCTGCAACCTTGCCAATCTCCGCTTCAGACAAGGCTTCAAGCAACGGTACACGCCGCAGTGCTGCTTTGCACTCAGATAGTTGCTGCGCAGACGAGTGGGCAATAATATGACGGAAAGTGCGCCGGTCCAACTGCCAGAGCTGCGCGCTTGTCGTCGCAGCGACAGTAGCGGCGCGAGGGCTGTTATACAACAGCGCCAGTTCTCCAAAGGAAGCACCATCAGACACTTCGGAGACCTTCGTGGAGCTGACGTAAATATCGAAGGTGCCACGCTCCACGACGTAAAAGTTGTCACCTTCTTCACCTGGAGCACGACATACGTAACAGCCAAACGTGACGTGTGGTCAGCTCTACTCTGCTCGGCAACTCAAAGCCGCATTGCCCACCAACTGCTCGGGTCTCAACACCGTACCTTGCTTGATGACGACGGTTCCGGCATTGACGATACGTGCTTGCATGGCATCAATCACCTCCTTCACTTCTTCCGGACGCATGTTCGCAAACAAAAAGTGGCTCTTCAACGCGCGTGCAATAACAGCTCGAGACTGTGGACTCTTGTTAAAGGTTTTCTTCACATACTTTCCCTCAGTGATGCGGGTACTCGTGAAGATTCCACGGCGCTTGCTTTTCAGCGCAACGACGACCTGCTCCTCCGCAGGTCCTTTGGACTCCGCCGAGCCGCCGGCCGTGACAGTTCCGGATTTGGAGCCGGAGCAGCCCATTGTGTCCTAAATGGTGCACACAGACGGTACCGATTCAAGGTCGCACGGGTGCCGACAGGCGCGCACGCACGGTGGTGAACTGGCTGCTGCTGTGGCGGCATGGATGCATGCCGGTTGGTTAACCGAAGCGCACGAATTGTGTGTGAAGTTGACATGATATGCTAGTTTTGTTAGTAAATATCCAACTTCTGCCCCGGTTGGGCTGGAGAAAAGGCCCTCGACGGCACTGCAGGCTTCACAGCCCCACCCCGAAGCGCCCATGCTCAGCGCTCGAAGCTGCGTTCGTCCTCACGCACATACATGCGACGCCCATCCAGGTAGGTTCCATTGCCGTGCTCT
>Ga0213833_1001310_pt1 | contig 18153 bp, 1 predicted proteins | sample SWATP21_FD_160575 | JGI IMG/M metagenome (GOLD analysis project Ga0213833, IMG submission 160575) | Coastal seawater microbial communities from Marineland, Florida, United States - SWA TP2 #1 | ecosystem: Environmental > Aquatic > Marine > Coastal | place: USA: Florida | collected 2016-08-14
ACATGGCAAACAACAGAGAGAGGAAGCGGAAACACGCACTTGCTGTACGTCCGTCCCTCTGCACACGCAATCCACGGCCCCACACTCCACATTGGAAAGAGGAGGGGCACAACGGATGCAACAACACGAACAACTACCTTGTGAAGCCGTCGACCGAACACAGTGCACCCACATGGCATGGTATGGTATGGTGGAACGAACAGACTAGTACTTGGTCTGTGGCGGGGGCGGAGCATAGCCCGCACTCGCGTTGTACGGCGGAGGGTGACCATACGGCGGCGGCGCTTGAGTGGAGGGGTACGGTGGCGGCGCCTGCATGGAGGGGTACGGAGGCGGGGCCTGTTGAGGCACTACGGCTGCTTGGGCGACGGGTATTTGCGTGTAGGCACCGGTGGGCGTGCCGGTGCGCAGGTTCTGGGCGTCTCGCTCCTGCTGCTCGACGTACCCGGGAGGACGCACTGCAGGGGCGGTGATGCCGAACCGCTCGAACACCATCATGATCAGGTTGAACAGCACCGCTGCCACCGCGAAGACCGTCGCTGCGATCAAGGCTTGGTAACCCGTTTCGTCGTTGACGGAGTAGCTGGCGGCGGACACTTTCACGGCCAGGTTGGAGAGGGAGCCGTCGTTCACGCCACTTACCCCGAACACAGAGAACACGGCCGCGACGGCAGGGAACTTGCCCACAATGGCGGTGGTCCAACCGGCGTAAATCAAGCGTTGGCGAGTGCGAGAGCATGCATTGAACTGCCAGGTGAGCAAGCCCATGAAAATGGCCACACAGTGCACCAGCACAGCCGCGATGAGCAGGGGGTATGCGATGTCAAACATGATCACGGCGGCGTCCGTTTGGTTGCAGAAGTCGTCGTCATCACCAAGGGCCATGGCGCACACCAGGTCGTCAAAGGTACTCCACGAGTAGGAGCCCGTCGGAAGGCTATCGTACCCGGCTGCGACCACATCAACTGACTGCATCGACGTCTGCGCAACCACCTGCCCATCCACAACCAGCTCCTTCCACACGGACTTGAGCGCCGCGATGGTGCATGCTGCAGCAATGAGACTGCAGCAAATGGACAACGCGTTGAACACGCGGACGATGCCTGGAATCTTCATGACTACCCACGGCTCCGGGCTGTGCACGGGTGTGAGGGAATGTACAAGCAGACACGCACCCAGCCAGCTCCCGCCATCGTCAATCACACTTCGCCAGCTGCCAGGAGGGAAACATGACAAATGTGTATTCTTCAAACTCCCTTTCACCGGTGCGTGTGTGCGTGTGTGCGTGCGTGTGTGCGTGTGTGCGTGTGTGTGTCGTTCATGCGTGAAGATTTCGAAGTCACCATGCGTACGTATTGTTTGTTCAGTTTGACCTTATCCCATCCCATCCACCACAAGCGTGGAGGTGAAATGGGGGTTCGTTCATCCATCATCAACGCACACAAGCAATAATAATCATAACATCACGACGCACCACGCCTACTCACGCCGACAACTGTCCATCTCACCTACTGCTGCTGCTCCTCGTCCTGAGGCTGCTGCGGCTGCTGGTCGAGAGTAGGCTGGTCGGGAGTAGGCTGCACATGCTGCACAGGCTGGACGGGGACAAGCGGGGCAGCTACAGGTGGAAGCGGGGCGCCTTGCAGAGGAGGGAGGCGGTTCTGGCCGCCAGTAAGCGGCGGCAGTGCTCCAGCAGGTGTCGCCGTCAGCGGTGGCAACGGGCCCACTGCGGTCGCGGGAGGTGCGCCAGCGACAGGTGCCGTCGACTCCCCTGGGGTGGAAGCTGCGGCAGGTGTACCCTCCGCAACCGGGGCAGCAACAGGCACGCCCGGCGCACCAGGCGCAACCAAAACCGGCGTCGCAACCGGAGCCGCAACAGGCGCGCCATCAGCCCCAACAGCAGGCGCAACAGCGGCTGCGGCTGCGGCTTCTTCGCCGGTGGCGGCCGGGGCAGCACCTGGGGTGTCCACCATGGGCGCCAGGACGATGCCGGACATGTCCGCACCAGCACCAGCACCAGCGCCAGCGCCAGTGCCATCACCGGCAACGGGTGAGACGGCCACCGCTGCGGGTTCACCTTCGCCGGTCATGTACACCACGCCGTCCGCCACCCCGGGCGAAGCCGTGACACCTTCACCGGTCTTGTCCATGTACAACGGCTGCGTGGTGCCCTGCATCGACATGCCTTGCAGGGGTGCGGCGTCACCCGTCGTAGGTGCCACCGCGGGCATCGGCTGCTGCGGTTCGCCTGCCACGCCCGATGCACCCGCAGGCTGCTGCTGCATCTGCTGCATCTGCGCCAGGTTGGCCTGGGCCTGCATCAGCGCCGCCTGCTGCGCCAAAATGTTGGCCTGTGCCTGCATCATCTCGGGCGTCTGCGGCGCGGTGGGCAACAGTTGGGCGGGGTATCCAGCCGCGCCAGCGCCAGCGCCAGCAACCGGTGTGCCGGGTGGCGCGCCAACACCCGCGCCAGCGACTGCTGGCGTGCCCACCATGACCCGCTTGGACCCGGACTTGGCCATGGCAATCTCCTTCTCAAGTTCCTCGCGGCGCGCGGCATTCTCCTTGTGCTTGTTCCACGCCAGGTAGATGCCACCCACGGCGATGATGAACACGAGCACCAGCAGCACGATGAGCAGCGTCTGGTTGGACGTCTCCTGCTCCAAGGTGGTACAGAGGGTGGGGCACGAGCCGCCGCAGTCGACACCCGTCTCGTCGCCGTTCTGCACGCCGTCCGAGCACGAGTAGCACACGGCAGCGCAGTCGCCGCCGCAGTCGACACCCAGCTCGTTGCCGTTCTGGGCGCCGTCGAAGCACGAGGGCGGGTTGGACACCACACACACGCCGCCGATGGACTGGAACCCGGTGGCGCAGCTTGTGCAGTCGGCGCCGGTGTAGCCCTGCGCGGTGAAGCACGAGCACGCAGCCACGGCCGGATCAGACGTGGCGACGCACGCACCACGGCCGTTGCACGTGGCGCCGTTCACCGCCGGGCAGTCCAGTTTGCTGAAGGCACAGTCGCGCGGGCAGCACGAGCCGGAGGTGTCATCAACCGCACAGGCCTCCCCCAGCTCGCACACGCCGTTGCCACACATGCCCACAGCCGCGGAGCTGGTGACGGCGGTCACGGAGATGTTGGCGGTGGGCGTGGTGGCGGCAAAGCCCGACGTCACCACGTCCACGTCCAACAGGTTGGTCACGGTCGAGTCGTACGTCGCCGGGGCCACCAACAAGCTGGCGCTCACAGCAGCGCCTGCCAAACGACGTGGCGCGCTGCTGCTGCCGCTGCTGTGTGGAGATGCCACCGCGTCCAACGCACGCTTGAACAGCGACGTCCACCCACGTTCGGCAGAAGTGGAGGCGGCGGTGGCGGTGGCGGTGGCGGTGGCGGCGTCCGCCAACAAGCGGCGCTGCAGCGGCGACATGTCCACGACCTGGAAGCTACTGGCGGGGCGGTTCAACGCGGCGGCGGCGTAGCTGATGACGGCGTGGTCCAGGTCCACACGCGACTGCGAGGCCGCGTTGCCCAGGTCACCCACCACGGTGCTCGGAAGGGCGGTGACGGACAGCACCAGCTGCTGCTGGCACGAGTTCTGCCCGGCGCACACGCCACAGGCGTCCACGCCCTGCGCCGAGTTGCAGCACACGTGCTGCGCGTCGAAGCTGGTGGTGCAGCACTGGCCGGTGACGTCAAAGCCGATGCCGCTGCCGCCGCACACGCCGCACGCGTCCATGACGCCGTCGGGGCAGCACGCGCCCGTGGCGTCCAGCTTGGGGTCGCTGCCCGAGCAGCACGTGCCGTCGGGTGCGATGACGCCGACGCAGCATCGGTCTGCCGGCGTGGCGCCGTTCGGGAAGTACACGCCGTTGGGGCAGTTGTCGGTGTGGCTGCGGCACGCGTCGCCGCTGTACCCGGCGTCACACACGCACGCGCCGTTGGTGCAGGTGCCGTGGTAGCTGCAGTCTGCTGCGGAGGAGCAGAAGTCGCACGACGGGGCCGAGCACGACGAGGCGTTCGACGGCTTGGTCGCCAGCGCCGCGCAGTTGCTGTCGGCCACGACGCCCGCCAGCACACCGGCGTAGCACGACACGGTGCGCGTGCGGGTGCCGCCACAGGTGGCGCTGCACGCGCCCCACGGCGACACCTGCCACACGTACACGGCGCAGGGGTAGCGGTTGCAGTCCTGCGTCACCGGGATGTCCGTGGCGCCCGAGCACTTGTCGGCGGTGGCGGCGTCGCCGCTCTGGTCCACGCAGGTGCGGGTGCGCGTGCGCACGCCCGTGGTGCCGCAGGAGGCGCTGCACGCCGACCACGCGGTGGGCTTCCAGTAGAAGGCGGGGCAGGCGTCCAGGTTGCAGGTGCGGGACAGCGCGGTCGGCGCGCCCGAGCACTTGGACGGCAGCGCGATGTAGCCCGAGGAGGAGGCGCACACAGCGTGGCGCGACTGGGAGCCGCCGCCGCACTGCGCAGAGCAGGCGCCGTACGGCGTGTACACCCACTGGAACGTCTCACACGCGTGCCGGTTGCAGCTCACGGAGGCGGCGGGGCGGGTGGCAGCGTCGCACCCCACCGTCGGGTTGTTGCTCGCGTCCACGCACGTCACGTCGCGCGTCTTGACACCGCCCGCGCACGTGGCGTTGCACGTGGACCACGCGGACGTGCGCCAGCCGTTGCCGCCGCCGCAGGGCTTCATGAAGCAGGTCTGCGACGCGGGCACCGCGGTCAGGGACGCGCAGCGCGCCGTGTCCACGGCCTTGCCCAGCTCGTTGCGGCACGTCACGGTGCGCGTCTGCACGCCGGTGCCGCACGTGGCGGAGCACGCGGACCAGGCCGTGGCGCTGTAGGACACGGTGCACGTGCGCAGGGAGCACCCGGAGGTGGTGGCAGGCGTGGTGCCCAGCGCGGCGGTGCAGTTGGCGGACGGCACGACGGTGCCGTCGAAGCGCTGGCACTCGACGGTGCGCGTCTTGGTGCCCAGGTCGCACACCTGGTCGCAGTCGCCGTAGGCGCGGGTGACCCACGTGAAGTCGCACGACCGCGGGTTGCACGCCTCCGTGGCCGCGGGCTTGCTCTCCCCCACGCCGGAGCAGTCGCCGTCCGTGGCCGTGGCGCCCGCGGCGGACGTGCACTGCACGGTGCGGGTCTTGACGCCGGCGCCGCACACGGTGGAGCACGCGCCGAAGGTCCCCACCGCGTACGCGTAGGGCTTGACGACCGCCAGCGACGTGCGCGCCTCCGCGTCCTCGGCGGTGCCGGTGGGCAGGGAGCCGGCCACGAAGGCGCCCTCGACGGTGAGCACCAGCGCGTAGTCGGCGGGGGCGATGGAGGACGGCACGGACCAGTCGAAGGTGCGCGTGGCCACGGCGGTGGTGGTGGTGATCTCCACCCGCACCGGCGCCACGACGGTGTTGTTGCTGTCGCGCAGGTTCAGGGTGACGGTGGAGTACAGCGGGAAGCCGCCGACGGCCCAGGACACCTGGCACGTGGCGCCGCGCACGCAGGACGTGGGCAGCAGGCTCGAGGTGGGTGCCGGGCTGGCGGTGATGCCCGGCGTGTACACCACCGCGGTGTCGGTGCTGGTCAACCCGGCGTTGTCGGTGACGGTGACCTCAAAGGACCGCGGCTGGCCGACGACGAGGCCGGAGACGGTGATGCTGTCCGCCGCGGCGTTGTCGATGGTGGCGACGGTGCCCGACGTCTGGCGCCACGCGAACGTCAACGCGCCGCTCTCCGGGTCGGTGCTGCCGGACGCGTCCAGCGACACGTCGTTGCCGACCCACGACACGCGGTCCAAGCCGGCGCTGGCCACCGGGGGGTCGTTCACCACGGCGCCGAGGGCCACGGCGCGCGTGGTCTGCAAAAAGTCGTACGGCGTGTCCGTGGAGCGCGCGGTGGCGGTGACCACCGCGGTGACGCCGGGCAGCGCCACGGCGCCCGTGTCGGCGTTGGTCAGCGTGACGACGCGCGGGACGTCCCAGGTGGCGACCGTGAAGGTGAGCGTGGCGTTGGACAGCGCCAGGCGGGTGGTGGAGGACAGCAGCGTGACGGTGACGGAGGCCAGGGGGCGGGACGACAGCGCCACGGTGAGGTTGGTCGACACGCCGGCGGCAAGCGCGGCGGTGGAGCCCAACACGGCCGACAGACCGGCGGAGTCGTTGTCCACGATCACCGCCGTGACCGTGGGCACGGTGAGGTTGTTGTAGGCGCCGGCGGCGCTGGTGGTGGCGGCGGTGATGTCGAAGGAGCTGGAGGTGCCGCTGTCGACGTCATTTTCCACCGCGTTCACGCGCACGCCCTGCGCCACGTTCCAGTTGGCGGCGGTGAAGGTCAGGGTGCAGCAGTTCTCGATGTTGAACAGCGACGAGGCGGCGGCGCTCAGCGTGACGTTGACGTCGGCGCCGGGGTTGGACACCAGGGTGACGTTGTAGGTCGCAGAGGAGCCCTCCGTGACGCTGATGCTGCCGGTGCTCACGGCCACGCCGGCCGTGTCGTCGTCCGTGACCTGCACGGTCAGCGGCAGGACGGTGGCGTTGTAGTTCGAGTCGTCGCTGCTCACCGTGTGCACCAGGCTGTACGTGGCCGTGGCGGCCTCCGCGACGGCGTCGTCCACCGCCGTCACCACGATCTGCTGGAACGAGTCCCAGGTGGAGGGCGTGAAGGTCAGGGTCGGCGTCGCGGGCACAAACGACAGCTGCGCGCCGTCGTAGCCGGTCAGCGCCACCACGACGTCAGCGGTGGGCTGCGACGCCAACACCACGCGGTACGCCGTCGAGGCGCCCTCCACCAGCGCGATGTTGGTCGCCGACACCTGCACGCCGGCCACGTCGTTGTCCACGATCTTGATGGGCAGCACCGCGGGGGCCAGGGCGCCAAAGGCCGCGTCGCCGGACATGGTGTGGTTGATGGCGTACATGACGTACCCGGCAGCGGACACGGCAGCGTCGTCGACGCTGGCCACCGTCACGGACTGCGGCGTGGACCAGGTGCTGGGGGTGAAGGTCAGGTTGGCGGGCGACAGCGTGAGCGCGGCGGGGACGGACGCGGACAGGTCCACCACGACGGTGGACGCCGGCTTGGCGCCCAGGGACACCTGGTACCCGTCCGAGGTGCCCTCGCCAAACACCATCGGGTCGAGCGGCAGCTGGAACTTCAGCGACGCCACGTCGTCGTTGACCACCACGACGGGGATGGACACGTTGAGGGCGGAGCCGAAGGCCGGGTCGGCGGTGGAGGGGCTCAGCACCAGGGACCCCACCACGTCCGCGGCCACGACGTCGTTGTCCACCGCCGTCATGGTGATGGTGGCGGGCAGGTTCCACGTCTCGGAGGTGAACCGCACGGCCGCCGGCGTCGCGGTGAACGCCGCCGTGTGGGAGGAGGTGAGCACCACCTGCACGTCTTGCGTGGGCGACGCGCCCAGCTTGACGGTGAAGGTGGCGGTGCCGCCGTTCTCGGCCAGCGTCGTGGTGTTCGTCGAGCTGACGACGATGGTGGCGGCGTCGTTGTCCGTGATGCTCACGTTCAGCCCCACGTCGGGCAGGCCGTTGTACAGGCCGTCGGTGGAGGTGATGGTGTGGCTCACCACGCCGGTGTGGGGCGACGCCTCCACCACCGCGTCGTCCACGGCCGTCACGGTGACGGCCACGGGCGTGTTCCAGTCGTTGGGCGAGATGGTCACGGTGGAGGTCGACGCGGACACCTGGCTGTCGGTGGCCACGGTGACGGTGACCGCCGCCAGCGGCTTGGTCGCGAGGCGGATCGTGTAGTTCTGGGAGCCGCCCTCCGTGGCAGCCAGGGAGGTGGGCGAGATGACCACGGCCGACGCGTCGTTGTCGGTGACGAGGGCGCTCACGGTGAGGGTGGGCATGCGCACGTACGACTCGCACGCGCCGGTGCCGGCCGTGACGACGGCGCACAGACCCGTGGTGTCGAAGTTCTTGTTGGCGGAGGACGCCAGCACCCGCACCGCCGTCACCTCCACGTCCAACTCGTCGTAGCTGTCCTCCGCGGCCTTGACGCGCGCCGTTTGGAGCACGTTCCAGTTGGAGGCGGTGAAGGTCAGGGAGCCGTTCATCAGGCTGCTCACGCGGCCGGTGGGCTGGCACACGGCGCCCGGCGCCGCGCAGTCCGCGTCGGTGCTGCACCCGGCCTGGCCGGTGGAGAAGGTGGAGTCCACGACGCAGTGGCCCGTGAAGGGCGACAGCGTCACGCGCACGTCCTCCACGGGCTGCACCAGCAGCTTGATGCCCACGGCACCCTCGCTCTGCAGGCTCTCGCTCAGCGCCAGGCTGCCGTTGAAGGCCAGCGCCGGCGCCGGCGCAGACACGACGGCAAAGGCGCGGTCGCCCAGGAAGGGGTACACACACGTCGTCGTGCCGGCGGCGGCGGCGGCGGTGCCCACGGTGTAGGCGCCGGTGGACGACAGGCTGGTGCCGCTCCACACGCGGCACCGTGGCTCCTCGCCGGCAGCGGCGGCGGAGGCCGCGGTCAGCGAGACCGTCATCGGGTAGGTCAGGGAGGTGTTGGCGACCGCGGCGCCGGCGGCGTTGAACACCAGCGTGTGGACGGAGCGGGACAGCGCCGGCGCCGGGGTGCCGGCGCCGGTGCCGCCGGCGGCGTAGTACTCAAACGCCCCGGTGGCGGGGGAGAACGCGACGACGGTGATGACGTCGCCGTCCACGGCGCCGACCTCGGCGGGCGCAAACACGTTGGGGAAGGCCACGGAGGCGAAGGTGCCCAGCGGCAGCGAGCGGCCGGCCAGGGTCTGGGCGTAACCGCGGTAGATGGCCGCCGCGATGGTGGTGGAGTCCACGACAAACGGCGACGAGTCGGCGGTGCGGGTGGCGACGAAGCGCTTCGACAGCGCGGCCAGGGCGGCCTTGAGGGACGTCACAAAGGCGGGCTTGTCGAAGGAGCTGTCGGCGGCGGCGGTTTGGCGGCGGGACTCGAACAGGCGGCCGACGATCTCCACCACGGCCTGGGCATCCGCGTCCGACACCACATACGAGTTGTTGTGGTACGTCGCCAGGATGCGCTCCAGGAAGGCCAGGGCCTTGGTCGTGGAGGAGACGGACAGCTCGTCGGGGTACTCGCAGTTCTCGCGCAGCATGCCGAGCAGGGTGGACCAGGACGACAGCGTGGTCTCCGACAGGTCGGCGGAGGCAATGAGGCCGTCCAGCACCACCTCGCGGGTGCTCTGCTGCGCCGCGGTGGCCAGGAAGCGAGCGCTGGCGCCACCCGCGGCGAACGCGAGGCGACGGCGGCGCGCCTGCGACACCACGTTTAACAGCGCGCCGCTGTTGGACAGCATGGCGATGATCGCGTCCAGGTCGCCGTCGCTGAGCAGCGACGCAAACGTGGTGTTGAACAGGTTGTCGATCACGGCCGACGCCTCGGCGGAGTTCAGCGCCGCGGGCGACACCTCCACCTCCAGCATGGCCATGGAACTGGCGCCCAGGTTGTCGAACGCCGTCACCACGACCGAGATCTTGTTGCCGCGGGCGGTGGAGCCCTGCGGCAACGTGGCCCGGACGCGGCTCTCCTGCACGGGCTCCAGCGTCAGGGCACCGGCGCTGCTGGACAGCCCGGAGGCCGTGATCTGCGCCGGGGAGCGCGCTGTGTCGAAGCCAAAGTCGTACATGAGCGGCAGGTCCGCGGCGTCGTCGTACCACCCAAAGGTGGAGATGGTGAACGTCGTGGTGATGGCCGTGCCGTTGAGCGGGAAGGTGGACACGGAGCCGCCCTGGGGCGCGGCGTTGACGGTGAAGAAGGCCTCGGCCGTCGAAGACGCGGAGCCACGCGCGACGGTCACGCGGAAGCCGTAGCTCACCTCGGGCTGCTGGGACGTGAGCTGGAAGGGCTTGATGTCCAGCCCCGCCACCGTCAACGTGGTGCCGAACACGGAGCTGTTGCCGCCGTTGGTAAACACCGCCGCCGGCAGGTCGCCCTGGATCTGCTGCCACGAGAAGGTGGTGGTCACGCCGTCGACGGTGCCAGGGATGCCCACGGCGCCGTCCACGTACGCCGTCATGGCGACGGTCTGCGACGCGATCACCTTGGTGCTGGCGGCGGGCGTGCCGGGCTGCTCGCTGAGCACCACACGCACCACCGGCGCGTCCGTCACCGAGTGGAAGTCGGCCGAGGTGGCGGCAGAGCGCGTGCCGGAGGTGCCGTCCGCCTTCAGGTACGTCGTGCCGACGCTGAGCTTGAGGCGGAAGCGCAGGTCGTCGGGGATGTGGCCGCTGGGGAACGTGAGCACCTTGGCCACGGCGGCGGGGATGGAGAAGGGGCAGAAGGTGGACTCGGTGACGGCGCCGGTCGCGGTGGTGGCCAGCAGCACGCACTCCCACGTCATGCTCAGCGTCAGCGACGCGTCGTTCGGGTCCTGGCTGCCCGCCGCCGACACGACCAGCGCGTCGGTGCGCTTGAACGTCGACATGGACGTGGGCCAGTCCAGCGTCGCCACCAGCGGCTCCTCGCGGGTCTTGACACTCACGGACCGCTGGCTGGAACGCGCGACGTTGCCGTCCAACACCACCAGCACCTGGAACGTGTACGTCTTCCCCGGCGTCAGCGGGCTGGCGCCGTTCACCCAGATGCGCAGGTTGCGCTGGTTGTTGGCGAGGTTCTTCAGCACCGGGCGCCCCGCGCCGGTGGGGTCGACGCGGCCCGTGTCCCGCCACCCCGCGGCGGTCACGTTCACGACGCCGGACGTCTCAAACCAGAACGTCTCCATGGTGGTGTAGTCGCGCCCGCCGCACGTGTACACGAACGCCTTGAGCCAGTTGTCGCCAGCGGCCGACACGGTCCGGTCGCCGCCGGCGACGATGATGGTGGGGATGGAGTTCTGCACCTTGGCCACCGCGATGGTGGCGTTCGCCGCGGGCCACGCCGGGTAGAAAATGGACTGCACGGAGAGCGAGAAGGTGTAGGTGATGCCGGCTTGCAGCAACGTGCCGTCCACGTACACCAGCTGCGCGGAGGAGCCAGCCAGGAAGGTCTGAAGGGCGACAGACGCGGCGACGGCGGTGCCGTTGGCGGCGGTGGCGGACTGCAGCCCCCACACGTACGTGAGCGTGCCAGACCAGCCCTGGATGTCTGCCGTGAGCAGCACGTCGTCACAGGAGCCAATCTCGTTGGGCCCCGAAATCGACACGGTCGGGACCTGCGCGGGCGGCGTCGCCAGCGTCAGCCGAAGGCCGGCGTTCGACTCCGCGCCCTGCAACTTGCGCACAAAGTTGGGGCGCAGCGTGATGGTGTGTCCGGGGCGCACGGCGAAGCCCTGGCTGAGGCCGATCACGATTTGGTTGCCGCTGGCGACGCAGTAGGCGTCGGCGCCGAAGCCGGACGCGACGGAGCCCGTGGCCGGGTCACACGACACCACCTGGTCGGCGGGCAGGCCAGAGTACCCCAGGTACGTCTCGCAGTCGAACACGCCCGTGGCCCCAAACGACACCTGGTTGACGTCGAAAATGATGGCGATGGCGCCCAGGCCCTGCGTGAAGGCCACGGACGTGGGCTGCGGCGGCGGGCCCATCAACGTGTCCACCACAGCGGCGGTGAACGTGGGCGGTGCGCGGCGGGGGCAGTTGCCCGCCATGGACACGGCGCCGTACAACACCTGCTTGCCGTTGGCCGCGGCTGGGTCGGCGGCGGCGCCGGCCACCGACACATCCACGGAGGCGCTGTAGCCGGAGCCGTCACCACAGGTGGAGCGGAAGAACCCGCCGCTGGTGTCGTAGTTGGTGTCGGTGGACGCAGACACCACGGACACGGTGGTGGTGGTGGTGCCCTCCAGCTGCGAGTCCAGGGCCGCCGTCATCGTGATGTCCTGCCACGTATTCCAGTTGGCAGCGCCGAACGTGAGCGCGCCCGAGTGCTCTGCCTGCTTGTGCGACACGGGGGTGCCAGATGGGGTCGCTCCGTACGCCGTGCACGTGTTGGTGTTCACCTGCTGCACCGTGTCGTCGGGGATGTTGAGAGACACGGACACAGAGGCCGTGGGCTGGGAGGTGAGGCGCATGGACACGACGTCGGTGACGGTGGCGCCCTCCGAGAGGAACACGCCCGAGGTGGGCAGCGTCGCGCACATGCACACGAAGGGCATGTTGGGCCACGACTCACTGACGTAGCAGAGGACAGAGAAGTACTCCGGCGACGCGTGGCACACCTTGCCGACCTTGCGCACGCGCACCTCCACGCCAGACCAGTCGTTGTCGCGCACCGACACGCTCAATGTCTGCTGCTGCACCACCAGGAAGGGAGACCCGGCGGGCGCGGAGGGGGTGGCCACGAACGCGGAGGCGTGGGGCTTGGTCTCATCGATCTCGTCATCCACCGCGGTGAGACGCACGGTGGTGGGGACGTTCCAGTTGGCGGCGTTGAAGGTGTGGGTGTCGGACCCGTCCGCAAACGTCGCGGTGATTTGGCCGTCGAGCACGTTGAGCTTGACGGGCAGGTCCCCGAACGGCTCGGCCAGCAGCGCAATGGTGACCTCGACGGTGGCGCCGCCTTCCTCCACCACCATGGTGCCGGTGGAGGTGAGGAACTCGGAGGCCGACAGGCGGTTCTCGGTCGTGTCGGTGATGGTCATGGACTGCGTGGTGGACAGCGCGGCGTAAATGGCGTCGCCGCTGCCCGCGGCGGAGAAGGAGATCGTCGACTCCGTCGGCGCGGGTTCCATCAGGTCATCCGTGACAGCCGTGACAACGACGGTCTGCGCGGACTCCCAGTTGGCCGCGGTGAACACCACGGCTTGGGTCGACGCGGACGTCTCGGTGCCTGTGCGGCAGTACCAGCCGCGGCCACTGTCAAGGTTGTCTGTACACTCCGCGTCGGAGGAGCAACCGGTCAGGGTGTGGGTGCCAAAAGGAGACGTCCCCTGCACGCAGTGGCCAGATGGGGCGTTGACCACCACCGTGACCACGCCGGTGGGCTGGGTGCCAATGGACACGGTGTACGACACGGCCTCGCCTTCCTTCACAGAGGTGGTGGTGGTCGGAGTGACGGTGAGCGACGCGGTGTCGCGGTCCAACACTCCGATGCTGGCGGAGTCCGCCAGACCATCGTACTCTGTCGCGGCACTGCCAGGGGCGGCCGAAGCGATCACCAGCGACGTCTGCGGCACACTGTTGTCACCCTCGTCAATGCGGTTGACAACCGCTTGCACGCAGAACGTGACGCCGCCCATGGCAGCGCCGGGTGTCATGGTGATGGTGGCGACACGGGTGGTGCTGTTCCACACAAGCCCGGAGGTCAACGACCCACCGCAGGTGGTGAGCACTTCCAGTCGCGCATCCACCTTCACCAGCATGTCGAAACTGGCCGTGGGCTCTGTGGAGGTCGACAACACCATCGAGGCCTCTGTGCCCTCGGCAATCTGGGAGCTGCCGGACACAGCAAGTGTCACGGCGCTGACGTCGTCGTCGACAACGTGCACCACAACATTCTCGATGTACGACGCTCCGAGGTACTGAGAGTCCGAGCTACTGAAGGAGTAGGAAACAGGCACAGACGTCATACCCAGCACCTTGTTGTCGTTGCCAGCCTTGAACTGGAGCGTGGCACCGGTGTTCCACTCGGACGGGGAGATGGAGATGGGAGCAACGACCTGGACCAAGCCGGCGTTGTCGCCCATGGGTGTGGCCGTCACTGTCACAGTTGACGTTGGACGCGACGCGAGCGTGATCTGCTGCGAATACACCTCCGAGCCGCTTTCCGTCACGGCGAACACCGTCTGGTTCGCGACAGCGCCCGGGGAGTCGATGTTGGCTACCTTCACGACCGTCTCAGGCATGTTCGTCGAGGAGGAAAACTCCGCGGGAAACGTCGACACGGTGTAACGAATGGCGGCCTGCACATCACGCGAGGAGTCGTCCCGTGGGAACGTCACCGTCACCGTGCGGGCATCTTGCTGGGTAGCCGCCCAGGACACAGACGAGGTGGACAGTGTCAATCCGAGATCGTTGGGAACAACCTCGAGGGAGACAACAAGGGCCCCGGACGGAGAGACGCTGGGAGTCAGCGTGTAGGACTTGGAGACGTTGACGATGCCTTCTGTCAGCTCCAGGATAGGATTTGAGACGCGCACAAAGGCGGTGTTGGGCACAACGGTCGTCGGGAAGGTTGCCTCCGTGCTGTACCCAGCGTCGGTCGAGGTTGGGCGGTAGGCAACGGTGACGTCGACAGAACTGCCAACCGACCCGCCCACAAGGCGCACGCGGAGTGGTGAGTCCCAGGTGGCGGGCGTCCAAGACAGCGTGTCCACAGTCTCAACAGACAGCGACGACGCGCCCAGAGAAACAACAGACAAGTCCACATTAGCGGTGGGCTTCGAGCGGAGAGAGATGTTCAACACCTTTGCCTCAGAGTCAGCCAGCGTCAAGCCACCGACAGCAACACCGTCAATGCTCGTCACGAAACCAGCGGTGTCAATGTCAAGCACGCGCATGGCGGCAGACACAGCGGCCAGGCCCTGATACGCCCCGTCCACTGTGGTGGGGGACACCGAAAACGACAGGTGTGGCAACACCGTCCCAGTCGCGACGAAATCACGGGCAGCCGGGGTGACTGTGACAGCCACACCCGTCGCGTAGTTGGTGGAGTTCACCTCGAACGAGGACGGGGAGACGGTCACACGAGTAGAGTTCACAGCGGCGGCGACCATGATGGGGCCAAAGGGGTTCGTACCCAACGTGAACGTGAACGCTGCCGCTGCGCCGGCTTCCTTCAAGACGGAAGTCGTGGAGGAAATAGACGCGGACGCCTGGTCGTTGTCCTGAACAGACACCTGGAGGGCAGGAGACGCCAGCGAGCTGAAGTCCGTGTCCGACGACAACACGGAGAACTTTTGCTCCAGGGACATGACGCCACCAGCAATCGCGCGGTCGTCGTTGTTCACGGAAATCGTAACCATCTGCGCCACGTCCCAGTTGGCGGGGGTGAACGTCGGAGGGATGTTGTTGGCGTAGGTCGTGGTGGAGCCAGATGTGATGCCCGCGGCCATGACACGCACGGAGCTGGTGGGCTGAGCGCCAAGCCGGATGCCAACCTCCGTGGACTTGCCTTCCTTCACGGTCACTTGGGACACCACCGTGACGGCGTCACTGGCTGTGAAAAGCACGCTCGCGGCATCGGTGTCCGTGATGGTCACGCTCAACTCCTTGGCTTCAAGGACTGCGTAACGAGTGTCTGTGGACGCTACGGTGTGCGACACGGCCGCAACCTTTTCGCCATCAACCAAGTCGTTGTTGTCGACAAGCAGACTCACAGTCTGAGGTGTGGCCCAGTCGCTCGGAGTGAACATAAGGTAACTGGTGCCACCAAGGCCGTTGATGTTCATGCGCGAATCGGAGGCCATGAGTACAACGAACACAAAGGAAGAGGGCTGTGTGTCGAGGACAACGGTGTATGTGGCCGCGGATCCGGCTTCCGCAACGGTGGTGGTCTCCGTCGAAATGACGAGGGCTGCAGGCTTGGGGACACACAAGTCCTTTGCGGCAGAGTAGAAGGTGCCCACGGCGCACGTATCAGGGGACGCCGCGTAGCAGGTGGACGTACCCGAAGAAGCGACACGACGGTAGCCAGAGTCGCACAGCGCCAAACAAGCGGCCTCCCACGACACCCACGTCTTGCCGGCAGCACAGGCGATGCCGGAGAGCACACACGTGGACCCATCGGACTTGTAACCGACTGGGCAGGGAGCATACTCTCGGCACTGACCGCCTGCCTCCACAGATGCACCGGGGCAGTCCAGCACGCAAGCGCGACTGCACCCACAGCCGGTGGCATCATTGCAAGCCGCGCTGCAAGCATCCTTCCACACAGTAGACTCGACCTTGCCAGCATCGACGACGCCACAGCCACAAACGCCGGGAGCGGTCTTGTCTTCGTCGGCAGGGCAGTCGTCGTTGCAGTCCGGAACACCGTCGACGTCAGAATCGGTGTCCGCGACGCCACAGCCACAGCGGCCAGGATCAACCTTGTTGGCATCAGCGGGGCAATCCTCCAAGCAGTCCTTCACACCGTCACCATCCTTATCGTCGTCAGGCACGCCGCACCCACACGTGCCAAGGGCTTGCTTGAACTTGTCATCAGGGCATCCATCGACGCAATCCATGAAGCCGTCGTTATCACGGTCGCTGTCGGCTACGTCACAACCGCAAACGCCGCTGGCAGTCTTCAAGTCGCTGAACGGGCACTGGTCGAAGCAATCCGGCGTCAGGTCTGAATCGGAGTCCGTATCCGCCACGCCACATCCACAGGCACCCTTGACAGACTTGTTGGGGTCGTCGGGGCACTCGTCATCACAGTCGTTCACATTGTCCTGGTCACGGTCCAGGTTGGAGTTGCAATCGTCGATGCAATCTGGCACCCCGTCACCATCACTGTCCGTGTCCGCCACAGCACATCCACAAACCCCTGCTTCAGTCTTAATGTCGTTGTTGGGGCACTGATCGACACAGTCTGGAGTCCCATCCGAATCACTGTCAGTCTCGGCGACGCCGCAGCCACATTCACCAACATCGACCTTCGCCTTGTCGTTGATGCATGCATCGTTGCAATCCGGAGTACCGTCATCGTCAGTGTCGGTGTCGGCAACACCGCAGCCGCACACACCCTTGTCCTGCTTGCGAGGGTCGGTGATGCACACTTCATTACAATCTGCATGCCCGTCACCGTCGGAATCTGTGTCCGCGACACCACAACCACAATCGCCAGCAGCTGTCTTGTCAGGATCGTTGGGGCAGCCATCATTGCAATCTGCTGTTCCATCACTGTCCGTATCGGTGTCATCGCTGCCACAACCACATGCGCCTGGAGACGTCTTGTAGAAGTCGTTGGGGCAGCCGTCACGGCAGTCAACCGTGCCGTCCAAGTCGGAGTCCTGATCCGTGACGTTGCAACCGCACAGTCCAGGGTCAGTTTTGATTGCGTGGAATGGGCAGGCGTCGTTACAGTCCTTGGCACCATCTTGATCCGTGTCCGTTTCCGGTTTGTTGCAACCGCACTCGCCACGCAGCGTCTTGTTCGCCGTGAACGGGCACTCATCCACACAGTCGAAAGTGCCGTCGTTGTCCGAATCAATCGTGGAGCAGTTGCACACACCCAGAGCAACATTCAGCTCCGGGTTGAGAGGACATACGTCATTGCAGTCAGGCACACCGTCCTGATCAGAGTCGGTTTCCGCGGTGCCACACCCACAGATGCCACTCGAGTTTGACTTCTTAGCGTCGTTGGGACACGCATCGTTGCAATCCGCTGTGCCGTCCTGGTCAGAGTCGGTATCCACGTTGCCACAACCGCACGCGCCCGGGGCGGCCTTGTCGGGGTCGTTGGGGCAAAGATCGTTGCAATCAGCCACACCATCTTGGTCGGTGTCATCATCAGCCGTTCCACAACCGCAGATCCCCGGAGTCAACTTGTTGGGGTCGCCAGGGCATTGATCATCCTCCAGACAATCAGTGATGTTGTTGTTGTTGACGTCTGCAATCGCAATGGTACAGCTGTTGCACACATCGAAGTCGGCTTGTGTGGACTTGTCCTTGTTGTTGGGGCAACGATCGTCACAATCACTGACCCCGTCACCATCAGTATCATCATCAGAAGTGCCACATCCACAAATGCCAGGAACCGTTTTCGACGCGTCATGAGGACAGCCGTCGAAGCAATCGATCACATTGTCGCTATCCGAGTCCGAGGTTGCCTCTGTGACATTGCATCCGCAGACGCCAGGCTTGGACTTGGCAGGGTCGGCTGGACAGTCATCCACGCAATCGGCGAAGCCGTCGTTGTCTGCGTCAGTCTCTGGGTTGCCACAACCGCACGATCCACGCGAACTGCTCTTCGCTGGGTCATTCGGGCAGGCATCCTCACAGTCAGCGGTACCATCACTGTCAGCATCGTCATCTGCAACCCCGCACCCACAAGCGCCAGTGTCGGTCTTGTTGACGTCATTGGGGCACTTGTCATTGCAATCAGGCGTGCCATCGTTGTCCGTGTCCACGTCCGAGGTGCCACAGCCACACACGCCAACCTCCGTCTTGCTGTCGTCATTGGGGCACTTGTCATTGCAATCAGGCGTGCCATCGTTGTCCGTGTCCACGTCCGAGGTGCCACAGCCACACACGCCAGCCTCCGTCTTGCTGTCGTCA